>Ga0210385_10000212_pt1 | contig 52669 bp, 45 predicted proteins | sample IncBWH26OmetaG_FD_160107 | JGI IMG/M metagenome (GOLD analysis project Ga0210385, IMG submission 160107) | Forest soil microbial communities from Barre Woods Harvard Forest LTER site, Petersham, Massachusetts, United States - Inc-BW-H-26-O ... | reverse complement strand
CTCTGGATCGTCCTGATTATGGAAGCACTGAAGGGCGAGCGGTATGAGTTGCCGGTGATCGGCAAGTATGCCGCACAGCAGGCGGGCAACTGAAAGTTTTCGCACAAAACTAGCGACGGCGCTTTTTGCCTGAACGCTTCTGTCCCTTGAGGCGCTTGTTGGCGTGCGTGACGTCGGGCTTGAACTTCTTTTTTGGCTTCGGTGAAGGCCGCGCCGGCTTCTCTCCGGTGAGGGAAAGGCCTTCCTCCACCAGCGAAAATTGGAGACGGCGTTCCTGCGCGAGAATGCGATCGAGGATCACGTGCACGCGGTCTCCTGCGCGGAAGCGACGTCCCCAGCGCTCGCCTACAATCTCATGCGTGTTTTCTCGCCAGGTATAGCGATCATCGCGCAGCGTGTCGATCGGAACTAACCCCTCGACGAAGAGGTCGGTGAGCTCGACAAAGAGGCCGTATTTGGTGGGATTGAGAACCAGCGCCGCGAATTCCTCGCCGACGCGGTCTTCCATGAAGCGAACTTTCTTCCATTCCACGAGTTCGCGCTCGGCTTCGGCGGCGCGCCGCTCAGTCTGACTCGTCTCTTCGGCAATTTGGGCGAGCTCAGATTCGGGAATGGGCGGATCCAGAGTTTCGAGCTGATCGGCCGCGGAATGAGCGTTGGGGCGAGAGGCCCGGTGGACAACGATGCCCGCAAGGCCTTCGTTGGGATGTGTCCACGGGGAGGCGTGACGGTTTTCGGCAACTTGGCTGCGAGCGACGAGGCCGCGCCGCAGAAGAGTCTTTGTGATGCGGTGAACGATGAGATCGGGATAGCGGCGGATGGGCGAGGTGAAGTGGGTGTACGTTGGCGCTGCGAGTGCGAAGTGGCCCTCGTTGATTTCGGAGTAGCGCGCCTGCTTGAGAGAGCGGAGCATGAGGTAGCTCAAAATGCGCTCTTCCGGCTTGCCTTCGATGCGGGCCGCGAGTTTCTGGTACATGCGCGGAGTGACTGCAATATCTTCAGCAACTTCGTGTGCGCGCGCTGGACGGCCGGTGCGTTGCGCGTCTCGCCGATCTCCGCGGGTGACGACGCGCTTGACGGGCAGCGCGCCGAGACCGAGGGAATAGCCAAAACTCGCGGCAAGCTCTTCAAATTGAACGACCCGACGGGGCTCAGGTTTTTCGTGGATGCGATAAAGCGATGGAACGCCGAGATCCTCGAGCCAGGTGGCGACGCACTCGTTGGCCGCGAGCATGAATTCTTCGATGAGACGATTGGCCCAGGTGCGTTCGGCGCGGGTGACGCCGCGCATTTGACCCTGCTCGTCGAACTCAATGACCGGCTCAGGGAGATCGAAATCGATGGAACCGCGCTGCACGCGGCGCTTGTTCATGAGGCCAGCGAGGTGGCGCATGCGCTCGAAGCCGGGGACGAGTTGCGCGTAGCGGGCGCGGACCTCCGGGTCACCCTCGAGGATTGCGTGCACCGCAGTGTATGTCATGCGCGCGGCGGAACGGATGACTCCTTCGACGATTTCGTAGCTCTCGATGCGACCTTCCGATGAGAGCTGCATGATGCAGCTGAGAACAAGTCGGTCTTCGCCCGGGCGCAGGCTGCAGATATCGGTGGAGAGTTCCTGCGGCAGCATGGGAATGGCGCGGTCGGGGAAATAGACACTGGTGCCACGGAGGCGCGCCTCGAGATCGAGATCGGTGCCGGGACGGACGTATTCCGCGACATCTGCGATATGAACCTGAAGTTCGTAGTCGCCCTGGGCGCGTCCCGTAACAAGGATTGCATCGTCAAAATCCTTCGCCGTCTCACCATCAATGGTGACGATGGGCAGAGAGCGAAAATCGCGCCGGCGTGCAACTTCAGAAGGATCGAGATGGGCAATGGCACGAGCGTCAGCAAGGACATTGTCAGGAAAGATGCGCGGAAGCTGATGCTTGCGGATCATCATTTCCACGTCGACGCCGAAATCATCGGGATGGCCGAGAACTTCGATGATGCGGCCAGCCGGCGGCTTGAACGGGGAGGGCCACGCGGTAATTTCGACATCGACGATCAGGCCTTCGAGGTCGTTATCTTCGTGCTTTTGGGCTGCGGCTTCTGCGCCGAGCACGCGATGGCGCGTGACTTCGGGGCCAGAGGGGAGAAGTTCAGCGCCAGGTGGGATGACGATGGGCTGCGTCATGCGCTCGTCGAAGGGGATGACGACGTTTTGCGGGTATCGTTCTCCGCGGGCATAGTGAAAAGTGCCGACGACGGTTGCGTTGCGTCGCTCAAGGATGCGGGCGATGCGGCCGGATAGGCGGCCATCGGCCCGGAGAGGCTCGAGCTCGACCAGCACCTGGTCGCCCTGCATTGCGCCATTGATTTCACTGGGCGGAACAAAAACATCGTCGGTCACTCCCGATGCCTGGCGGGCATTGGGCCGGACAAAGCCGTATCCGTCCCGATGAAGATCGAGGCGGCCGGCGAGGAGATTGTCGCGGGTCCCTGCTTTGGAACTCGGCGTCCGCGGGATGGACCAATGCTCTCGATCAAGCTTCGTGAGATCGCCGCGAGAGGTGAGGCGATCCAACTGTTCCATAAGCTCGCGCCGCTCGCGTCCACCGCCCAGGCCGAGTTCGCGGACGAGCTGCTTGTATCCAGCTTTACCGCCCGAGGAACGAGCTATCCGCGCGACGAGATCGCGATCAGTCATAGCTTAAGAGTAGGGCATGACGGCACACAAGCCGATAGGATATGCAGCATCTCTATTTGCCGGTAAGAACCTGCTTGGCGATGGTGGCGAGCTGCATGTTCGTTGTGCCCTCGTAAATCTTGCCGACTTTGGAATCGCGAAAATATTTCTCCGCTGGATAATCCCGCACAAAGCCGTTGCCGCCAAAAATCTCAACGCATTGCGACGCGACTCTCTCCGCGACTTGCGAGGCGAAAAGCTTGGCCATGGCCGCTTCTTTTACGTAGGGCTGACCGGCGTCTTTGAGGCGAGCGGCGTTGTAAACCATAAGGCGTACGGCCTCAATGTCAGTAGCCATCTGGGCGAGCGCAAACTGGACTGCTTGGAACTCCGCGATGGGTTTGCCGAATTGGCGGCGTTCCTGGGCGTAGCGCGCGGCATGTCCCCAGGCTCCTTCGGCCAGACCCAGCATCTGCGCGCCAATGCCAATGCGGCCTTCGTTCAGCGTTTCGATGGCAATTTTGTAGCCCTTGCCTTCTTCGCCGAGAAGGTTTTCGAGTGGCACGATGCAGTTGTCGAAGACGAGTTCGCAGGTGCTGGAGGCGCGAATACCGAGCTTGTCTTCTTTGCGGCCGACTGTGAAGCCAGCTGCATTTCTCTCAAGGAGAAATGCAGTAATGCCCCGATAGCCCGCAGCTGGATCGAGCGTGGCGAAGACAATAAAGAGTCCGGCTTCGCGCGCATTCGAGATCCAAAGCTTGCGGCCGTTGAGGCGGTAGCCGCCTTCCACTTTCTCGGCGCGCGTTTGCAGAGCGAAGGCGTCGGAACCAGATCCCGCCTCACTCAGCGCATAAGCTCCAGGCGTGTCGGCAGCAAGACGTGGAAGCCACTTTTTCTTTTGATCCCGGGTGGCCCAGCGACGCAGCGCGTTGACGACAAGTGTATTGTGCACGTCGACGAGAACGGCGACTGCGGGATCAACCGTCGCAATGGCTTCGATGGCAAGAACAGCGTCGAAAAAGCTTCCGGCGGCGCCGCCTAGATCTTCGGGAACTTCGATGCCCATCAAACCCAGCTCAAAGAGTTGCTGGACCAGGCCGGGAGCGAATTGCTGGGCCTCATCCATGTTGCGCACGTTCGGAGCAATTTTCTCGTCCGCAAGCTTGCGCACCGAACTGAAGAAGAGCTGCTCTTCTTCAGAAAGTTGTGTGAGGGGAGAGGGATGTATGGTGCTGAGGGACAAGCGGAACGGAGCCTCCGGCCTCGCAGTTTATCAGAACGAAGCCGTCGTCGGCCGGAAGGAAAAGTTGGAATTTTGGAGAAATCGCGACGCGCGAATCGAGCCTAAACGAAATGCGGAGTACCCTCGTCCTGCATTTCTTCGAACTGACGCTCCAGCTGATCCATCTGGCGACGCATCTGATCCTGAAACTCTTTTTGAAACTCTGGCGATTGGAATTGCCGCATTTGCTTGTTGAACTCATCGAGCTGTTTCTTGCCGAGCTTGAAACCATCCATGTTGAAATTCTGCGGGAACTGTTCCATCTGCTTCTGCAGCTCTTCATTCAGCTTGGGGTCGATCTTGAATTCATCAGCATTGAAGTTTTTGCGGAAGAGATCCGCTTGATTCTTTAGCTCATCGAGTTGCTTCTGGTCGAATTGAAAGCCCTTGCCTTTGAGTTGCTCCTGGAGTTGTTCGGCCTGCTCCGGGCTGAGGCCGAAATTCAAACCTCCAAATTGATTACGAAGGGGTTCAACCTGGTTCCGCATCGACTGCGCCATCGAATCGTCGCCCGCAAGCTCTTGGGCCAATTCCGCAGCGCTATCTGGATCGAGAGCGGCCATCAAAGGACAGTTGTTGTCGGGTAAAAGATCTTCGAGTTCGGAGCGATGGTGTTTTGAATCAACCTGCAGCGTGAGGACCTGCTGCTTGCGGTCGCGGAGGACGGTCACTTGCACGGGCTTATCTTGGTTTGAACGAAGGGCGCGATCCCAATCGGCGGTCGTGGCAATGTTGTCTGTGCCTACCTTCAGAATAATGTCGAAGGCCTTAAGTCCCGCTGTTTCGGCTTCGCTCTTGCGCGAGACCTGCTTGACCATGAGCCCGCTTTGAATGCCGAGGTAATCTGCCATCTGCGAAGTTAGCGGTTCAACCATTGCGCCCACGTTCAGGGTGCTGCCGAAGAGCGGCATGTGGAATCCCCCAGACGGGATGTCTCCGCCGCCTCCGGAAAGGATGCCCATGGCCGGCGCGGAAGAAACGGAATCACCGCCGTTATCGAGGCGGTTCCAGACATCATGCTCCATTTTCTTGTGGTCGACGAGCTCGATCGTGAGGTTCTGGAGCGCACCGTCCCGACTGATGGCAAGAGTGACTTTGCGGCCGGCAGGAATCTCTCGCAGCATGCGAGTGAAAGCCTCAGCGCTTTCCACAGTCTGCCCATTCACCTGGACAACAACATCGTTCACGCGAATACCGGCTTGTGCGGCAGGGGCATCGTGGTCGAGAAGCGTAACAACTGCGCCACGCAAGTCTTTGAGCTTGAGTTTGGCAGCAGAGTCGGAATCAACGTCTCCTACCAGTACGCCAAGATAGCCCTGGGAGCTGGAGTGAAGGATGGGACTTGGATCTTCGAGAAGCCCCGCGAGGCCGGACGCCTGCGCGAAGGCGTACGGCACACCGCAAGCAGCGCCTGCAGTGACGAGCAGCGCAATGCCCGCGGACAAAAGCTTTCGATGCGAGAGATTACGGTAAGGCCTCGAAAAGTACTTCATTGTTTCTCCCCTGTGAACTTGCTCTTTCCTGGCCCTGCACTCTGTATGGACGGAGCAATGGCCAGAATGTGAACTGAACTATTGAGTCACCGGCGCCCGGCTTAAAACCTGCCGAGAAACCAACCGGATCTGGGGGCTTTGGTCTGACGTCGCTACCGTCGAAAGTACCTGGCGCACCGTGGTGTCGGCCTCGACGGGTTCAAGAATATTAATAGCCTCAGTGCGGATGCGCGGGTCGCTGTCATTGAGCAGTGCTTCAAGCACCGAGTCGCGAACGCGCATGTCTTCAGCGACGTAGGATTCCAGCCCCTGCAGGGCCTTTTCACGGACGCCTTCGTTTTTGTCGTAGCGCAGGGCCACCATCAGAGCATCGCGAATGCCTGCCGCATTGCAACTATGACCCGCACGGCATTCTGCCGCCAGGAGGCCAACGGAATCGTCGCGAATGCCTGTGGAGGCCGGATCTTCAGAGGCCATCATGAGCAGCTGGCGAATGGATGGATCGTCAAGCGACCCCTGGACGCGCTGCGGCACCATTTCGTTGTAGCGCACTTCAACCATGTTGCTGTTAGGTTGCTGAACGATGCTGGAGATATTGGCCACACTGGCTGGCGTGAACTGAGCAACCTGAGAAGATTGGATCGTTTCAATGGTGCGCGCGGCGGTTTGCGGAGTTTGGGCGGCCGCACGCACTGCGCGGGCTTGAGAAACTTCGTACCCGCCAAGTCCGCCTGCGCCAATCCCTGCCACGAGCAGAAGCGCCACGGCAATGGGAGCCGACTGAAGACTCGCTACATTCGAGAAGATGCGCTCACCAAATCGCTGATACCACCGTTTGGGTGGGAGAGCGTCAAGAGCTTCTTCAAGCCGGAGACGGGAGCGAGCGATGAGGTTGGCGGGGGGTTCGATGACCGGGTGCAGAGCGGCAAGAGTCTGCAGGGCCTGGAACTGGTCGCGCTCTGCCTGGCATTCAGCGCAGCCTACAAGGTGGCGGTCAAGCTCGTGGATCTGCTCATCGGGGAGTTCTCCATAAGCCGCCAGCACGATTCGTTCATGGGCAAGTTCGCAATTCATGGTGTTACGTCCTCTTAGCCACCGAAAGCAAAGCAGTTCAACGGTCGATAACTCTTGCGCCGCCTTGCAGGCCGGCGTTTACCGCAATCCCGCCAATTGTGATCTCAACTTTTTGGTCGCTCGAAAGAGCGTGTTCTTGGCGGTTTCTTCTGTGGTGTTCAACATCTCTCCGATAGTGCGCAGGCGGAGTCCCTGGTAATGTTTCAACTCAAAAACCATTCGTTCACGCGGGGTGAGCTTGCCCAGCGCTTCCTGAATGCGTTCCCCAAGCACTTTGCGATCGAGTTCGCGGTCGGGATTGGAGAACGACCGGTTATCCGAAACCGAAGAAAGCAAGTCGATTTCGTCGCCGGAATGATCCACCAGGACAGCCTGATCCTCGCGGCGGGTTTTACGCCGGCGCAGTTGATCCAGGCAAAGGTTGGTAACAATCCGGTAGATCCACGTATAAAACGAGCATTCAAACCGGAAATTCCCGATATAGCGGAAGGCCTTCAAGAAGGCTTCCTGATAAATATCTTCGGCATCGTGTTCCGAGCCGGTAAGGTGCAGTGCAAGCCGGAGCACTTGTTGTTCATACTGCCGGACCAGCGCGTCAAATGCAGCGCGTGACCCACCTTGTGCCTCGCGGATCAACTCCATTTCGGGCGCGCGGGCTTGCAGGCGCTCCTGAGCGCGGTTCGGACCGTCCATTGCCCTGGTAGCAGCCATGCCTGGGAAGGATTGTACCCTCCTTGTGGCCGGCCAGGCTAAGGACCCCGATGTTGCGGCCGGGGTTGTCGCACAGCTCAAAGCATCACTTGCCATGGATCCAGCTCTCCATTGCTACTGCTACGAGGAGTGTCCGCACTTGGATGGACGCGGCAGGAGTGGCTTTGTGAGCCGGTTTTGAGGTACTTCAGTGCCGCCCAGCCAGTACACTGGGGATCGATGAATCGAACGCTATTTTCTGGGCAGGAAGACGGGCCTGACGCGACCGGCGGATGGTATGTGGCGCACTGCGACGGTGGGTCGCGGGGCAACCCCGGACCAGCCGGGTTCGGCGCTGTCATTGAAGACGCTCGGGGCCAGGTCGTGGCACGGCTGAGTGAGTATCTGGGAAAGCAAACCAACAATTACGCCGAGTATGCGGGGCTACTGGCAGTGCTGCAGTGGGCCGGCGAAAACGGGGCGAAGCGGATGCGGGTCGTCTCGGACTCAGAGCTGATGGTGAACCAGATGAAGGGCCGGTACAAGGTCGGTAGTCCGGGCTTGCGGCCTCTGTGGGAAGAAGCGAAGCGGCGGGTAAGCCGACTGGAGCGTTTTGAGATTGGGCACACCCTGCGCGGAGGCAACAAGGAGGCCGACCAGTTAGCCAACGAAGCTATGGACCGCGGGATGGGAAAGCGGCCGGGAAACGGGGTCGGAGAACGGAGATTGGGGGGGATGCCGCAGCGCGGAGCTCAGTCCGATCAGGAAAAGAGGGCCGCGCCGCCCAACCCTCCGCGGCAGGTATTTGAAGGCCTGGTGAAGAACGGCGTGGTGCACCTGATTGAAGGCGAGCTGCCGGATGGAATTCTCGTCAAAGTGATTCGGGAGTAAGCAGCAACGAGTTCAGAAAGCTTGAACCACTGAAAGCTCGTCGCGCCTGACTCAGCTCTTGCCGCCGAGATTATTGCGCCAGGTGTGGCCGCTTCGTTCGAGAAGGCGATCGGCACAGTCCGGACCCCAGGTACCGGCAAAGTAGTTGGGAAAAACCTCTGGGTTCTTGGCGGCCCATGTCTCGAGGATGGGCGTGTAGAGCGCCCATGTGGTTTCGACGCCGTCGCGATGGGCAAACAAGGTCTGGTCACCGAGCATGGCATCGAGCAGGAGGCGCTCGTAACCATTGGCTGTGGATGTGCCGAAGGCCGCGGAGTAGTCAAAGTCCATGGTGACGGGGCAGACGGCCATGTTGGGAGTGTTGGGCACCTTGGCGCCGAAGCGGAGAGCGATCCCTTCATCGGGCTGAATGCGAATGGTCAACAGATTCGGCTGGATCTCCGCACAGGGCCCCGAGGATTTCATACGATTGAAGATGAGCAGTGGCGGCTGTTTGAACTGAATGCTTATTTCAGTGGCGCGGCGCTTGAGGCGTTTGCCCGCCCGGAGATAGATGGGCACACCGGCCCAGCGCCAGTTCTCGATTTCGAGGCGAACGGCTGCATAAGTTTCCGTGCCTGACTCGGGATTGACGCGTTCTTCATCGCGATAGCCGATGACTTTCTTCCCTTCAACGACGCCTGGACCGTATTGGCCGCGGACGGCGTTGAGGATGGGGATGCTGGGGATGGCGCGCCAGACTTTGACTTTCTCGCGGCGTACAGCCTCCGCGTCGAAGCTCGAAGGCGGCTCCATGGTGACAAAGCTGAGCAGTTCCATCACATGGTTCTGGATGACGTCGCGGAGCGCACCGGCTTTCTCGTAAAACGGGCCACGGCCTTCGACGCCAAGGGTTTCGGCGGCTGTGATCTGAACATGGTCAATGTAGTTTCGGTTCCAGATGGGCTCAAAGATGCCATTCGCGAAGCGGAAGACCAGGATGTTCTGTACAGTTTCTTTACCGAGATAGTGGTCAATGCGGAAGACTTGTCTCTCATCGAAGACTGCGTTGACGTTGTGGTTGAGCTCGCGGGCGGAATCGAGGTCGTGGCCGAAGGGCTTTTCAATCACGGCGCCCACACGGCCATGTTCCGGTTGGGCCATGCCCTGAGCACCGAGGTTCTCGATGATGGGCGCAAAATATTCCGGTGCCGTAGCGAGATAGAACAGGCGATCGGGGCCGATTCCCTTCTCTGATGCAATGCGATCGAGCTCAGCCTTGAGGCCGGCGTAGTGGGATGCGTCATCGAAGCTAAGCGCGTAGTAGCTGATTTTCTGCACGAACTCATCAAGCTTGGGATCGGTATTCTCGACGCCGCCAAAGTCGACGATGCCTTCGCGCATGTCTTTTGCGAACTCATCGCCAAGGGGACGGCGCGCGACGCCGACGATGGCGAAATTCTTTGGCAAGAGGCCGCCCTGCTCGAGATGGAAGAGTGCGGGCAACAACTTACGCTTGGTGAGGTCGCCGGAGGCGCCGAAGATCACCATAATGCCGGGGTCTGGAATGCGCTCGCCGGATTTGGGAACCTGGGAAAGATCTTCGGGATTCACTTTCATCTGGATGGTCGCCATAACGGGAAAGCCTCCTGTGGCAGGGGTCAGAGATCATGGTTCAAGGTCCGACAAGCGGAGTCGCGCTCGAGTGAAATAAAGCAACGACTCCGGAAAGGCCGCAATTTGATCAGTCTTTTTTGACTGCGTGGCCGCCGAATGCATTGCGCATGATGGCCAACATGCGATCGGTGAAGTTGTTTTCTTCGCGTGAACGGATGCGGCGGATGAGCGACTCCGTGATGACGGGCGCAGAGACATTGAGGTCGATGGCCTCAAATACAGTCCAGCGGCCTTCTCCCGAGTCGGCGACGTAGGCTTCGAGGCCTTCCAGCGTGGGGTTCTTGCCGAGGGCGTCAGCGGTAAGGTCAAGCAGCCAACTGCGTACGACGCTGCCAAAGCGCCAGATCTGCGAAATCTGCGCGAGGTCGAGGTTGAGCTCTTCCTTCTTCTCCATGATGGTGAAGCCCTCGGCGTAGGCCTGCATCATGCCATACTCGATGCCGTTGTGAACCATCTTGACGAAGTGACCGGCGCCGGCCGGTCCGACATGCCCCCAACCTTTGTCCGCGGCGGGCGCGAGCGTTTCGAGAATGGGACGGAGATAGTCGACCGCTTCCTTGTCGCCGCCGACCATCATGCTGTAGCCCTCCTTGAGGCCCCAAACGCCACCGGAAGTGCCAACGTCGACGAATTGGAAGCCCTTCGCAGTAACTTCCTTGTAGTGACGCTGCGAATCCTTGTAGTTGGAATTGCCTCCATCAATGAGAATGTCGCCAGGTTTGAGAAAGGCTTCGAGCTGGGCGATGGTGTCGTCGACGGGCTTGCCCTGCGGGACCATGATCCAGATTGCCTTGCGGCCAGTGAACTTTTTGGCCATGTCTTCGAGCGACGAGACGCCCACGTTGCCGGACGCAGTGAGTTTGGCAACCGCGTCGGCGTTGAAGTCGAAACCGATGACCTGATGGCCGCCGAGACGCAGCCGCTCTGCCATGTTGCCACCCATCTTGCCGAGGCCAATCAATCCAAGTTGCATGGTGCTCTCCTTCTAATCCTGGTTAAAGAACTTCGAAATTCGCGAGTTCGCGCCGCAGTGCCGCGGCGCCTTGAAAGCGGATCGTTTTCATGCCGGCAGCAGCAGCAGCTTCAGCGTTCTCCGCGCGGTCATCGATGAAGAGAATACGCGCTGCGGGTTTTCCAAGAATATCCAATGCGCGGTGGTAGATGGCGGGCTCCGGTTTGCGCAGGCCGAGATAGCAGGAACTGAAAGCTACTCGAAGATGGTCGCGAAGACCATAGGTGGAGAAACGGTAATCATTGGTTTCGCGGGCTTCATTGTTGAGTACGCCGAGCATGCAGTTATCCGATGCGGACAATTCGGCGAGGATTCCCAAAGCGCCGTCTTCCAGAGGTTTCGACTGCGCACACACGGCGGCGAGAAATTCGTCGGGGGAAAAGCTTCGGGGTTGATAGAAGACTGTTGCGTCGAGATATTCCTTCGCCGTAATTGCGTCGCGCTCCCATGCGTCATTGGACGTAGTGTGGCGCGCTTCAAAGTCGCCGCGGTCGAGATGAAATTGGTCGAGAACGATTGCGCGTTCACGATGGTCCCAGCCGTTGGTCAGCAGGACTCCACCTACATCGAAGAGGATCGCGTCGAAGGGGAACATCGGCGTCACCTGACAACAGGGAGCGGAAAACCGGAATCGGGGCTACTTTGGACCACATTGATATTTCGCTTCGATGGCGAGAACTTTCCGGAATCGCCGGGTGAAGCGTTCTTCGTTGGAGATGAACCTGGCTTTGATGAATGTGTCGACCAACTCGTAGGCGAGGGACGTGCCAATGATGCGCGCGCCCAGCACGATCACGTTCATGTCGTCGTGTTCGACACCCTGGTGAGCCGAGTACGTGTCGTGGCACATGCCGGCGCGTATACCGGGCATCTTGTTCGCAGCGACGCAGACGCCTACGCCCGATCCGCAGATGAGCACGCCGCGCGGCGCTTCGCCGCTGGTGATGGCCTCTCCGACGCGCTCGGCAAAATCGGGGTAATCGTCCTGCGGATCGACAGTGTAGGCGCCGAGATCGAGAATCTCGTGTCCGGCCTTGGTGAGATAAGCACGCACCTCTTCTTTGAGAGGGAAACCAGCGTGATCAGAAGCAATGACGAGTTTCACCGCGATCCTTTCGATACCAGAAGCCGGCGAGCCGGAGTTTATTTCTTGAGAAGCGCCTTGGCGCGGGCCGCAACGTTGTCTGCGGTGAAGCCGAATTCGGCCATCACCTTGGGACCAGGAGCGGATGCACCGAAGCGATCAAGGCCGATGACGTCGCCGTCGGAACCAACATATTTCCACCAGCCGAGGGTCGCACCGGCTTCAACGGCGAGTTTTTTGATGCCGCCCGGCAAAACTTTGGCCTTGTATTCGGCAGACTGCTCTTCAAAAATTCTCCAGCTCGGCATGCTGACCACGCGCGCCGCGATTCCGTCGGCGGCGAGAAGCTTGGCCGCATCGACGCATGGCCAGACTTCAGAGCCGGTGCCGATGAGCACAATCTGCGCGTTAGGCGCATCTTCGAGCGCGTAAGCTCCCTTGCTCGCTTCGTTGTAAGCATCATGTGCTGCTGGGTCGATGACGGGCAGATCCTGACGGGTGAGGGCCATGAAGCAGGGGCCGGTGCGTTCAAGGGCGAGGCGCCAGCAGGCGGCAGTTTCGTTGGCGTCGGCCGGGCGGAAATCGGTGAGGTGCGGCACCGCACGCAGCATCATGAGGTGCTCAATGGGTTGGTGTGTCGGGCCGTCTTCGCCGAGAGCGATGGAGTCGTGAGTGAAGATGAAGAGCGAGTGGGACTGCATGAGAGCGGCGAGACGGAGCGCCGGTTTGCAGTAGTCAGAGAAGGTGAAGAAAGTGGAACCGAAGGGCACGAGACCGCCGTGCTTGGCGAGTCCATTGACGGCGGCGCACATACCGAATTCGCGGACACCGAAGAAGACATTGCGCCCGGCGGGATCGACGTGGAAGTTGGCGCCGGGCTTGAAGATGGTCTTGGTGGATGAAGTGAGATCGGCCGCGCCACCGAAGAGCTCGGGGACAACCTCGGCGATTGCGTTCATCACGGTGTTGCCGGCGTTGCGCGTAGCTACTGCCTTGCCTACCGGGAAACTCGGGAGAGCTTTTTCCCAACCAGACTTGCGGACATTTTTCTGGGTGCGTTCGAATTCAGCGGCAAGGTCGGGGAACGCTGCGCGGTAGCCGTCGAAGAGCTTGTTCCAGTCGGATTCGAAGGTCTTGCCGCGATCGATCGCTTTGCGCCAGTTGGCGAGCGCATCGTCGGGGAGGAAGAAGTTTTGATCCTCGGGAAAACCGAAAAATTTCTTGGTCGCTGCTGTGTCGGCTGGGCTCATGGCCTCGCCATGAACCTTGTTTGTGCCGGCCTTAGGGCTTCCGTAGCCAATGACTGTGCGGACGGCAATGAGCGAAGGCTTGCCGGTTTCGGCTTTTGCGGCTTCGATGGCCGACTCGATGGCTTTGAGGTCGTTGCCATCCTGCACGATCTGTGTATGCCAGTGGTAGGCATCGAATCGCTTGAGAACATCCTCGGTAAAGCTGAGCTCGGTGGGCCCGTCAAGCGAGATGAGGTTGTCGTCGTAGAGAAGAATGAGCTTGCCCAGGCCAAGAGTCCCGGCCAGGGATGCAGCTTCATGCGAGACGCCTTCCATCAAGTCGCCATCGCCGCAGAGCGAGAAGGTGTAGTGATCGACAACGTCAAAGCCGGGCTTGTTGTAGACCGCTGCAAGATGCCGCTCGGCCATTGCCAGTCCGACCGCCATGGCAAATCCCTGACCGAGCGGGCCGGTGGTGACTTCAACGCCGTCGGTTTCGCCCGCTTCAGGATGACCAGGCGTGATGGAGTGAAGCTGGCGGAAAGCCTTGAGGTCGTCGAGTCCGACCTTGTATCCGGTGAGGAACAGCGTGGAATAGAGCAGCGCCGAAGCATGGCCATTGGAGAGCACAAAGCGATCGCGATTGGACCACCCGGAGTTCGCCGGGTTATGTCTCATCAACTTATGAAACAGCAGGTAGGCAATCGGTGCGCATCCCAGCGGAGCGCCGGGATGGCCGCTATTGGCCTTCTCTACAGCGTCGACGGCGAGCAGGCGGAGGGTATCGATGGAGAGTTCGTCGATGGAGAGTGAGGCGAGCGTGGGAGCCATGCGTTGTGCAGTCCTTTCGGTGGAGTGATGCAAGAAACTCGGCGGACGGGTTCCGAATTATTTCAATCCTTTGCCGGAGTCGCCTTCGATTCGCAGATTGAAGTTATAGCCAAGCCAGCGATCCTGGTCGGTCCAGTGGAGAGTCCATGATAATTCCCCGCCTGCCTGGTCCAAAGCGGTGGAAATATCAACGGTGTAGCCAGAACTGTCGACGCTGTGGCTGGGCAGAGTGTTCACGGTCTTCCAATTGTCGGCAGTCCATTGGATGCTGAAACGGTTCTGATCGATGATGCGCAGCGTGGAACCAGCCCGCAGCGCCTGGATGGGACGACGGAGGGTGAAGATCTCGAGATCGTGACGGATCTGGCGGCGGCCGGCTGGTTCGCAATAGCGAGAATAGACCGAATCGATGCGATCGAAGACTTTCCCGTCGACGGACGAGCGCAGCAGTTTGAGGTATTCAGCATGCGCCCAGACGAGCGGGGTTGCGGAGCCGGCGGGCTGGCCGAGTTGCAGGCGTTCGCCGGGCATATTGGGCTCATCCCAGACTTGTTCCGGCATCATTTGGCCCATGGTTGCGAAGCGCTCGTAGGTCTTGATGAGCTCGGAGATGTCGTTGCCTGCGGCGAGCTCGTAATGGGCGCGTTCGCCGGTAAGCAGGGGCCAAACGCGGCCCTGACCCCAGCCCAGAAATGGGCCGCCATCAGGGCGTTGGCCATAGCCGTCCCAGTTGTAACGAATCCAGCCGGGGCCTTGCGGCAAGCCGCGCTTGAGAACTGTGTCGACCACTTTGACCGAGTCAATCATGAGGGGATCGTCGGCGCGGCGGACTCCATAGCGGACAAGTTCCAGAAAACCGCCATCGATGATCTCGCGGGCTTCGAATTCCGTGCGCGTTCCGGGCGGACGGTTGTTGATGTGAATGGACTCCGTGCCAGGACCTTCGCCCACATAGGCATCGACCTGCTCGGGTGGGCGGATGCGCATGTAGTGGCGGGGAATCGCGGGAACGAGAACGCCCTGGTTGGTGACGGTCCATTCTTCGAGATGACGCTCGATCCAGTCGGCAAATTCTTCGTAAAAAACGGCCAGTTCGTTGGAATCGTGAGCGCGGGCGATTTCGGCGGCGCAAACCATGGCCGAAATGACGGCGGCGAGGGTCGAAGGCGAATAGCCGGGATTCTCCTCCCAGCGCTCCTGGTGGGTGATGGGCGCATTGCGCAAGAGGAAGCCGGCTGCACGTTCCACAAAAGGGAAGATCTGCATGTCGCCGAGGCCGTTGGCTTTCCAAAGGCGCCACGCGAGGATGACGGGGAAAGCAACTTCGTCGAGCTGGACACCGGACCAGTAGGGTCGGCCGTCGACCCAAAAATTCTGTGCAAATCCACCATCGGGCTTCTGGGTGCAGGCGAGATAGACAAGGGCGCGGAGCGCAGTTTCGGCGCGTCCGCAAGCCAGTAAGGCCGAAGCGGTCTGCACCATGTCGCGGGTCCAGACAAGGTGGTAGCCGCCGAGATCGTCGTCGCTTTTGGCCTGTCCCCAAGGAATGGAGAGGGAAGCAACGAAGGCGCCGGAGTAGGTCTTGTCTTCGTGTGCGAGGAGCACGTTGTGGCTAGCGCGCATGAGTTTGCCGCCATCGCCGGATTTGACGGCCAGCCACTCTGGATTGGCGACGCGATGCCATTGGGCGATGTAGCGTTCGCGATGCTGCTCAAAGGGAACGGCAAGGGCGCTGACGGTCTTCTGCAATGCGGTGTGGTGACCCTCGCCAATGCCGATGGCGAGAGTGAATTCACGGGAGCCATCTTCTCCAGCCTTGCCCATGTCGAGTTCGCCCATGACGGCGATGTTGCCATTTGTGGCTGAACCGTACTCCCAATCCATGAAGGCGTTTTCCATCACGTCACGCCAACCATCGCTTTGGCCGACAAAGCCGCAACTGACGCGGGAGAAGCCGCAACTGGAGCCCATGGTGAGGGACCACTGATCCTTCCAGGCGAGCACCATTTTGTGGCCAGCGATATCGATGGCGCGGGCAGAATTGCCGGCGCCGCCGCCGTCGAGGTGTGGCGCAAGCAATGCGTAGACACGCAGGCGTGGAATCAATTCCTCGTGGCCCTCGAGCCGGATGTGTTGAATGACGACGGAGTGGTGCGGGTCGCAGATGATTTCCTTGATGAGCGAGTAGCGGCCTTCGGGATCGCGATTGACATAGCGCACGCCGAGGGCTTCAGGATGGATGTATTCGAACGTTGTGAGAAGGTCACGCTTTTCTTCGTGGGCAAAGGTCTCGCCATCGGTGACGAGGAATTCCATGTCGCGAATCTGGGCGCGATCGATGGTGGGGTGGTAGACCTCGTTGAGAACGCCATGGCTACATGTGAACCAGATGCGGCTGGAAGCGGCGTAGGAAGTGCCGATGGCGTCTTTGACGCTTGAAGTCCAGCGCGGCTCAAGTCCAGGGGATCCGGGAGCTTCGCCCTGCTGGTCGAGCCAGCGATAGAGGGGCTGATCAGTCGACATGCAGCACCAGTCCTAAAAAGATGGAAATTTCAATCGATGAAAATCTGGATTCACTGTCTTAACGATGTCCGGACCAGGGTGAAGGTTTCGCACCGCTTGCCGATAGTTTCGCACCTCGGGCGCACCGGCAAGCATCCATGAAAGCGTAGAGGTCACTCTTTGCATCGAAACACAGGGCGGGCCCGGTGGATGTGAAGATCGTGTTGCAAGCCGGGCGCCTTGTGCTTTCCACATCTGTGCAGTTCAGCACAGTACAATCCGTACGGAGGAGAATCCCCAATGGCTTACTCACTTGCCCCGCTGCCCTACGACTACGCAGCCTTAGAGCCTTTTATCGATTCTGAGACGATGCATCTGCATCACGACAAGCATCACCAGACCTATATCACCAACTTGAATGGCGCGTTGGAGAAGCATCCCGAACTGGCCTCGAAGAGCGTGGACGACCTGATCAGCGATCTGAACGCTGTGCCGGAAGATATTCGCGGCGTGGTGCGGAATAACGGCGGTGGCCACTCGAATCACAGCATGTTCTGGAACATCATGGCTTCTCCGAATGCGGGCGGAGGCGGTGCGCCGACGGGCGCGATTGGCGACCAGATCAAGGCCGACTTCGGCGACTTTGACGCATTCAAAAAGACCTTTAACGAGACGACAGCGAAGCAGTTCGGTTCCGGTTGGGGCTGGCTTGTACTGCAGGGCGGCAAGCTGAAGGTGATTACGACAGCCAACCAGGATTCGCCACTGAGCCAGGGCATTTATCCGATCCTGGGCAACGACGTTTGGGAACACGCCTACTACCTGAAGTACCAGAACAAGCGGCCGGACTATCTCGCCGCCTGGTGGAACGTGGCGAACTGGGAAGAAATCAATAAACGGTTCGCGACGGCAAAGGGTAAGTAAGGCGGGAACCAAGGACCCAAGGCAGCATGAAGGCTGCTTTCGGAGGTTATGTGTGCCTCTTCCGGGGAACCGGAAGGGGCACGCGTGTTTCAGGGCTAGCCACTTCGACCCTGGTCGGCGGAGCAGGGACTTCACAGCTTCACAGTTTCACAGACCGAAGAGCGCAGTGCGGCCGGTGGGCAATGTCCTCGAAGCGGGCTCGCCGTTGATCCCATCAAAGTTTTGCGCCAGAAGTTGCGATTTGCTCAACGCGTATACCCCCGGGGGGTAGGGGGGAGGGGGGGTACCATTTTTTTCCCTTATCTTGCACATTCTTAGCGCGTTAGGGTTGGAAAAGACGGTGTTAAACCGTACTTTTGCGCACTTTCCTCTGCAAAAGGAAGCGGCGACCCGGTTGGGGACCGCCGCTGTTCTTTTTCTGCTTGCCTGATACAAGTCTACGCGCTTGCGTGGATTGGACTGCAAGGGCGCAGGAGGGATTGGAAACGTTGGTCACGAGCGAGTTCCAATTCGGGAAAGAGAGAAAGCGAGTTAGCCGGTCAGCGCCGCTCCGCGGCGTTTGCAAGTTGGCAGATCAGCGAGTGGGTGGAGTGGCGGAACGAGGTTTGTGCTTTCCCACCCTTGACGCAGACGACGCGTCAAGGATGGGGCACCAAGATTCATCGTCCGTCAGCATCGCGAGGCGAAAGGGTGCGCCACCCGCCGGAACAGGACACAGCGCGGCGCCCACGTTGCCGTGGAGCCGTTCCACCTTGGTCACTACATCGACGAGCAAGTTTTCCGGTTCAATAACCGCGCGACGAAGGATAACAAGCTGACTGACGCGGATCGCTTCGCCCTCGTGATGGCGAAGGTTGGCGGAAGCGGTTGACGTATGCCAAACTGACGGGCAAGGGCACGGATTCCGTGTGCCACCCGGAGGCAGGGACGGGGCAAGAGGTGCCATTCTAGCCTCGTTCCTTGCCAGCAGGTTTCACCTTCGGCGGTTTCTTCGGAGCCACAGCTTTCTTTGGCTTTTGAAGGACAGCCATTGCTAGTTTCGTAAATCTCTCGGCCGCCTTAGGGCCTTCGTGATATTCGTGTTTCATAACCCCCACATTTCAAAAAAGGTATTGGCTGCATGGAATCCTACAAAGATGGCCAATCCGATAAAAACAAGACCAGAGCAGAGCTTCGCGATGTTGATGATACTTATATCTTCAATACCTCCAGCGGACTGTACGAACCCAAAACCTATTCCCGCCAGAACAATGAACACCCCAATCCAGGCGCAGTAAAGAAGCGCCCGATGTTTCTCCATGTGAATCGAGATTGGCTTACCGTGATTATCTCTATTCTCGCCCTCGCCGTAAGTATTGGAACTCTCGCCCTGCTTGGAAAAACTGTGTATTGGGCACATGAGCAATGGAAACAAATGAGGGCTACCGCCGATAGCGCTGTCGGTCAACTCGAATTGGCTAAAAGACCATGGGTACGCATTCAAGGCATAAGCGTGTCGGGTCCTCTCACCTTCACAGATAATGCGAACGAGGCGACCTTCCATTTCACCTATTGGGTTAAAAACACGGGAAACTCCCCGGCGATGGTCCATATCCATGCAGACATATTGAGCGCCGATTACAACGTCGATGAATTTCAGAAACGCATGGATGCTGCCTGCAGCAGAGCTGAACGGGAAGTCGAGCCGTTTGGCTACAAGTGGATCTGGACAGTTATCCCCGATCAAAACTTTGGCTACGGGATGTTCCAAACAGGACAAACGGGAGAACGAACAATGCAGGGGGAGATTGGTCCTTCTATGCCAATTAAGAGCGGCACTCCTATAGACGCTGAGATTTTTGGGTGCATCGTCTATCGCTCTACCCTTGAATTGAACACCCGCCCAGACGAATCGCTCCACCGAACGAATTTCTTTGGACATATAACTGGAGTCGATCCGTCCGGAAAATGTCCCCTCGGGGGTGGCCCCATTTATCCAATTAAGTTGAGCGGGAGTGTTCTTATGAGCAATAAATTTTGCGTTATCGGCGTGAACATCCTTGGCGCAGCCGATTAGCGCGAGCAGGATCAAAACAAGGCTATGCACCCTGCTGCATTACATGTGCGTTAAGGTGTTATTGCCCTCATAAACTGCACAAACTAAACTCATTCAGCCAAGATTCGCGGCATGCGAGCCACTTCTCTTTAACTTCGCCTCATTCGGTTCGAGCTGGTTGCGGCCCCTGCCGCGAAGTGTCCCCTATAATTTGGAAAGCATGGGCACTCCCCGGAGATCGACGGCACGAGGACGCATGATCGCGGCCAAGCGCAAAGCGCGAGAATACGCGATGGTGGCGCGCGCCCTGGCCTCCACCGGGCATCCCGTTCTGGCGCAGATCGTTCCGGCGCGTTTCTGCAATTTGAGTTGCTCGTACTGCAACGAGTACGACAAGGTTTCAGAGCCGGTGCCGCTGGAGGAAATGCTGCGCCGCATCGATCACCTTGGCCGCCTCGGCACGGCGATGATCGGGATCAGCGGCGGCGAACCCCTGACCCACCCGCATCTCGACGACATCATTCGCCGCATGCGCCGCACCGGCGCCATCGCCGGCATGATCACCAACGGCTATCTGCTCAATGTCGAACGCATCGAGCGCCTCAATCGCGCGGGTCTCGATCACATGCAAATTTCGATCGACAACCTGGAGCCCGACGAAGTTTCGAAGAAGAGCCTTAAAGTTCTCGACAAAAAGCTGCAGATGCTCGCGGATCACGCGGAATTTCACGTCAACATCAACTCGGTGGTCGGCGGCGGATTCAAGGATCCGAACGATGCGCTGGTGATTGGCAAGCGCGCGCTTGAGCTCGGCTTCGAATCGACCATCGGCATCATTCACGACGGAGACGGCCAGCTCAAAGCGCTCAATCCCGAAGAAGCGCGGGTCTACTTCGAGATGAAGAACCGCAAGAAGACCAATTACGCGCAGTTCGACAAGTTTCAGGAAGCGATTGCGCAGGGACGGCCGAATGACTGGCGCTGCCGCGCTGGTTCGCGCTATCTCTACATCTGCGAAGACGGCCTGGTGCACTATTGCAGCCAGCAGCGCGGCTATCCGGGCGTGCCGATTGCGGAGTACACCACCGCCGATGTGAAACGCGAGTTCCTCACCGCGAAGAGCTGCGCGCCGAACTGCACCATCGGCTGCGTACACCGCATCAGCTACATCGACCACTGGCGCGCTCCGCAGACGACGACGGTTTCGCCCGGCGGTCATGGCACGGGTGAGCCCATTCTGGTCAACATCCAAACCGGCGACTAATACTGCCTGGGCAAAGCAAAACGGCGCAACCCGCGTGGGCTGCGCCGCTCTCTTTTTGCGCGATGCTTTTACTTTTGCGCGGTACGCGTCGGAGCGGCGCCCTTGGTGTCTTGCAACGCCTGATCGATGAGCTGGTAGAGCTTGCTGCGGTCAACTACTTCGACGAAAGGCGCGCCCTTGCTGTTGGCGGTCGTCACCCAGATGGTGGGTGTGTGCTCAATGCCGATGCGCTGGCCCAGCGCGTAGTCGGCCTTGACCGCGGCCTGCAGCTTGCCCTGAGGATCCATGGCGAAGGGCAGAGCGATGTTGTGGTCCTTGGCATACTTCTCAGTGAAGACGCGCAACTGGTTTGGATCTTCGCCCAGCGCCGGCTGGTTGGCAAAAATGTAGTCGCGATAGTCGTCGCCGATCTTCTTGCTCTTGAGGTCGAACCAGCGCGCATTCACCGCGGCCTGAAAGCTCCATGGGTGAAAGGGCAGCGGGAAGTCATGGCGCACCCAGGGAATCTTGTAGTTGGCCGCGGCATCGCGCAGCAGGGGATTGGCACGCGCGCAGTCGGGGCACTCCATGTCTTCAAATTCGACGATGGCCACGCGAGCGCCGGCGGGGGGCTTGAGTGCGGCAGGATCGTGGACCTGGGTCCCGGGCGCGGGTGGAGCAAACTGCGCGTGCGCGGCGGCGGATGCGAACAGCAACAGCGCGGCCACGGCTAGAACGCTGCCAGGGGCGCGCATTTTAGGAGAACGGAGGGTGAAAGTACGATGCATGCGAGTTGGACGACTCCCTGTCACTCATTGTAACGGCAGGTCGCTGGGAAAGTTGCCCGCGAATCGTTACCAGAGGGCAGTTCAGCGGGGCGCGGGGTAGCCACCAAATCCCTGTATTTCTTGCGGGGTACGGATCTGGGTAAGGATCGCGCCGCCCCGGCATCAGCGATCATGATCCTGCTTCCGCGCTGCCATCCATTGCCGCCACTTGTAGTCGGCCACGAACGAGCCGACTACAAAGACGATCACGACAATTGCGACGACGAGCTTCATGGCGAAGTTACCTGCCGACCACCAGAATGGTAAAGCTTCCGGGAATCATGGGCGGGCGGGGACGGGGATTTTCGGCGGTGGCTGTGGGCCGTGGGCCAAAGTCGGCAGTCACCAGGTACACGCGATCGGTGGCCGGATCGTAGGCCATGGTGCGGGCGCCGCGCTGGGTGGGCAAGCTCTCAATGGTGGGATAGCCGGGCTTCGCGGTGTCGACAACGGAAAGGATTCCGTCGCCGCTCGAAGCAAAGGCAAGCTTGTGGTTCGCGCTCCAGCCTGCGGCATCCGGGCCGTCCCCGATGCCAGGATTGGCCAGCACCTTGCCGGAGTTCGAATCGATCACGCTCATCTTGTTTCCGTCGCAGACCGGGAACAGGCGATGCCCCGGTACATCGAAGGCCAGTCCACTGGGCGATTCGCAGCCCGCCGGCCATGTTGCAGTCAGTGTCCTGGAGTGCGCGTCGAGCCGCACGACTTCGCTTTTGTCTTCAATGTTGTCGAAGACAATGCCCTTGCCATCGACGACGGGGAATTCCGGCTTGCCGGGCAGGTCGATCGTGGCCACGACTTTCTCAGTAGCGGCATCGATGACGGTCACATTTTTGCTGCGGCCATTGAAAGCCCACACGGTTTGCGTGGCCGGCTCAAACACCATGCCGTCCGGGCCGGTTCCTGCTGGAATGGTGGCGACAGTGGCGAGGGTTGCGCGATCGAATGCGACGACTGCGTTGCCGCCGCCGTCGGTGACCCAGCCGATTTTGCCGGTGGTATCGAGAGCGATCCCGTGGGTTCCGTGGAGACCGGAGATGGTGCCGGCGAGCTTGCCCGTGGTCGCGTCGACCACATCGACGTGATCCCCGCGAGTGATGTAAATGCGTTGCGCCGGCGAATCGACCAGCAGGTAGTCCCAGCCGCCCGCGTCGTCCAGCTTCCACTTGTCGAGAATGCGATACGGGGTCTGCGCCGATATGGGGCGGGATGCAGCGATCACTCCGAAGAGAAAGATCGAGAGGAACACGGCCCGAAGGACAAAGCGGTGATCTGGGCGGAAAGGCATGGAGTTCTCCAATCAGGCTTGGCGATACCGGGGATTCACCAGCGTGAGGATTCTTCCACGGCGGCCTTAAAGAAAGCTGAAGAGGGTTTTGTTGGAAAAGCAGGGTGCCGGACTCAGCCCTGCGGCAGCCGCACCGTGACAGACGTGCCTATGCCCAATTCGCTTTTGATCTGGATGGTGCCGCCAACCTTTTCCACGAGTGCTTTGCAGATAGCCAGGCCCAGTCCGGCGCCACCTGTGGCACGCGAGCGGGAAGGATCGCCGCGGTAGAAACGGTCGAAGATGTGGGGCAACGCATCGGCGTCGATGCCACCGCCGCGATCTTCGACGACCAATTGCACCGATCCGGGCTCGCCGGGAGCCGTACCGGTGAGGGCCTTTACCCGAACTTGCACGCCCTCGCGCGCCGGGCTGTACTGCAAGGCGTTGTGCAAGAGGTTCTCGACCAGCAGAATTCCGTCTTCATTGCTGAGAGGAACCGTGGCAGCGGCATCGGTTTTGAGGTCGACAGTGACGTTGCGCAGGTGAGCGAGTGTATCCAGTTGAGAAACGGCGGCTCGCGCGCAGGAGACGAGATCACAATTGACGACGACGCCGGGGCCGTGCACGCCGCTTTCCACGCGCGCCATGGTCAACATTTTGGTCACGAGTTCCTCGAGCCGCAGGCTGTCAGCCAGACAGCGTTCCAGTCCCAATTTGTATTCGCCTGGCGAACGCGGCTTAAGCGCGAGCAGTTGCAGGGACGACTTGATGACGGCAACGGCAGTCTTCAACTCGTGGGCAGCATCGGAGACAAATACTTTCTGCTGCGTGAACGACCGCTCCAGACGTGCGAGGACATTTTCGAGCGCGCTGGTGAGCGGAGCGAGCTCCGGCGTAGTGCGTGCCGACTCGGGCGGCGAAAACCCCCATGCATCCACCGAGACACCTTCAGCCAGCGCTGCCAGCTGACGCAAAGGAAGAAGCCCGCGTTGCAGTACCCAGGCAATCAGGGGTCCAGTGACCACGAGAACGAGCAAACTGCCAAGAGCATAGAATTCGACGGCGCCCTGGATGGCGTGCCACACATGTTCGGTAGGCGCCGCATAGAGAATGGTGACATGGCGGAGTTTGCCGCCGCTGGATTCGCCGGGATCGATGATGCGGGTGCCTTTGACACGCAGCAGGCGATAATGGCGCCCGTCGACTTCGAGCCGCGAATAGCCGTTCTCCTGGGGCGCCGCAAATCCTGCGCTGCCTTTCCAATTTGATGAGCGCCCAAGAAGGTGACCGCGCCCGTCCCACACTTCGTAGAGGTCATCGGGCGGCACATGCAGGTCGGCCAGGTCGAGCATAACATTGTCGCCGGTATCTTCGGCATCCTGCACGGCGCCGAGAACGCTGTCGGCGCGCCCATGCAGCATGACGTCAAACGCACGAAAGTGCACATGCCGCTCATAGCCCCAGGAGAGAAGGATGACCAGTATCGTGGCTACCAGCTCGACGGCCAGCACTGCGGCAATGAGTCGAAATGCGATGGATTTTCGTTTAATTGTCGCCATGATTGACCGCGGGCCCCACAGCGAGACGGTATCCCCGGCCTCGCATCGTCTCAATCACCGGTTCGGCTTCGCTCCTGGCGCCATCGAGCTTTTTGCGCAGATTGGAGACATGTGCCTCGATGACGTTGGAGTGGTGTTCCCAGTTGTAGTCGTACAGGTGTTCGAGAAGTTCCTGTTTGCTGACGACTTTGCGTGGGTGATGGATCAGATACTCGAGGATGTGGTACTCGGTTGGTGAAAGATCAACGAGCACACCTGCCCGCCGAACGGTCTGCTCCAAAGTATTGAGCTCCACGTCGAGGGTTCGGAGCAGGGGGTGGGCAGCGCCCTTGCCGCGCCGGATCAACGCCTTGGCGCGCGCGATGAGTTCACCGAGATCAAACGGCTTGGACAGATAATCGTCGGCGCCGGTATTCAGCAGCTCTACGATCGTCTCCTTGCCTTCTTTTGCGGTGAGAATGAGAACCGGTGTTGCATCTTTGCGGGTTCGAAGCCGCCTGAGCAAACCCTGCCCGTCGAGTTTTGGAAGCATTAGATCAAGGATCACAAGGTCGTAGACGCCGCCTTGTGCATAGTGATCGCCGGCTTCTCCATCAGCAGCCCAGTCGACGGCAAAGCCGGGTCCATCGCGCAACGCGGTGGCGAGGTTGTCTGCCAGCCGTTCTTCATCTTCCACCAGCAGCACGCGCATGGTGATGCCATCTCCCTTGCCATTATGGACGGGCGAACCTTAATTCGGGCTGAAGCGGGGCGGTCTACTGCTTTGTGTCGAGCGGGTGCTGCGCCTGCTCGAAGAACTCGTTCTGGAGGCGCAGGCTTGCGGTATCGGCCTTGATGGCTTTGAGAGCTTCGGCGATCTGGCGGGACCACTCCTTCTGGTCGAATTCTCCAAGCTCCTTGCTGGCAGCAGCACCCTGACCGGCGTAGTGATTGGGGAAGCGCGCGTACCACCAGATGCCGGTATAGAGCGAGGGGGGAAGCGGATCGCGATTCTGGTCGGCGCCGGATTGTTGATCGGCGCGATCCTGATGGACCAGGTCGGGCCGCGCAATGAGCATATTGGACGACTCGACTTCGCCTGCGTGCATATCGAACGGTGATTTCAGCGCCGGACGACCGGGGACATTTTCATTGGGCAGGCCAAAGACATAGACGACGTAGTCGCGGGGGCTGGCCATTTGGGACTGCGCGAAGAGGGGTAGCAGGCTCTCGTTGCCGCCGTGGCCGTTCACGATGACGATTTTCTTGCAGCCGTTGCGGGCCATCTCGCTCACGGTTTCCTGCAGCAATGTGAGCTGTGTGGAAAGACTGTAGGCCAATGTGCCGGGCTGGTGGCGCGCCTCGAAGATTTGTCCAAAGTAGTATTCGGGAAAGACGACGGCGTACTCCTGATGGACGGCGTTCATTACGGCGAAGCGCACATCAAGAAGGTCGGTGCCGAGGGGGAGATGGGGTCCATGTTTTTCGATAATGCCGAAGGGCAGTACGCAAACTCCCTGCGATTGATGAACGGCCTGGATGAAATCGGGCCCTGTCAATTCTTCCCATTTAGCAGAAAGACCGGATTGGGCGGTGCCCGCATTCACGGCAAAGGCAAAGACAAAAATGACAAGAACGATACGAGGGAATGGCTTCATGGAGGGGCCTCCTGCGGGAGTTGAAACACGCGCATCATAGCATCCTGAGCAGTGTTGGAGCGGAGTGCAGAGAACATTCTTCGTCCGCATGCATTAGTCTTATCGCTGCAAGCCATCTCCATTTACGGACGTCCGCGTGCGCATTGTCCTCTCGAACATTGGTACCTTTGGCGACATCAATCCGCTCATCGCCCTGGCTCTCGAACTCAAGCGTCGCGGCCATACACCGGTGATGGCGCTGCCCAATGTGTATCGTCCGAAGATTGAACCACTGGGCCTGGTCTTCCACGCGGTTCGTCCCGACATCGATCCGACCAACAACGTTCTCGTCGAGATGGTCTACGACGTGAAGCATGGAACAGAGCACGGCCTGCGGGATTTCCTGTTTCCCTCGTTGCGCCAGAGTTATGACGATCTTCTTGAGGCTGCAACCCAGCCCGAACGCGCCGACCTCCTGCTTCTGGGCGAACTGAACTATGCGGGGCCGCTGGTGGCGGAAGTTACCGGAATTCCCTGGGCCAGTTACGTGCTCGCGCCGCTCTCGTTTTTCTCGGCCTACGATCCGCCAGTGTTGCCGCCCTATCCGCAACTGGCGCATGCCGACAAATTGGCCGGCTTTGGACGCGTCATCCGGCGGGTCGCGCGTTTCACGACAAGGAAATGGCCTGAACCCATCTACAAGTTGCGTGGCGAACTGGGCCTGGAGCCTGGCGCCAATCCACTTTTCGATGCGAAGCACTCGCCCCACCTGGTATTAGCTCTGTTTTCGCGCGTGCTCGGCGTGGAACAAAAAGATTGGCCGCCGCATACGCTCATTGCGGGATTCTGCTTTTACGACTCGGATGCCGGGAATGCCGCGTTGCCAGGGCATCTGGAGGAGTTCGTCTCGGCGGGTGAGCCCCCGGTGATTTTCACACTGGGTTCCGCAGCGGTTCTGGCTGCCGGTGATTTCTACGAGGTTTCGGCAAAGGTTGCGACGGAGTTAAGCGTGCGCGCAGTGCTGCTGATTGGGTCGGACCCGCGCAACAGGCCCAAGCAGGCGTTGCCGGATTCGATCTGCGTAGCCGACTACGCGCCGTATTCAGCGCTCTTTTCTCGCGCGCGGCTTGTGGTCCATCAAGGCGGGGTGGGAACGACTGCGCAATGTTTACGCGCGGGCAAGCCCATGCTGATCATGCCGTATTCGCATGATCAGCCGGATAATGCGCGCCGCATGAAACGTCTTGGGGTGTCGAACACGATCCAGAAGGCCGCCTATCATCCGGATCGCGTGGCACCGGTGTTGAGGGCCATGCTGGAGGAGCCGCGCTTTTCAGAAAGCGCGCGCGTGGTTGCCGAGCAGATTGGCCACGAAGACGGCGTGAAGACGGCGTGTGATGCGCTGGAGGCATTGCAGGCGCGGACTGGAAAGAGTTAATTCGCGCACTGCTTTGTGTTCTCTCGGGGTTCCTACGGATCTGGAGTAAAGAGGATGAAACTGAACAAGCGCTTTAGTGCTGCACTGCAGAAGAGCCCCAGCAAAGGTGGATGGACTTACCTGGTCTGGCCTGAGTCCGCGAGCTTTTTTGGCACGCGCGGACTGGTGAAAGTGCGCGGTACGATGGAGGGCGTCGCGTTTCAAAGCTCCTTCATGGCGCTTGGCGACGGCACGCACAAGCTGCCTGTGAAAGCGGAGATTCGCGAAAAGATCGGCAAGGATGTCGGCGATACGGTGCGCGTAGTGCTTGAAGAGAGAATCACGAAGTCCTGAAAGCAATTCAGCGCAGGAAGCAAGAGCCGGTTGAGATTATGAGAAATATGCTTTGACGCCGCTCCAAACTCTCGAGGTAATTCCTGCCACCATAGAGAAGGAGCCAGTGCTTGCTCAGCTCCTTGACATGTATGCGCATGAATTGTGCGCTTTCGTCGAGGTCAAATTTGGATCAGATGGCAGGTTCCGGTATCCAGAACTTTCGCTCTATTGGAGTGAAAGCGTGCGGCATCCGTTTCTTCTTACAAGGGAAAGCAAGCTTGCCGGGTTTGCGCTCGTGCAGCAAACGTCGCAGAGTCGAAAGACAATTCCTGTTTGGGACATGGCAGAGTTCTTCGTTCTGCCGGAGTTCCGGCTTCGCGGAATTGGCCGCACCGCAGCGCATCGGATCTGGGATCGTTTTCCAGGGTCGTGGCAAGTGCGCGTGATGGAGTCGAACCTCCCCGGGTTACTTTTTTGGGAGAAAGCGATTTTGGACTATGCAGGCGAGAGGATTTCTAAAGTTGAAGTGATGATCAAGGGATTGAGGTGGCGGCGGTTCTCGTTCGAAGTGGACGCCGTAGCGGATCCAAGCGATTCGCGCATTCCCTCAACAACCTGATCCGGCCTTCCCGAGCGCGTCTTTGAGGCCGGCCATGCTGATCCGGCTCGAGGCTTCGGGAGTTCCCGCCCCACGCCAGTGGGTTTCAAGGCTTACGGCGTAGCGATAGCCATCGCGTTGCAGAGCGCGCAACTGTCCTGTCCAATCGACGACACCTTGGCCTACGGGAGCCCATTGCCATTTGCCGTCAGGCTGGCGAATCACGCTCTTTGCGTGGCAGTGGCCGATGCGATGTTTCGGCAACAAATCGTAGCCTCGCGGAAAGGGCTCGCTCTCGGGGAATGTGGCGGCATTGCCGGGATCCCAGTTGAGCAGGAAGTTCTTCTCCTGAACTGCAGCCAGAGTAGTGGCTGCCTCCTGGCCGGTGGCTGTGTTGCAGCTCATCTCATTTTCGAGCAGCAAAACCAAGTCATCTTTTGCGCAGCGTTGGGCGGCTTGGCGCAGTTTGTCGTTGATTGCCGCACGATAAGGTTTCACGTCGTCGAGACGCCAGAAGTCGAAGCAGCGGATGCGATCTGTCTGAAAGGTTTTGGCGAGCTCAATGCAATGTTCGAGCAGCGCATCCTGCTTTTTGAAATCGGCATCGGAACCAAACTGGTCGCGGCGTTCGCTCTGTCTGGAGAGCGGCGCGCCGGGCCAGTCGACCTTGAAGAGAGGGCTGGCAATGTCAGTGACGCGCAGGTTATAGCGAGCGAGGATGCGGCGGCATTCGGCAAGTTCGTTGGCGTCGAGATCGGTTAAATTCTTCTTCCACATGCCGCGAAGTTCGATCCAGCCGAGGCCGAAGTCATGGGCAGCGACGGAGCAAGCGTGATCGAAGTCCTGGGAGATCTCGTCGTTGATGACGGCAACGCGAAAGGGACAGCCTGCAGCGGAAGCTCGGGCACATTGAGCTGCCGCGGCGCTTGCTGCCATGCGGGCCAAAAAGTTACGGCGCGAGAGATGCATGGAACGCTCCTTGAGGATTGGAGCGCCACCGCACGGGCTCCCTGTTGACTGAAATCGATGCTGCGATCAATGCGCGATATAGGCCTTCGTCGCGCCGGTACGCGAGTTCCAAACGGTGAAGGTGCCATTGTCGTCGGCAACAATCTTGAAAAGCTGCCCATCGGGCGCGTTGGCCCCTTTCAGGTTCGCAATCTGCGCATCTGCACTGTTGTGCGCCGCGTCGGAACCTTCGGCCGTGTGCAGCATGTAGAGATCTTCGAGGCCGGGACTCTCGTGGACGGTCTGCCAGGCTTCGGGACTGCCGGCCTTATGCGCGCCGTTGTCCATGATGGCCACGCGTGGATGAATGGCGTCGACGAAGGCTTTTGAGTTGGAAAGATTGAAGCCGTGGTGGTTGACGAGGTAGACGTCGACGGTGCCGATCAAATTCTTGGGGCACACCAGCGGAATTTCTTTCGCCTTGGTCAAATCGCCGAGGTCGAGGAAGCGGAATTTCCCATAGCGCAGCAGAAAACCAGCGGAGCGAGGATTTTCGGTTGTATCGAGATCCCAATGCGGTTCTTTGGCGCAGTAGGGATTGGGTTCGGGCTTGATGCCGGGCACGGCTTTGATGTGTTCGCCGTCAGCCGTTAAGACAACGATGCTGAGGCCGGGAATGTCGATGGTGTCGCCGGGATGCACAATGCGGCGGGGCGTCGAGCCAATGGCTTTGATGTAGGCGGCGTAGTCGTGGCGGGTGACGTCGGCGTCTTCGCGATTCTCGCCGTGGTCAAGAAACTCGCCGACTTTCACATGCTGGACAAGGTTCGGCACGCCTCCGACATGGTCGGTGTGGAAATGGGTGATGAAGACGTGGTCGATTTGCGTGATTCCCGCGTCTTTCATCGCGTTCTGGATGCGTTCGGTGTCGCGGCCGTTGTTATCGGGGGTGCCCGAAGCGGCCAGCCCCTTTTGATAGGGGTCGCTGGAGGTGGAGTCCACATTGGGCCAGCCGGTATCGACGAGCAGAGAGGCTTTGGAGGGTGCGACAAAGAGGGTGGCCTGTCCGCCTTCCACGTCGATGCTGTAGATGAGAAGGTGGCTGCCGGACTGGGCGCGGGCTGCGATGGGCAACGCCAAGCCAACCGAAAGCAACAAAACGGCCACGCGAGCTGCGGAGCGGCGGACGAGAGCATTCATGCGGTGAGCGAGGAAGATTCTCATGACCGCAGAAGTGTATCCGATGCCGCATCTGCGGGGAAACAGCCCCCGAATCAGCGAAATCGCGCCTAACTGCTAAAATAGAAGCTGCCGCACTGCGCGGTTTTTCATTCCATTTTCACCCCCCAACCTGGCGGCCTAAGTCGCCGCATCCAAAAGAGAAAAGGAACACCGCACCTGTGACCCAGACGATACGCAATATCGCCATCATCGCCCACGTTGACCACGGCAAGACCACCCTGGTGGACGCCATGCTGCGCCAGGCCGGCACTTTCCGCGCCAATGAGCAGGTGGCCGAGCGCGTGATGGACTCGAACGACCTGGAGCGCGAGCGCGGCATCACGATCCTGGCCAAGAACACGGCTATCAATTTCGATGGCGGGAAGATCAACATTGTCGATACGCCGGGCCACGCAGATTTTGGCGGCGAAGTGGAGCGGGCGTTAAAGATGGTCGACGGCGTGATGCTGCTGGTGGATGCGGCCGAAGGGCCGTTGCCGCAGACGCGTTATGTGCTGGCGAAGGCGCTCGAGGCAAAGCTCAAACCGATCGTCGTGATCAACAAGATCGACCGCCCCGATGCGCGTCCCCAAGAAGTGCTGAACGAGATCTACGACCTGTTTATCGATCTCGATGCGGAGGAGTCGCAGCTGGATTTTCCGGTGCTCTACGCAGTGGCCAAGGCAGGAACGGCGACGACCGATCTGACAAAACCGGGCACGGATCTGCAGCCGTTGTTTGAGTCGATCGTGAGCACGATTCCTGCGGCGACGGGCGATGCCGAAGGCGCACTGCAGATTCTGGTGACCAACCTCGACTACTCCGACTACTTTGGCCGCATTGCGATCTGCCGGGTTTTCCAGGGCACGCTGCATGCAGGCGACGAAGTGAATATTTCCAAGCGCGACGGCTCGTTGCAGAAGACCAAGATCACCAAGCTGTTTACGTTTTCTGGCTTAAAGCGGACCGAAACGGCCGAGACCACGATGGGCGACATTGTGGCCGTGGCCGGCGTGGAAGGCATCACTATCGGCGAGACGATCACGGGGATCGAGAACCCATCGCCTCTGCCGCTGATCATCATTGACGAGCCAACGATTGCCATTCAGTTCAGCGTGAACAACGGCCCTTTCGCGGGGCGCGAAGGCCAGTACGTGACCAGCCGCAATCTGCGCGAGCGGTTGGAGAAGGAACTTCTGACCAACGTTTCGATCCGCGTGGAAGATACCGGATCACCGGACACCTTCAAAGTGCTGGGCCGCGGCGAGCTGCAGCTTGCAATTCTGATTGAAATGATGCGTCGCGAGAGCTTTGAGCTGATGGCCGGACGGCCGGAGATTGTGACCAAGATGGTGGACGGCGTGCGCATGGAGCCAGTGGAGCACCTGACGATCGATGTGCCCGAAGAACACACCGGCGTGGTGATTGAAAAGCTTGGACCGCGCAAGGGCGAAATGACCAAGATGCACAATCACGGTTCAGGCCGCGTGCGCATGGAATTTCGCGTTCCGAGCCGCGGGATCATCGGATTGCGCAGTGAGATGCTGACGGAAACGCGCGGGACGATCGTGATGAATGCGTTATTTGATGGTTACATTCCCTACCAGGGCGAGATTCCGCAGCGGCCCACGGGAGCGTTGATTGCCGATCGGCAAGGCCAGACTACGACTTACTCGTTGAATGGATTGCAAGAGCGCGGCATTCTGTTTGTCGGCCCCGGCGTGGAGGTCTACGAGGGCATGGTGGTGGGCGAGCACTCGCGCGACAATGATCTCGACGTGAACGTGGTTCGCGAGAAGAAGATGACCAACATGCGCGCCTCGAGCGCGGATGAGGCGATCCGGCTGGTGCCCTACAAGGCGCTGAACCTTGAGCAGGCCATCGAATTCATTGCCGATGACGAACTCGTGGAAGTGACGCCCAAGGGGCTGCGCCTGCGCAAGAAAGTGCTGCAGGCCAATCGCCGGCCCAAGCGCTGGGAGAAAGTGGACGCGTAGAACGGCGAGGAGGTCATCTCGTGAAGTACGCAGCGATCAACCTGCAACAGAAGTTCGGGCTGTTTGCCGAGCGGTGGCAGCCCAAAGTGATTGCGGAGATGAACGATTACCAGTTCAAGATCGTTCGTCTTCACGGCGATTTTGTGTGGCACGACCACAAAGATACCGATGAGACTTTTCTGGTGCTTGAGGGCGCGTTGCGCATCGACTTTCGCGATGGCGCAGTGGAAATTGGTCCCGGTGAGTTGTATGTCGTTCCCAAAGGCGTGGAACATAAGCCATTTGCCGAGCACGAAGTGAAGCTGATGCTGATTGAGCCGCGCGGCGTGAAGAATACCGGAGACGGCGAGACAGGCGAGCGCACGGCTGCGAACGACGTTTGGATTTAATTTCCCCGTTGAGGTACTAGAGGCGCTGCTTCGCTTCGAGCACGCGGTCGAGAGCTTCCTGAGCGGTGGCTCCGATGCTGGACAGGTGCCCCATTTTGCGGCCGGCGCGTGGCGTGTGTTTCTCGTAGAGATGCAGGCGCACGGTGGGAACCGCCAGGGCGCTTGCGAAATTCGGTTCTCCATCCTGCCAGAGATCGCCGAGCAGATTCGCAATGGCGCAGGGTGTGATGAGGTCTGTGCTGCCGAGCGGGAGATTGCAGGTGGTTCGAACCAATTGCTCGAATTGACTGGTAACGCAGCCGCGCTCGCTCTGGTGGTAGCTGTTGTGAGGACGCGGAGCGAGTTCATTGACAAACAATTTGCCTTCGGTGGTGACGAAGATCTCAACGCAGAGCAAGCCCTCGAGACCCAGGTTGGCGATGATGCCCTCGGCCAGTCCTTCAGCGTGCAGCTCGTGCGCGGTGGAGAGTTCCGCAGGCAAAACACTCCAGGACAGAATCTGATTTTCATGATGGTTGCGAGCCGCAGGATAGCTACCGACCTCGCCGGCCGGTGTGCGCGCGGCCATGACACTGATTTCGAACTCGAGATCGAGCGCCTCTTCAGCGACGCAAGGCCGTTCGCCGAGGGCCTTCCACGCGGCAGAGATCGACTCGTCGTCAGCGGGCTTTTCGAAGCCGATGCGGACTTGTCCACGGCCGTCGTAGCCGCCGCGGCCGGTTTTAAGGAAGATCTTTCCGCCGAGGTCTCGGACGGCATCGGCGAGTTCGGCTTCGCTGCGAACGACGCGGAACGGTCCGACGGGAAAGCCATTGTCGGCGAGCCATGCTTTCTGCAGCGTCTTGTCCTGAATGATGCGGATGGGTTCGACGCCCGGGCGCAGCGGCGCAATCTCGGCAACGGCGGTGAGAGCGTCGACACCGATCTGTTCAATCTCCAGAGTCACAGCATCGGCGCCTGTAGCAAGGCGACGCGCGGCGTCAGCATCATCCCAGCGTCCGACGATGGTTTCGTCGACGACGAAACTTGCGGGACAGGCGGCTTCCGGGTCCATGACGCGGATGCGATAGCCCATGGTGCGCGCGGCCATGGCGGTCATGCGGCCGAGCTGGCCGCCACCAAGAATGGCGATGAGGCTTCCGGGTCGAACGATCGTGGAATTTGTGGGAGTCAAGGGCACGAAGCGCTTCAAGCGGGGAGCTCCTGCTGGAGAACTTCATCGGTACGCGCGGCGCGCCATGCAGCGAGGCGTTCATAGAGTGCAAAGTCGGTGACTGCAAGGATCTCGGCGGCGAGCAGGGCAGCGTTCGCGGCTCCGGGCTTGCCGATGGCGAGCGTACCGACGGGGACCCCTTTGGGCATCTGGACGATGGAGAGCAACGAGTCCATGCCATTGAGTTGCGTAGCGGCAACGGGAACGCCGAGCACCGGAACGAGGGTTTTGGATGCGAGCATGCCGGGGAGATGGGCTGCGCCGCCCGCGCCGGCGATGATAACGCGCAGGCCGCGTTCGCGAGCAGTTTCAGCGTATTTGAAGAGCCGGTCGGGGGTGCGGTGGGCGCTGACGATCTTTGCTTCATGAGGAATTTCGAGCGCGCGCAGGATTTCAACGGCAGCGGAAAGCGTTTCGTAGTCGCTCTTCGAGCCCATGACCACGCCGATTAACGGCTTGTTGCTCATGGGGCAATTATAGAGCGCGAATTGATATAGAGATCGCATTCCCCGGTCTCCACCTTTGAAAGACCGGGGCGCCCGCGGAGTTGGTCGTGTTTGTCAATTCGCAAGTTTGCGGCGCTCAAGCGCCCGTCAGCCATTCGGCAGGTTAGCGGATGCGCAGCGAGGACGCCCCTGTGCGTTTTCTGAAGATTTCACGGGCCCGAAGTTCGCGCAGCGCGTTAGCGTCGAAACCATGCTTCGACGGCGACTTCAATGACGGCGAAGAGAACGCTTGCGGCGGCGAGAAAGCCTTTCGCGCGTTGCCAGTTCTGTTCATGGCGATCCATGCGGCGTTCAAGATCGGCGATGCGGCCGCCGTTGCCGTCGCCGGTGAGTGCGGTCATTTGCGTTTTGAGGACACTCAGATCACTGAGCACCTGGGCTTCGAATTCATTCATCATGCGCATAGGCCCCGCTCCGGATGTTGGGGTGAGAGAGATGTATTCATAGGTCAGGATCCCAGCGGCAGGTTGAAGAAGAGTGCCGCGGAAAATTCAGAATAGTTGGGCGGGGTGGCGCCGTCGTACATGCGGATGTAGTAGCGATCGCCGACTGCGCTGCGGTTAAAGGTAATGGCGGACTGCGCGCCGCGCACGACCAGGTCGGTGTCAGAGCCGGGCTGAAAGGCGTAATCGCGCCTGCGGACCTCGAAGCCGCCGCCGGGCGGGGCAGTTGCGCCCGTGTTGAGGGATACGGTGCTTGCGCTGATCGATGTGACGGCGAGTTGATTGAGGTTAGCGAGCACGGTGTGGCTGACGGGCGCGGGCAGCCACGCGTCGGCGGGAACGACGGCGCTGGATTTAATGGCGAGATCGTCGGCCCAGTCGTTGGCGAACGCGATGGAGTACTCGATCTGATCGGGTACGCTGGCTTGATAAACCAGTTGAACGGAGCGGATGACGACCTGGACGCTGACATTCATGGAGGGCGCGTTGATTTGCAGTGCGTCGCCGGGCCACACGTCGGCAGAAAAGGTTGTGCGTGGGGCTTTATAGATTCCGGCCCAGAGCGCACTGATGCTGGAGGCGGCTTGGGCGAGAGTCTGCGCAGCATTGCGGCAATCCTGCGAGCTGCGAACGGCGGGCGAAGAGACTGTGCCAATCCAAGCGCTGACGGGAGGCAAGCCTGAAGCAGCGAGGGCCTGCTGGCTGGCGGAATTTACCGCACGGCCGATAGCGCGGCCGATGGCGCGATACGTGACGGCGATCTGCTCGCCGACGGGAGGCATGAATCCGTTGTAGAAGGTGAGCTTGCCGGTGTTTGAGAGGTGGCACTCGGCAGCCTGGGCGGTTGTGCCGAGGCGCCGGGTGACAGGGGCGCCGCCGGGGGCCGCGGTGACGACCCAGTTGGGGCCGAGGTTGGAAAGGCTGATTGCGCGCATCGATCCCTTGAGGCTGAGACTGCCGGCAGCAAGCACGGTGCAAGCTGTAGGGAGATTGGCAACTGATCCGTCATAGAGCGTAACGGGCATCCCGGCGACGCCGTTGATGAATTCCTGCAGGTCGAAATGGACAAGCGCAGGTGCGGCGATGGGCTGGCCGCCGAAAGTGATGCTGCCGCTGTCGTCCCAGGCGCGGTAGAACGAGAGGTTCCGTTCGGACTCGGGGCAATAGATGCGGATGCGCAACGCGTATTGGTTGGCAGGATTGATGACGTAGGCTGTGCCGACGGTCGAACCCATAACGACGGGCTGCAGCGAAACGGCACCGGTGCCTTGCTGAGAAGTTGCGCAGAATCCTGCCGTGCACGCGGCCTGCGTGGAGACGCCGATTGCAAAGAATCCGGGCAGGATGCCAGCGCTGCCCGCGGCGAGAGTGACGCCGGTAGCCTCGAGCAGGAGTGCGCCACCCATTTCGATGGGATTGATCCAGGAGAGCGTGGTCTGGCCGTCAGAGCCATTGCCACCCTGCAGGTTGAGCCCTCCGGCGCCGAGGTTGAAGTAGGCGCTGCCGCCGAGGTTGCTCCACAGGCGGGGATCGATTTGGGATTCGTTGAATTGCTCACGAATGAGGGCGCGTTGCGCGGCCGGGGGCATGTAGGGGTCCTCGGCGAGATCGAAGCTGGTGGAGATGCCGTCGCCCAGAAAGTACTCGGTGACGTAAGCGGCGGGCTCGTGTGCGCCGCAGACCGTGACATCGTTAGCGAGGGCGCGCTCAGTGTTTCCTGCGAAAGCGAGATTGGCGAGAGTGAGGCTGCCGTCGGACTCGTTGAGGAGATGGGTGGCGGCGGGAATGGCGGCAAGCGAAAGTGCGGCACTGAGTGCGCGGTAGGCGGCGCGTGTTTCGGTTGCGAGGCGGCCGGCACCTTTACTCCAGGGCGCGGCCGGCTCAAGCGCGACGTTGTTGACGGGGGAATTCAAGGTGAGGTTTTGCGTGTCGAGGGTTGCGGGGCCGGTGCGTGTGACGAGCGAGGTCATGAGCGCGCCTGCGGTTCCGGTTGAAAGATTCGCGATGGGCGCGATGCCTGCCTGATCGAGAAGCAACTCATCGCTGATGGCGTGGAGCGCACAACGGGAGCGGGGGCCTTGGAGCGCAAGGCCGGCGTACTCGGGCATGGGTGACACTGCGAGATATCCGGTGAAATAGACAGTACCATCATCGCCGGTGACAGAGAGATACTGGTTGCGCTGGGGCACAGGCAGACTGCCATTGGCCGGGAGGCTAAGGGTGAGCCGACACGCGGAAGGCAGATTGAGCTTGCGATCGATGGTGAGAGGATATGCAGCGTCGAGGGCGGCGGTATAGTCCTGGCCCTGGATGAGAATCTTCATGGGTATCTCGCAAAAGTCTTGAAGGAGTTGAGCGGCTAGATCAGGGCGTGGGTCGCAGGCAGAAAGCTGCGATAGCAAAGGACACGTTCGCCGTCGAGCGGATCTGTCACGGGCAAGGCGAGGAACTGCGCTTTGAGAAGGACGCGTTCGTGGCCGCCTTTGTGCCTTGAATCGAGCGGACTGAGAGCTTCTTCCGCGCCTGTGACGGATTGCAGACGGGGGTAGTGGAAAAAGATACGTTCGCCCTGGCTGCCCTGCGCGACAAAGAGCGCTGACCATTCCTGATAGAAGGTGCCGCCTTCGCGATCGACGAAGCCGGTGAGGGCCTGGATTTTGGCTCCGGATGCGGGAGCGCCGCCGGGAAGGGGCTGGGCGAGTGTAAGGCTGGACAGGGAAGCCTGGGCAACGAGGGCAACATTGAAAGTGATCCGGCGGACGTAGTCGACGTCAGTGAGGGGCTGACGAAGATAGGCTCCGGCGACGGGCGAGCCGAGAAAGCCGGTCTGACCTGTGTAGTCGGTATCGACGGCAACAAGCGACCCGGTCGTGAATCTGGCAGCGTCGGCTGAGGCAAGATTGAGGATTGAGGCTGTGGAGCCCGACTGGATGGTTGCTGCAGGCGTGGCCGCCGCACCGCCGGCGGAAGCTGTAGCGCCGGTGGCGGGGGCGAGGAGATTCATGTGCTGCGAACCGGTCGCCAGTGCCATGGTGAGCTTGGTCCAACTGAGAAAGTTGAAGGAGACCTGAGCCTCAAGTGTGGTGCGCACCTGTTCGAGCGGCGCGGCGGGGATGCCCGTGAGAAGCGGCGCAGATTTGCCGGCGGAGATGCGGGTGAAGTTCTGGGTCCAACCGAGATCGATCCAGGGAGTGGGTGGCGCGTCGAGCGAGAATGCGCCCTGCTGCGAGGGATCGAAGAGTACCGGTGTTTGCGCGGCGCGATTGACGGGTGCGAAGTAGGCGCGGAGGCGGCGCGTGACGGGCGCGGGAGCGGAGAACCAGTTCGCCGGCATTGTTATTCCCCTTGCTCCTGGTAGGTGTAGATCAGGATTTTTGCGGTGCGAGTTAGACGGTCCCGTTGCGCAACGATGGGAGAGAACACGGGCTCATCCCAGAAAACGTTGGTGAGGAATTTGGCGGGTGGCTGCGCGGCGATGTTGAGCTTGGGTGTGTAAAAAGGCTGGAGGATGGCGAGGAGTTCTTCATCCATGGCGCTCAGCGCGCGGCCGCGGTCGAGACCGCCGAAGGATTGTGTGCCGCAAATCTGGTAGACGATCTCGCATTCTGCTGCGGCCATGATGGAGGCGAGACTGGTGTCGGCGCCGAGGCCCAGCCAGCGAAGGATGAAGACGTCGCTGGGCAGCTGCGCGAAAGGAGCTTCGGCTTCTTCGACGAGGATGCCGGGACGTATGGCGCCGCGAAGAAGGATGGTGCGCTCAGGATTGACTGCGATGAGGCGGGCGCGCAGCGCGACGTAGAAGGAGTCTTTGGCGTTTTGCATAGACACTCCAAGAAGAGACGGAGGGGTTATGGACCCAGGCGAGCCCTGATCAAATTGCCTGGGTGCAGGCTTCGCGCAGGAGCAGACGGTAGAGGTAGACCTGGCCGAAGGCTTCGTTCGAGGCGATGGATGTGATGAGGTAATCCTGACCTGCAAAAGTGACGGCGAGAGTCATGGCGAAAAGCGCCTGTGCCGATGCCAGGTCGAGTGCGGCGATCTGCTGTTCAACGCTGGTCGCGGAAACGAGCAGTTCCCATTGCGACCGCTCACCCTCTTTCCATGAGGGGCGCAGCTTGCGCAGGACGACCGGGCTGAGGGCGACGCTCGAGAACGTGGTGGCGACGATGCCAACCTCGGCCTGGCTGGAGTCGGTGGTGGCGCCGGTAACGCGCAGCAAGGCCGATGTGCCGGCGACGGAACGCAGCAACGCGTTGGCGAGCAACTGCGGGGCACTGACTGGATTGCGCGGTGCGGTATCGCTCATGGTTTACCCCAGCCTGTTGGCGACGTAAGGACGCAGCCATGCCTGCACGGTTTCGTCGACGAGCGAGCTGGAAAAGTACTGCATCTGCATCGTGTCGATCTTGGTTTTGCTGGCGTTGAGGGCAGGCGTCGATTGAGCGTTGCGGACGATCTGGGCGCAGGCGGTCTTGATGTCGTCGCCGATGACAGCGAGACCCGCGGTGTACGTGACCATCACTTCGGTGTACGGCAGGCCAAGCAGGTTCCACGGAAGCGTGAGCTCACCCGTGTTGGGATCGAAGTCGATGGAGTTGGGGTCGATGGCGGTCCACTGTCCGGGAAGAGAAAAAGCCCAGGCGAGATCAGCGAACGGCCCGTTAACGGATTCTCCACGACGCGGTTTGGCGAGGCGGCCCTCCACAGTGACGATGGGCGAGCCGGCGGAGCCGAGCGGTGCGAGCGGTAGATAGCTGAGACGGACGGTTTGCGCGCCGCTGGTAAGACGAAGCCGCTCGGTGTACTGGATGACGTTGAGGTCGGGCCGGCGGCAGTAACTGTTGATGAGCGCGGTTGCGGCGGTGATCCAGTCGGACGATGTGCCGTCGGGCAAACCGTAATTGGAAAAATCTTCTGGCTCGAGGTAAGGCATAAGCTTCTCCGAAGCAGTGAACGGTGGACAGTAGGCAGTGAACAGCGAAGGGCGAACGGCTTTGAGGTTCGCCGATCACTGTTCCCTGCTGACGCGACATTTACCGGTCGACGAGGACCTGGTAGTGCGCGTAGTTGGCGCCCTTGACGACGACGGCGCCGAATTTGACCGCGACATATTCATAAGCGAGGGAGTTAGGCATGCCGAGCTGGAAGATGCGCGGCGTGGGATCGCCGAGCCAGTGGTACTCGATCAGGTCTTCGGTGACGATGTAGGCGGGAAGTACCGCGGATCCCGAGCCTGGCGTACCGGTGTAGCTGAGACTCCAGTCGGGAATCAGGGGCAGATCGCCGGCCTGGGTGGAGAGCATCTTGACGCGGAATCCGCCGGTGATCTGGTCGGTGTTGAGCACGACGTTGAACTCTGTCTTCATTTCACGATCGATGAGATCGAGCAGAACGGGATTCGCATAGATGGCGGTTGGACGCACCTGGTAGCCATTGTTGGCGACCATTTGCGCGACCGCGGACTTGATGCCGTCGACGATGGAGGCTGTGGTGCCGATGGTGGTCGTCTGTCCGCCGGCAACGATTTGCGGAATTGCGCCCATGTATTGCGTGGTGGTGGGAGAGGAGAGGCTGGTGTCGTTACCGTTCCACAGGGCGACGTCGTGGGTGAGCATCACGCCGCTGACGGTGTCGACGAGATCCTTTGCCTGCAGATAGGCGAATTGCTGCTGCTGGTTGCCGAGTTCGATGTCGAAGAGGTTGTAGTTGATCTGCGAAACGATGGCCTTGAGAGGCACGCTGCGTTCGACGCGTGTAGGGCTGACCACGGGCGCGACGATGGAGCGCGGATTGACAAAGCCGGCGGTGCCGGGCGTGGGCAGGGCGGTTTCTTCAAAGAAGCGCGATGGATGACCGGTGGCCGGCACCTGCTTGATGCGCTGGCCGAAGGGACTGGAGCGGCGGCAGATGTCGAAGATCTCGGTTTGATAGAGAGGCACTTCAATGGCGCCGGGTCCGATGAAGTCGGCTGCTGCGTGGATATCTGCCAAGGATGCGTTCATAGGTTCTTCGCCCCCTCCCATGGGAGCTGCTAGCAACTAGCTGCTAGCCTTTAGCTGGTGCTGTGGCTGATGAGCGATGACGGCTTAAGCAGGATTCGGTCGGAGGTCATCGGGCGGTAAAGTGTTGATAACTAGCTGACAGCTGAAAGCCGGGAGCTAGAAGCCTTTTTATGCGATGGCACCGGCGCGGAGCAGTTGGGTTTTGACGGCGATGCGCTGCTCGAGCGACAGGCCGGAGAGCGCGGCGTCGAGAGTGCGAACGTCGACGGGACCTTCGCCGATGCCATGCTTGGCGAGCATTTCGGTGGTCGAGGCGGGAACGGTCTTGCGCTGCGCTGGAAGCGGTGAGGCAGAAGACTGGATGGTAGAGGCGGCGCGGAGTGTTTCAATTTCGCGCTCGGCGGCGGCCAGCTTCTCGGAGAGTTCGGCCTCGCGGCGCGTTTGCTCGACGGTGGCAGAAATTTTTTCGACGTCTCCGCTGAGCGAGGCCTGCCGTTCTTCGAGCCATGTGAGGGTGCGCTCGAGCAACGAAGTTGCCGCTTCGAGGCGCTCGGTGATGGTGTGTTCGCTTTCCATGCTTTTCCTTTCTGAAGTACAGGGAACAGGGGAACAATTGATCCACCGTGCCCAGGATTTTCTAACTTGCCATGCGGAAGCTGGTGGCGCGATAGGCGGCTTTGTCGCGGAGCAGGATGGCGGCACCGGTGAAGGTGACGCGCGTGAGTTTCCAGACGTCGGCGCGAAGGTCTTCGACGCGGGCGTCGGCTAACTCGTAGCTCATGCCGAGAGAATTGGTGCATTGCGCACGGATGGTCCGTGCGGCTTCAGGGAAATCGCGAGCATAGAGGTATCCGCGCACGAGCAGTTTGTTGCCGACGATATCGGCTTCAGTAAGTACGCCGATTTTGCGCCGCGCGTCGTGGCCGTCCCATCCGGGACGATAGTCGACCGCCATGCCAAGCAGCGAAGGCAACGCTTTTTCAGCGGCCTCTCGTGTGAGCACGACACGGTGTCCGCGCGCGCCGGCGGGAGCCTTGTCACTGGGTGTATTGACTACGGTGAGAACCCCGTCGAAAGGGACACGGTTGGGGTGTCCTTCAACGTGGGGAAATTTGACTGCCATTGCTTCCAGTTGCATGAGAGCTCCGAATGACAGCTATCAGCTAATAGTTCTTAGCTTTTAGCGTTGTGTGCGAGGCTGAATGTCTTTTTGCGTTACGGGGCGTCGTTTGCCTGCGATGCTCATAGCGAGAGAGGCTGGGCCGCCGATTGATGGCGCTGTCACGGCATGGCTACGCCGTGCCCAATTACAAAACCATCTTTGAGTGCTGTTCTAAACGGCGCTTGCAGCGAGAGACGGGTCTGATGGATGACTCAACGGCGCAAGACCGCGCTGGGCGCGGACTTCGTCAACTGTGAGAACGCCAGCCTGGAGCAATTGCACCTGCACAGCGAGTTCGGTTTCTTCGTCGCGCGCGTTGAGATCGTTGAAGACAAATTCGAAGTCGCCCCAGCCGATGCATTTCGAGAACAGGTCACGAGTGATGTGGCCAGCGATGAGGTGGGCCAGCGGCTGGATGGCGCCGCGGAATGCTTCGTCGGCTAACTCGGCGGCGGTGGAGCGATTGACGTCGGATTCGAGACCGAGCAACAGCGGCGGCAACCCGAAGGCGTTCGCGATCATGCGGATGAGAAATTCCTGCCAGGCCAGGCGCAAGTCGGCGTCGGTACCCTGGGCGAAGCGGAGGACTTCAGGCTTTTGCTCGGTGGAGATGAGGGGCACGCGGCCGGTGCCTTCGATTTCGTCCTGCCACCAGCGGATGAGGCGATCGTGCTGAGCGGGAGTGGATTCGTTAAGCCAAAGCGCGTATTGGGCGACGGAGTTAGCGGCGAGTTTTCCGGCGAAGCGATGCGCGGTGAGGAACTCGTTCACAGTCTCAAAGGCGACTTCGAGGGGGCCCAGGCCGAAAGGTGTAAAGCTGCGCGGGTTCATACGGATGTAGATGAGCTGGTCGTCGCGCAGATCGACGACATCGAGCTGGCCGGGCATGATTTGGGCATACCTGGGTGTATCTACCGAGCCGTCCCAGCGGGCATTGATGCGGATAGATGCGCCATCGACAGGCCAGAGCATGGCGGGACGCTCAGAATCGCCGGTCAGCTCCATCTCAAGAGCGCCGAAGCCGCCGGTGAGGGCGTCTTCAATCACCTGCTCGATCAGGGTGCGGAAACTGTCGCAGGGGTTAGGCTCTTCAAGCACCTTCCGGAGCGCGGTGAGGGCCCTCGCGCCGCCGGGAGGATCAGCGATTTTCGAGCCGCGCCGTACGCGAATTTGCCAATCCATGGCGGCGATGCGGTCCTTGATCACGTTGATGGCGCGTCGGACGACTGGCGTTTCCGCGAAGCGTCGCAGGTTTGCCGGCGAAGGCTTGGGCAGTAAGCGCGAGGGAAACTGCACAGGGCTGAGCATCGCCGGGAGGGCGAGGGTCTTGCGGTCAGCGGCAGCGTCGACATGCGCAGTGGAGGAGTTTTCTTTGGCCGTTTCGCCGCGGGCAAAAAAAGTTCCGGCGGGATCGGGGTTGGTCATGCGCCAGAGTTCTTTCAGTTGTTTTGTGACTTTCACGCGCACCTCGATGATTCGGCTGTCAGCTCGCAGCCGTCAGTATTCAGCTTTCGGGGTTTTGAAAAAGAGAAAGGCGCAACCGGGAGAGGTTGCGCCCATGATCATGTCCGAATGCCGCCTTCTATTCGTCGCGCGGGATCGTCGCGTGCGGCCGAGAGAAGATTGTTGCTTTTCACTTACAAATCGATGTTAGCAAAATGGGCATAATTAGGATGCAACTTTGGGAAAGTTTATTTTTCGACAGTAAGTGTCAAGATACGAGTTAGTTAGAAGAGGCTGACCCGCAAAACGAGGACGTAAAAAACTTGACAACAGATTTTGCGCAATGGGGAGGCAGGGAGAAGTCATGCAGAAAAGGAAAGGGCAGGCACCTGGTGGTGTCTGCCCCTTTTTCTGTGTTCGAGTTTGATTAGTCGACGGTGAGGGTGAAGGTCGTGCTCGAAGTGATGGACGAAGTTACGGTGTCTGTACCGGTAACGGTGAGGGTGTAGGTGCCCTTGGGAACGTTGCTCGAGGTCGTGGTGCCTCCGCCGCCCCCGCCGCAGCCAACAGCAAGCCCAATGCAGCCGAGGAGCAGGAGGCAGCCGATCATGTTGAGCCACTTTGAGCGCCGGCGCGAACCCACAAGAACGAATCCGAACAGAGCTGCAAGAGCGGCAGGCAGGATGTTGCGGGCGCCAGGACGCGAGGGTGACGTAGAGGAGCGCAGACTGCCGGAGGATCCAATCTTGTGTATGGAGCCTCGCACTGACCCGGCTGCGCAACTCGTGTACGAGGTATTGATGGAGATCGACGCTGTGACAGCGGCCGTTCCGGTAACAACTGCGTTAGGTGCGGTGTAGCAAGCGTCATTCAGCGCCGAACTAGTCGACGTGACCTGGAAGCCAACGGTTCCGGTGTAGCCGCCCGAAGGGGTGACCGTGACCGCGGTCGATCCCACGCTGCCTGCGCCGACCGTGATGTCGGTGGCGGCCAAGGCAAAAGTGCCCTTTCCAGAACTGGTGCCACTAATGGTGATGGAGGCGGAGCCGGTGGAAGCTGCGAATGTGCTGTCACCGGCATATTCGGCCACGATGGTGTGCACACCGGCAGAGGAGAACGAAGTCGTGTAAGTGACTGTGCCACCGCTGCCGAGAGTCAGGGAAGTCGTCGATCCTCCGTTGTCGAAAGTAGTGCCACCACCGTCGATAGAGAGAGTCACGGTTCCGGTGGGCGTGCCGGCGCTTGCGGCGGGAGCAACAGTGATGGTGAATTCATCGCTCGCGCCAGAAGTCGGCGATGAGTTTGTCGCGGAAACGGTTGTGGTGGAGGCGACGAGCGCGGATGTGCTTGTGGGCCACGCAGTCACGAGATTGTTGAGGTCGACCGAACCGAGACCGGTGACCATGTCGTAGCCTGTGCCCGCCGAAAAGCCGATGGATGAACCGTTGCTGGCACAGTAACCGTACGTGGTGCCGGCGGTGCAATCGTTGTTGCCTGTCTTTACGTCGTGGAAAGCGGATGCGTAGGTAGTGCTGTTGGAAGCGAGCGAATAGAGCTCGGTGTTGAGGAAGCCCTGGCCATCAGCATATTTGTTTTTCTGATTGATGAGCGCGACCATTCCGGCGAAGATGGGCGCGCCGAAGCTGGTGCCGCCGGCAACGGTGAAATACTGGCTAACCGAATCATAGAACTGGCCAGCCCCGCAGCTGCCTTCTTGGTTTGGAGCCCAAGCCGTTTCGTCACTGGAGCAGTAGAGATAGCCGGGCAACTCCGGCGACGCATACAGTGCGACATCGGGAACAAGGCGGTGAGTGCTGCTGGGATTGGTCTCGCCGGTCGCCGTGAAGTATGACTTTTGCCAGCTCGGCTGGGAGGTGTAGAGAGTGCTCTCGCCGCCGCCACTGGCGCTGAGTCCGCCGCCGTTGGCTGGGCTGACAGTGCCACTGGAGGCGTCGTCGTTCCAGGCAACTTCAGGGATATAGCTCAACGCGGAGGTGAGGGTAATGGAGGACTGGCTTGACGGCTGGCTCCAATAAGTCCCGGGAGCATCGTTTGCCGAGGTGATCTCGGTGCCGCCAACGCCGGTGACATACGCACTGCTGGCGGGATAGTTTACTGCGGCGGCGAGCGTTTGTGCCGTGGTGAGAGCGCCGGTGCCGGTGGTGGGATATCCCTCGCAGGAGGTTGAGCCTTGATCGCCGGAGGCTGCAATGACGGACTGACCCTGAGTGGCCGCTTGCTGGAAGGTGCTATCGAGGCTGAAACTGTTCAGGTCGGTTTCGCACGCGCCGTAGCTGACGGTGATGATGTTGCCGATTTTGGAATCGACGGCGAACTGGATGGAGTCGAAGACGCCATTACTGTTGGCGGAGTCGCCGGTGTAGACAAAGTCGATGGTTGCGCCGGGAGCCATGGCACCAGACCATTCCACGTCGAGGTCGGACTCGCTCTCATCGCCGGACGAGAAAGCTGCGGAGCCGGAGCCGGGGACGAGGATCATGGTTGGATCTTTGGTGGGGAGGCCCGCGGCGCTTTCGAAGTTTTCAATGTCGGTGTCCGAGATTTCCGACTGGCCCATGACTGCGATGCTTTGGCCGGTGCCGTCGATGGATGCACTTACCAAAGGCTTGATGTCATAGGCGGTTTTGATGTCGCCAGGCGCGAACAGGACATTCCAACTGCTGCCGCCGTAAAAGGTATATGCGGGACGGGCGTTGCGGCTTGTCGGAATGTGGAAGGCGTGGGGCTTGAAGTCGCTGACGCCCCGTATGGTCTCAATTGTGGGTGCGATAGCGGCAGGCACCAGGAGCGGAGTGGAAGGGGCGAAGTGTTTCGCGCCCTGCACCTGGTAGTTGTGCATCTGGGTCTGGAAGGCGAGCTCTATCTGACCGACGGAACCGGAAAACTGGATGTAGGTTTTGCCATGAGCTACATAGTCGATGGAGAAGCCCTGCTGCTGGAGCCAGGTTTCTACCTTGTCAAGATCGGACTGGGCCATCCCGAAGCGGGCACCGTACTGTTCCGGCGTGAGCCACTGATGATAGAGGGGTGACGACGGGTTCTGCTGCGCGGCGAGCAATGCGTTGAGGTCGGCTTCCTGGGCAGCGGTGCGATTGAACACGATGGACATGGACGTGAGGCGCGCATCGGCCGCCATGCGGCCGGCGTCGTATTGCGGCTGCGCCCAGGGGCGCGTACTAATTTTGACCGGAACTGTGTCGCCGGGGGCGATTTCGGACTGGATGCGGGCGACGGGTTTTTGGGCGGCCAGAGTTGTCGCGGCGAGAATGCAGGCGGCAAGGAGTCCGCAGAACCGAAGGCCTAAGTGCTTTGGGAGCGCAAGCATAGATGTCATAGCCATCCTTAGTGCTAGAGGGAGTTGAAGTCGATTTTTTCACGTCGGGCGGACGAGGCCCGTGTGGAGCGCAGAGAGTGAGAATAACGCTGCCTGGTCCGGATCGGGAAGCAGGGGAGCGAAGGATATAGCTAAGAAGACACCCCTCCGTAACCTATCCCGGGGAGCGGTCTCGCGGGCTTGCTGGACGCGAGTATCTCCAGTTATAGACTCGAAACCCGCGCTAAAGTTGTGACCTGGAAAAAAGGTAATCGGGCCGGACGAAAAAGGAAAGCATTAGGTCGATGGGACCTAGAGGCCGGAAGCAGCAGAAGCCGGGGGGCCTGGAAGCAGGGATAGGGGGGCCTTGGCCTTCGAGGGTGGGACGAAGCCCGAGGCGCGCCAGGCGATGGAGAGTTTTTCGCGGTGGAGGAGCTTACGAATCTGGGCGCGTGCGTGGTCGGCCCAGGGACCGGTCCGATCGAGGCGGGAATAGGCTTGCCAATGACGCAGAGCTCCGCGGGCTTCGCCTTTGCGTTCATAGGCCAGCGCGAGATTGTAATGGGCGTCGGCGTAGCGGGGTGCGAGAACGATGGCGCGTTTATAGGCGGCGATCGATTCCTCGGGGCGGTCAAGTTCGTCGAGGACATTGCCCAGATCGAAGAATGCGAGGACGTAGCCGGGATCGGCTTCGGTTGCGCGGCGGTAGAGCTCCTCGGCGCGCCCATACCGCCGCAGGTGGAAGAAGATGGTTCCGAGGTTGATGTACGCGGGAGCATAGGCGGGATCTTCGCGGAGAATTTGCTCGTACAGCGCGATGGCGCGCTGCTTTTCGCCGGCTTCTTCGGCCTGGACAGCAGCGAAAAACAGGTCTTGGGCGCCAGGTGTGGACGTCGCGCCACGGCGATGGAGGAATTCGGGTGCCCATTCGGCACCGTTGCAGGCGACGCGGTCGAAATCAAAGAGGAGTTGGCGGCGGATCGGGTCGAAGACCGCGCCCTCAGAGCGGAACGCGAGGCGCGCGCCATTGCGGATGAGGCAGGCTTCGAGAAGGGGGTTGGCCATGCCGGCAACAGCTTTCATGGCCACGATGGAGTGTCGGATGGAAGCGGCAGATACGGCTTCTTCGCGGAGGGCGCGGACGGTGCGCAGTTGGCCGAGGTCCTGGAAGGAATAGGCGTCCTGTTGAGGAATGAGTCCGGCTCGTTCCCATCCCATAAGCTGGCGGGAACTAATCTGCAGGATTCGCAAAACATCCTGGCGGCTATAGCTGTTCACTCTTCCATGCTCCCCTGTTAGGTCCCAGCCGGCCACGGGAATCGAGTCGTGCCGAGCGATCTCAAATTCCCGATGGGGTCCCGGACGTGGCTCGTGGAATAGCTACGAAGGAACCGCTCCCTCGCGATTATGCCAAGAATATGCGTGGATAAGCGGTTGCGAAATAACATTGCGAGAAAAGTGCGTGGATAACCGGTGCTGGATTTGGTTCCCAGGGCCTGGTTCGCGAAACGGAATGACTCAAACAGGAGGAATTGGCTGGGGGGTGGGTCGAAATGATGGGAGTTAACGAAGAGGTAAACAAGGGATCGAGGAAAGGGTAATTAGTTAAATATGAAGTCCTCTCATTTCTTTCATATAGAGAAAAGTCTGTGCTATTTTTGTTCGTCCCTCAGAAATCCATTCGGAGGTTGGTCTGTCTCCATGGAGGCAGGCCGTGGGAACGGGCCCTGTGCGCAAAGCTGCGAATCGCATCGCTTTGAGCGGACGACTGCGGATGCTGTCGGTGGGCAGTGGTGTCGCTGCAGCTTTGGGAATGACGCGGAAAGCGCTGCAGGCCGAGCCGCTTCTGTTTGCCCGCCTGATTGACCAAGACGACAAGCAAATTCTGCGGAAGATGTTTGCGGAGCCGCGCAAGAAAGCGACAGGCACGGTGAAGCTGCGTGTCAGAAATGGCAAGGGCGCGGTGCGGCCGCTGCATTGGGCTTGGGCGTGGGACGAAAGAGGCAAAGCGTCTTCGTTGGAATTGACACTCAAGCAGAAAAAGGCGCCGAAGCGCAGTACAGCACGGGCTCTGAGAGACAGTGAAGCCGCGCTTGCGGAGAGCCAGAATTTGTTGAGGCTCTTTATCGAGCACGCGCCGGCAGCTTTGGCGATGCTTGACCGGGAGATGCGGTACGTTTCGGCGAGCCGGCGTTGGTTTAAGGATTATGGACTCGAGGGCCGGTCGATTGTGGGTGTTTCGCACTATGAAATCTTTCCCGACATTCCGGAGCGTTGGCGAGAAGCGCATCGGAAGGGATTGGCCGGGCAAGCGCAGCGGCTGGAGGAAGAGCGCTTTGTGCGGGCCGATGGAACGGTGCAATGGCTGCGACGGGAGTTGATTCCTTGGCATGCTGCAGACGGGAGCGTGGGCGGCATCATCCTTTTCGGCGAAGACATTACGGGGTTGAAGCAGAGTGCAGAAAGACTCCAGCTGGCGGCGAGCGTATTCACGCATGCCAGCGAAGGGATTTTTATCACGGACGGTGTGGGAACGGTTCTGGATGTGAATGCGGCATTTACGCGGATCACGGGTTACACCCGCGAGGAGATGGTTGGATGCAATGCGCGGGTATTGAATTCGGGTCGGCAAACGCGCGAATTCTATGAAGAAATGTGGGCGAGTCTGATCGAAAAGGGCCATTGGTCGGGAGAAATCTGGAACCGGGCGAAGAGCGGTCAGATTTTTGCAGAGATGCTGACGATCAGTGCAGTTCCTGATGAGACCGGCAAGGCGAAGCAGTTTGTAGCGCTCTTTTCGGATATCACTCTGCAGAAGGAACGTGAACAGCAGTTACTGCGAGTGGCGCACTACGACTTGCTGACTGGATTGCCCAATCGAGTACTGCTGGCCGATCGGTTGAGGCAAGCCATGGCCCAAGCACATCGCGGAGGATGGCAGGTGGCGGTTGCGTGCCTGGATCTGGACGATTTCAGGGCAGTGAATGACTTACACGGTCACAGTGTTGGCGACGAGCTTCTGATGGCAATAACTCATCGCATGAGCCAGGTATTACGCGAGGGGGACACACTGGCAAGGCTGGGTGGAGATGAGTTTGTGGCGGTTTTGCTGGACAAGTCGGAAGCCGAGCAGAGCAGAGAGTTGGTAAAGAAGCTGATTGAAGCTGCATCGCGTCCGGTGCGAGTTGAAGAGCGACGTCTGAAAGTCGCGGCAAGTGTGGGAATGACTCTCTATCCACAAGCGGAGGATATAGGCGCGGATCAATTGCTGCGGCAGGCTGACCAAGCGATGTATCACGCCAAGTTGGCGGGCAAAGGGAAGCTCCATATTTTTGATCCGGCCCGGGATCGCAACGAGCGTGGTCATCACGAGGATCTCAACCGGTTGGGTGCGGCATTGGAGGCAAACGAATTCCTCCTGTATTACCAACCGAAAGTGAACATGCGGACTGGAGCAATTCTGGGTGTGGAGGCCCTGGTGCGCTGGAATCACCCAGAGCAGGGACTATTATCTCCCGGCCAGTTTTTGCCGGTAATGTCTGAGGCGCCCCTGGTGGTGAAGCTCGGCGAGTGGGTGCTGTTTCAGGCGCTCAAACAAGTGCAGAAATGGCGCCAAGAAGGGCTGGACTTGCCGGTCAGCGTGAATATCGATGCGCAGCAGTTGCAGCAAGCAGATTTTGTAGAGCGCTTGAAAGCTTTGCTGGCCGAACATTCCAGCGTGTCGCCCACCCGGCTGGAGCTGGAAGTCCTGGAGAGCAGCGCACTCGAGGATGTGGCGCAGGTTTCGCAGGTGATGCGTGCGTGTAGCCGGATGGGGATACGTTTTGCGCTGGACGATTTCGGTACCGGCTATTCGTCACTCGCTTACTTGAGGAGACTGCCGGTGCATGTATTGAAGATCGACCAGACATTTGTTCACGACATGCTGGACGACCCGGAAGATTTGACGATTCTGGAGGGTGTGCTGGGTTTGGCGAATGCATTCCGGCATTTGGCCGTCGCGGAGGGCGTAGAGACGGTGGAGCATGGAGAGATGCTGCTGAGGATGGGCTGCCTGGTTGGCCAAGGTTACGTGATTTCGCGCCCGCTACCAGGTGACGAAGTTGTGGCCTGGGCCAGGACCTGGCGACCAGATCCGCGCTGGGCCGCAGCAGGACCGCTCGATCCCGAGGATTTCCCGATGTTGTATGCGGCTGTTGAGCACAGGTCGTGGGTGAGATCGGTCGAGGAGGCGCTCAGCGACCGACGACAGTCTGCCCCAGAAATCGATACGCATGTGTGCCGGTTCGGGTTATGGATGGATGCGCAGCTGGTTGCCGGCGGAAGAGGCGAAAACGGGTTGAGGGCAATTGCGTCGCAGCATGAGCGGATTCATGCCTATGTAAAAGAGCTGTTTCAGATCAAGGCGAAGCAAGGACGGGAATCTGCCCTTGCCGGATTGGTTCGGCTCTACAAGATGCGGGACGCCCTTGTGGAAAGGCTGAAAGTGCTTGTAGATGTTACCTAAACGGAGTGCCGGATCTGGGCGGGAATGGAGCCGACGATCGGACTTGAACCGATGACCTGCTGATTACGAATCAGCTGCTCTACCAACTGAGCTACGTCGGCCTGCTCTTCTGTGATTGTATCGATGTGTCGGCCTTCGGTAAAGTTGAGCAGTCGAAGAAGAAACGCCTTCACGGCGAGTCGAACGACATGAGGTCTGTACCGATGGATCAGACGTTCCAGCTGGCATTCAGGATTGCAATTGTGTGGGCGGGCGGGTTCCTGGTGGCGGTGGCGGTACGTGCCCTGTTGCCGGAGCAGAATGGCTTTACGCTCACCGGGCACGAGGGGAACTTATTCCTCCCATTCAGCCGGATTGGCTTTTGGACCTGTATGCTCGCGGCACTGACGGTTACAGGGCTCGTGGTCTTTCGCGCGATGTTGGTAGACCTCGGCTTAAGCTCGTTCCATTGAGAGCGGGTCGGCGCTGAGTGCGATCGCTGGGGAAACAAATCGCACGTGACATTCAACCTGCGAGGATTGAGTTTTGCGATGAGGAGAGCGGCGGCAATCTTGAGTGTCTAGACTTCGCGCCGATTGAAGATCTCATCTTTCTCGCGGCAGGGGCAACGGGTGCACCCGAGGCAGCAGGCCAAGAGCACGGCAACACCCACGGTGACCAGAATCGCCATGAGATTGCCGTTCGCCGCGAGCCAGTGAGAAATGATTTGCATAGCTTGTGAATCAAAATAGCTTTAATCGCTCAGTCTGACTATGCCCCAAGGGTCACCGAGCGCTGGAACTTTCGAGACTTTCCCTGGAGACGGGACAAGTCTACCACTGTTTTAGACGCTCGAATCCACTTGATTACGGGAGAATATAAGGCGAAAATACATAGAAGATGGAGACGAATCCACGCTCAGTACCGGAGGTCCTTCCTGCGGATTGGAGAGCCGAGCTCCAATTGGAAGAGGAAGCTGGAGTTTCGGGCATGGGTATGTTTGCAGCTGGGCGGGATGGTTCACCAACGCAGGATTCAGGCCCCCATCTCAACTGGCTGTTTGTCGATCTAAATTCTTATTTCGCTTCTGTCGAGCAGGACGTGCGACCCGATCTTCGGGGCAAGCCGGTAGCGGTGGTTCCCATGGTGGCGGATACCACCGTGTGCATTGCGGCGAGCTACGAGGCCAAGGCGTTTGGCGTGCGCACCGGAACCGTGGTGGCGGACGCGAAGCGGATGTGTCCGGAGATTGTGCTGGTGGAAGCGGGGCAGTAGATCTACGTGGACT
>Ga0210385_10000211_pt1 | contig 53031 bp, 36 predicted proteins | sample IncBWH26OmetaG_FD_160107 | JGI IMG/M metagenome (GOLD analysis project Ga0210385, IMG submission 160107) | Forest soil microbial communities from Barre Woods Harvard Forest LTER site, Petersham, Massachusetts, United States - Inc-BW-H-26-O ... | reverse complement strand
GCCGTGACGGGCACCTGCACCGCGTGCAGGGCACCGGCGCGCCGGAACTGCACGGTGATGGTCCTGCCGGCCGACCCGGCGATCCCCTTGACGATGTCGGAAAAGTCGTTGGTGGCCGCGCCGTCAATGGCCACGATGCGATCCCCGGGACGCAGCCCGGCACGGCCGGCATTGTCCCCACGCGTCACATCGATGAGTACCGGGGGCACCGGCGGCTCGCGGAAATGAAACCCCAGCCCGGACAGCAGCATGGACGGCTCGGTGAGGTGGCGGCGCGTGGCCGGATCGGGCACCGAGAGGATAATGTTGTGCGTCTGCCCGTCGGGGGCGCGCACCAGCAGCCGCGCCGAACCCTGACCCAGGATCGAATCCAGCAGATCGAACATGACGTCGCGTGAGTCGGGCACCGCCTGATCGCCAATGCCCAGGATCTCATCGCCGCGATTCAGGCCAGCGCGGGCGGCCACGGAGGCCGGCTGGACCTCCCCGATGATGGGCCGCTCGTCATTGATGCCCGATACCCAGCGCATGCCCCACAGCACCAGTATGGCGAACAGCAGGTTGAAGCCAGGGCCGGCCAGCAGCACCAGGATGCGCTGCCAGGGCGGCCGGCGCGTGAAGGAGCGATCCAGGAGCTCGGGCGCCACCGGAGCATCGCGCTCGTCCAGCATCTTCACGTAGCCGCCCATTGGAATGGGCGCCAGTACCAGTTCGGTGTCATCGCTGAGCATGCGGCTCCAGATCGGTTTACCGAAGCCCACCGAGAAGCGCAGCACCTTGAACCCCAGGCGCCGGGCCACCCAGAAGTGGCCGAACTCGTGGATCACCACCAGGAAGCCCACGGCGATCACGTACCACAGCGCAGACCAAACTACATTCATCCGTTCAAGCTCCAGGCAAGTTCATGCCGCATTCTACCCTCAGTGGCCCTGCCGGCCCGCCGATTCAAGGGCCGGCCGCAAGACCCTCGGAAAGTGTGACGCAGCGAAGCCGCAGCTGTGCCAGCTGCGCGAGCAAGCGCGGCAGCACGGCCAGGATGACCGGGGTGCCATCGGGCGTGCGCGCGGCGCGCCCATCATGCAGCAAGAGGATATCCCCGGCCGCGAGGTTGCGGGTCAGACGCTGCAGTACCTGCTCGCCATCGGCATTGACGGTGTCATAGCCGCGGCGGGTCCAGCTGGCCAGCTGCAGACCCAGCCGCGTCAGGCAGGGCTGTAAAAAAGGGTTGCGAAGTCCGGCCGGCGCGCGGAAATAACGCGGCACGACCTGACAGGTTGTCTGAATGCTGGACTGCGCCTGGGCAATCTCGCGGCGCATGGCCGCCGGCCCGAACAGCGAAAACACGTAACGGTGACGCTCGGTGTGGTTGCCGATTTCATGTCCCTCGCGCGTGATGCGGCGGGCCAGTTCCGGATGCTGCGCCACCCGCTCGCCGATGCAGAAAAAAGTGGCCCGCACCCCGTGCCGGGTGAGTAGGTCGAGGACTGCCGGGGTCACCTCCGGGTCCGGGCCGTCATCTATGGTCAGCGCCACGCAGCCCTGGGCCGCGGGCAGACGCGTCCAGTTGGGCCCGAGCAGCCGGCTGCGCGGCAGCAGGCTGCCGAGCATCAGCACCACATGATTGGCCAGCACCGCGGCCAGGCACCAGGGCCAGAGGCTGTGATCCGCCAGCACCACAGCCAGGGCGATGCCATGGGTGAGAACTGACAACACGAGCCATGCGGCCGGGGACTTCATGCTGGAATAATGCCCTGTCATCGACTCGGCTGCCTGTCGAGCCGGGTGCTGCTGCGTGGGATGGGTCCTTTTGCGATGCGCCATTCGTCCCGGCATGGAAGCCACGTCACAGTATTGTGGTTTGGATACTCAAGGCGGTATTGCAGCACAATAAGTGTCACTCGGCGCCTGCCGGCACGCCATCACTTCCCTGAAGACCCCCATGTTGTCATTAAGTAACACCGGAAGTGTATTCCCTATATTATTGTATTTTATATATAAAAATAACGCCGACTCGCCACCTTCCCCAGCCCGGAAGCCCTGCCATCCGCGGCGACCACTCAAGCTGGGTTGACAGTGCAAGCGCCTGCGCTTGACTAGTCAAGTATCCGGTGTCGCCTGCGAGTCACGTTGGTAAATATGCAACATCTGGTTGCAGTGAAGCGAACATCGCATTAAATTACGCCCCGACACGAAAGTTGGGTCGAGAGCCAGGTCGTAACGTCGCTCTCACACAACAAAGCTGAAGGGGGGTCGTATGGTTTCAGCCCGTCGCGTCTCGCGCCCGTGCAGGCTCGCAACTTCCGTACCCACGGCGCCGGCCGATCCGCACCATTGTGTTGCGCCGAATTTCAATCAGCGCGTCGCGCCGTGCGCCGCCGCTGCGGGCCGCACCGGCGCCGCGAATACGCTACCCGCCGTTAGGGCAATACCGCGCGCCGCTCATGATTTTCGTGGTGGCGCGCCGCGGCGGCATCACCGCAACGCAGCGGGCAAAGGGCGCGTGACAGTGCGCGCCCGAAAGGTGCGCGACATTTTTTGTTGTAAAAAGTTTCCAACACCCATTGCGGCCAAAAAAGTTCCGCATTACATTACACATTACCGCGCATTAATAAATCAGTTGACTGATCCACACCTGAACGAGTGTGGCGACTGAGTAACACAGCGGACGTCGGGGGGAACATGGGACATTGCTGCGTAAAATCCGAGGCCGCCCGGTTGCCGGATCAACACATCCGGGCCGCAGGTGGTCTTGCCATCCGCCCCACGCCTGCAACGCTGACCATTCATGCAATTTGAGCCCGCATCGGGCGCCGTAGCTTTCGCCGCGAAGAGCCGGGTCAACCGGCTCTTCGCCTGACTGTGTCTGAAAACAAACCATCTGTGAGCAGGGAGTTTCTAATGGTCTCAACCCGTCAAGCCGTGGCTGCAATACTGCGTTCGGCACGCAGTGCTTCCGTTTCCCGAGGAGCCTTGGCGTCCCGAGTTTCAGGTACGGCAGGAGTGCTGTGCCTGCTTACCGCGTCACTCGCCTTCGCTCCGCATGCAATGGCGCAACAAGCTCCTGCGGCCACCAGCGATCAGGCGCAGCCGCTCGAAGAGGTGACCGTCACCGGCACACGCATCAAGCGCAAGGACCTCGAGTCCCAGAGCCCCCTGGTGACCATCGATTCTGAGCAGCTCGAACAGCGCTCGGGACTGAACCTCGAGTCCTACCTGAACACCCTGCCGAACTACAATCCGGCACAGACGCCGACCACTGAGAACGAGGACGTGCAGCCCTCGGCCACCAACACGGTGGGTATCTCGACCATCTCCCTGCGCGGCCTGGGCCCGAACCGCGGCCTGGTGCTGATCGACGGTCACCGCACCACGCCGGTCAACGAGTTGATGGTGACGGACATCAACACGATTCCTTCGGCGATGATCGATCGCGTGGAAATCATCTCCGGTGGTGCCTCGGCGGTGTACGGCGCCGACGCCCTCGCCGGCGTGACGAACTTCATCCTGAAGAAGAATTTCACGGGCGCCCAGCTGGACATCCAGGACGGCATCACGCAGGCCGGCGATGGCAACGAGACGCGCGTCACCGGCATGATCGGCACCACGATCGGGGACGGCAAGGGCAACCTGATCATGGGCACGGAGTACTACAACCGTGACGCCGCCTACCAGAAGAACCGCAACTTCTTCACCAACTCCTGGAACGATCCCAACTCCGGCGGCGGCAACGCCTTCGGCCTGGGCCTGGGCGGCCCCAACGAAGAAGAGACCACGTTTGATTATCCGAGCGCGGCGGCGCTGGCGGCGGTGTTCCCGGCCCGCACGGCGGCCGGTATCAGCGTGTGCCCGGCCAGCGGTTGCTTCTTCCAGAGCTTCCTGTTCAATTCGAATCAGTCGTTGTTCCTCAACAACGGCCCGATGGCGACCAACAATTACCAGGGCAGCACCAACTCCAACGGCTACGGTCTGGAGAACGGCTACTACGGCACCATCACCAACACCACGTTGAATGGCGGTCAGCCTCCCTTGGAAGACCAGACGCTGAAGTGGAACAATCCGCTCGCGACCATCAGCGAGCCGCAGACGCGTTATTCGTTCTTCTCGAACGGCACTTACGACATCACGGACAAGGTGCAGTTCTATACGAACGCACGCTTCGCCGACAGCCTGACCACCACCCTGCTGGACGTGGGCACCACCGCCACTTTCGGCTGGGAAGCGAGCGTGCCGTTCAATGCAGGGACGGACAGCCCGATCAATCCGGCGTTGGTCAACCCGACCACCAGCCAGGCGAACCTGACGACCATCTACAACGCGTTTGCCGCCGGCACCCAGGCCTCGACCAACATCGGCGGCGTGCCGATCGTGAACCCGGGGTTCATCGGCACCGGCACCGCGGGCGCGCAGCACCCGGTCCCCTGGCAGCTGGCCGAGCTGCTGCTGACCCGCAGCGTGTTCGGCGTGGGCATCCCGCTGGGCACCTTCCCGGGCTTTGCCAGCACCGAACAGGGCGGCCCCATCACCTGCGGCACCAGCTACTCGGTGACCAGCGGCGGCAAACTGCTCTCATCCCCCTGCTCGGCCGCACCCACCAGCTGGATTTTGGGCTATGAGCCGGGCGTCGGTGATGCGGCGCCTCGCTCCACGGTGGACGATGCCACGCAGTGGCAGATCGAGACCGGCTTCAAGTTCCCGCTGTACATCGCCGACTGGACGGGAGATGTCTACTACTCCCGCGGCCAGTCGCAGGACATCGACTACGGCTACGGCAACGATTCCCTGGATCGTTGGCGCGCGGTGATCGACGCGCCTGATTACGGCAACGGTGACACCTTCCAAGGCAACGCGGTGGGTGCGTCGACCAATTTCGGTAACTCGGTTCCCACCCAGTGCTCCGGCGGCTACTACAGCGCCATATTCACCGGTGGTCCGGCCTCGGCCAGTTGCCAGAACGCCATTTCGGCCACCCTGCCTGCCGAGACTCTGATGCAGCAGGACATCGTCGAGGCGAACTTCCAGGGCACGCTGTTCAAGCTGCCCGCGGGCGATGTCAGCGGGGCGGTCGGTTATCAGTATCGGCGTGATGCGGGTCAGTACATTGCAGCCGGGCTGCAGTCGACCAACTCCTTCACCGATACGGCCATCGGCCTGTACCCGCAGGGATCCAACAATGTTGAGATCTCCTCGCGCGACGGCTACGCCGAGCTCTTCATCCCGCTGGTGCAGGATCTGAAGTTGCTGAAGTCCTGGAACCTGGACATCGGTGGCCGCTACTCGAGCTTTGACTTCGGCCCCAGCGCGACCACCTTCAAGGTGAACACGGACGCACAGATCACCAAGTCGTTCCGCATCCGTGGCGGGTTCAACCGTGCCACGCGCGCGCCGAACCTGGGCGAGCTGTACCTGCCGCAGCAGGAGTTCTTCACCCTGGGCGGCGCGATCTTCGGTGATCCGTGCTCGTTGCGGTCGCGTGCGCCATTCGGTGCGGGCGGCGCAGCACCCGACCAGACCACCGGCAGCGCCGGTCCGACGACGCTGGCCCCGGGCCAGACCGCAGCCGGCGCGCAAAGCACCTACCTCATCTGCCAGGCGCAGATGAGCACCGGCGCTGCGCAGTACTACGGCCCCACGGGCAACCAGAGCAGTGACGCCGCCGCCGGTGGCTTCACCTGGGAAAACCAGGAAGGCAACCCGAATCTGACGTCGGAAACCGCCAACACCTGGACCGCCGGCTTCGTGTGGAGCAACCTGAGCGACAGCCCCTGGCTGCGCGGCCTGACGGGTTCGGTTGACTGGTGGCAGATTCATATCGACAACGCCATCGAGCTGTACTCGCCCGACTACGCCAACTACCTGTGCTATGGCACGAACCTCGTCACCACCGCGGCGCAGGCGGCGGCACAGGCGGCGAGCCCGGCTTGCCAGAACGTACCGCGCAGCATCGGCACCGGCGGTCAGACCACGCTGAATCTGCAGTACTCGAACCTCGCGACCATCGGCGAGGCGGGCGTCGACATGCAGATCAACTGGTTTGCGCAGTTTGCGGACCTGGGACTGGGCGCCATCCCCGGTGGCATCTCCTTCAACACCCAGGACACGCTGCTGCAGTACTTCAAGACCAAGCAGTCGCCGCTGTCCTTCGACGTCAACACCAACTGGAAGGACTCCTCCGGTCCGGTGCTGGCGGACACCAACGGTGGCGCCTACGGCTACCGCCTGACGGCTTCCATCGCCTATGTGCTGCCGACCGTGAGCGTCAATCTGCGGTGGCGCTTCCTGCCCTCGCTGAACAACTTCACGCGCGCCAGCAACGAAGCGATCATCGCCTACAACTCCAAGGTTGCGGCCCAGGGTGGCAAGGGCTTCCTGGACTACACGCCTGATGACACCATCGCGGCGCCGGCCTGGAACGCCTTCGACCTGTCCTTCAACTGGAACATCAACAAGACCCTCTCCATCCGGGGTGGTATCAACAACCTGTTGGACAAGTCTCCGGCGATCACCGGTGCGACCACTGGCTTCCCGACCGTCGCCGCCGTGGCTGCAGCCTGCAGTGCCACCGCAGCAGCGCAGGGTTGCGTGGCTCCGACCGCGTACAGTCTGCCGGTCGATGGCGCTGGCACCACCAATGCCGGCTTCTACGACGTGTACGGACGCACCTTCTTCCTGGGTGCAAAGGCCACGTTCTAAGCGTCGACACCGTTATGTAGCGCACTTGGCGGCGGGCCCCTCGGCCCGCCGCTTTTTTTTCAGCGGTAGCGCATCGCCCCGGCACGCGGGCACACCTATAATGCCGATATGAAGCCAACACTCCCGAGCCTCGCACTGGCCTGCTGTTTCGCGGCCCTGTGCACCACCGCCAGTGCCCAAACCTCAGCGCAGGGTTCGCGCAGCTGCCGGCAGCTGCAGGATCCGGCCGAGCGGCTGCGCTGCTACGATGCCCAGGATGCGGCTGCGAATCCCGCACCGGCCAGTCCGGCGCCCGCGGCTCAACCCACGGTTCCCAGCGCCCCGGCCACGGCGATTGCCGTGGCGCCACCCAGCGCAGCGCCCGCCGCGCCGGTGGCTGCGCCTCCCGGCGCGAAATTCGGCGAAGAGACGCTGCCGATCAAAGCACGGCCGGCGCCCAAGGCCGCCGACAACGTCCTGGTCGCGACCATCAGGAGCGTGCAGGAGGTGCGCCCGAAGGTATTCAACATCGCACTCGCCAATGGCCAGATCTGGCGCCAGGAAGGCACCACGGCCACGGTCTTCTTCCGCGCCGGCGCCGATGCGCGCATCGAGAAGGGATTGTTCGGTGATTACCGGATGTCCACCAGCACCACCGGCAACGGGCTGTGGGTGCGCGTCACGCGGATACAGTAACCGCCTAGCCTGCGCCAGCAGTCGGTGAACGTGCCGGTGCCGATCAGGTTACGGTACGTGCCACCTATAACATTTAACGCATGGCACCCTTGCCCGTTGAGATAATACGGGCAGTGGAAAAGATGACTGACCTGCTCGACTACGAGATCTTCGCCCGCGTGATCAAGGCAGGCAGTTTGTCTGCTGCCGCGCGGGAGCTGCACTCTTCTCCGGCCATGATTTCCAAGCGCGTCACCCGCCTGGAAGACCGCCTGGGCGTCAGGCTGCTGCAACGTACCACCCGCCGCGTCACCGCCACCGATGTGGGCCAGCGCTTCCACGAGCGCGTATTGGCCGTGCTGGCGGCCGTTGATGATGCCGAGAGCTTCGCTTCAGTGGACTCCGAAAGGCCCCGTGGCGTGCTGCGCGTGTCGCTGCCCACGGCATTCGGCCGCCTGCATGTGGTGCCGCGCCTGAAGGGTTTCCTGGAGTCCTATCCCGACCTGCGTCTGGCCGTGGACCTCAACGACGATTATGTCGATCTGGTGGCCGGCAATTTCGACGTGGCCGTGCGCATCGGTACCCTACCGGACTCCAGTCTGGTGGCCCGGCGGCTTGCACCAAATCGGCGCGTGCTGTGTGCCTCTCCGGAGTACATAGAACGCCATGGCGAACCGCGCAACATTGCGGACCTGCATCATCACCGGCTGGTTGCAGGCGGCCCTCAGGTCACCTGGCGGCTGGAAGGGCCCGAGGGCCCGGTCACCTTCAAACCCCAGACCCTGCTGCAGACCAACTCCAGCGAAGTGGTCCGCGAGGCCGTGGTGTCCGGCATGGGCATCGGGTTTCGTTCAACCTGGGACGTGGGCGCGGAACTGCGCCGCGGCATCCTGCGGCGCGTCATGCCCAGTTATGGTGGCACCTCTGACGTCGCCATCTATGCGGTCTACTCCGGGCGCCGCCTGGTGCCGCTGAAAGTGCGGGCGCTGGTGGATTACCTGGTCAGCATCTTCGGACCCGAGACGCCCTACTGGGATCGCGAAGTCCCCGCCGTCGTCGCCTCCGGCGCACGGGCCAGCTAAGTCCGGCCGGTCCGCATTGCGGGCTATGAGCTATGAGGACTCAACACCTTGTCATGCTTCAGTCGCGGGTCCTCTGCTAGACTGCCGACCAGTTGATTTACCAATACGGCCACCTCTGAAGGGGGAAAGACGAGATGAAAGGGTTCACAATAATTGGCGTTGCCGCCGTTGGCTCACTGATCCTGGCCTCAGGCGCCATGGCACAGGGCGCACCCCAGACACCCGAGCAGAAGGCAGCGGCCGCTGTGCTCACGCGTCAGGGACTCTTCAAGGTCCAGGCCTTCGTCTTCGGCCCCGTCGGCGGCATGCTGCGCGGTGCGCCGTTTGACGCCGCGGTAGCCCAGAAGGCTGCGGCGCGCATCCAGATCACGGGCGGCCTGATCCCCGAACTGTTCGCCACGGACACGCACACCTACACCGGCACCCCCACCAAGGCCCGCGAAGGCATCTGGACCAACAAGTCCGATTTCGACGCCAAGGCCAATGACCTGGTGAAGGCCGCCGCTGATCTGGAAGCGGCTGCGAAGTCCGGTGACGAGGCCGCCACCAAGAAGGCGGCCGGAGCCGTCGGCAAGGCCTGCGGCGCCTGCCACGACCAGTTCCGCGACAAGTAGTCGCAACGGGTCTGACCTGAAGCAAGTCCTGGCGTCGCAATCCGTTCGGATCGCGACGCCAGGCACTCACCAGGCACTCAATAGTCGAGTGATTCCGGCGGCGGTGGCGCTGCATGCAGCAGCCAGTACACGCATCCGCACGCGATCAGGATCACGATCAATGCCCTCCACAGCTGGCTGCCGGCAATGGCCTCCTGCAGCGGCACATGGTCCGCGGGCTTGCCTCCATGGATCATCGCCGGCACCAGCGGTTCCTTCTTGACGAAGGTGTAGTACACGATGGCGCACAGGTGCAGGACGATCGCGGCCAGAATGATGTTGAAATTCTTGTGATGGATGGCGGTGAGTTTCTCCGCCCAGTCATGGCTGACGGATGGAAAGTACGGCCCGGTAAAGGCGATATCGTCGGTGCTGAACAGCCCCGTCGTGACCTGCAATACCAGCAGCAGCAGCATCAGCACCACCATGCCGGCGCCCAGGGGGTTGTGGCCCACGCTGCTGATCCCGCCCTTCAGGTACTGGAGGATGGCGCTTGGCCCCTTGATGAAGTTGCTGAAGCGCGCATGCCGCGGGCCGATCAGACCCCAGATCAGGCGAAATATCAGCATGCCGACCATGAATTCGCCCAGGCGTATGTGCCAGGGCATCAGGCCGAGTTTGGCCGTGGTGTACGAACCGATGATGCTCAGCACCAGCAGCCAATGGAACAGGCGTATGGGCAGATCCCACACCAAACGAAGATCTTTCAGCATTTTGCGTCGCGGAGTGTCAGTGATTGATTGATTGATTGACGGATGGCGGTGGGATTTTAGCCTACCGCATGGCCGGCAGCGCCGAAGCGGTTTACTGCCCGGCGTTGGCGGCAGTGGGCGGGGTGGCCTGGGCGCCGCCTTGCGCATTGTTGGCCAGCAGCTGCTTGATGAGATCCGCGGTGCTCTGGTGCGCGACCGCGCCCTCGCCGCCCCGGCCCAGGCCGCCGCCCTTGCCCAGGGCCATGTCCAGCGGGGTGATGCCACGCTTGTCCTTCACATCCAGGTTGGCCTTCTGCGACGCCAGGGTGCGGATCACATCATCAAATCCCAGCAGGGCCGCGCCGTGCAGGGCCGTGAGGCCCCGCACATCCGTGGCATTCACATTGGCGCCGCCCTTGACCAGCAGCGTGATGGCCGCGCAAGCCTCCGCCTGGGTCTTGTATTTGCCGCGGGTATCCACACCGGTGGTGCCCACGCCGGCGGCGGCCATGAGCGGGGTGACATCCGAGTTGTTGCCAAGATCCGGCAGGGCATGGTGCTCCAGCAGCAGCCTGATGGCCGCTGCATCCCCGGCCCGGGCGGCGCGCAGCAGCGGCGTCGTGCCGATGGTCAGCAGTGAGTCGCCACCGCGATCCGCCCCGAGCGAACGGTACGGGGGAAAGAGTTTCAACTGCGCATTGGGGTTGGCGCCCGCGTCCAGCAGCAGTGCGATGAGCTTGAGGCTGGTGGTGTCATCCAGGGAGATATGATCGGGGCGACCGCCATAGGGCAAGGTATTGAGGTCGACCGCGGCATACAAGGGTGTGCGCCCCCACCAGTCCCAGCGATTGACATCGGCGCCCTGCTTGATCAGGTAGGCGGCGATATCAAAGTTGAAGTTCTCGGTGGCAATGAGCATGGGCGTGATGCCTTCCGGATCCGCCAGGTTCAAGTCGGCATGGCCCTCGGCCAGATAGCGGACGCAGGCCAGGCAACCCTGGCGCGCCGCATACAGCAGCGCGGTCATGCCCCCCGGGGGCCGCGCCTGCGCACGCGGTTCGCCGGTGACCTGGCGGCGATGGGTGTTGATCAGCGAGCGCGCATTGACCTCCGCATGCGCGCCGATCAGCAATTTCACCATTTCCGGCTGGCTTTCGGCCGCGGCCCAGATCAACGCCGATTGCCCGCGGAAGTCCTCCCGGGCATTGGCGTTGGCGCCGTGCTTCAACAGCAGTTTCGCGGCCTCGACATTGCCGGCACGGGCCACCAGCATCAGCGCCGTCTCACCATCCGGATTGGGCGATTCGACATTGGCGCCAGCCTTGAGCAAGGCCTCGATGATGCGCACATCGCCGAACTGCGCAGCCTGCAGCATGGCGTTGGCGCCGTAGGCATTGCTGGCATCGATCCTGGCATGCGCCTTGAGCAGCGCCTGCACCAGGGGGAAATCGCCGCGGTGCACGGCCCACATCAAGGCGGTGGTGCCATCCTGCTCGGCCGCGTTCACATCGGCACCCTGAGCGATCAGGCGCAGCGCCTGGGAGGAGTCCGGCTCCTGCGCCGCCTGCACCAGCGAGAGCGGCGCGGCACTGGCGCTGGCCGCTAACAGGCTCAGCAGCATCGTGGCGAGCATGGCACGTAGCATCGTTCAGATCTCCGCGAACTGTCCGCTGCTGTCGCCGAGCTTCTCGGTCGCTATGCCGGAGCGATTCAGCAAGGTGAGCCACAGATTGGCGAGCGGGGTGTGCTCTGGGTATTGCAGATGCTGGCCCATCTTGAGCTTCCCGCAGGCCCCGCCCAGCACCGAAGTGGGCAGCGGGTACTGGTTGTGGGCATTGCTGTTGCTCATGTTGCTGCCATAGACGATGAGCGAATGATCCAGCAGTGAGCCCTCCCCATCCGCTGTATCCGCCAGGCGTTTGAGGAACTTCGCGACCTGCTGGGAGTGAAAGGTCTGAATCTTCACCAGCTTCTCGATCTTGGTGGCATCGCCCTGGTGATGCGAGACCGGATGGAAGGCATCCGGAACGCCAATGAAGTTGTAGGTCATGTTGCTCACCTCCGCCGCCATCATCATGGTGGCGATGCGGGTGAGATTGGCCTGGAAGGACAAGGCGATCATGTCGAACATCAGCAGCTGCTCCTGCGGGAACTGGTCGGGTATGCCGATCGGCACGGCCGGCAGTTTCAGCTGCGACAGGTCCTGCTGCTCCATCTTCTGCACGCGCCGCTCCACTTCGCGCACGCTGTCCAGGTAGTCGCCCAGCACCGCCCGGTCACGCGTGCCCAGCTGCGCGCGCATGGTCGCGGCATCGCTTTGCACCATGTCGAGGATGCTGTCGTACTGATCCCCGAGCGCCTTGCGCTCCTCGGCGGTATCGCCGCGACCGAACAGGCGCTGGAACAGGGTGCGCGGGTTGTTCTCCATGGGCAGCGGCGAGGAGGGCGTGCTGAAGGCAATGGTGCCCGAGTAGCTGCAGCCGTAGGCGCGATCGCACGAACCGCCGCCACCGCTTGACTCGGTACGCACCTCCAGCGACGGCAGCGGGGTGTCCTGGCCGATCTTCTGTGCCGCCATCTGGTCGATGGTCACCCCGCCATAGGGGTCCTGGCTTTCCCGAGGATGCACGCAGGACAGCCAGGTCCCCGGCACGATGGCATGAACCGCGGCGCTCTCCGCCGGGCGGTTGCCGAGGTTGCTGAACACCAGCATCTGCTTCTGGTAATCGGCCAGCGGGGCCAGGATGCGCGACAGCTTGAAGTCCTTGCCCGTCCCGGCCGGCGTCCACTGATCCATGATGGCGCCGTGCGGGAAGTAGATGAAGGCCAGATGCAGCTTGGCGGCCGCTGCGGTCTGGGCGAGCGCGGTGCTCGCGGGAATCATGGCATCCAGCAGCGGCAGCGCGATGGTGGCGCCCACGCCGCGCAGCACGGCGCGGCGGGACAAGTGCTTCTTGGTGATGAAATGCATGGCTACAGTCCTTTCACAGGCAGCGCCGGAACATTGCTGGCCGTCTTGTCGGGCAAGCTGCTGCCGCTGTCCTGCGGCTGCTGCGTCTGAAACTCCGGGCTGCCGACGATCCCCATGACGATGGCGGCGAAGCGATCACCGCTGCGATCCGCGTTGCGTACGATCTGGCGCACCTGCGGCATGTCGAAATACTCGACGGTGCGCCCCAGCGCGTAGGTCAGCAGATTGACCGTGAGTGTCTGCACGAACTGGTCGGGACGCGCGGCCAGGGCCTTGCGCAGGTCATCGGGTCCGTTGACCGCGGTGCCATCGGCCATCTTGCCGGCAGTATCGATCAGCGTGCCGGTCTCCGCATCCTTGTTCTGCCACTTGCCCATGGCATCGAAGTTCTCCAGCGACATGCCAATGGGATCCATGATGCCGTGGCAGGCGTTGCAGGAGGGCTGGGAGCGATGCATTTCCATGCGCTGGCGGATGGTGAGCGGCTGCGCGCCGGGCACGTTCTCCTTGAGCGCCGGAATGGCCGGCGGCGGCGCATGCGGCGGGGTGCCGGTGATCACCTCGAGCACCCAGGCGCCGCGCAGTACCGGCGCGGTGCGGTTGGCATAGGAGGTGCCCATGAGAATGGCGCCCTTGCCCAGCAGGCCAAAGCGATGCGAATCGGTGAGCTCGACGCGACGGAACTGACTGCCACGGACGCTGCGGATGCCGTAGTGAAGCGCCAGGCGCTCGTTCAGGTAGGTCCAGTTGGCGCTGAGCAGGTCGGTGACCGGCCGGTCCTTCAGCAGCACGCTGCCCACGAACAGCTCCATCTCGGTGCGAAAGGCGCTGCGCAGGTCCTCGTCAAAGTACGGGAATACGTTCGGGTCGGCCTGGATCTTGTCCATGCTGTCGACCTGCAGCCAGTCGAACGCGAAATTGGTGACCAGCGCCTTGGCGCGCGGATCGGCCAGCATGCGCGTGACTTCGCCATTGAGCACCGCCGGTTCGTGCAGTTTGTTGCCGATCGCGACGTTGAGCAGTTCCGGGTCCGGTCCCTGGCTCCACAGGAAGAAGGACAGGCGCGAGGCCAGTTCCAGGTCACTGAGGTGATAGGCGCCGGGGGTCGTGCTCACCTTGAGGTTGGTGGCCAGCTGCGGATCCGCCTCCACGCGATACAGGAACTTCGGACTCGCCAGGATCGACACGATGGCGTTCTGGATTCCGGCATCGAAGTCCTTGCCCTGCCGACCCGCCGCGAAGAAGCGCAGCGGCGCCGCGAGGTCCGCCTCGGTCACCGGTCGGCGATAGGCATCACGCGTCAGCGCGCTCAGGATCTGCCGTGCGCAGGCCTGCTCCTGGATCTCATCGCTGGGATGACAGGAGAAAATGCGCGCCCGGCTGGGCGTCTCGCTCAAACCGGTGACGTTTACCGGGCCGTTGATCTGGATGCCGCCGATGCGCGGCAGGCCACCGATGCCGCCCATGGGATTGAAGGAGGCCAGCCAGTCGTCGGATTCTGACTCCGCACGCTGCACGAAGGTCAGCACCAGGCGGTGCGGACCTGCCGTCACCGGCAGCTGGATGTCGCGGAAGCGGGCCGCGAACTCCTTGGTCGCCTCCTGCTGCTTCTGGTCTGCGTCCTTCAGATCCTTCGGTCCGCCGATGGTGCGTTCCAGAACCTGCTTGCCATCGATCAGGAAGATGACCTGGTGTTCCTGACCCAGATCGCCGATGTAGCCCAGGCCAGTGCCGACGTTGAGGGTGAAGGTGTAGGTGCCATCGGCGGGGAAATCATGCACCACCGCCATGCCGCCCCGGGTTCCCAGCGGCAGCCCCTCGACGTGGAAGCTCTGGTCGTGAGGCGGCGCCCGGTAGGTCACGATGGCCTGGGAAGCGTGCGCGCTGCCCACGGCCAGGGCCGCCACGGTGCGGGCCGCGGAAATGTACTGATCCAGAAACGTCGGGGAGACCTTCAGCACGCTGGCGACATTGTCGAAGCCATCGCTCTTGGTGTCCTGCGGCAGCAGCGCCGCCGGATCCACCTCCACATCCAGCAGGTCCTTGACCGCGCGGGCGTATTCCACGCGGTTCAGACGGTGCAGGGACACATAACCGGCCTGCGGGTGGGCCGCGGCCGCCTGATCCAGGTTGCCTTCCATCCAGGATACGAAGGAGTCGATCGAAGCCTGGTCGGGCTGCTTCTCCCCGGGTGGCGGCATCATGCGGCCGCGCAGCTTGCTGACGGCGGCCTCCCACACCTTGGCGTCCTGGGGAATGCCCTGCGGCTGCAGGGTGTCGAAGGCGATGCCGCCGGTCCAGTCGGTGGCGTTGTGGCATTTTTCGCAGTAGGTGTTCAGCAGCGTCCAGTGCGGATCGGCCGGGGCATCGGCCGCCATGAGGCGGCCGGCGCCGGTGGCGGCCGCCAGTGCGAAGGCGCAGGCCAGCCATGCATTGCGTGCCACTACACGACCCCCCGCAATTCGCGTACATGTCCGTAGAGCCCGCGGTAGGCGTTGTTGACGAACAGGTCCGGATTGCCCCATTTGTCATCGAATTTGCGGGTGGCGCCCGCCGCAATCATGTCCTCGGCGCCCATGCCCTTGCGCATCAGCTGCCACAGGTCCTCGTGCAGCGTGGCCAGCATGTCGTGCTCGGCCGCGAGGTCGGCCTTGGTCTGCAGCGCACCGGTGCCGGGAACGATTCGGGTCTGCTCATCCACGAGCTCGAGCAGCTGCTTGGTGGCATTGGCCATGCCCAATGTCCAGCCGCCCGTGGAGTAGTCCAGGATCGGATAACTGCCCACCGCCACCACGTCGCCCGCGACCAGCACATTGGCCTCACGGAAATAAACGTACAGGTCCCCATCGGTATGGGCCTGCGGCAGGTAGCCGTAGTCGATGGTGAGGGTGCCGAAGGCGAGTTTTTGCGCGCCCTTGTAGAACGTGTCGGTAGGCAGAGCCTTGGGGCGCGCCGGATAGGTGCGCTGCTCCCACTCCTCTATCACCGGCTCGGTGAGCCACAGCCGGGTGTTCTCCTGGGCAATGATCTTGACCCCAGCCTTGCGCAGCGCTTCATTGGCGCCGGTGTGCGGCCAGTGCCAATGGGTATTGAAGGCCGCGACCACGGGTCGGCCGGCGGTGGCCTGGCTGATGGTCTTCAGCAGCGCGCCGCTCTGGGCAGCCTCACCCCCATCGACCAGGACCACCCCCTCGGGGCGTGACAGGGCCACCACATTCGCCCCTGCGCCCCGGATGAGCAGCAGGTCCTCCGTCAGGTGCGTCACCTCAAGCGTATCCGCGGCCCTGGCGGGTGCCGGACGCAGGCCTGACAGGCCCGCCGCGGCCAATGACCAGCCTGCCGCGCTGCCGGCCAAAGTGTGCAGAAATTGCCTACGATTCCTCATGTTTCAAGGGGTAACACATGCCCTAAACAGGGTCAACGAACCCGTCATGGGTGGGTTGGGCGGGACTATCAAGTGCATGAGCCGGCCCATGGAGCCTTGAGCCCCGGCCAGGCGGTACGCGGCCTGTACAAGGGGTTACGAGCCGCGCCGCGGGATATGCGAGGGGATCAGGAAGTAGCTGATGGTGGTCACCAGCGCGCAGATGGCCACGAACCAGAAGAAGCGGTCGATGGGGGGCACCGGAGCCATCTTGAAGTAGATCTGAGGAACCGTGCCCGAAAGCAGCCCCCCGAAGCGTGAAAAGGCCTGGGCGATGCCGATGGCCGCGCCGCGGATTTCAGTCGGATAGGAGTGGGCGCTCACCGCATACAGGTAGGACTGCATGCCATTGACCACGGCGCCGCCCAGGAAGCAGGCGCTGAACAGGCCCACCTGCGGCTGGCCGCCCTGCAGCAGCAGCAGCCCGATCGCCGCAATGGCCACCGCCCCGATGAAGGCCGCCGCGGTGCCCACGCCCCGGGAGCCCCACAGGCCCATCAGGAAGGCGCCACCGATGGAGCCGAGCACGCCACCGCCGCTGAACAGACTCAAGGCATGCGAACCCACCACCCTGCTCTGGTTGGCGTAGTCGAACAGCAACGGCAGGCTGTTGGTGAAGATGTACAGCACCAGCGTGTTGAACGTGAAGGCGATCCAGATGAAGAAGGTCGCGCGCCAGTAGTAGTGGTTCCAGATGGTGGCAAGCCAGTTGCCGGTGGGCTTTGACTGTTCGCGCACCACGAAGGTCTCGGTGCCATCGAAGCGCGCTGCGCCCAGCAACCGGTTCAGCGCCCGCGCCAGTTCCGGATGCAGGGCCGGCCGCAGCGCCAGGTACTTGGGGGATTCGGGCAGCAGCAACCAGAACGCCACCAGCAGCACCAGGGGCATCACGGCACCGGCCAGGAACATGGAACGCCAGCCGTAGGAGGGTATCAGCCAGTCCGCGAGAAAGCTGGTCAGCGAGCCACCCAGCGGCACCGACACGATCACGCAGGCCACGATCAGGCTGCGCACGCGCTTGGGTGTCCACTCCGAGATGAGCGTGGTGGCAAGCGGGGTAATGCCGCCCAGTCCCAGGCCCGTGACGAAGCGGAAAGTGGCAAGCGCAGTGATATCCCCGGCGCGGTAGCACAGCAGCGAACCGACGAACAACAGCGCAAGACAGCTGAAGTACGCCTTCTTGCGCCCGATGCGGTCGCTCACCCAGCCCAGCAGCACCGATCCTAGCGCCATGCCGCCCATCTGCGTGTAGGTCATCCACGAGAGCTGGTCGCGGCCGATGTGCCAGTCCTTGACGATCTGGGGACCGATGTAACCGCTGGTGAAAAGGCCGAAGCCATCCGTGAGCATGATGATGACCATCATCACGGTGATGCCGAAGGGCACCCAGAAGTAGTGGGCGGAGTCGATGACCTCGCCCACATCCACGGTCTTGTTGTTATCCATGCTCAAGGCCTTCCCCCTCAAACCCGGCCGGCGACGTCCTAGCCCTCAGGGCGCGGCGTGATACCCGCCCTGGAAGGTCGAGTAGACCTTCTCCTGCGTGGTGATGAACTCCAGCAGCGCCGGCCGACCTTCGCGGGTGGCCGCAATGCCATTGCGCAGCGCCTGGGTGATCTGTCCAGGCTCAGTGATGCGCTCGCCATAGCCTCCCAGGGCCTTGGCGAATTCGCTGTAATTGCCGGAAATATCGGTGGAGCGGAACTTCTCCTTGGACAGCGCCATCACCTTGAATTCCATGGCCATGGAGAAGTTGTTGAACAGAATCGACAGGATCGGGATGTCGCTGCGCACGCATGTCTCAAAATCCATGCCGGTCATGCCGATGGCGGCATCGCCCCAGAAATTCACGCACAGCTTGTCGGGGCGGGCGACCTTTGCGCCCATGGCCAGCGCCAGCCCATAGCCCAGGTGCGTGGACTTGCCCCAGCCGATGTACGACAGCGGCGTCACCGACTTCCAGAACGGCGAGAGTTCATCACGCGGGCTGCCGGCATCGTGGGTGACGATGGTATTGGCCACATCCGTCAGATGCAGAAAATCCCAGATCACACGGTAGGGCTGCAGGGGTTTTTCCTGGCTTGTCAGCCGCGGCAGCCATTCCTTCCACCACGGCTCATTCAACTGCCGGATTCGCTCCTGCACCTGCGCGGTCAGCCCCCGCGGTTTCTGCAGCCGCTCCTTCAGCGCCTCATACAGCATCCCCAGCGTCAGCTTCGAATCACCCACCAGCGGGTGATCCGTGGGAATGTTCTTGTCGATGTCCATCGGCTCGTTGGTGTTGTGGATGAACGTCTTGTTGCGGGTCGGGAACTTGATGCCGAAGTTGGTGGCGGAGAAGCTCGCGCCGGCACCGAACACCAGATCGGACTCCTCCACGTAGGCCGCCACCGCGCGCGGCATGGCCACTCCGCCTGAGCCCAGCGACAGGGCATGGGTTTCAGGGAAGGCGCTCTTGCCCTCCAGGCTGGTCGTCACCGGCGCTTCGAGCAGCTCGGCCACGGCCTTCAGCTCATCCCAGGCCTTGGCGTAGTGGACGCCCTGTCCGGCATAAAGCAGCGGGTTTTTGGCCTTGATCAAGGCCGCGGCGGCGGCGTCGATGGCGCGCGGATCCGGGGCGCTGAGCGCGCGGCGCCGTGGCGTGTAGTCGATCTCGCCGGGCACTTCGACATTCCACAGGTCGGTTGGAATCTCGATCAGCACCGGACCCGGGCGGCCATTGCGCGCGAAGCTGAATGCCCGGCGCAGCGCCGGAACCAGCTGCTCGGGCGTGTTGACGGTCTCCGCATGCTTGGTGACGTGCTGGAAGTTGAGCACGGCATTGAAGTTGGGCTTGGAGAAGGCGATGTTGCGCGGATAGGCACCCGGAATCACCACCAGCGGCACGGCTTCAGACCAGGCCTGTGCCACCGCGCCAAAGGCGTTCTCGATTCCCGGACCCACCTGGCAGCAGAACACACCGACCTTGTCACCGGAGGTCATGCGGCTCATGGCATCGGCCATGTGCACGCCGACGCGCTCCTGGCGCACGACGATGGGGCGGATGTTGGCCGCAGCGGCGGATTCCGTCAGGGGATTGAGTGGATAGGTAAAGAGCACCTCCACGCCTTCGCGCTTCAGGATTTCCGCGGTCACTTGGGCAACATTCATCATTCGATCCTGAGAAAAAAGAGCCGGCATAAATACCCGTTCCGACCCGCAAACACAATGCGGCAGGCGCCGGGCGGACGGCAGTTGCTATAATCGGTGATCCTGGGCCTTGATGAAGATTATGTCCACCGCCGACCAGAACCATTCCCCCCACGCTGCCGGCATCATCGTGCGCGGTCCGCTTGAGCCGCGTTTTGCTGAAATCCTCACCCCGCAGGCGCTGGCCTTCGTGGCCGCCCTGCATCGCCAGTTTGATACCCGGCGGATTGCCCTGCTGCAGGCCCGCAGCGTGCGCCAGGGACGCCTGTCACAGGGCGAGCTGCCGGATTTTCTGCCCGAAACGCGCTCCATCCGCGAGGCCGATTGGCGTGTCGCGCCCATTCCGGCCGACCTGCTCAACCGCCGCGTGGAGATCACCGGCCCGGTGGATCGCAAGATGATCATCAACGCCCTGAACTCCGGCGCCAATGTGTTCATGGCCGACTTCGAGGATGCGAATTCCCCGACCTGGCGCAATAACCTGGAAGGCCAGGTGAATCTCGCCGATCGCTGGCATCGCAGCATCGACTTCAAGGATGCCGCGACCGGCAAGCAATATGCCCTGATCGCCAATCCCGCGGTGCTGCTGGTGCGCCCGCGGGGCTGGCACCTGATGGAACCTGGACTGACGGTGGATGGGGCGCTCGTCGCCGGCGCGCTGTTTGATTTCGGTCTGTATTTCTTCCACAACGCAAAGGCGCAGCTGGCCAAGGGCAGCGGCCCCTATTTCTATCTGCCCAAGCTCGAGAGCCATCTGGAGGCCCGCCTGTGGAATGACGTTTTCGTGTTCGCGCAGCAGCAGCTGGGCATCCCCACTGGCACCATCAAGGCCACGGTGCTCATCGAGACCCTGCCGGCCGCTTTCGAGATGGACGAAATACTCTACGAGCTGCGCGATCACATGGCGGGGCTGAACTGCGGTCGCTGGGACTACATGTTCTCCTTCATCAAGAAGCTGCGCGCCAACAAAGCCTACGTGCTGCCGGATCGTTCGCAGGTGGTCATGGGCAAGGCCTTCCTGCGCGCCTATTCACTGCTGCTGATCAAGACCTGCCACCGCCGCGGTGCCTTCGCCATGGGCGGCATGGCGGCCCAGATCCCGAATCGCCGCGACGCCGCCGCCAACGAAGCGGCGATGGCCCGGGTGCGTGCCGACAAGGAGCGCGAAGCCGGTGACGGCCACGATGGCACCTGGGTGGCGCATCCGGATCTGGTGCCGGTCGCCAAGGAAGTCTTCGACCGGCTCATGCCCCAGGCCAACCAGCTGATGCGGCTGCGCGAAGATGTGAACATCGCGCAGAAGGATCTGCTGGAGGTTCACCAGGGCACCCGCACCGAAGCGGGCCTGCGCGAGAACGTGCGCGTGGGCGTGCAGTACATCGAGGCCTGGCTGCGCGGCAAGGGCGCGGTGCCCCTGTACAACCTCATGGAGGATGCCGCAACGGCGGAAATCAGCCGTGCGCAGGTGTGGCAGTGGATTCACTACGGCATCACCTTGGAGGGTGGGACCGTGGCGACCCCGGAACTTCTGAACCGCATCATCGGCGAGGAAATGCAGCGCGTGCGTCAGGAAGTCGGCGCCGAAGCCTACGCGGCGGGCCGCTTCAACCAGGCCGTGCAGCTGTTCACCGATCTGTCCCTGGCGCAGGACTTCGAGGACTTTCTGACCGTCCCGGCCATGGCGCTGCTGCGCCCGCAATAAGGCGCGAGCGCCCTACTGCGCGTGATTCTGCGCGGTCTGCGTGGCCGCCGGTGCGCCCGGCACGGCCGCCGCGGGCGGTGCAGGGGTCGCAGCCGGGGCCGGCGCGGCCGCCGCCGGGGGAGCCCCCGGAGCGCCCGCGGCGCCGGCGGGCGCCGCGCCCGCTGCGCCGCCCTTGGGCGCGCCGGCCGCACCGCCGCGCGCGCCGCCGGCCTCCGCACCGCCCGGTCGCAGGGAGGTGCCACCGGCGCCCCCGGTGCCCTGCGTGGCGCGGTTGAGGTTGCCGGCGAACACCAGCGGCTTCTGGCCGGTGGCGGCGACGATATCGTCCGTCAGCAGTTTCACGGTGGCGTCATTGGGCACATGTTCGGGCTCCAGGAAGGCGCGTGGCTGGCGGCCCGCCGCATAGTCAATGGGCCGCAGGCCCAGTCGGTCGGTGGGCTGCAACGGGGCACCATCGGCCACCAGCAGCTTGACGGTGCCGTCCCAACCATGGGCCGCGGCCGCATGCAGCGCGGTCAGGCCGTCCCTTGCCGAGCCGTCGATCTTGCCGCCCGCGGCCTGCAGCAGCTTCACGCCCTCGAGGGCCTCAGCGTCGGTCTTGTAGCGGCCGCGCGTGGGATTGAAGCTGTGGCCCATGCCCGCCGCGGCCATCAGCGGCGTGACGCCCTCGGCGTTGGGCAGATCCACCATCGGGTGATACTTCAGCAGCAGTCGTATGGCATCGTTGTTGCCCGACTTCGCCGCCGCCAGCAGCGCGGTGGCGCCGGTGGAGAGCACCTGATCCCCGCCGCGATCGAACACGCCATTGCGATAGGGGGGACGCAGTTTCAGCTGCGCATTCACATTGGCACCGGCCTTGAGCAGCTGTTCGGCGACCTGCAACGGCTGCGTCTTATCCGCCGACGGCAGATCGGGCCTGCCGCCCGTGGGCAGCGTTGCCATGTCGATGGCCGCGTACAGCGGGGTTTGACCGTAGAAGTCCCAGCGGTTCACGTCCGCACCCGCCGCAATCAGGTAGGAGGCGAAGTTGAAGTGCATGTTGATGATCGACAGCAGCAATGCCGTCTCGCCATCAGGGTCGGGCAGATTGATGTCCGCATGGCCCTTGAGCAGCGCCTGTGCGCACTCGATGCAGCCGATGCGGGCGGCATAGATCAGGGGCGTGAAACCGCCGTGATTTTCATTCTTGGGCCGGCCTTCGGCGGTGACGCGCCGCTGCCAGTCGCGGATGGCGCCATGGGCATTGACGTCCGCATGATGCGCGATCAGCAGTTTGATCATCTCCGGATGCGCTTCGGCGGCGGCCCACATGAGCGCGGTCTGGTTGCCCCACTGCTCGCGGGCATCCACCGTCGCGCCCGCATCCAGCAGCAGCTTCGCGGACTCCACGTTGCCCGAACGCGCCACCACCATCAGGGCGGTCTGGCCTTCCGGGCTGGGGGAATCAGGATTCGCGCCGGCCTTGAGCAGGTCCTTGATGATGCGCGGGTCGGCGACCACCGCGGCCACCTGCAGCGCCGAGGCACCATAGTCATTGACTACCGAGACCTCGGCGCCGGCCTTGAGCAGACGCTCCACCAGTTCGGCATCGCCGTTGTAGCAGGCCCACATCAACGCGGTGGTGCCATCCACTTCGCGCGATTTGCCGTCGGCACCCTTCCCCAGCAGTGCCACCGCGCCGTCATGATCCTTGGCCCGCACCAGCGTCGCGAGCGCGCCATCGTCCGCGCGCGCGGCGCCGCCAACCAGCAGGCCGCTCGCCACCGCCAGCGCGGCCAACAGCGCCGCTGTCGGCTTTCCCGCTCTTAGGCGCATCCGCTTAGATCTCCGCCAGCGTGCCGCTGCTGATGCCGTGCGCGGTGACCGGAATGCCGCCGCGATTCAGCAGCGTCAGCAGCAGGTTGGCGTGCGGGGTGTCCTGCGGATAGTGCAGGTGCTGGCCGCCCTTGATCTTGCCGTAGCCATGGCCCATGACCACATTGGGCAGCGGATCATTGTTGTGCATGTCGCTGTTGCTCATGTTGCTGCCGTACAGAATGATCGAATGGTCCAGCAGATTGCCGTTGCCATCCGGGGTTTCCGCCAGCCGCTTCACGAAGCGTCCGAAGGCCTTGGTGTGGAAGTTCTGGATGCGCGTGAGTTTCTCGATCTTCGCCGGATCATTCTGGTGATGCGACAGCGGATGGAAGGCATCGGTGATCGAGAGGTTCGGATAGGTGCGCATGCTCACTTCCTTGGCGATCATGAAGGTCGCCACGCGCGTGGTGTTGGACTGCCAGCCCAGGGCGATCATGTCGAACATGGTGTCGAGCATCTTCGCAAAATCATCCGGCACGCCATCCGGCGCGTTGGGCAGCTTCACGCCGGTGCCTTCCTTGGCGATCATTTTCTGCACCCGGCGCTCCACCTCGCGCACCGAATCCAGATAGTCCCCGACCATGCGCTTGTCGGAGGGGTCCAGTGTGCGCTGCATGTCCTTGGCCGATTCCTGCACGTAGTCCAGGACGCTGCCGGTCTCGGCCGTGATTTCGTGGCGCTGTTCGGCGGTATCCCCCAGACCGAACATGCGCACGAAGACCGCGCGCGGATTGTTGTCCATGGGCAGCGGCTGATCTCCGGTGCGAAAGGCGATGGTGCCGGAGTAGGCGCAGCCGAAGGACGGATCGCAGGCGCCACCACCGCCCTCGCCCGCCAGTTCAATGGAGGGGAGCGGTGTGTCCTGGCCGATGTACTTGGCCGCCACCTGGTCGGCCGAGGGGCCGATGTGCGGCTGCTGGGCGACCGGCGGATGCACGCAGGTCAGCCAGGTGCCGGCGATGATGGCATGCGGGGCCGGGCTTTCGCCGGCCTTGTTGCGCAGACCGCTGACAATGGTCATGTACTGCCGGTACGGATCCAGCGGCTCCAGTATCGGGGAGATCTTGAAGTCGCTGCCGGTGCTGGTCGGTACCCAGTTGTTCATCACCGCGCCATGCGGGAAGTACACGAATCCCATGCGCGGTGCCGCGACCGCGGCCGTATCGGCCAGCGCCGTGCCCGCCGGGATCATCGCATCCAGCAAGGGCAGGCCCATGGCAAAACCCGCGCCCTTGAGCAGGGTACGGCGGGACAGATGCTTCTTGGTGATGAACATACGTATCTCCTCACTTACTGGATCAGGGCTGCGGTCTTGGTCGCGGTGGCCGCAGCGGCCTGGTCGCTTCTCATCTGGAACGGGGCACTGGTGACGACATCCATGATCAGGTCTTTGAACCGGTAATTCTGCTGGGCGCTCGCCCGCACGATGCCGCGCACGGTGGGCATGTCCTGATAGTCGATGGCACGCCCCAGGCTGTAGGTCAGTAACTTGATGGTGATGGTCTGCACGAACTGATTCGGATCCGCCGCCAGGGCCTTGCGCAGGTCATCCACACCGCCGATCTTGGTGCCATCGGGCAACACGCCGGAGGCATCGATGGGCGTGCCGGCCATGCGGTCACGATCGCGCCACACGCCCACGGCGTCGAAGTTCTCCAGCGCCAGGCCCAGCGGGTCCAGGACACCGTGGCAGGCGAAGCAACTGGGGCGGTCGCGGTGCCGGGCCATCATTTCACGTACGGTGACCGCCTTCTCGCCGGTCTTGTTTTCCTTCAGGGACGGCACTGCCGGCGGGGGCGCCGTGGGCGGCGTGCCGGAAATACTCGCCAGGATCCACTGCCCGCGCAGCACCGGCGCGGTGCGGTTCGGGTAGGAGGTTCCCATCAGGATGGCGCCCTTGCCCAGCAGGCCCCAGCGGGCCGAGTCCGTCAGGGTGACGCGGCGAAATTGCGGCCCCTTTACCGTGGTGATGCCGTACAGCACCGCCAGTCGCTGGTTCAGGTAGGTGTAGTTGTCGGTCAGCAGACCGGTGACCGGCTGATTCTCGCGGAACACGCTGTCGATGAAGAGCTTGAGTTCCTCCCGATAGTCCTCGCGCGGATCGATGACATACGGGAACAGATTGGCGTCCGGCTTGATCTCATCCAGACGCTGCACGTCCAGCCACTGGAAGGCGAAATTCGAAGCCAGCGTGGTCGCGCGCGGATCCTGCAGCATGCGCATGACCTGCGCTTTGAGCACCGCAGGCTCGTGCAGCTTGCCCTGGGCCGCCACGTTCAGCAGCTCATCATCCGGCGGCGCGCTCCACAAAAAGAACGACAGGCGCGAGGCCAGCTCACCATCCGAGAGTGCTTCCACGCCCGATGGGCCTGATGCGGCGGTGTCCGCAACCGCAGTCAGGGTCGCGGGCCTGACCGCCTCGGCCACCTGCGCGGCCTTCTGCGAGCGCTCCACGCGATACAGGAAGTTCGGGCTGGCCAGCAGCGCCGTCAGCGCCCGGCGGATGCCCTCGTCGAAGTCCGCGGATTTGCGACCCGCGGCATAGAACTGCAGCAACGGGGCCAGATCGGCATCCGTCACCGGACGGCGGAAGGCGCGCTCGGCCAGGCGGCTCATGATCTCATGCGCGCAGGGTTCCTCCTCCGCCTCATTCTTCGGCTGACACACGAAGATGCGCTCGCGGCTGGGCGTTGCGCTGATGCCGGTCACATCGAACGGCCCTTTGATCTCGAACCCACCGATGCGCAGCACCCGGTCCTGGACACCCCCGGGTACCGGCGCCTCGAGGCGATCCTCCGAGGCCGCATAGGTGCGCTGGATGAAGGTGACCGCCACCGTGTGCGGCCCGGCCTTGGCCTGAAACTTGATGCGCTTGAGCCGCGCATTGATCGCATCAACCGCCGGATCCTGCTTCTGGTCGATGGCCTTGAGGTCCTCCTCGCCGCCGACGTTGGTGTCGAAGAACTTCTTGCCATCGTAGGTCGCAATCAGGTGGTTCTTGAACTCCAGATTCGTGACCCACAGCGCCGCCGCGAGATTGCCGACCGACAACTCGTAGGTGCCGTCGGCCGGGAAGTCGTACGTGACCTGGGTGCCGCCGCGGGTGCCCAGCGGCAGACCGTCGACATGAAATTCCTGATTCCCCGAGACCCCCGGGTCGGTGGCGAACTGCACCCCCACCGGCTTGGCATTGCGATCGCCCAGCGCCTCCACCGCGACCTGGCGGGCGGCGGAAATATAGGCGTCCACGAAAGCGGGCGAAACCTGCAGCACATCCGCAACGTTGTTGAAGCCGTCGCTTTCATCATCCGGCGGCAGAATCTGGTTGGCGTTGACCTTGACCCGCAGCAGATCCCAGATGGCGTTGGCGTACTCGGTGCGGTTCATGCGATGCAACGCGACCTTCGGGGCAACGACGTGATTGGCCGCCGCCGCATCCAGCGTGCTTTCCATGTAGGCGACAAAGCCGTGGACCTGATCATTCGGAGGCTGCGGGTTGCCCGGCGGTGGCATCAGGCGCCCACGGAGTTTGGAAACGGCGTGCTCCCAGATCTTCGCGTCGCCCGGAATCTCCTGCGGGGTCATGGTGTCGAAGGCGATGCCGCCGGCCCAGTCCTCGGCGTTATGGCACTTGCTGCAATACTGCTGCAGGAATGCCCAGTGCTGATCGCGCGGTGCGCTGGCGGGCGCTGGGGCTGCGGCCGCGCTTGCATCGGAGGCGGCCAGCGCCCTGCCGGAAACGCCTCCCAGCACGGTGACGCCACAGATGGCGCCTGCCAGCAGAACACGTCCAAAAAGAGGGTGTCGCATCGATCTCGCCTTCGCTAAAGTCCTGTTTACGCACCGGGAACCGACCCGCGTCCGGGACCCCGGCATTACTATAATAACGCCTTAACCCATAAGGGAGTTTGGGCAACTTCATGGACTGTGCGCTCAGTGTTATGCAGTGCACTTCCTGCGCCATGGACGGTCCCGGACACACCATCTGCCGGCGCCTGCCCCATTGCCAAGCCTGCTTCGATCAGTCAACGTGCGGCCCGCACCGATACATAGGGTCCCAGAGGACTCAAGACAACCCCTTGACTGGACGGCCACCATGACACGTTCCGCCGATCGCAGAAGCTTTCTGAAGACCGTTATCGCCGGCGCCACCGCTGCCGCACTGGCTCCTCTGCACCCGGCCCTGGCCGCCGCCAGCAGCCCCAGCGCGCCGCAGAAGCTCAGCGATAACCTGTGGCTGTTCGTTTCCGGCGGCGACAATGTCGTGGCCTGCCGCGATACGGCCGGGGTCGCCCTGGTGGATGGTGGCCCGGAAGCCGCTTCGCGCGAACTGCTGCGGCAGGTGAGCCAGGCGACGGGCGCCGGCAAGGTCCATACCCTTTTCAATACCCACTGGCACCCGGATCAGACCGGCTCCAATGTGCGCTTAGGCGGTGAGGCCAAGATCATCGCCCATGAAAACACCCGGCTGTGGCTCGGGTACGCCAATCCCGTGCCGCCGCAAAACGCCCTGTACGGCCCCCTGCCCGCCAAGGCCCGGCCCAGCGACACCTTCTTCTACGACTCGGTGCAGACCCAGTTCGGCGAGGAGCCGGTGCAGTACGGTTATCTCGGTCAGGCCCACACCGATGGCGACATCTACGTGTATTTTCGCAAGTCGAATGTGCTGGTGACCGGCGGCCCGGTGTCGGCGGCGGGCTGGCCGGTCATCGATTACAAGACCGGCGGCTGGATCCAGGGAATGATTGACGGCATCCGCACCCTGGCCAATCTCGCCACTGATCAGACCCGCATCGTGCCGGCCAACGGCCCGGTGCTGTCCAAGGCCGACCTGGGCGAGCAGCAGCAGATGTACACCACCATCGCTGGCCGGATGCAGAAGATGATGCGTCAGGGTCTGGGCGTTGACGAGGTGGTGGCGCGCAATCCGGCGGCCGAATACGAAGCCAAGTGGGGCGACTCCAAGCAGTTCACCGACATGGCCTTCCGCAGTCTCTGGGGCCACATGGCCCCGGACTCGTAACGGCTAGGTGGTGCTGCTGGCGACGACGTGGGCGCTGTGTTCGCTCATGCGCGCCTCGACCCACTTGCGCACCCGCACGGCATCGGCGACGCGGGTGTACTTGCCAAAGGAATTCAGCAGCACGATGACCACATCGCGGCCGCCGATCACGGCCTGCATCACCAGGCAGCGTCCCGCCTCGGTGATGTAGCCGGTCTTCTGCACGATGATGTTCCAGGCCGGATTGCGCACCAGCGCGTCGGTGTTGCGGAACTCCACCATGTGGCGGCCGATGCGCACGCTGTGCTCGGTGTCGGTGGAGAAGTCGCGAATGGTCGGGTCCTGGGCCGCCGCCATCACCAGCCGCGAGAGGTCCTGGGGGCTGGCGACGTTGTCACTGGACAGCCCGGTGGGCTCGACGAAGTGGCTGGCCGTCATCCCCAGGGACTGGGCCTTCTCATTCATCGCGTGCACGAAGGCCGGGACGCCACCCGGGTAGTTGCGCCCCAGCGCATGCGCGGCACGATTCTCCGAGGACATCAGGGCCAGGTGCAGCAGCTCCCCGCGAGTCAGTTTCGTACCGATGGCCAGACGTGAGGCTGCGCCCTTGCCGATGGCGCGATCATCGCCGGTCACCTGCAGCACCTCATCCATCGGCTGGTGGGCATCGGCCACCACCAGCGCCGTCATCAGCTTGGTGATCGAGGCGATGGGGGATGCCACCTCGGCGTTATGCGAGTACCAGACCGAGGAATCGTCCCGGTCCAGGACATACGAGGAAGCGGACCTGAGGCCCGGGTCATCAGCCGAGGGCTGCACGGCCGAGTGCCGGCGATGATGGGTGCCATGGGCGGCCGCGTATCCGGGTACCGCCACCAGGCCCATCAAGCCCGCCACGGCGAGCAAGGTCTTCAGTCCAACACCACTCATCGTCCTGACCGCCTCAGTTGAGCCAAACAATCGGCTATTGTTAAGTGTAGCAAAGCCATCCGCTATCAGCCTACCTGCCGTAACTCCGAAACTGCCTCCTCGGCAGCCAGGGTCGGACTGAGCTCATAGGCTGCGATCCGGTTGCGACCGCGCTGCTTCGCCGACCACAGGGCCGCGGCGCCCGCATCAACCAGCGTATCCAGCGAATCACCCGGCTGCGGCCGGCATGAGGCGGCCCCGATGCTCACCGTCACGTAGTTGGATACCGTGGAGCCGCGATTGGGGATTTCCAGGTCGCGCATCGCCCGCAGGATGCGCTCCGCCGGAATGTGGGCGGCATCCAGCGAGGCCCCGGGCAGCACCAGCAGGAACTGCGCTCCCGCCAGCCGACCGGCGCCGTCGGCGCTCTTCAGGCCGCTGCCGCGAAGGACCGCGGTGGCCCGACGCAGCAGCATCTCACCGGCCTCCGCGCCATAGTTGTCGCAGTAGCGCTCGAAATCATCCAGTTCCACCAGCACCAGCGACAGGGGGCCGCAGGCCGCCGCCGCGGACTCCCAGGTGCTGAGCGTGAACGCATTCAGACGGCCGCCCATGGGCAAGCCGGTCAGAGGGTCGACGTCCGCCAGTTGCACATCGCTGGTCATAGCCGCGAACTGTATTAGGTCATGCGGCGGGCGACCCGCACCCGTGGCAGGAATCGTGACGCGCGACACGCTTGGCGCCGCCTCAGCTTTGCGGTACCACCGACTCCAGGCGGTCGACGGTGCGCAGGGCCGGGAACAGCCGCATCCAGACCACCACCACCAGCAGCGTGCCGATGCCCCCGAGCACCACGGCCGGAACGGTGCCGAACCACGCGGCCGTCACCCCCGACTCGAACTCACCGAGCTCATTGGAAGCGCCGACGAACAGCATGTTGACCGCACTGACGCGCCCGCGCATGGCATCCGGGGTCGCCAGCTGAATCAGCGAGGAGCGCACGAAGACACTCACCTGATCGGCCGCACCCATGATGATGAGGGCGCCCAAGGACAGATACATGTTGCGCGACACACCGAAGATGAGGGTGGCAATGCCGAACACGGCGACCGCGCCGAACATCCGCCGTCCGGTGTCGCGCACCATCGGGCTGCGCGCCAGCAGCAGTGCCACGCAGGTCGCACCGATGGCCGAGGCGCTGCGCAGCACGCCCAGTCCCACCGGGCCGGTGTGCAGGATGTCGCGCGCGAACACCGGCAGCAGCGCCGTCGCGCCCCCGAGCAGCACCGCGAACAGATCCAGGGAGATCGCGCCCAGGACGATGGGCCGCGCGAAGACGAATGCCAGCCCCTCGCGCACTCTTGCGACCGGTCCCATCTGTCCCGCGGTTTGCGGTTTGTTGCGACGGCCGCCGTAGGTTGCGGTGGCCAACCCCGCCAGGCAATAGGCCACCACACAGCTGCCATAGGTCAGCGACGGCCCCAGCGCATACAGCAACCCGCCCAGGGCCGGCCCGGCGATCACCGCCGCCTGATAGGCCGACCCGCTCAGGGCTATGGATTTCGGCAGCCGCTCCTGGGGCACCAGAAAGGCCAGCAGCGACTGCGCGGCCGGTCCGTAGAAGCCGCGTGCGATACCGAACACGGCAATGCCGGCGTAGAACGGCCAGGCGACATGCACCCGCGTCAGGCTCAGGGCCATGAGCAGTGCGGCCGAGAGGCCCTGCACCAGAAATGCCAGCGACAGCACCCTGCGCTGGTCGGTGTGATCCACTACCGCGCCGGCGGGCAGGGACAAGAGGAACATGGGTACGAATTCGGCCAGCCCCACCCAGGCCAGCGCCAGGGGCGTGTGCTCCAGGTCGTAGATCTGCCAGCCCACGGCGACCGACTGGACCATCACCGCCAGGGTGGAGACGATGCGAACGCCCAGGAACAGCCTGAAGTCGCGTTCGCGATAGACTGGATCAGACAAGGTGGCAATCCGAAAAGGCTATTATGCCCCGCTCATGCCGTGTTTTGCGGCCATCCGCTGCCCAGGAGTTCCCATGCGTCTTGAAGCCATTTCAGTAGGCCGCGATCCGCCGCGTGAAGTGAATGTCGTGGTCGAAGTGCCGGTGGGTGGGGAGCCGATCAAGTATGAAATGGACAAGGAGTCCGGCGCGCTGGTGGTCGATCGCTTTTTGTACACCTCCATGCGGTACCCCGGCAATTACGGTTTCATTCCCCATACCCTCTCAGATGATGGCGATCCGTGCGACGTGCTGGTGTGCAACCAGCGCGGCATCCAGCCCGGCGCGGTGATTGCGGTACGTCCGGTGGGCGTTCTGAAAATGCAGGATGAGGCCGGGGGCGATGAGAAAATCGTGGCGGTCCCGACCACCCGCCTCACCCGTCGCTACGAGAATGTGCACAACTACACCGATCTGCCGGAGATTTCCCGCCAGCAGATCCGGCACTTCTTCGAGCACTACAAGGACCTTGAGAGCAGCAAATGGGTGGAGGTCCTGGGCTGGGGTGATGCCGCCGAAGCGCAGGAATACATCATGCGTTCAGTGGCGCGCGCGAAAAGCTAGGCGAGCCGCCAGGGGCAGCCTGAACCCCAGCAGCAGGCCCAGCAGCAACCCCAGCGTCGCCGCATCCAGCCCACCCCCGCCATGGTGCCCGGCAGCCGCTTGCACGCTCAGTGTCACCGTGGAGGCCGCGCCAGTGCCGCCGCTGCCGATGCACTGCAGTGAATAGCTGAAAGTACCGGCCGTTGCCGGGGTGAGGGTCAGCGTGCCGGACGTCGCCTGCGTTCCGCTCCAGTCTCCCGAGGCCGTGCAACTGTCGGCGCCATAGGCGGCCCAGGTGAGTGTGGCGGAGCTGCCGGCGGTCACTTCGCTCGGGGAAATGCTCAGGGTCGGCGCGCCGACCGGAATTGCGGCCAGCGCCGCCACCACCTGCACGAATCCGGCCCCTGACCCCTGCGGCCCTTCGGCCATGGGCAGCGCCGTGTCCTCGAGCGCCGTGGCGATCTGCGTGGCACTGAGCGCCGGATTGGCCTGCCACAGCAGGGCCGCGGCCCCCGCGACATGGGGTGCGGCCGCCGAGGTGCCGAAGAAATTCGGATAGGCGGTGTTGTTCTGGCATTGGGCGATGGCGGTCGGGAACTGGCCGTTCGGATTCCAAGGCGGTGCCGGATTGGTGCTGTTGGCCAGTTGGAACCCGAGGAAGGTGTCATTGACGGCATCGGGGGCCGTCAGGTCCGGTTTGCCGCGATTCACCGGCATGGCCAGCAGCACGCCATTGGTGTCGAACAGAATGGGATCGTCACCGTACGAGGAGTAAGGCTCGAGCAGCGCCGGGGAGGTGCCGCAGGCCGGTGTCTGGTAGTACATGGCCGCAGCCACCGCGACGGCGCCCATGGCATTGGGATGGCCCTGAATGGTCGGACTGTAGGTGCTGAAGCTGTTGATGGTCGCGCCCAGGCCGTTGTCCGAGAGCAGGAACTTCACGCGTCCCGGCGTCGCACCGCTGACCAGTTGGATGGAGAGCGTCAGGGTTTCCTGGGGCGTGGGCGCGGTGGCACTGGCCGGATTGCCGACGGCCAGAATCAGAAAGGGATCGGCACCCACGGCATTGGCGCCGCTACATACAGGATAGGTGACCTGCTGGGCCGCGCCATTGCTCTGCGCCACCCAGTCGGCTCCGGGGGTCGCGCTCTCGATGCAGAAGTTCAGGGTATTGGCGGAGCCCGGGCTGCCGGGCGCGCCCGTCACATAGGGCTGATCCCACTGCACGCTCAGCAGCACATACTCCCCCGGTGCCACCGGCGGAATGGTGATGGGCAGCGCGGTCGCGGTGGTCGCGCCGCTGGTGTCGAAGTTCAGCAGGTTGCGTGATCCTTGGGTGACGAACACCGGCGCGGTGGTCTCGAAGGAATTGCGCCAGTCATTGCCGGCGGCCGAGAAATACGCCACCCCCGGCTGCGCAGCGGCCGCCACCGCCTGCGCCACCACGCCGTCCTGAAAGTAGGGCTCATCCGGATAGCCGATGTCATCGACGATGATTTTCGCGCCCAGCTGCTGCAACTGGGTAATGCCGGCGGCGAAATCCGCCTCCGAGTTCGAGGCCGTGCGAAAGTCCAGCTGCGCACCCGGCGCCACCACATGAACGATCTGCGCCATCGCGCGACCCTCATCGCTGAAGGGCAGCTGCTGTGGGGCGCCGTAGTTATTGCACTCGGCCTCCTCCACCACATCGACGTTCGCGGGCAGCGCGCCGCTGGCGACGTCCGTGGCCTGGGTTGCCGTGAAGCCGTTGGTGGCGTAGCCGTTGTAGCCATTGCCCTGCGCCGTGGGGCCGTGCACGGCGTAATAGGCGTAGCAGTTGAAACTGTCGGAAATGACCCCGACGGTGAAACCCTGGCCGCTGAGGCTGGGATACTGGGCGCGCAGCGCGGCACTGCCCTGGACGAAATCACCCTGCAGCGCCACCGCTCCGCTGGCGCCACGCGTCCGGGGCGTGGAGGCACGCACCTGGTTCAGCCCCGGCAGCCGGGCCACCCGCGCCAGGGCCGAGACCGGCAGCCAGCCGCCGATCAGATTCGAGCTGCGCGCGGTGGTGCGCATCCCGAGGCTCTCGAGGCGCTGCTGGAAGGCCGCCGGATCGGCCCTGCTGCTCACGTCCACCAGCACTTCGGGCACCGCCGAGGGCACCCCCAGGCGCAGGTGCAGTGCCGGGTTCAGATTGCGCAAGGCCTGGGCGGTAGGCCTGCCGCTCGCCCCGCCGGTGCGCACCAGATCGCGCAACGAACCATCGAGGCTGCTCAAGCTCGCATCGCTCGGGCTGCCGGGAGTCTGGTCGATGCCGAAAATCCTGATCACCCCGGCGGGCGCGGCTGCGCTGGGCGCGTGCCGCACCTGGGCCACTGACACCGACGCCGCGCAGGCCAGCATCCCTGCCGCTGCCCGGCGCCCCCAATCAAGCATTGACCGTCCCCCTGATGAACTCTCCGGCATTACAGCATGGCGCATCGGCACCCTCCAGTTGCTCGCCGGACGACGGGCAACGTAGGCTGTCTCCCACATGCGATGCCTTGCGCTCCCTCAGTTCCTGGCCGGGTGCCTCATTGCAGGGCTGCTGCCCGTGAATGCCGCGGCCGAGGCGAGCTGGAGTGTGGCCCCCCGTGAGGCCTGGGTGCAGGGTGCAGCCGCGGACGCCGCGCCGCCGCTGCACGATCGGCAGATCCGCCTGACGGCCGCGGGCGATGACCGCTACGAGCGCACGCTGCTGCCGCTGATGGCCGAACAGACCGGCGAGCACGCCGCGCAGCTGTCCTGGTCTGTGGACCCACGCTTCCAGGTGCTGGTGATTCACACTCTCAGGCTGAGCCGCGCGGGCGGCAACGCCACCACCTTCAGCGCGGCGCAGATACACGCGCTGATCAGCACCCAAGCGGCCGAGCCCGACCCGCACAAACTTGAATTGGATCCGCGGCTGCAGTTGCGCCTCGAGCTGCCCGATGCGCAGCCGGGTGATGTCCTGGAGTGCGAGTACACCGTGCATTCACTGGCGCTGCGCTTCGCGGGCGTGATCGGCGGCCATTACGCCGCACAGTGGCCGAGCGGGGCCGAGCAGCCCTTGCACTGGGAGCGGCTGCGGGTGCTGTGGCCGCCGGCTCGCAGCCTGCAATACCGGCTCATCCCGGGCGCCGCCGGCGACACGCCGCAGATTCAAACCGGCAGCGGTGAGCTCGACATCCAGTGGCGGAACCTGGTTCCGGTCGCCGCCGAGGCCGATACGCCGCGCTGGTTCACTCGCCAAGACCAGGTACAGCTGAGCGACTTCAGCGACTGGAGCGAAGTGGCGACCCGGCTGGCACCGCTGTATGACGCCGCCGTGCCCATCGTTAAGCAGCCAGCCAACGCCGCGGCGACGCCTGCCATGATCCTGGATGCGCTGCGGCTGGTGCAGAGCAAGGTGCATGCGTTGAGCGTGGCCGGCGACGGACCCTATGTACCGGCGGATCCGGCGGCGCTTCTGCAGCGCGGCTTCGGGGACAGCCGGGACCTGGCGCGGCTGCTGGTGTCGCTGCTGCGGCGCCTGGGCGTGGATGCGCAGGTGGCCCTCGCCGACAGCCGCCGCGGTGCATTGCTGGATCGCTCGCTGCCCTCCCCTTACGTGCTGGATTCGGCGCTGGTGCTGGTGCGCGCCGGTGACAGGCGTTACTGGATCAATCCGGCGGCCATCGCTCCGGCCAGCGCGCTGCCCACGACCGATACCGCGGATCTGCGCCATGCGCTGCTGCTCGGCGCCAGCGGCGGCAAGGTGGTGCTGCTGCCCCCGCCTCCGGCTGATTCGCGGCTGCGCTCGCTGCTGCAACAGTTCGAGCTGCGCGCCGGCAACAGCCGCCCTGGCACGCTCACCGTGACGACACAGTTTCAGGGCGGCTGGGCCCAGTCGGTGCGCGCCGACCTGCTGGCGCAAACTCAGGCGCAATTGCAGCTGACGCAGATCCAGGGTGTGGCACAGGATTATCCGGACGCCAGCCCCGTGGGTGCGGTACAGCTTCAGGACCTGCCGGACCGCCAGCTGGTGCAGCTCACCGCGCGCTTCAGCATTCCGCGCCCCTTCGGCGAGGCGCAGCATCCGTACTTCAGTTTCTTCGCAGAAGGCCTCGCCGATGCGGTGCAGCCGCGCGATGAGCTGACGCGGCGTCTGCCCCTGGGCCTGCCCTGGCCCCTCAAACTCGAGCAGCACATCCAGGCCACCGTGCCCCCGGATGTGCATGTGCTGGGCAGCACGACCGTAATCGAGAATCCGGCGTTTCGCTACCAGCGGGAGGTGCGCTTTACTGCGGGCCGACTGGACATCCTGCACAGCTACGTCGCCCGCTCGGATCATGTGGATCCGGCCGACTACCCCAGGTTCCTCGCGGCCAATGCCCAGGTCTACCAGCTGCTGGGACTGCGGGTGCAGCCGGATGCGTCCTGGTGGCAGCGGGCCCGTGACTGGTTGGGCCTGTACTGGCTGGTGCTCATCATCAGCGCCGTGGGGATGGGCACGCTGGCCGCGACTGTATGGGGCTGGGTGCGCCGCCGCTAGCCTACGCAGCGGCCGCGATCTGCGTCTCACCCCCCAGTGACTGCAGCACTTCATCCAGCAGCCGCTTCAACTCACCGGTCATCAGCGCGAAGTCGGCGTCGAACTTCTCCTGCGGGTCGCTGGGCTCATCAGCCGGTGCCGCAGGCTCGGCATCCGGCTCAAGGTCCAGGAACTGCACCCGTTTCAGGGCGAGTTTCTCGGTCAGCATGAAGGCCACCCGGTCATTCCAGCTCAATCCCAATTGCACGGGGTACTTGCCGGCCTGCAGGTGTGAACGGATCTCGCGCAGGTCCAGGGCATGACGGGTGTAGCGCACGCTGGAGCGGCTGCCGTCCGCGCTCATCAGGGTCAGATCCTGATCCAGCGCCAGCTGTCCGGGCGCATTACCCTGCGTCAGCCACGCCGCCATGCTGCCATGGGCCGAGTGGCGGGTCTGCACGCAGCGCACCGCGAAGCTGCCGAGCGTATCGCGCAGGGTTTCGATCAGTTCCTCGGCCCGGCCGGCACTGGCCGCGTCCACCACGCACCAGCCGCCCTGCGGATCAATCCAGGCGCGGGTGCTGCGCTGGCGGGCCAGGGCGCGTGCGCGCAGCTCCTCGGTCACCCGCATTTTCAATTCCCGCATCTGCCGCTTGCCCACGGGAAAGCCCTGAGAGTCTTCCTTCAGACGCGCGCGACGCAACGCCTCCTGGCGGATGATGGAGGCCGGCAGGAGCTTCTGCTCGACGCCCAGGGCCAGCAGATGGTGCTGGTTCAAGGTATGCAGCAGGCGCCCATCCGGCGCGGCTGCCACCCAGCCCCGGCTGAACATTTCGAATGCGGCGCAGGGCTTGAGCGGCCGGCTGGCGAGCTTGTCCTCCAGTTGCGAGGCAGTCAGCGACCAGCCCGGCGGCAGCCGGTACAGGACCAGATTGCGGAACCACACTGCGGCAGATGCCGGGATCAGTTGCGGCGGGTATTGGCCAGCAGCCGCAGGATCTCCATGTACAGCCATACCAGGGTCACCAGCAGGCCGAAGGCGGAGTACCACTCCATGTACTTGGGCGCGCCGCGCGCCGCGCCGGTTTCCATGACATCGAAGTCAATGATCAGGTTCAGGGCGGCCACGACGATGATGACCAGGGAAATGCCGATCCCCAGGGCCGAACCGTTGAACAGTCCGGTGGTATTCACATGGAAGAAGCCCACGATCATGGTCACCAGGTAGAAGACGAAGATGCCGCCCGTGGCGGCAATCACCACGGACTTGAAGCGCTCGGTCGCACGGATCAGGCCGGTCTTGTAGGCCAGCAGCATGGCGGCGAATACCGCAAAGGTTGCCGCGACCGCCTCCATCGCGATTCCGGGGTAGCGACGCTCGAACATCGCCGACAGCCCACCCATGGCCATACCCTCAAGGGCGGCATAGGGAATGGCCAGGTAGGTCGCCATCGGCGGCTTGAAAATCATGATCAGCGCGAGAATGAAACCGCCGAAAATGCCGCCGTAGAAGAACAGCGCCACCGTCCCGGCATCCCCGGTGGTCAGGTACTGCGACCAGGGCCACAAGGCGCCGGCCAGCAGCACCACCAGCAGCAGGAAGGACTTGTTGACCGCGCCCTGTACGGACATGCGCTCGCCGCCCACCCCCACCAACGGCTGGTTGGCAAAGGTCTTGTCGTTCAGGCCGGGATTACCGGAGCGTAGGGGGCGGTCAGCCATCGAAGTCTCCTTGTGAGCGATGCCTCCTGATTATAGTCGAATCGCCCAAACTCAAGGGTGGCGGTATGCAACATATTGATTTTCACGCCAGAGCGTGATCGGGCGCACGCACCTGGGGCGGCAGCCGGGCATACTTGGGCCCATGTACAGTGCGACTTTTCCCGCCACTCTCAAGCTCCAGGGCATCGATCGGGCCAAGTATTTCGCCCCGGTCGTGTTCTTCGGCTTCCTGGCGGCGCTATGCCTGGCCCTGATCACGGTGTCCGCGTTCCTGGTGACGGTACGTGACGCCGTGGCCATCACCGCCGCGGGGCTGTTCGGTCTGGTCTCAACCGGTGCCGCCGGAGCCCTGATCCTGCGCCTGCAGCTGCGTTGGCTGCGCTACACCGCCATTCCCATCAGCACCGACCGCGAGACCGCGTTCGGGGCGGTTCGGCGGCTCGCAGCCGATGCCGGCTGGAACATCAGCCGGCAGAGCACCGGCGCCATCGAGGCGCGTACTCCTGGCACCTTGTTCGCGGAGGGCGAGCGGGTGTGCGTTGAGTTCCGCGACCACGAGGTGCTGGTGGCCAGCATCTGTGATCCCAACGTCGGCTTCTCGCTGGTCGGTCACCGGCGTTGCCTGCAGCACTGCGAACGCGTGCGCCAGGCGGTACTCGCCTACCCTTAAGTCGAGCCGATCCAGCGTGTACCATGCACGCCGATGGTCCAGCCTGCAGTTTCCTTCCATCGCCCCTACCTGGTGTTCATCCGGGCGGGTGCCGCGTCACTGCACACCCGCCTGCTGGATGAGAACCCCGACCGCAACTGGGACTGCTGCGTCAGCTGGTACGTTGCACCCCTGCCGGAGCAGCGGGCGGAGTACTACAGCGCCGGCGGGTTCAACAAGCTGGATGGGTTCCTGGAGTTCTGGAAAGTGCGGCCGCAGCCCTGGCCCTGGCGCTATGTGGCACTGCTGGATGATGACATCTATCTGCGGCCCGGCGCCCTGACGCGCTTCTTCCAGTTGTGCGAGCAGTACGGGACGTATCTGTCGCAGCCTTCGCTCAACTGGTTTACGCACACCACCATCAATGTGCTGGTGCGCAATCCGGCCTGTCTGATGCGCCGTCTGAGCTTTGTGGAGGTGATGGCGCCCTGCTTCTCCACCGCCGCGCTGCTGGAACTGCTGCCCACGTTCGACTGGACTCGCAGTACCTGGGGCACGGACATCGCCTGGGGCTGCCTGCTCGAAGGGCACCACCCGGTGCATGTGGTGGATGCGGTGTCCATGGACCACACTCGCACCGGTGATGGGCGGCCCACCGCCTTTTATCGCAAGCTCGCCGCCATGGGGGTGGATCCGGGGGAGGAGCTGCGCGGGGTGCTCGCCCGCTTTCCCGGCTTCGGCGGCCAAAGAATGCTCAAAGCCGGTCATATCTACCGGCCCGGCCTGCCGCGGACGCTGGCTCCGCTCTTGCTGCTGCTGTTTGAAAAGCTCAAATTCATCGTACGCATCCGCAAGCAGGTGCTGCGTAACGTGCGTGCCTGGCGCGCTGCGGCACAGGATCGCTGGCGAGGAGTCTCCACATGAAAAACATGCTGACCACTGCGCTGATCCTGGGCGCCCTTGCCGCACCAGCAGCCGGTGTTGCGCGCGAGCCTCACGGCGCGGCCGGCCCGCTGCCGGACATCGTCATGGACGGCACCGATCTGTATCCGGAGAGCATGAGTTCCGGGCCCGATGGCACGGTGTACATCGGCAGCATGAAGGGCATCGTGTTCCGCGCCAAACCAGGCTCGCACCAGGCGAGGGCATGGATCAAACCCACGGCCGCCAACGGCATCCTGACCCTGCTCGGGGTGCTGGTGGATGCACCCACGCACACCCTGTGGCTGTGCTCCGACCCCGGCGCGCTGCGCTCCCCGCCAGTGACCGGCACCGCATCGCTGATGGCGTTCGATCTGAGAACGGGGCGGCGGCGCGGCAACTATCCCTTCCCGGCCCCGGCTTCGATCTGCAATGACATCTCCGTGGCGCCCAACGGGGATGTCTATGCCTCCGACACACCGAACGGTCGCATCCTGCGGCTGGCCAAGGGGGCCCGGGCACTGACCGTGTTCGCCGAGGACCCACGGCTCAAGGGCATCGATGGCCTGGTGTTCGGCGGCAATGGTGTGCTCTACCTGAACAACGTCAGCCGCAATCAACTGCTGATCATCGACATCCGCGCCGATGGCAGTGCCGGCCCGATCACCCCGATGGTGTTGTCACAGCCGGTCGCCGGCCCGGATGGGTTCCGCTACATCGGCGCCAATCGCTTTTTGCTGGCCGAAGGTAACGCGGGTCGCGTCGACCTGGTCACGATCAGCGGGGTTCAGGCGAATATCCAGGTGCTGCGCGCGGGACTGCAGTCACCGCCGGCGGTGACGCTGGTGGGAACCACCGTGTATGCGCTGGAGGGGAAGATTCTGTACCTGATCAGTCCGGGGCTGAAGGGCAAGGACCCGGGTCCGTTCAAAGCCTACGCGGTGCCTTTGCCGCAGCTCTAGGGCTCGCGACCCGCCGCTAGCGCACGGTATGGACGTCGGTGGCGCCGCTCGGCGGCGCGGCGGGCGCGGATGAGGCGGCGACCGCAATGGCGGTGAGCTTGGCAGGCTTCGCCGCGGCCAGCGGCTTCTCGCTCAGCTTGGCCGCCGGCGGCGTGCAGCCCCAATTGAGCATGGCGTCGGCTTCCGTGCCGGGAATGGCCTGCTTCCAGGTGGTGTCATCGCGCAAGGCCGTGAAGGAAGGCCCTTTCTCCTGCAGATTGTTGCGCAGGTAGTAGAAGACGGCCGAGCGCCGGTAGGTGCGCTCATCGCAATCCAGCTCTTCGCGCGTCACGGCGCTCAGGTAGTGAAGCGGATAGACCTCCGCCTGGGGACGGGAGAATTCCCAGCGCATCCACGCGCTGACGACATTGCCGTTGCGCATGACACTGTGGCTGGAGGCATACACCGCGCTCGGATTCTCCGGCGGCCCATCGGAAATGAAGGACCAGCCACCGGCGCTCAAGGGATCCAGAACCCCTTTCCATGAGGTCGTCACAGCCGGCCCCGGGGCGGCGCTCGGGGTCACCGGGGCGGCCTGGGTGGCGGCGTGGGCCGCCTTGCGGGCCGGGGCCTTGCTGCATTTGACGACAGCGCTTGAGGCGCTGGGGGCACTGGAGGCCGGTTGCGGGCAGGCGCTGCCACCCCGGGCGTCCTGCAGGGAGCAAATGAGCACAGCGCCCATGAGAGGGGTCACGAAAGCGCGCATGGTCCGCACTATAGGCACCGGGCTGCCCGGACACCCGGCACCAGTTGGCAGAATCTAGAAACGCCAGGCGAGCTTGGCGTAGAGGCTGCGATCGATCTGCTCGCGCAGCGCTGATGGGTAGCCGTACTCGACATGCCGGGGCTGCAGCAGGTTCTGGCCCACCAGCGACAGCTCGATGCCCCGGCCCAGATGCCAGGCCAGGCGGGTGTCGAGACTGAAATAACTGGGCACGATGCCGGCGGTTGGACCGTTGTTGGTCACCAGCCGGTCTACCCAGCGCAGCGCGTTGTCGAATTCGAGGTTGCCGAACAGCGTCGCCGATGAGCGCAGCGCCACCTGCTGCTGCGGATCGGACGTCTCATTCAGCGCATCATCCAGATCGAACTGTCCGGGCTTCACGTGCAGATGCTCCTGCAGCAGATCGTAGCCCAGGTGCAGCGACCAGTTGTCCAGTACCTGGTAGGTGCCGCTCAGCTCGGCGCCCGCGGTGTGCCCTTCCAGATTGTTCTGAAAGAAAAAGGGGATCAGGGTGGCCGGCGTGAAACTGGTGCTGCGCACATCGTTGTAGTCGTTGAAATAGGTGGAAAGCGTCAGCACCGTGCGGGCATCAAGCTGCGCGCGATACCCCAGCTCATAGGCGATCACCTCCTCGGACCTGAAGTCGGCGGCACCTTCGAGAATGACCAGCATCGGTGGCGTGGCTTCCTTGAGGTCCTCATCGATTCGCGAAGGGTCGCGCACCGCGCGCGACACCGCACCCCACAGCGCCTGGTTCTGCCACCCGCTCCAGGTCATGCGCAGATTCGGCTCGTATTGAAAACCGGTGTAGTCGTTGTGCTCGACCTTGGAGCCCACGATAAGGGATACGTCACTGCGCAGCGCGATCTCATCCTGGAGGAAGGCGCTGTACAGATCCTGGTTCAGCGTCGTCGGGAAGAAGCCAAGCCCCGGGGCGTTCTGCACCACATCGTGTGTGAATCGATAGCCCACGCCCCAGATGAGGTGATGCACCGATCCGGTCTGCAACTGGTCCTGGAAATCCACGTCCAGCGTCGTCAGGTCGTCCTTGAGAAAGCCCGCCGGTGCAATCGGAACATCGCCAATGAAGGTCTCAGGCACCGGATCTGCCAGATGAGTGCGGTCGTAGTACGACTGCAGGCTGATCTGCGAGCCATCCTCGGACTGATGGGTCCATTGCCCCACCAGATTGCCACCGCCGGTGCGTTCGGTATCCTCGGCCTCCTCGTTCTCGCGACCTTCGCGGATATCGCCGTGCACGCTCAAGCTGTCCTCGGGCGAGAGCATCGAATCCAAGCGGAAGCCGCCTTGCGCCTGGTGCCAGGAATCCTGCGCCGCGCTGCCGTTGGCGATGGACTCATCGCCGTCGTCGAGGTACTTGCCGTAGACGCGAAACTGCGTCGCCTCCCCCAGGCTGTCACCATAGCGCACCGTCCCGAACTCCTGCGGCTGGCCACCGCCGCCGCCCTCCACATATGCGCCCTGGGTATCGCTGGACTTGCGGGTGATGATGTTGATGACGCCGTTGACCGCGTTGGCGCCCCACAGGGTACCGCCCGGGCCGCTGATGACCTCAATGCGCTCGATGTCCTCGAGCGGATAATCCTGGACATCCCAGAAGACACCGGAAAAAAGTGGCGTGTACACGGTGCGGCCATCGATCATGACCAGGAGCTTATTGGCCAGCGCGGTGTTGAAGCCGCGGGCGCTGATGGCCCAATCGTGCGAGTTCTTCTGCGCCACCTCGAGGTTGTCGGCAAGACGCAGCGCCTCGGGAATGCTCGTGGCCCCGGAGCGGCGGATGTCTTCGCGCGTAATGACCTGGATCGCCGAGGCGGTCGTCAGCAGCTTCTCCGCATGCCGCGACACCGAGGTCACCTCGACATCCATGAGCTGATCCAGGCTCAGGGATTTCAGATTGCTGGTGGTGGTATCAGCCGACTGCGCCAGCGCACCGTGCGCCCAAGCACCCAGAAGCACCCAGACCAGGGCGGCCATTCTGGACGAACAGATCACTGATCTGATCACGTGCCTTCCTCTGGCTACGCCTCGACAATAGGACCGTTGCGACCCCTGCTTTCTATGTCACAAGCATAGGTACCCCCTAATCCATGGGATCTGCCGCAGATCACGGTTTAATCATTAAGTTCCGCTTATAACTTCACTTTGCGTCTGACCGGGTGATCGGATGCCCAAGTTCGCAAAGCATGCAGGTTGGATCCTGGCGCTGCTGCTCGCCACGGCGGTGCGCGCCACTGCGCCTGACGAATACCAGGTCGAGGCCGTTTTTCTGCTGCACTTCACGCAGTTCGTGGAGTGGCCGGCGCAGGCGCTGGGGGATGCGCATAGCCCCTTCATCATCGGGGTACTGGGTCGGGATCCCTTCGGCTCCTCGCTCGATGAGGCGGTACGCGGGGAAACCGTCAATGGCCGGCCGCTGGTGGTGAAGCGTTTCGCGGATGCCACGGACCTGCGCCCCTGCCAGATCCTGTTCATCGATCGCTCAGCGGCCAACGCTGCCGATCAGGTCATCGGTTCCCTGGCCCACAGCGGAACCTTGACGGTAAGCAATTTCGATGTTCCGGCCCCGGCGGATGTGATCATCCGCTTCCTCAATGAGGACCGCAGAATCCGGCTGCGAATCAATGTCGACTATGCCCGCAACGCCGGCCTCACCATCAGTTCCAAACTGCTGCGACCCGCCCAGGTCGTCGGCACCATACCGGTGGGGTGAGCATGAACGCCTCCTCTCCAGCCATCCGCCGGCAGTTGATACAGATGGTGCTGTTGATCAGCGGCGCCGTGCTGCTGCTGACGGTGACCGCGCTGTTTGCCTACGACTTCGTGACCTTCAGGCAGACCAGTCAGCGCCAGCTTGACACCCTGGGCCGCGCCATCGCCGCCAACTCCACCGCCGCCCTGGCCTTCGACAATCCGGATGACGCGCGCACCGTGCTGTCGGCTTTCGAAGTCGACCCGCACGTCGTGCACGCCGCACTGTACCGGCTCGACGGCACGCTGTTCGCCGTCTATCCCAGCAAGGCGCGCGGCGGCGTTCCGCCCCTACTGCGGGCCGAGGCCACGGGGTTCAGGTTCGAACGCGGCGCCCTGATCGATGTGCTGCCGGTGAGCGAAGGCAGCCGGCGCATGGGCACGCTGTTCCTGCAATCCGATCTGCGCGCCATCTATGAGCGCATCCGCCTGTATGCCGGAATCGTGGCGCTGGTGGTGTGTGCCTCCGCGGCCCTCGCCTATGCCCTGTCGCGGCGCCTGCAGCACCGCATTTCAAGTCCCATCCTGACATTGGCGCACACGGCTGACGCCATCTCCACGCGCCATGACTACTCGGTGCGGGCCGACAAGGCCGGTGTCTATGAGCTCGACCAGCTCACCGACGCCTTCAATCACATGCTGGGGACCATACAAAGATCCGAATCGCGGCTGCACGTGCAGCTTGGACATCTGAATCTGCTGCAGCAGATCACCCGCGCCATCGGTGAGCGCCAGGATCTGGCCAGCATCGCCCAGGTCGTGGTGGCCACGCTCGAGCGCAGCATGCCCATCCAGTTCGGCTGTATCGCCCAGTACGATGCCACCACCCGGGCACTCACCGTGACGACGCTGGGCATCGTCAGTCAGGCCTACGGGGAGCGGCTTGATCTACAGAAAGGTGCGGAGATCCTGTTGGATGAAAACGGGCTCGGTGCCTGCGTCAACGGACAGCTGGTACACGAGTCGGATACCCAGCAGGTGGCCCTGCCCCTGCTGCAGCGCCTGGCGAGCTATGGGCTGGGCTCGGTGGTGATCGCGCCGCTGATCGCGGAGCCGACTTTCTTCGGTGTCCTGATCGCGGCCCGCCACGACATCAATGGCTTCAGCAGTCCGGACTGCGAGTTCCTCAAGCAGCTCAGTGAACACGTCGCACTCGCGGCCCGTCAGGCAGAGCTGAACAGCGCGCTGCAGATGGCATACGATGATCTGCGCCGCAGCCAGCAAACGACGATGCAGCAGGAGCGGCTGCGGGCGCTGGGGCAGATCGCCAGCGGCATCGCCCACGACATCAACAATGCCATCTCGCCCGTCTCACTCTATACAGAATCGCTGCTGGAGCGTGAACCGAATCTCAGTGAGCGCGCCCGCTCCTACCTGACGACCATTCAGCGTGCCATTGCCGATGTCGCCAGCACCGTGGCACGCATGCGTGAGTTCTACCGGCAGCGCGAACCGCAGCTGTCGCTGTCGCGTGTGGACTTGAACCAGACGGTCCAACAGGCGCTGCAGCTCACCCATGCGCGCTGGAGCGACCTGCCGCAGCAAAAAGGCATCATGATCGAGGTGCAGACCGATCTGGCGCCGCTACCCGCCGACGTCATGGTCGCCGAGGGTGAGATGCGCGATGCCCTGACCAATCTCATCTTCAACGCCGTGGATGCCATGCCCGAAGGCGGCACGCTCACCATCCGTACCCGCAAGGTCAAGCCGGCATCCGCCGAGGAGGCCGAACGGGTGCATATCGAAATAGCCGACACCGGCGTCGGCATGGATGAGGCCACCCAGCGCCGTTGCCTCGAGCCCTTCTTCACCACCAAGGGCGAGCGCGGCAGCGGTCTGGGACTGGCGATGGTCTACGGCATGATCAACCGCCACAGCGCCGAACTGCAGCTGGAGAGCACCCCCGGCCGCGGCAGCACCTTCCGGCTGATCTTTGCCGCAGCCGGGGCCCTGGAAGTGAAGCAGGACGCGGAGCCGGTCAGCCTCGAACAGCGGCCCTTGCGCATCCTGCTGGTCGATGATGATCCGCTGCTGCTGGGCTCGCTGCAGGAGGTGCTGCTGTCCGACGGACACGACATCACCGCCGCCAATGGCGGCCAGGCCGGCATCGATGCCTTCAATGAGGCTTTGAAGTCGGCGCAGCCCTTCTCCATCGTCATCACCGACCTGGGCATGCCCTATGTGGATGGCAGACGGGTGGCCGCGGCGGTCAAGGAGGCCTCGGCGCGCACGCCCGTGGTGCTGCTGACCGGCTGGGGCCAGAGGCTGGTCTCGGAGGGCGATGTGCCTCCCTACGTTGACCGGGTGCTGAACAAGCCACCGCGCCTGGTCGAGCTGCGTGCGGCCCTGATGGATCTCACCCATGGCGATGCCCTGAAGCGAGTGGCAGGAGGCGCAACGCGATGAAAAACGCCCGACTGATGGTGGTCGATGACGAAGTGAGCCACATGCGCGCGCTGTGCGACACGCTTGGCTTCGAGGGTTATCGCGTGACCGGTTTCGATTCGCCCACCGAGGCGCTGCAGGCCCTGAGTGAAAGTGAGTGCGACCTGCTCTTGACCGACCTGATGATGCCGGAGATGGACGGCATCGAACTGATCCAGGCCGCCCGGGCCGTGAATCCGGACATCGCTGCCATCGTCATGACCGGCCATGGCACCATCGATACCGCCGTCGCCGCCTTGCAGACCGGCGCGCTGGACTATGTGCTGAAGCCCTTCAGGCTGAACATCATCCTGCCGGTCCTCGCCCGCGCGCTTGACCTGCGCAGCCTGCGCCTGGAGAACGCCTCGCTGCAGCGTCGCGAGCGCGAGCAGGCGCTGCAACTTGCCGCCGCCTATCGCGACCTGGAATCCTTCTCCTACTCGATTTCCCATGACCTGCGCTCCCCGCTGCGCGCCATTCGCGGCATGACGCAGATCTACCTCGAGGAGACCGGTACGGCGTTGACCGAAGGCGGCCGCAAGCGCCTGGATCAGGTGATCGCCGGCGCCGATCGCATGGACCAGATGATCGAGGATCTGCTGCGCTTCTGCCGGGTCACCCATGGCTCACCGGGGTGTTCACGCATCGACCTGAACGCCATCGTGGCCCGCCTCATCAACCAGCTGCAGGTATCCGAGCCCGCCCGCCGCGTCGAGTTGCGCATCGCCGCGCTGCCCGACTGTGAGGGGGATCCGGGTCTTATCGAACAGGTGCTGTCGAATCTTCTGTCCAACGCCTTCAAATTCACGCGCCAGCGTGCTGATGCGCTGATCGAAGTGGGCACCACCCGCGCCGAACACGAAGGCGAGACCGAACAGGTCTATTTCGTGCGTGACAATGGCGCGGGCTTCAACATGAAGTACGCGCAGAAACTGTTCGGCGTCTTTCAGCGCCTGCATTCGCAGGAGCAGTTCCCCGGCACCGGCGTCGGGCTCTCCATCGTCAAGCGCATCCTGGAACGCCACGGCGGCCGTATCTGGGCCGAGAGTACCCCGGGCCAGGGCGCAACCTTCTTCTTCGTCGTGGGACGGGCGCAATAATGCAAGTGGTGGAAGACAAGGCCTTGCGCGTGCTGCTGGTGGAGGACATGCCCTATGAGGCGGAGCTGGTGATCCACCAGCTGCAGCGGGACGGTCTGCGATTCGAGTGGCGCCGGGTGGAAACCGAGGAGGCTCTGCGCAGCACCCTTGCGGAATTTTCCCCCAACATCATCCTCTCGGATTTTCATCTGCCGCAGTTCGATGGCATCTCCGCGCTCAAGGTGGCACGCGAGTTGGCGGCCGAGGTGCCCTTCATTTTCGTTTCCGGGACCATCGGCGAGGAAATCGCCATCGATGCCCTGCGCGGCGGGGCCTGTGACTATGTCATGAAAACCAATCTGCTGCGGCTTGCTCCGGCCATCAAGCGCGCGCTGGCCGATGCGGAAATGCACCAGGAGCGCCTGCGCCAAGAGCAGCAGATCGCCCGGCTGGATCGGGTGCTGGGCATATTGAGCGCGGTCAATGCTCTGGTGGTGCGGGTCCGGGATCGCAAGGAACTGCTGCACGAGACCTGCCGACTGGCCGTCGGGATCGGCGGCTATCTCAGCGCGGTGATCTATTCGAAGATCCCGGCCACCCCGACCCTGTCCATCGTCGCCTGGAGCGGAACCGATGCGCTGATCCGGTCCTTGCCGGACCCCGCCAGCGTGCAGACTGATGTGGTGGGCAGGATCGTGCGCACCGGCAAGGTCTTTTTGTGTATCGATGCCGAGAACCCCGCCATTCCTCCGCAACTGCGCGACGCCATGCTCAGCGGCGAGCTCTCGGCCGTCGTGGGACTGCCGCTGGTGGTAGATCGCACGCCCATCGGTGCATTGCTGGTGGCGGCCCGGGAACCCGAGGCGGTGAGCCTGGAGGAGCTGCGGACACTGCGCGAAATTGCCGGCAACCTGTCCTTCGCCCTGCAGTATCTGCAGAAGGACTCCAAGGTGCGCATGCTGTCGCATTTTGATGCGCGCACCGGGCTCGCCAAACGCTCACTGTTCTGCGATCGGCTGTCGCGCGTGCTGGGTGATTCGACAAAAGCAGACGCCCGCATCGCGGTGTGCGTGATCGACATCGAACGCATGAGCCTGATCAACGACTCCTTTGGCCGGCGGATCGGCGATCTGCTGCTGGAGCACGTCGCCGACCGGTTGCGCAGCCGCTTTCGCAACAGTGATTGCGTGGCGCATTTTGGTGGCGGTACCTTTGCGGTGTTTGCCGATGCCAACTCCCTGGATGGCGAGGCGCTGCTGTCCATGATGCGCGCGCATGCCACCGCCCTGTTCGGTCGCAGCTTCGTGATCGAGCAGCACGAAATCTCGGTCGCCGTGCGTTCCGGGCTGGCGCTGCATCCCACCGATGGGGTCGATGCCAACGCCCTGGTACAGCACGCCGAGCTGGCATTGCAGGAAGCGCGCGCCTCCGGGGTGCGGCAGCTGAACTACAGCGCCGAAAAACATTCGGAAATGATGGCCCGGTTGGCCCTGGAACAGAAGCTGCGCATCGCGCTGGAGCGCCGGCAGTTCGTGCTGCACTATCAGCCCAAAGTGGATTTCAAGACGCATCGCATCTGCGGCGCCGAGGCCTTGCTGCGCTGGCAGGATCCGGAGAACGGGCTGGTGCCGCCCGGGGCCTTTCTGCCGCTGCTGGAATCCACCGGAATGATTCTCGAGGTAGGATCCTGGGTCATCGAACAGGCGGCTCTGGACTGCTGCGAATGGCAGCGGGCAGGCCTGCCGCCGATCCGGATTGCCGTGAACATCTCCCCGGCACAGCTGCGTCAGGCGGATTTCACCACCCAGTTCCTCAACGCCACCGGGGCCTGGTCCACGGCCGCCGCCGGGCTGGACATTGAAATCACCGAAGGCGCCCTGCAGGGGGACTCGGCCGTGGAAATCCGCCGCCTGGAACAGCTGCGAGCCAACGGCACGCGCATCGCCATCGATGATTTCGGCACCGGCTACTCCTCGTTGAGCCGTCTGTCCGCGCTGCCGGTGGATACCCTGAAAATCGACCGCAGTTTCGTCATGCGGTTGGAGGCCAATTCGCAAGGCGGGGCGCTGGTTCGGACCATCATCTCCCTGGCGCGCGCCTTTTCGATGACCACCGTTGCCGAGGGGGTCGAAACGCCGCAGCAGTTCGCCGCCCTGCTGGCTGCCGGCTGCACTCAATCACAGGGGTATCTGCACAGCCGGCCGGTGCCCGCGGCGGAATTCGTCGCCCTGCTGCGCAACGGCCGTGATGAGCTGACGCGCGCCGCCGCCCCGACCCAAAGCGAGCCGGAGGCCTCCACGGCGCTGACCTAGCGGGGCGGATTTCAGGCCGGCACGCTCTGCTGCAGTACCTTGACCAGCTTGGCGCGCAGGATTTCGTGCGTGAAGGGCTTGGCAATGAAATCAGAGGCCCCGGCACGAATGGTACTCAGCAGCGTTTCGCGCCGTGAGTCCCCGCTCACGATGATGATCGGGATATGGGCGATGTCAGGCAATGCCTTGAGCTGGCGAGTGAGACTGACGGCCTCGGATGCGGAGGAGATGACATCCATGAGAATGGCATTGGGGCGTGTGCGGGCCAGCTGCGCCAGCAAATGATTGCCATCACGGGCCACCACCGGATCGTATCCCAGCGTGCGCAGCGACGGGGTCAGCAATCCCCGTGTGGTCTCATCATCACCAACCACGAGCAGGGTCGGACGCGCCTGGCGCACCTGGGTGGCGAAGGCACGTGATTCGGCCAGGGACGGTTCCACCTTGCCGCGCAGCTGGCGCGCCCAGCTGTTCATGGGATTGACGCCCTGCTCACGCGCCGCGCGGGCCAGGTCAAGCTGCTGGGACTTGAATCGCGCCAGATCCTTTTTCAGCGCCTCGGAGTCCTTGACCACCACGGCCGCATTGGCGCCCCCCTGGATGAGGTGATTCGACAACTCATCCGTGGCCTTGGAGAGCTTGTGTTCAAGATCGATCATGGAGTCAAGAGTCGTGGCGGCCTGGCGTTCCCCCATGTCAATTTCATGGGTGATTTTGCGGTCCAGATCACCCAGCTGCTTGGCATGGTTCAGGAGTTTTGCACCCGCCTCGCCACTGCGCCGCAACCCCAGGGCGGCGCGCGCCGCCAGCCAAACGCTCATAATCAGCCGCGTCCGCTCCTGAGGCGGCGGCCAATAGGCCACAAAGTCATCGAAATACTGGCGCTTGCACAGCTCCAGGGCCGCGGCGGATTCTTCTGCCCGGCACAGCAGTACCGAGCGCTGTGGAGCCAGTGAGGGCTCGATCACCCCCATGGCCTTGCAGTAGGGCTGCGCCTGCTCCAACTCCTGGAACGCCAGCACCAGCACGTCGGCGGCCTGCTGCTCGGATCCCGCGGCACCTTCCGGATCCGGCACCAGCGCGTCCACTTGTTTGAAGTGTTTTTTCAGCTCGGCGACCAGCGCTGCCATCTCGGCGGAACTGTCCCCGAGCACCAGCACGCTGGCGGAAGCCGGAGACTTCATGAGCTCACCGGCCACCCAGCGGGTTTGCGGCTGTTCGCGCCATATGGTTCATAAGACACCCGCACGCGCCACAATACTGCGACGGACGTCTAATTCCCCCGCCCCCGTGGGGCGGGTTGCCATAAGCCACAAGTCGGCGAACTGCCAATCGCTATCATCTGTTGATAACGCAATTGTGTCAGACGATTCCCACACGGCATGACTGCGCTGTCAGCATGGATCCACGGTACGCGGCATGTTTTGCTTTGCATCACGAATTTGCACATTAACTTCCGTTTACAATTTTTAGCGGTCACCCATGCTAAGGTCCCATCGAAATCGCCTGGGAATTGGATGCCCAAACTTGCACGGCAAACGGGACCGAGTCTGGCACTTCTGCTCACTGCAGCAGCCGGGGCGGCCGCGCCCATTCTGAGAGGCGCTAGCCAATGATGAACGCTCGCCTGATCGTCGTCGACGACGAAGCCGCGCACATGCGCGCGCTGTGCGACACCCTGGGTTTCGAGGGCTACAAGGTCGACGGCTTCGAGTCACCCAGCGAGGCACTGCGGGTGCTGCGAACCGGCTCGTGCGACCTGCTGCTGACCGATCTGAAGATGCCGGAAATGGATGGCATCGAGCTGTTCCGGGCGGCGCGGGCCGCGGACCCGGACATTGCCGGCATCATCATGACCGGGCACGGCAGCGTCGATTCGGCCGTATCGGCCCTACAGACCGGGGCCTTCGACTATGTGCTCAAGCCCTTCCGGCGCAATGCCATTCTGCCGGTGATCGCGCGCGCGCTCGATATCCGCAATCTGCGCATCGAGAATGCCTCGCTGCAACGCAAGGAGCGCGAGCAGGCCCAGGAGCTGGCGGCGGCCTATCGTGACCTGGAGGCGTTTTCCTACTCCATATCCCACGACCTGCGCTCCCCGCTGCGGGCCATCCACGGCATGACCCAGGTTTACCTCGAAGAAGCCGCGCCCACTCTGTCGCAGCGCAATCGCCAGCGTCTCGACCATGTCGTTCGCGGCGCGCAGCGCATGGATCAGATGATCGAGGATCTGCTGAAGTTCTGCCGACTCAGTCGCGCGGCCTTGAACCGCTACCGCATCGACCTGGATGGCATCACGCGCCGCCTGGTCGATGACTTGCGGGCCGCCGATCCGCACCGCCAGATCGAGGTGCGCATCGATCCGCTGCCCGATTGCCTGGGAGACCCGGGGCTGATCGAGCAGGTCATGGCCAACCTGTTGTCCAATGCCTTCAAGTTCACGCGCGGCCGCGCCGAACCGCAGGTGGCCGTGGGCAGCTACCTGGCCAGGATCGGCGTCGACGCCCAGCAGGTGTACTTCGTGCGCGACAATGGCGCCGGGTTCAATACCCAGTATGCGGACCGTCTGTTCGGGGTATTTCAGCGACTGCATTCACAGGACCAGTTCCCCGGTACGGGTGTCGGCCTGTCCATTGCAAGGCGCATTCTCGAACGCCATGGCGGCCGGATCTGGGCCGACAGCGCTCCGGGCAAGGGCGCGACCTTCTTCTTCGTCGTCGGAGGAGACAACTGATGCAGGCGGGCTCGGACAGGGAGTTCCGCGTCCTGCTTGTGGAAGATGTACCGCATGAAGCGGAGCTGGTCATCCACCAGCTGCAGCGTGCCGGCCTGCGCTTTGACTGGCGCCGGGTCGAGACCGAAGAGGATCTGCGCGGCCACTTGAGCGAGTTTTCCCCCGACATCATCCTGTCGGATTTCAATCTGCCTCAGTTTGACGGGATATCGGCGCTGCGGATCGCCCGTGAGTTGCACCCTGAGGCACCCTTCATTTTCGTCTCAGGCACCATCGGTGAGGAGCGCGCCATCGACGCCTTGCGGGCGGGAGCTGCCGACTATGTGCTGAAGAACAATCTGCTGCGGCTGGCGCCGGCGGTGAAGCGTGCGCTCGCCGATGCCGAACTGCGCCTGGAGCGCGCGCGCCAGGAGGCGCAGATCGCGCGCATGGCACGGGTGCTGGGGATCCTAAGCGGAGTCAACTCGCTGGTGGTCCGGGTCCGGGACCGCAAGGAGCTGTTGCAGGAAACCTGTCGGCTGGCGGTCCAGGCCGGCGGCTATCTCAGTGCGGTGGTCTTTGCCAAGATATCCGGTGCGGCGAAATTCTCGGCGGTTGCCTGGAGCGGCGCGGATATCCTGCGCCACTCCCTACCCGAGCCTGCCGATGCGCACACCGATATCGTCGGCCAGATCGTCAAAACCGGAAAGGTCTTTCTGTGCAACGATCCGGCCCATAGCGGCCTGCCGCAAGAACTGCGCCAGGCAATGCTGCGGGCAGAGCTGTCGGTGGTCGTAGGCCTGCCGCTGGTGGTCGACCGTA
>Ga0210385_10000210_pt1 | contig 53174 bp, 56 predicted proteins | sample IncBWH26OmetaG_FD_160107 | JGI IMG/M metagenome (GOLD analysis project Ga0210385, IMG submission 160107) | Forest soil microbial communities from Barre Woods Harvard Forest LTER site, Petersham, Massachusetts, United States - Inc-BW-H-26-O ... | reverse complement strand
GGCCATACCGGTCGCATCAACAGGCCGGACACGTGACCGCACCCGACCAATGCTGCAGAAACGTCAGAAAGTTCTTGCCAGGGCGCCGTCCACACGTGACCCACAGCGGTCCTTGCTGTGGCTGTCAACTTGCACTGCAACAAACGTCGCGACGCGCTTACTCGATCACCTCGTCGGCCCGGAGCTGTATCGATGTTGACAGTTCGATACCGATCGCTTTAGCGGTCTTGAGGTTGATGACCAGCTCGAATTTTTCGGCCTGCTCAACGGGGAGATCGGCGGGTTTCGCCCCGGTGAGAATTTTGGCCACGTAAAATCCGAGCTGACGAAAAATGGCCGGAGGGTCTACGCCATAGGAGATAAGTCCGCCGGCCTGGGCATAGGACTTGAAGATGAACATGGTAGGCAGCCGCTGCTGGATCGCCAGATCGGCGATATGCGCGCGGGACAGTGCAAAGTACTGACTGGAGAGCACGAGAAGCATTTGCGGCGAGCCCGCGGCGAGGCTGCGAAGCGCTGTATCGAAATCGTAAGGCGGGTTTTCCAGTTTCAGCGATTGGACGTCCAAGTGCAGCGATTTCGCCTGACGCTCCGCGGAGGTAAACTGGTCGGCCGAAATCTCATCGTAGAGAACCGCCAATCGGGTTCTTCCGGGAAGGGCCTGGGTCAAGAGCTCCACTTGCTTTGCCGCCAATTCCGTTTGCAGAGAGACTATCCCGGTGATGTTGCCACCAGGCCGAGCTAGGCTCTTTACATAGCCGTGTGCGATCGGGTCGTAGTTGATGGCCCACATGACGATGGGAATGGTTCGGCTCGCGGCGATAGCGGCCTGCAGTACATTTTCGCCTGCGACCACGACCAGTAATTCGACGTTCGACCGCACCAAGTCGGCCGTTTCGGCGAAAAGTTTGTCGGCATCCTGGTCTGTCCTTACAGTTTCGATAGTCAGATTTTGGCCCGCGCTGAAACCGGACTTTTTCAATTCGTCGAGGAATGCCGGATAGCCCCGTCCGACGACCGGATCGTTAAGTGAGGGCTGCAGAACCCCGATACGAGCGGTCCTGCCAGCAAGTTGCTGCGCGCGCGCCGCGAGTGGCCACGCGACAGATGCGCCGCCGAGCGCGGCTACCAACTGCCGCCGTCCGATGTCGATTGCCATTTGACCCATCCCCTGTGGGATCATGCCGGCTGCAATGTGGGGACGGTATCACGCCCCAATCGGCAGGTCTTTGACCGACTTCACGATGGTCCGACGACGAAAAGGCCCGCTTTTCTTCTGCGGTGCGAAGTGACGCGATTGGCCCATCGCGTCACTTCGTGGCAGCGCAGCAAACGGTCGCTTTCGGGGGAAAAGCGAACACGGATCGCATGCGCCTGGCTGATGGTCGCTCATTACGACGGGCCGGCCGCTTTGCTCCATACAGGCTACGGATGTCGCTTTTTCCTTGACACTTGTCCCCATTACAGTTACATCCCAATCCTCGCTCCGTGAAGGACATGACGCGGAGGCACATCGCGTCATGGGAGCGAGGGCGGTGCCCGCGGGCGGCTTTGCAGGCTGCTCCCGGGCGGTTTGGGCATCATGTCTCCCGGCATTATGACCGGGGTGGGAGGTGCTTCCCTGGACTGGGACAGGCGAAGGCGGGTAACGCCCGTGCAGACCGCGTCCCAGGAAGCCTGGCCTGAAGCCGAGCCTTTGGGATGGAATAATTCCCTTAGGTGAGAGCCGCGGTGGAACGCCGTCAAGCGTGCGCGCTCCGAAAGAGCGCGCGCCGCATCGCGAGATGCGGCGGTGGTTACCCTGCGTTTGCCGGCGTTCCGCTTCCTTCATTTTTCCTTCGTAGCCCGGGTGAGCGAAGCGAGACCCGGGGGCGGCAGCGAAGCCGCACCATCGTTCCCGGATATCGCTGCGCTCATCCGGGCTACGAAACGGCGAAACCGCGTAACGGAACACTGAAAGACAGGCCCACCCCTGCCCTTTCCCTGGACCGAACCGGTTTCGCGCTTCACGTGAGTGTATTTTGCCGGCGCGCGATCCAATCGCGATTGTGCGCACGATGAAGCGTGGGCGCAAAAGCGCGCCGCGAGACGGGAGAGTCTGGCCATGACAAAGGCCGAACAAAAGAACAGCCAAAACTTCGCCGTGCTGTCCGCCATGCTGAAGGCGGGCATGAAACCCGAGCCGAAGCTTGGCGCGATCGAACACGCGCGGCGCCTCGCGGTCGAGAAGGCGTTGCAGCAACGCCGCTATTGCGATGCGTTCGCCTTGTGGCGGACCTGCCCGCGCAACGCATGCCGCCGGCAGCGCTGCTGCGGCGGCGATGCGGCTCAATGCCTGCGCCGCGCGCTCGATCGCGTGCCGCACGCGCTGCAGTGGCAGGCGCGGCAGGACATCCTCAAAACCACGCCGCCCAATATCAGCGCGCCGGAACGCGCGGCGCGGCAATGCATGCCGCGGGATTTGTATGAGTAGCCGATACTCTTCATCTCGCCCTGTTGTCCCTGTTGCGGGGGGAGAGGCGCGTCATCCGGGCCATGAAGGGCCGTTGCATGGCCCTTCCGCGGGGTGCATCATTGCCGAAATTCAACGGCCCAGGCGCGATTCACCGGCGCCACCAGGGAGCAACCCCCATGCACGACATCGTCATTCGCGGCGGCACCATCGTTGACGGCACCGGCAAGGCGCCTTTCTCAGGCGACGTGGCGATCGCCGGCGGCCGCATCGCCGCGGTCGGCGGCAAGCTTGGCCCCGGCAAGCGCGAGGTCGACGCCGCGGGCTTGATGGTCACGCCGGGCTGGGTCGACGTGCACACCCATTATGACGGCCAGGCGATGTGGGATCCCCTCCTCGCACCATCATGCTGGCATGGCGTCACCACGGTGATGTTCGGCAATTGCGGCGTCGGCTTTGCGCCGGTGAAGAAGGAGCATCGCGGCGCGCTGATGGATTTGATGGAAGGCGTCGAGGAGATTCCCAATCCGGTGCTGGCCGCGGGCTTGAACTGGGAATGGGAAACGTTTCCGCAATTCATGGATGAGCTCGAGCGCCGGCCGCGCGCCATCGACATCTGCGCGCAGGCCGCGCATCTGCCGACCCGCGTCTACGTGATGGGCGACCGCGCGCTGCGCCGCGAGCCGGCGACGCCGGACGATATCGCGGAAATGCGCAAGCTCACCGTCGAAGCGCTGCGCGCCGGCGCCTTCGGCTTCACCACCTCGCGCACCGATTCGCACAAGACGCCGGACGGCGAATTGGTGCCGTCGCGCGACGCCGACGATTACGAGTTGCTCGGCATCGGCCAGGCGCTCGGCATCACCGGCACCGGCGCCTTCGGCATGAATTCCGACTTCGACGACGAGGACTTCGAGCTGCGCTGGATCCACAAGCAGGCGCGCGAGACCGGCCGGCCGGTCTGGTTCCTGTTGACCGACCGTTATTCCGACCCGCAGCGTTGGCGCCGCCTGATCAAGGCGGTGCACGGCATGCGCGCCGAGGGCCTGCCGGTGACGGCGCAGATGGCGGGGCGGCCGATCGGCGTGATGATGGGCATCGGTACCGCGCTCAATCCATTCACCGTGCGGCCGAGCTACAAGACGCTCGAGAGCCTGCCGATCGAAGAGCAGCGCAAGCGGCTGCGCGATCCGGAAATGCGGCGGCAGATTCTCGCCGAGACGCCGTCGGCGGCCGAGATCGCCAAGCTCGCGCAATTCCGCCAGGTGGTCGCCAAGGATTTCGAAAAATTCTTCACCATGGGCAATCCGCCGGACTACGAACCGGGACCGGAGAAGAGCGTGGCGGCGATCGCCAAGCGCGAAGGCAGGAGCTGCGAAGAAGTCGCCTACGACTACATGCTCGGCGAGGCGCAGTACCTCTATTTCCCGGTGGTGAACTATGTCACCGGCGACCACGCACCGATCCTGGAAATGCTCAACGATCCGGCTTGCCTGCTCGGCCTGAGCGACGGCGGCGCCCATTGCACCTCGATCGTCGATTCCGGCGTGCCGACATTCATGCTGACCCATTGGAGCCGCGACCGCGTGCGCGGGCCAAAACTGCCGGTGGAAATGCTGATCAAGCGCCAGACCAGCGAGACCGCCGATTTCTTCGGATTGTCGGATCGCGGCCGGCTCACGCCGGGCCTGCGCGCCGACGTCAATCTGATCGACTACGACCGCCTGCAGGTGCAGAAGCCCGAACTGGTGCACGACATGCCGGCCAAAGGCCGCCGCTTCGTGCAGAAGGTCGACGGCTATGAGGCGACCTTCGTCGCCGGCACGCAAATCTTCGAACGCGGCGAGCACACTGGGGCGCTACCCGGCCGCCTGGTGCGCGACGGCCGCGTCGGCGAAGCGCTACACGCCGCGGAGTGACGCGCTACCGGCCGATGCAGCGCAGCGTTGCGAAAATACTGACGACGCATGTCGGCAGCCTGCCATTCCTTTCGCTCGACAGCGGGATCGCGACCGGCGACGAGACGCATTTGCGCGACGACGTGGCGGCGGTCGTGGCGCGGCAACGCGACACCGGCATCGATATCGTCAATGAAGGCGAATATGCCAAAGGCGGCGATTGGCTGCGCTATATGCTGAATCGCTTCGGCGGCTTCACCGACATCGACACCCCGCGGGGCAAGCCGCTGATCGAGCAAGGCAAGGATCGCGAAGCGTTCGCCGATTTCTACAAATACGCCAACGAGCGCGGCACATTGTTCTATACGCCGGGCGCACAGATCGCGAAGAAACGCCCGGTGCGGGCTTGCACCGGTCCCGTAAGCTATGTCGGACAGGCCGAGCTGAAGAAAGAAATCGACGTCACCGTCGCCACGGCCGGAACCGAGAACGTGTTCCTCACCTCGACCGCGCCGGCCAGCCTTGAAGTCTATCGCCCCAATCGCCACTACAAGAGCGACGAGGACTATGTCTTCGCGTTGGCCGAGGCGATGCGTGTCGAATACGAGGCGATCGTCGCGGCGGGGTTGATTTTGCAAGTCGACGACGCGTGGCTGCCGGCGCTGTGGGACCGAATCGGCATGGACATGGGGCTTACCGCCTTCCGCGCCCGCAGCCAGATGCGCATCGAGGCGCTCAATCACGCGCTGCGCAACATCCCGGAAGACCGGGTGCGCTATCACCTGTGCTGGGGCAGCTGGCACGGCCCGCATGCCTACGATCTCGAGCTCGAGTGCATCGTCGATCTGGTGCTTTTGGTGAAGGCACAGGCCTACCTGATCGAGGGCGCCAATGCGCGTCACGAGCACGAGGTCGCGGTGTGGGAGAAAGTGAAGCTGCCGGCGGGAAAAATTCTCATCCCCGGCGTCGTCACCCATTCGACCGACGTGGTGGAGCATCCGGAGCTGGTGTCGCAGCGCCTGCAGCGTTACGCGCGCCGCGTCGGCAAAGAGAACGTCATCGCCGGCACCGATTGCGGTTTTGGCGGCCGCTCGCATCCGCAGATCGCGTGGGCGAAATTGCGCGCACTGGTCGAGGGCGCGGCGCTGGCCAGCAAGGATTTGGGATTCCACTGAAGCGGGGGGGGGAAAGCGCCAATGATAGCCGACAAAATGGCGGCCAGCAAAGTCGACGTCATCGATCTGATCGACCGGCATCCGGTCACCGGTTTTCAGATCGGCGTGTTGGTCTTGTGCATGCTGGTGGCGGCGCTCGACGGCTTCGACACTCAGGCGATCGGCTATACCGCGCCGGCCATCGCCGCGGTGATTCACCTGCCGATGCCGCAGTTCGGCCAGGTCGCCTCGGCCGGCCTGATCGGCGCCGCGATCGGCGCGCTGTCGTTCGGACCGCTCGCCGATCTGTTCGGCCGCAAGTGGTTCATGATCATCGCCATGATCGTGTTCGCGGTCTTCAGCTACCTGACGGCGCAATCGACGTCGCTCGATGAATTGCTGGCGTATCGCTTCTTCGCCGGCCTCGGCCTCGGCGGCGTGACGCCGGCCTTCCTGGCGATGGGCGCGGAACTCGCGCCGAAGCGGCTGCGCGACGTGTTCGTGACCGTGCTGTTTGCGTCATTCCCGGGCGGCGGGCTGATCGGCTCGCTGACCAGCGCCTGGGTCATCCCGGCGTTCGGCTGGCGCGCGGTGTTCTATATCGGTGCGGTGGCGCCCATCGTCATCGCCATCATCCTGGTGATCTGGCTTCCTGAATCGATCCGCTTTCTGCTGGCCCGCGGCATTCGCCAGGCCGAGGTGCGGCGCACGCTCGAGCGCATCATGCCGGGCGAAGTTCCCGCCGGCGCCGAGCTTGTCGCGCCGCCGGACCCGGCGCGGCAGGGCGTTCCGCTGAAGCATTTGTTCACCGAAGGCCGCGCCATCCCGACCGTGCTGCTCTGGGTGCCGTTCTTCATGGTGTTCATGATCCTGGTGACGGTGACGTTCTGGACGCCGGCGGTGCTCAACTCGGTCGGCTTCTCGCTCTCGGCCGCGGCCTTGATCATCGGCCTGAACAATCTCGGCAGCATCATCGCCAGCGCCACGTCGGGCTGGGCCGTGCACCGCTGCGGCGCGTTCCGGGTGCTTATTCCCGGCTTCATCCTCGGCGGGCTTTCGCTCGCCTGGTTCGGGCAGGCGACCTCGTCGGTGACGATGCTGAGCGTCGCGTCGTTCCTCGCCGGCTTTTTTGTCGGCGGCACCGGAACCGGCCTCATCGCGGTGGCCGCGGGCATGTATCCGACCGCGATCCGCTCGACGGGCATCGGCTGGGCCATGGGCATGGGCCGTGTCGGCCAGGTCTTCGGCCCGATCCTGACCGGACTTCTGGTCGGGCTCGGCTATAAGGCCGGCGGCATTTTCTACGCCGCCGCGGTGCCTTGCCTGATCGGCGCGCTGTTCCTGATCTTCCTGTATGTCGCGCGTCCGGTGATGGAGGCCGACGCGGAAGGAACCGTGGCGCCGGCGGAATAGAAACGCCGCGGGCCGGTGCGCGGCGACGAAAGCGTTGCCGCCAAGCCTCTGCGGCCAAAAACATACGCCAGCGACCCCGGAATAGCGGGGATGGCGCCGGTGCGGTCATTGAACTTGCCAATTGTCCGGCCGATTGTGGTTGGGCCAACGCCGGGGTGACCGAATGTCTGTGCCACCGCTTGATTATTTCGACGCCGGGTTCCCTGGCGCCAGCCAAACCGTACGGATCACGAGCCTGCACGACGCCAAGGTGTTTGCGCGCCGCTGGGTGATCAGAGACAAGGATCCGGCCCTGAAGGCGCTGCTGCGGCACATGGAAAAAGCCAACAGCTCCGCGACGGCGGACATCGCGATCCGGCAATTGAAGCAGGCGCTGGCCTGCCGGGGCATGCTGGTCGGCGCAATTCCGCTGCGCAGCGACCTTTGACGCAGGCTTGCTCGCCGCGTGGATCTATGCGGCGGCGTAGCCCGGCAGCGTTCGCAGTTCGCGAAAGCTGATCAGCCGGCGCGCCGCCTCGTCCCACAGCACCAAGCGCACGCATAAAATACTCTGAACCAGCGTGAGCCGGCCGATATTGGCCAGTTCCGGATGCCGGCGCAGCGCCAGCGGCAATCGATAAAACGGAATCCTGCTGCACAGATGATGGACGTGATGCACGCCGATATTCGCCGTGAACCAGCGCAGCACGATCGGCAGATCGTAGTGCGAGCTGCCGCGCAGCGCCGCATCGTGGATATTCCAGCCCTTGTTGGTCGCCCAAAACGTATCCTCGAACTGGTGTTGCACATAGAACAGCCAGACCCCGAGCGAAGCGCTGATCAGCATGACCGGGAGTTGCACGAGCAGGAATGGGCCGAAACCCGCAGCCCAGATCGTGACGGCCGCGGTCAGTAAAATGGCGAGGTTCGTTGCCATGGTGCTCAGCCAAGGCTGCCAACCCGCACGCATCAGCCCGACCGGCAAGCGATGCTGCAGGAAAAACAGATAAGCCGGGCCGAGACCGAACATCACCAGCGGATGCCGGTAGAGCCGGTATCGCAGCCGGCCCCAGCGCGACTGCGACAGATACTCGCTGACCGTGAGCGTATCGATGTCGCCGATGCCGCGGCGGTCGAGATTGCCCGAGGTGGCGTGATGGGCGGCATGGGTTCGCCGCCAGAAATCGTACGGCGTCAATGTCAGCACGCCGATGCCGCGCCCGACCCAGTCATTGGCGAGGCGGTGGCGGAAGAACGCGCCATGGCCGCAATCGTGCTGGATCATGAAGAGGCGGACCAGACAGCCGGCAGCGGGAACGGCCAGCAACAAATAAAGCCCATATCCGAGCTTGAGCGCGAACCACATCGATAGCCACAGCAGAACCAACGGCACGATCGTGATCAGAAGTTCGAAGACGCTGCGTCCATGATGCGGTTCGCGAAAGCTGGCGAGATCCTGTGTCAGGGCACGCATGTGGATGCCGGCTGAGTCATCGCCGGCCTTCAGTCTTTCCTGCAAATCTCTCTCCGGGGCTTCGCCGCGTTCATTATCGATCGAAAACGGCATGAAGGCGCATCAGACGGCATCGTCGTTTCCGTGAGTTGCGGCCGGCAAAGCTTGATGGAGATCACCCGTGGTGATTTTCCTCGCCAGCTTTTCGGGTTTTCTTCGGCCGCGACGAACGCGCCTTTTGCCGTATCGCGCGTCGATCGAACAGCATCAACCAAGACAAATGGGAGCCGGCGTTCGTTGCAGCCTGCTAAGCCGAATCTCTCCCATCGACCGTGCCGCCACCTTACACTGTACGAAACCGTACGTCCATGACGACAAGCCGCGCGATTGCCGCGTTTTCGAAATAATTCCCGTGGCCGGATTGGTAATGTGGTGTTTTATGCTTATATAGAGGGCCGAGTTCAATCGACGCCTATTGAGGCGAATTTTAATCTCGATTTCGGAACCTGTGCGATGACCGACTTTAATTACAATGCCTCGGCTGAGCTCTATTCCACGCGCCGGCGCATGCCCAGGCGTCAGCCGCTCGGCTACCGGCGCTTTGCCCAAGCCGCGCTCGCCATCCGCTTCGCCATCGAGGATCTCGAGCCGGAGCTTCTTATCGGCGCCTTCCTCGAAGTCGGTGAGGAAAGATTCGACAGCGGCGGCATCCGGCAATTGTACGACAGCGCCGAATATCCCTTGGCGCGTCGCGTCGTCCATTCATGACCGACAAGCCCATCGATCTCGATCAGCATCGCGGCATGTCGGCCCAGAAGGCCACCGGCCTGCGCCGGCTATTGGCCGAAGTGGAATCCAATGAACGGTCGTTGCGGCTGCGGCAAGATGAATTGGAAACGCAGCTGCTCGCGGCGCCCGCCGCGAATTGGCACGATGCCGCCGAGAAGGCGCGCTACTTGCTCAATCTGTTTGCCGCGACGCTGACCAATCAAGACCCGCGAAGACTGAAGCTGATCGCGGCGGTATTGGCCGATTTCAAGCGGCTTTCCGGTGAAAACTAGCGGACGCTGCCAATAAATCGATTTCCAGACGGCGCTTCCTAAGAGAAAGGTTACCAATGGCGTGCAATGTGCCTGCCGGCGGTAGGCCGTATTCCATTGCGCGTGCAGCGTAATACACCCGGCCCATGCTTCACGAACCAACATTTCAACTGCTTGGCACAAGGAACGGCGTTATGAGAAAGACGCTCCCGGATATGATGTTCAGCGACCCCGAAAAAAGCCGCCTCACCATGCTGCGGACCTGGGTGCTCGACAACGCGGTCACCGAGATCGAGATGAACGAGCGGCAGTTTTGGAATTTCGCGCAGCTTCAGCCGGTCGCGGAGAAGCCCTGGGTGACATTCATGGGCCGCATCATCTGCGTTTCCGACATGCCGATTGCCGCGCAGAAACAGCTGGGAATTTTCGATATGCGCAATCCCGCCGCCATATGAATAAGCCGAAGCGCGCCTGAAGCGGCGTTAGAAATCCGCCGCCGCGAGTTCATAGGACCCTTTGCGGCTGCGCCCATAGGCCTTCTTTGCCGCCGCGAGGATCGCAGCCCGATAGGTATCGAAAGCGAGCAGTAAAGCCGCCTCGTCGCGCGCCATGCCGGGCTGCAGCCGCTTGAGCGCATCTTCGGTGACATAGAACGACCATTCCATCGCGCCGTCATGGCCCCAGAACCGAACGGCACGGCGTGTCAGATCGAATACCCGGCTTTGATTGGGAAAATCGAGCATGATCCCTCGGCGGCGATTTCGCTCTAGCCGGCGCTGGAAATCCAGCATTTGCGCAGGCCTTCGGCATCGCGCGCCCACCAGTAATCGCCCTCCGGATTATGTCCAGACACGTTGAATGTTTTCAGATGCCTTTTCACCGCCACCAAGGCTTCCTCGCGCGTGGAGTAGCCGCGGCCGACTTCGCTCGCCGGAGCCGATACTGCGTTTTTAAGCTCGAGAATCTTGAACATTGTCGAACTCCTGCCCGGAGCTGTCCAGGCCCGTTGCGTCGCGCCGTCCTGACGCGGCGCCGAAATCGCGCTTGCCGTCAGTCGCCGTCGAAATTTGGGTTCGCCGAAGAAACCAGGTCGCTTTCTGAAACCACGCGCTCGTGGGATTCGCTCTTGCTCTTGACCCGATACTGCGGGTCGCCGCCGTCGGCCGGCCGCAGGCTGATGATTTCGTATCGGCCCGATGCCGCCGACCGCGCCGTCGACGTGATGAGATCGACGGCTTGGCCAATCTTGTATTTGTGCATGGAGTCTGTCATCGCGGATACTCCGTCGGCATCAGGACTGGCGCGTTTCGTTACCGGCGTGAACGGCTCGGCCGTTAACGCTCCGGGTGAAATCGTCAGTCCTTTTTGCTCAGGCGAAAGAGCTGAAAGCCTTGGCCGTTGATCGCGGTTTCGATCACGTCGCGCGACAGTTTGTACGGCGGATCCTGGTCCGGCGCGACCGCGCCAACCACATGCCAGGGCTTGAACTGGCTCGGCAGTTGGGTGCCGGCCAGATCGCCGCCAAACGCCCGCAGTTCGGCGTTGGTATCGGATTTGAAAATGAAGATTCGCATCGATCGGCCTCCATCTGCCGCACCGTTATTTCGATAATCGAAGCTATCGTTGACCATGCATCACCGCCGGCGGAATTGGTTACGTTGCGGCGGGCGGCTCATCGAGCCGGCGCGCTCGTCCTTGTGGCGAAAGATCAATCGCCCCTTTTCCAGATCATAGGGCGAGACTTCGACCGTCACCCGGTCGCCGGCCAGCGTCTTGATCCGGTTCTTTTTCATCCGCCCGGCCGTGTAGGCGACAAGCTGATGGCCGTTGTCGAGCTGAACGCGGAAACGCGCATCGGGCAGGATTTCGGTAACCAGACCCTCGAATTCCAAAAGTTCTTCTTTCGGCACGTCATGATCCTTTCGTCTGGCCGGTCCAACGCGCCGCGCGCTGCTCGCGGTCGCGCCGCGGCGGCCCATTGCGATGCAGGAAGGCGACGGCTTCGATGCCGCCCGCGCCCGCGCTCGCACCCGCGGCCTCGCTCGGTTGGTGACGGCGGCCTTGCTTGTGGGAATTGCCGCGGTGCCAATGCCGGTCCTTGCCATGGGACGGCGGCCGGGCGGCATTATGTTTTGCCGGTACCGGCTCTGAGTGCCGCGGATCGGCACGGCGGTCGCTCAGTGGAATGGACATGCGGATGAGTTTCTCGATGTCGCGCAGGAACGCCATCTCCTCGCCGTCGCACAGCGAGATCGCGATGCCCGCGGCGCCGGCGCGCGCGGTGCGGCCGATGCGGTGCACATAAGTCTCCGGCACGTTCGGCAGGTCGTAATTCACCACGTGGCTGATGCCGTCGACGTCGATGCCGCGCGCGGCGATATCAGTGGCGACCAATGTCCTGACGTCGCCCTTGCGAAACGCCGCCAGCACGCGCTCGCGCTGGCCTTGCGATTTGTTGCCGTGGATCGCCTCGGCGGCGATGCCGGCGCGGACCAGGCTCTTCACCACCTTGTCGGCGCCGTGCTTGGTCCGGGTGAAGACCAGCGCGCGGTCGATGGTCTCCTGGCGCAACACGTCGATGAGCGTTGCAGCCTTGGCGGCGCGATCGACGCGAATGATGCGCTGCTCGACCTTTTCGACCGTGGTGGCGACCGGTACGACCGCAACCTTGGCTGGATCGCGCAACATCTGCGCGGCGAGATCGGCGATGGCGCGCGGCATGGTCGCGGAAAACATCAAAGTCTGCCGCTCGCCCGGCAGCTTGGCGACGATTTTGCGAATGTCTTGGATGAAGCCCATGTCGAGCATCCGGTCGGCTTCGTCGAGCACGAAAAACTCGACGTCGCCAAGGCGGAGCGCATTGCTTTGGACGAGATCGAGCAGCCGGCCCGGCGTGGCGACCAGGATGTCGACGCCGTTGAGCAGCGAGCGAACCTGCGCGCCCATCGATACGCCGCCGATGGCCAGCGCCGACCGCAGACGCAGGTGGCGGCCGTAGGCACGGAAGCTGTCGAGGATCTGGCCGGACAATTCGCGCGTCGGGCTGAGCACCAAGACGCGGCAGCTCTTGCGCACCGGCGGGCGGGGCTTTGCGGCGAGCTGATGCAGGATCGGCAGCGCGAACGCCGCGGTCTTGCCGGTTCCGGTTTGGGCAATTCCGATCGCGTCGCGGCCCGACATGACGATCGGAATGGTCTGGGCCTGGATCGGGGTTGGCGTGAGGTACTTTTCCTCGGCGAGGGCACGGGTGATGGAGTCGTTGAGTCCGAAGTCAGGAAAGGAGGTCAAATGAAGAAGCTTTCTGGTATGCGCGCTTACACGGCCGCTACGCTATAGCGCCGCGACCGCTTTTGCGGGTGAAAACAAGACACCCCGCGCGATCTGGGTTGTCAGTGAACTAATGAAGAGCGAGCTAGAAGCCGTTTAAAACACGAAGCGTTTAACGGGGTCCCGTACACGCGGCTCGCCGCCGGCCTATGAGGCCGCACATATCATATGCACTATAGCTGTGTTCGTTTCAAGGCCGCAGTAACGGGCAACCGTCACCGGTTAACCATTGCGGTCCTTCTCGGCCGCCTCTTTGGCCAAGCGAAGCGCCTTCAATTGCGCCATTCTTTCGCGAATCACTTTGCCGCTGGCCTGATATTCCGTCATGGCCTTGGCGCCTTCCTTGGCACGCTCTTCCTTCTTGAAACTTGCCTCGGCGCGGGCGCGAGCCTCGCTGGTCCGGGCCTCGCTGGCTTTGGTGGCCAATATCCTCTCCTGGGTTGCGAATCGGCGCGATGATTATCCTTGAGCGCCGCCAATCAATGCAAACTGAATCCATGCGTATATAGGCATTGATCTTTGGAAAAATAAGCCCATCGACCATACCAGCCGGCCTGCCGGCAAAGCCGACCAACACGATTCATCGTGAAAATTTCTTGTATTTGATCCGCTGCGGGATGATCGAATCCGTTCCCAGCCGGCGCATCTTGTCCTTCTCGTAATCCTGGAAATTGCCTTCGAACCATTCGACGTGGCTATCGCCCTCGAACGCCAGAATGTGGGTGGCGATGCGGTCGAGGAACCAGCGATCGTGGCTGATGATGACGGCGCAGCCGGCGAAATCCTCCAGCGCTTCTTCGAGCGCGCGCAAGGTGTCGACGTCGAGATCGTTGGTCGGCTCGTCGAGCAACAGCACGTTGGCGCCGGATTTGAGCATTTTTGCCAGATGCACGCGGTTGCGCTCGCCGCCTGAGAGCGAACCGACTTTCTTCTGCTGGTCGGCGCCCTTGAAATTGAAGGCCGAGCAATAACCGCGCGAATTGACCTCGCGCTTGCCGAGCATGAGCTGGTCGAGGCCGCCGGAAATTTCCTCCCACACGTTCTTCGTGCCATCGAGCGAGTCGCGCGACTGGTCGACATAGCCGAGATGCACCGACTCGCCGATCTTGATGGTGCCGTTGTCGGGTTTTTCCTGGCCCGTGATCATGCGGAACAGCGTGGTCTTGCCGGCACCGTTCGGCCCGATGATGCCGACGATGCCGCCCGGCGGCAGCTTGAAGGTGAGATCGTCGATCAGCAGGTTGTCGCCGAAGGCTTTATTGAGATTCTCGAAGTCGACCACGTTCTGCCCGAGCCGCTCGGCGACCGGGATGACGATTTGGGCGGTCTGGGTCTGCTTCTCGCCGGCCTTGCGCAACAGCTCTTCGTAGCGCTCGTAGCGCGCCTTGGATTTCGCCTGCCGGGCGCGCGGCGACGACGCAATCCATTCCTGCTCGCGCGCCAGCGTGCGCTGATGCGCCTCCTCTTCGCGGCCTTCCTGGGCGAGCCGCTTCTGCTTCTGCACCAGCCATGAGGAGTAGTTGCCCTCGTAGGGAATGCCGCGGCCGCGGTCGAGCTCGAGGATCCAGCCGGTGACGTTGTCGAGGAAGTAACGGTCGTGGGTGACGATGAGGATGGCGCCAGGATAGTTGCGCAAATGGCCTTCCAGCCACAGCACCGATTCGGCGTCGAGGTGGTTGGTGGGCTCGTCGAGCAGTAGCAGCTCAGGCTGTTCCAAGAGCAATCGGCACAGCGCGACGCGGCGCCGCTCGCCGCCGGAGAGTTTTGCCACCTCGGCGCCGTCAGGCGGGCAACGCAACGCTTCCATCGCCAGATCGACCTTGGAATCGAGATCCCACAGCCCCTTGGCCTCGATCTCGTCCTGCAGCTTGGTCATTTCGTCGGCGGTCTCGTCGGAATAGTTGGTCGCAAGCTCGTTGTAGCGGTCGACGATCGCCTTTTGCGGCGCGACGCCCTCCATGACGTTCTCGCGCACCGACTTGCCGGCATCGAGCTGCGGTTCCTGGGGCAGGTAGCCGACGCGGGCGCCCTCGGCGACCCAGCCCTCGCCGGTATATTCGGTGTCAAGGCCGGCCATGATGCGCAACAGCGTCGACTTGCCGGAGCCGTTGACGCCGAGCACGCCGATCTTGGCCTCGGGATAGAACGACAGGTTGACGTTCTCCAGGACCTTCCGGTGGCCCGGATAGGTCTTGGACAGACCCTGCATGTGATAGACGAATTGACGGGCCATAAGCGCCCTGCCCTCTTGCTCGGCGCCGCCGCAAGGGCGCTCATTTCGGGGAAATCTGGCGCTGATGTAGCGACCTGACGCGCCGACGGCAAGGACCGGCTGCCCGAGAAAGCCCCGCAGCAGCGCACCTTGTGGCGTCCCGGCCACGCCCGGCTCCATTAAAGCTTTGTAAGCCCTGGGTCACAAAAGGAACCTTGCGCCGCCGAAATCACGACAAATTTTAATGATTTCTGCCGGACAATGCATATGTCAAACGCACGTTTGAAATTGAAACCAGCGTTTAACTATACGGGTTAACCATAGGTTCCACCGGACGCGCGATCGATCGGTGGCAATTCGGACAGAAGAGCCCACCGCAAGGCCAATGGAGCGTTTCATGTGGCGTGATTTGTCGAAGGTTCTCAGCGAGCTGTGGCACGCTTCGGGCGAACCTTGCAGCGCCTACCGGCCGGACCTGCACTATATGCGCGGCCCCGGCCCGAAATGGCACGCCAAGTATGACGGCCTCCTGACCCATACCTCGCCGCCCACCGCGCCGGCCCTGCACGAGACTGCGGAACATCACGCTTAATTCGTAGGGTGGGCTGAGCGAAGCGAAGCCCACGCCGTACTGCCGCCCGCCACCCCGACCGCGTGGGCACGGCGCTGCGCGCCTTTGCCCACCCTACGACTATGCTCTAGAACCACCTCCGGGTTGGCAAACGGGGTGGAAGCGTCATGGCGGTTCGCTGCGCAATTCTCGACGATTATCAGAACGTGGTGCTCAAGGTCGCCGACTGGTCGAAGGTCAAGGGCGACGTCGACCTCAAAGTCTTCAACGAGCATCTCGGCGGCCCCGATAAGGTCATCGCCGCGCTGAAGGGTTTCCAGATCATCGTCGCCATGCGCGAGCGCACCGGATTCCCGCGCCAGGTGATCGAAGCGCTGCCCGATCTCAAGCTCCTCATCACCACCGGCATGCGCAATGCCTCGATCGACGCCGAGGCGGCCAAGGAACGCGGCGTCACGGTCTGCGGCACCGGTTCGTTCGGCAGCCCGACCTCCGGCATTGCCATCGGCCTGATGCTCGAGCTCACCCGCCACATCGGCTACGAGAACGCGCGGCTGCACGCCGGCGCCACTTGGCAAAGCACCATCGGCCCCGACCTCGAAGGCCTGACGCTCGGCATCCTCGGCCTCGGCAAGCTCGGCACCCGCACCGCCAATATCGCCAGGGCGTTCGGCATGAAAGTGATCGCCTGGAGCCAGAATTTGACGGCGGAAAAGGCGCAAGAGGCCGGCGTGACTTATGTCGCCAAGGACGACCTGTTCCGCCAGTCCGACTTCATCACCATCCACGTGGTGCTGTCGCAACGCACCCGCGGCATCATCGGCGCCAAGGAACTGGGCCTGATGAAGCCGACGGCGTTTCTCATCAACACCTCACGCGGACCGATCGTCGACGAAGCAGCGCTGCTCGCGGCCTTGCGCGACAAGAAGATCGCCGGCGCCGGCCTCGACACGTTCGACGTCGAGCCGCTGCCGGTCGATCATCCGCTGCGCAAAATGGACAACGTCGTGCTCACGCCGCATCTCGGCTATGTCTCCGAGCAGAATTACAAGCACTACTTCGCCGGCGTGGTCGAAGACATCCGCGGCTTCCTCGACGGCAAGCCGGTGCGGGTGATGACGTAACAAAGCCTGTCGGGGAGAACGCCATGGCCGACACGCTCATCGATTTTTATTGCCACATCTCACCCGCGCGCTTTCTGGACGAGATGAATAAGGTGGCGCCAAAGCTCGGCAATATCGCTGCAAGACTGCGCGGTGTGCGCAAGATCCATGACCTCGATGCGCGGTTCAAGGAAATGGACGAGTTCGGCGATTACCGGCAAGTGATCTCGCTGCCGAATCCGCCGATCGAGGATTTCGCCACGCCCGGCCAAGGCCTGGCGCTGGCGCGCATCGCCAACGACGCCATGGCGGAGCTTTGCCAAAAGCATCCCGATCGTTTTGCCGGCTTTGTCGCCGCGCTATGCCTCACCGACGTCATGGGCTCGGTCGAGGAGGCCAAGCGCGCCATCAACCAGCTCAACGCCGCCGGCGTGCAGATTTTCTCGCCGCTCGCCGGCCGGCCGCTGGACGAGCCGGTGTTCGAGCCGCTCTACGCCGCCATGGCGCAGCTCGACCGGCCGATCTGGCTGCATCCCGCCCGTACCGCGGCGATGCCCGATTACGCCGCCGAGCAGAAATCGCGCTTCGAAATGTGGTGGTGTTTTGGCTGGCCCTACGACACTTCGGTCGCCATGGTGCGGCTCGCCTTCTGCGGCCTGTTCGACCGCTATCCGAACCTGAACATCATCACCCACCATCTCGGCGGCATGATCCCGTTTTACGACGGCCGCATCGGCCCCGGCCTCGACGTGCTCGGCCAACGCACCATCGATGAGGATTATTCAAAAATCCTGCCGTCGCTGAAGCGGCCGCATCTCGATTACATGCGCGATTTTTACGCCGACACCGCGATGTTCGCCGGCGGGCCACACGCGCTGCGCTGCGGACTGGAATTCTTCGGCGCCGACAAGGTGGTGTTCGCCACCGACACCCCGCTCGGCCCGATCAAGCCGGCGATCGACGCACTCAAGGCGCTTGGCATGTCGGAGGTGGACAGGCGCAAGGTTTTCTCGGGCAATGCCGAGAAGCTGCTGAAGAAGAAAATCAACTGAATGTCGTCATCCGCGAAGGCGGATGATCCAGTAATCACCGATTTCTGGGTCAAGCGCAGTGACTACTGGATGCCCCGCCTTCGCGGGGCACGACAATCAAGAAGCAGCCGCCACTTCCGGCGGCGTGAACGCGCGCACCGGCGGCAAAGCTTCGGTCCACAATTCGATCTCGACCATGTTGGTGCCGGTCGACGGCCCTTGGCTCAGCTTCGACGTGCCGCGGTCGTGGGTGAGCACATTGGCGTTGCCGTGGGCGCAAAGCGCGCCGTCCTCGGCGCCGGCCGGATCGTACCAGGCGCCGCAGGAGAGCTTCGCCACGCCGGGCGACACCGTGTCGGTCAACAGCGCGCCGGCGAGGCAGGCACCGCGGGCGTTGTGCACGCGCACGATATCGCCGTCCTTGATGCCGCGCCGCCCGGCGTCGCCGGGATGCATGGCGACCGCCTCGCGGCCGTCGATCTTGCCGCGGGCACTGATCGCTTCCGAATCCATCTGGCTGTGCAGCTTGTAACGCGGCTGGCTGGAGACGAGATGCAGCGGATATTTTTCCGCTCCGGGCGAGCCGCGCCATTCCGACGGCTCGATCCAGGTCGCGTGCGGCGGACAATTGTCATAGCCAAAACCCGCAATTTTCTCCGAGTAGAGCTCGATGCGGCCGGACGGCGTCGTCAACTTGTTGGCCAAAGGGTCGGCGCGGAATTTTTCGAACATGACGTATTCGTCGGCGCCCTTCGGGATCTCGAAATAGCCGTCCGCCCAGAACCGGTCGAAGTCGGGAATGGCGGCTTGGTTGGTGCGCACGCTGTCGCGCCAGCCGTCGTAAAGGTGCCGCAGCCATGCCATTTCGTCACGGCCTTGGGTGAAGGCGTCGGCGCAGCCGAGCCGCTCTCCCAGCGCGGCAAGGATGGAATAGTCGTTGCGCGCCTCGCCCACCGGCTCGATGGCCTTCTGCATGGCGATGATGAACGGATCGCGCTGCGCCGAGCCGATGTCGTTTCTCTCCAAAGTGGTCGTCGCCGGCAGCACGATGTCGGCGTGACGCGCGGTCGCTGTCCACCATGGCTCGTGCACGACGACGGTTTGCGGCCGGCGGAAGGCGGCCCGCAGTTGGTTGGTGTCCTGGTGATGGTGGAACGGATTGCCGCCCGCCCAGTAGACCAGCTTGATGTCCGGATACGTGCTGGCGCGGCCATTGAAGTCGTAAGGCTCGCCGGGATGCAGCAGGCATTGCGCGATCCGTGCCGCCGGAATGGCACGGTTGAGCGGGTTGGACGCGGCCTCCATGCCTGGCGCGCGGAACGCCGGCGGCGGCTCGGCGATGCCGGACGCGGAGCCGTAACCGTAGCCGAAGCCGCCACCCGGCAAGCCGATCTGGCCGAGACAGGAAGCGAGCAATAGCACCGCCCAATAGGGCTGCTCGCCGTGATCGGCGCGCTGGATCGACCACGAGGCGCTGATCATGGTGCGGTTTGCCGCCATGCGCCGCGCCAACGCGCGAATGGTTTCGGCCGGAATACCGGTGATCGCTGCCGCCCAGTCGGCGTCCTTCGGCCGGCCGTCGCTTTCGCCCACGACATAGGCGCGCACGCGCTCGAAGCCGGTGCAGTAGCGCGCGAGGAAATTTTCATCATGCAGCCCATGTGTGATCAACGTATGGGTCAGCGCCAAGAGCAACGCGGTATCGGTGCCGGGCCTGATCGCAATCCATTCCGGCGCCACCGCGGCCGGGCCATCCTCGCGGATCGGGCTGACATTGACGACCGCAACGCCGGCGCGGGCGAGCTCCGCAAGCGACCGGCCGATGGCGTGCGCACCCATGCCGCCTTTGGTCACCTGCATGTTCTTCGGGTTGGCGCCGCCGAACATCACCATCAGCCTGGTGTGGCGCGCGATCGACGACCATGAGGTGAGCGGCCCGGTGCAGGCCTGCGCATTGCCGATAACGTGAGGCAGAAAAATCAGCGCGGTGCCAAAACTGTAGTTGGAAACCTGATCGATGAAGCCGCCGAAGATTCCCATAAATCTACGCAACTGTCCGCGCGGCTCGTGGAAAATTCCCGCCGAGCCCCAGCCTTGCGAGCCGGCCATGATCGCGTCATGCCCGTAATCGCGCTTCACGCGCAAAAGCTCGCCGGCGACGAGATCGAGCGCGCGCTCCCACGACACCGGCACGAACGGCTCGCGGCCGCGGCCCTCGCCGTGCCCCGGTCCGGCCTTGAGCCAGCCTTCACGCACAAACGGTTGCGCAACACGCATTTTCGAATGCACCGCCGCGGGAATTGCCTCGATCAAGGGCGACGGATCGGGATCGCGTTCGAACGGCCGCACGCCGACGACGCGGCCGTCCTTCACCTCGGCAAGAAAAGCGCCCCAATGGGAATGATTGCGGACGAGCTTGGTCACGGTGCGGCCTCGATTCCGGCTTGGCCGCAAGCTTACCACAAGCGAAAAAGAAAATGGGAGGCCTGGGCGTTGCCCAAGCCTCCCACAGGAAAAGCAAGTTCCGCTTTAGTCGTCCTTGCGGATGATAACCTTCTTATCCACGTCGTGGTCGCGCGGCTCTTCTTTCTTGATAATGGTCTTGCTGCGGTCGCCGTCGACATCTTTTTTCTTGATGATCGTGGTGTCCTCGGCCTTCACCGCAGCCGCCATCGGCACGCTCATGATGAAGGCGGCCGCAATGGCAAGCATGATTGCACGCATAGGTGCGTCTCCTCTCTGTTAGGGTCGTACAAGCTAATGCATTCGCACCGCGCTGCGTTCCTGGCGTTGGCGCGGAATGTTGGCGCATTTTTGCGGAACACTGCGGCATCGCCTGCGTTTGGCGCAATTCACACCAGCGCAGAACCCGTGATATTATGCGCCCATGACCACCCGCGAGCAGAACGACTTCCTCACCCTGACCGGTCCCGGCACGCCGATGGGCAACCTGATGCGGCGCTATTGGATTCCGGCCCTGCTGTCGTCGGAAATCCCCGAGCCCGATGGCCCGCCGGTTCGCGTGAAATTGCTCGGCGAGCGGCTGATCGCGTTTCGCGACAGCCAAAACCGCGTCGGCGTGATGGACGAATTCTGCGCCCATCGCGGCGTCTCGCTGTGGTTCGGCCGCAACGAGGAGAACGGGCTGCGCTGCCCCTATCACGGCTGGAAATACGACGTCACCGGCCAGTGCATCGAGGTGCCGTCCGAGCCGGCTGAAAGCGGCTTCTGCAACAAGATCAAGCTCACATCTTATGCCTGCGCCGAGATCGGCGACGTGATCTGGATCTATATGGGGCCGCCGGCGCTCAAGCCGCCGCTGCCGAATTTCGAATGGGCCACGGTGCCGGGCACGCACCGCTTCGTCTCCAAGCGCACCCAAGAGTGCAACTGGCTCCAAGCGCTCGAAGGCGGCATCGATTCGGTGCACGTCTCGTTTTTGCACCGCCACGATCTGCGCAGCGATCCACTCCATGTCGGCCAGGGCGCCGAGTTCACCCGCGAGACCGACGCGCGCTTCGAAGTGATCGAGAGCAAGGGCGGCATGGTGATCGGCGTGCGGCGGCCGGCAACGCCCGGCAATCTCTATTGGCGCGTCACGCAATGGGTCATGCCGTTCCACACCATGATCCCACCCTACGGCGACAACGCACTCAACGGCCACGCCTTCGTGCCGATCGACGACGAGAACTGCATGTCATGGTGCTTTACGCATCATCCGGCGCGGCCGCTGTCGGCGCACGAGCTCGAGGTTATGAGTAACGGCGGTGGCATCCACGTCAATCTCATTCCCGGCTCGTTCCGCCCAGTGGTCAACAAAGACAACGACTACATGATCGACCGCCAGGCGCAGAAGCACCACAAATCCTATTCCGGCGTCAAAGGCATCGCCATGCAGGACGCCGCGATCCAGGAAAGCACCGGACCGATCCAGGATCGCAGCAAAGAGAATCTGGTCTCGACCGACAACGGTGTGATCATGGCGCGGCAGCGCCTGACCAAGGCGGCGCGCGCCGTCGCCGACGGCAAGGAGCCCGACGGCATCGATCCGGCAACCCACGCCGTGCGTTCGGCCTCGATCGTGCTGCCGGAAGGCGCCAGTTTTTACGAAGCCGCCGGCGACGCGCTCAAGGCCAAGCACGGCGTGGCGCACGCGTCGGTGTGATCCCGCGGTATCGCCGCATCACGGCACGGGGGAAATATCCTTGCCCGCGGCCGCCATCCGCGCCGCGATTTCGTCTCGCGACCAGCCGGTGAGATTGGCCACATTGTCCGCTTCGGTCTTGAAGCGTTGCGGCAGCGACGCGCGATAGGCCTTGGCGGCCGCACAAGCCGTGGTGGACGTCGAGGGGTGGTGCAGGATGTAGCGGCCCTGGAAATTCTCCCGGTCGCTGGTCTCGACGAAATTGAGATCCTCGGGAAAGCTTTGGGCGTCATAACGCACGTGCAGGCGTGTCACGAATGGGGCGTTGCCGTTGCCCGGCGCGGGCGGAATACGGTTGGCGACGGTGCTGTCGCCGCCATCCCACTGCGCGCCGAGCTCCGTGAGCTCGGCCTTGCTCATCGGCGCGGCGGCGCACGGATCGCACCAGCCCGTGTCCCAGGCATATTCGACGAAAACGCCGTGCATGTTCTCGCGCGCCACCGCGTGCTCGAAGGTCGCCTTGTAGAAATTGGCGAAGTCGTTCTTGACGAACAGCGGCACATCGACATCCGACGGCACTTTGATGGTGCGATAATTACTGGCCTCGATGCGCCCATGCGGCGTCAGCGCGTAGACGACCAGGTCTTGCGGCCCGTCGGCGTTGACGGTGCCGAGGCGGAGCGGCAGCATGAATTTCGCCGTCTCGTAGCGCACCTGCAGCGGCCGCAGATAGGCGCGCCCGCTGTCCTGCATGCGCTTTAAGTTCACCTTGGCGACGAAGAAATGCATTTTCTGCTTGATGTAGCTGCCGATCACCGGCTCGGCGCCGCGCGGAATCTTGTAGCCATTGTCGGTCAGCCAGCGGATCAAGCCGTCGCTGTCCTCGGCCGACAGGATCGAGACGTCGTATTCGGCGACGTCATAGCGTGCCTCGACCTTGACGGTGGGATAGTTCGGCGCCGGCGCCGGCATCGCCGCCGTCGGCAAAGGCACCCGCATGGAGCTTAGCGCCATGATGCGGGCCTCTTCGCATGGATCGGGGTCGAAATACTCGACCAGCCGCGGCGCCGTATAGGCGTCGAGATGATCGATGGTCTTGGTGTCGACGACACTGATCTGATCTTTCTTGATGAAACTCGGCACTGGAATGACCAGGGCGAATTCACTGGGTTCGCCCTCGTAGTCGCTCGCCATGGTGATCGCAGTCTGCTGGCCGTTGCGCGTGAGAACGACCTTGGACGATTTGTTGAACAGCTTGGCGTCGGCCTGGGCGACGTAGAAGCCGCAGAACGCGCCCGCGGGTTCCGCCGTAACGGCGAGCTGGGCGACAATCGCGGTGAGCGCGACACCCGCCTTCAACCGGGACAGCAATGGGTTGGTCATCGAGAAGCTCCCTGTGGGGTTGCAATCCATGCGAATCGTTTGGCGGGAATGATCCGGTCGAGCAGCAGCGTAAGCGGGGAGAGCGCGATCAGCGCCACATAGAGCGCCGGCCGCATTTGCATGAAGAACGCGAGATAGTGCCCCAGCGCCGCGACGGACACGGCAAACAGCAAGCGGCCGAGGCGCGAATCCGGCGCCGTTCGCGGGTCGGAGATCATGAAGAAGGCGAAGATCAGCAGCGACCCGCTCTGCAGTTGATGCAGTGGAATGGCCAGCGGGTCGCCGAGCCAGACAGCGCGGGCAAGGAGTAGCGCGCCGTGGCTGCCGAGGAAGAACAGCGCGATGTCGGAGCGTTGCGCGGCCTGCAGCACCAGGATCGCAAAAAATACCAGGAGCGCCGCGAGCCAGACGCTGGTGCCCCATTGGCCGGGCGATATCCAGACGCCGTGTTGCGTGAACAAGAGGACGACAATGGCAAAGCCTGCGGGATTCCAGATGTGCTTACCGTCGATGCGGAAGATGAATTTGGAGGCAATGGCGATAATGCTGGCCACCGTGGGCAGCCACGCCGCATCGGCGCGCAGCAATAGACTCAACGACAATCCGGTGATCAGCGGCGAGCGCAGGTCGATGTTAGGTAATCCGGTAAGTCGCGAGCAGACGGCCTGGGTCGCCAACGCGGACAGGATCGCGAGCGCGCTGTAGAGCGGTTTTGCGCCGAAATCGATCCAGGTAAAATTGACCAGCAACAAAGACGCGAGCGCCACGATCTGAAAGTGGCGCGCATCGGACCACCAGCGTCGCATGGGGTGCCCTCAAAACCCAAGCCGAAATCCAAGTCCGCTGATGCTGTGGAACCGCGACCCCGCAATGACCGACCGATGGCCGGATTTGGGCAACAATATTATTTCTTTGCTAGCTGCAACGCCCAACATTACGTCTTTGTTAGGTGGCGCTTCTGCAGCATAGCGCCCGTGGTTGCGACCCTATCCGTTCCACAGCTCACGAAATTGCGTCGCCACCAGCTGTTCGTAAGCGACCGGCTCGGCGGTGAGCCCGCTCGCCATGGCGAACTTGCTCAAGCCTGCAACGGCCTCGGGTGAAATGGCGGCGTCGTAGAACGGCACATCGCGCGCGATCAGGCCTGCGATCAACGGCACTTCCTCGGGCGGAAACAGACGCTCCGCGATCCCAGTCGAAAGCGAAGGATCCGCCTTTAGCGCCTTTTGCGTCTTCACGATCGCGCGCACCGCGGCGGCGGCGGCTTGCGGCTGTTCCGCGATCAGCCGCTCGGTCGTGGTCAGCGCGGCAAAATTATACCAGCGCGCGCCCGGGGGGCCGTCGCCGCGGCGTAGATCGAGATGGACTTTGGCGACGCCCGCCTTTTCGCCGAGCGCGACCCGCATGCCGTTGCCCCAATAGCCGTCGGCCAGGTTTTGCCTGATGGCCTCGACGCCGGCATGGCCCATGAAGCGTCCGGCCTGGGTTGGCGGTGCCGGCACGATCTGCGTATCGCCGCGCTCCACATCCAGTCCCGCTTCGGCCAACAGGTGGCGCAGGCCGAGCACCGGCGATTCCATGGACGACGAAATCCGCAGGCCTTTGAGCGCGCCGACATCGCCGCGCCTGACGTCGAGGTCGGCGCGAACGGCCAAAAACCAGTAGGAGTACTGCGACAGCGCACACAACAACTTGGCGCCCTTCCAGGCCGGAAACGCGCGGGTCGCCGCATAGGCCGGTCCGCCGAAGAAATCCAATGCGCCGTCGCGCAGCCGTTCCGGTCCGGTTCGCGCGCCGAACTCGCGCATCAGCTCGACGTCGATGCCTTCACTTTTGAAGAATCCCAGGTCAGCCGCGGCAACCGCGACGAAATACGAAGGCGAATCCAAATCGGCAACCGAAAGCTTGAACATTCATGTTCCCCTTGGGCGCGGCCCAAAAAACTACATCGCATTCAACATCGCGCCGATCTTGACGCGGACCTCGGGCGACAACGCCAATGTCTCGCGCGTGATGGCATCCATCTCCTCGCCGCTGCCGGCATCGACCATGAAGTGGCGCTGGTCGCACGCGGCGAGAAAATCAGCGTCTTTGAGCATGTCGGCGAACGCCGTACGCAGTGCCGCGAGCCGGTCCGTCGGCACGTCCGGTCCGGCGATGACCGAGCGGCCGACCTCGGCGGTGCCGGCGATGGCGCGCAGGATCACCCTGCCCTCGTCGGATGCCGCAAGCTCCGGCAGCGTCGGCACGTTGGGCAACAGGCGATGGCGCTTTAGCGCAGCCTGATAGATGATCGTCGCTTCGCCCTTGTCGATCCAGCCGGGATGGGCGACCAGCAGCCCCGGCAGGCCGTAGGCGCCGGTAATGTCGACTTCGCCGCGTTCCATGGCGAGCAGGATGTCGGTGGTGCCCTTGTAGCCGCGCACGATCTTGAATTTGGCGCCGCCGTAGGCGTTGAGCGCCAAGGGATAAAACACCGTGGTCGAGCCGCCGCCCGACGCGCCGACGGAATATTCCTTCTTGCGCACATCCTCGAACGATGTGATCCCGGACGCCGGCAGCGCTACGCCGGTATCGATATTGGTGGTGACGCGGCCGATGTAATGAAAATTCGCGGCGTTCACCTTGGCTGGGCCGCCGACCGCGCTGTCGAGCGCCAAGGTCTGCGCCAGGCTGCCGAGCACGGTGCCATCCTTCGGCGCCACCTCCGCCATATATTTCGCCGCGACGAAGCTGCCGGCGCCCGGCATGTTCTCCGGCAGGATCGTCGGATTGCCCGGCAGATGGCGCGGCAGGAATTCGGCGACCAAGCGGGCGTAGAGATCGTAGCCGCCGCCCGGTCCATAGCCGATCAGCATGCGGATGGTCTTGCCGCGGTAGAAGTCGGCGATCGGATCGGCATTCGCTGCGGTGGAGCACGACGCGAGCAATGCGAGAGCAGTAACGAGCGCTGCGATCCGATTCATCGCGCACGACTCATCTTTGCTTCAGCGCCGTCTTGCGCCACAGCGCCCACGGCCGCGCCGAGGCGCGCAGCATGGCGTCGTTCGAGGTGAGCGCCTCCGCCCGGGTCATGAAATTGATCGGGCCGCCGATGGTGATGGCGGCAAGCTGCTGGCGCGCATTGATCTCGGTGTAATAAGCGCGGAACACCGCATTGGGCAGCGACGGGCCGACCACGGAATCGCCGTGGCCGCGCATGAGCACCACCGCGGCGTCTTTGCCGAGCTTTTTGGCGAGGTCTTTGCCGAGGTTCGGCGTCAGGATCATCAGGTCGGTGCCGTCGCCGACGCTTTTGCGAATTTCGAACAGCGGCACGCCCAGCCCTAGGAAGCCGGCATTGTGCAACAGCGGCTGCAGTTTTGCCCGCGTCACGGTGAACGGCACCACGGTCGGCGAATGGCTGTGCACCACGGCGTTGACGTCGGGGCGCGCCTTGTAGATCTCGCCGTGGATGAAGCGCTCGCGGTAGAGCAGCTTGCCGTCGTCCTTGGGATCGACGGTCTGGCTGTCGAGGTCGAGCACGAGAATATCCGCCGCCGCCACCGATTCCGGCGCGATCGAGCGCGAGATCAGATAACGGTGCGGATTGCGCGGGTCGCGCACGCTGACATGGCCGAAGGCGTCGAGCACACCCAATCGCGCCAGCGCGCGGTTGGCGGCGACGATGTCGTTGATGAAAGCCTTGTCGAGCGGCCGTTCGGTTGCGCGCCGCGCTGCCTTCGCTTTTGCCTTCATCGATCGACGGTCCTGCCTGCCTCGGAGCGCGCGGACCGTAACAACTTTATCGACGGCTCGGAAGTGTGCGATAACGCCCGGCCCATGCAGCAACGCCGCAGCAAGCCATGAACAATGCCGACCTGATCGTCGCCACGCTGAAGTCGGCCGGCATCAGCCGCGGCTTCGGCATTCCGAGCGGCAATGTGCTGCCGCTGATGGAGGCGATGCGCCGGGGCGGCGTCGATTTCGTGCTCACCGCGCATGAGGGCTCCGCCGGCTTTGCCGCCGACGTCACCGGGCGCATATCCGGCGCGCCGGGACTATGCATCGCCACGCTGGGGCCGGGCGCGACCAATCTCGCAACCGGAATCGGCTGCGCGTACCTCGATCGCTCGCCGCTGATCGCCATCACCTGCAATCTCAACACCGACCAGCTCGGCCGGCGCATCCAGATGTGGATCGACCATCACGCGCTGTTCAAGCCGATTACCAAGGCGACCCTGCAACTGCGCAAGGGCGAGATCGGCGCGACGCTCGCCGCGGCCGTCGCGCTGGCCTTGAGCGAGCCGCAAGGACCGGTGCATCTCGACCTGCCCGAAGACGTTGCGCTGGCGGCGACCAACGAGCCGGTGCCGGCGCTCGTACCGACAGCCAGGATTCCGCCCGCCGCCGATGCGGCGATCGAGCGCGCGGCCGAATTGATCGACGCCGCGCGGCGGCCGATCACCGTGCTCGGCGCGTCGGCCATGCGGCTCGCCGATCCGGCGCTGCTGCTTGCCGTGATCGAGCATTTCAATATGCCGTTCGCCACCACGACCATGGCGAAGGGCCTGATCGACGAGGATCATCCGCTGTCGCTCGGCTGCATCGAACGCGCCTGCCGCCAAGTGCAGCGCAAAGTGCTTCGTTCCGCCGATCTCATCGTCGGTCTCGGTTACGACACCATCGAAGTCGAATACGAAGCCTGGATCGGCGACGTCCCCTTGCTGCAAATCGACATCGAGCCGGCCGATCTCGCGCCATCGGTCAAGATCGCGCATCAGGTCGTCGGCGATCTGTCATCGTCCCTCACCCGTCTCGCCGCGCGCGCTGCGACGATCAATACGTGGCTGCCGGACGAGATCGTCGCCCATCGCCGCGCCTTTGCGGCCGCGCTGCGGCCGGCAAGCGCGGCGTTCACCGCCCACGCCGCGATCGACGCGGTGCGCCGCGCGCTGCCCCGCGACGGCGTGCTCGCCTTCGACGTCGGCGCGCATACCCATCAAATCGCCAGCCAATGGTCGGCGCACGCGCCAAAATCCTTCCTGATCACCAACGGCTGGTCGTCCATGGGTTTTGGCCTGCCCAGCGCGATTGCGGCCAAGCTGGCGCGGCCCGATCTGCCGGTGGTCTGTCTGATCGGCGACGGCTGTTTTCAGATGACCTGCGGCGAGGTCGCCACCGCCAAGCGGCTCGGCATCGCGCTGCCCATCGTCGTGCTCAACGACAGGTGGCTGGCGCTGATCAAGGTCAAGCAGATCCGCCGCCAGTTCCCGCTCTACGGCACGGAACTCCAAGCCGAGGATTACCGCGAGCCGCCGGCGCATTATTTCGGCGTGCCGGCGCACGGCGTGCGCAGTGCCGATGCCTTGGAAAAGGCGGTGAAGACCGCGCTCACCGCCGACATGCCGACCGTGATCGAAGCGGTCGTCGATTCCGAGCATTACCTCGATACGGTTTACGATTGAATTGTTCAGCCGTGGCGGATTTTCAGCACCAGGATGATGAACGTCATCGCGAGGGTCACGATGCTCGAGCCGATGAGCGGCCCATCGACGATCGCCAGCCCGTAAACCAGCCATAACAAGACGCCGATGACGCACAGCGCCGTCCCCGGCAGCGAAATCGCCCTCGTGTCGCGCTCGCGAATGATCTTGGCCGCCTGCGGCACCCAGCACAGCGTGGTGAGCACGGCGCCGGCCGCGCCGATCGCTTCAACGAGGCCCGATGGCATCGCGACCAGAGTCATGCGGATCGCCGTTTCGAATCGATCCGTCGTTTTTGCCGCCTGGGTGTGACAGAAATGAAACCACAAAACCGCGAAGCGTTTTTTCGCGGCGCGCGGGGCGCTGTTTGATCTTTCTGCTCCCGATGTCATCGCATCGTCACGCATGAATCGTAGAATCATCAAGGCGTTAAACGCGCTTTGTCCCGCCGGCCGAATGCCGCGAGCGCGGCGCTAGTCGCCGCAATGCAAGCGCCAATGGCTGCGATCAGATCATGAATGTGTCCGACCACACCCAGCGCGTCTTCGACACCGACCTGAACAAGCTCACGCAGATGGTCGCCGAGATGGGCGGCTTGGCGCAGAAGCAGGTCACCGACGCGATCGACGCGCTGGCGCGCCATGACGTCGGCCTGGCGCGCCGCGTCATCGCGCTCGATGGAACCGTGGACGGCATGCTCCGCCAGATCGAGGAAAAGGCCGTGGCGACGATCGCGCTGCGCCAACCGATGGCGTTCGATTTGCGGGCGCTCGTCGCCATGCTGCGCATTGCCAGCGACCTCGAGCGCATCGGCGACCTCGCCAAGAACGTCGGCAAGCGCGTCATCGCGGTCAGCGGAGAAAATTCGCAGCGCACCTTGATGCGGGGCTTGCGCCACCTGGCGACGCTGGTGGTCACCCAATTAGCCGCGGTGCTCGACAGCTTCGTCGATCGCAACCCACGCAACGCGTTGCGCGTCTGGCAGGGCGACAAGGAGGTCGACGCGCTCTATGTGTCGCTGTTCCGGGAGCTGCTCACCTATACGATGGAGGATCCCGGCACCATCTCGCTGTGCATCCACTATCTGTTCTGCGCCAAGAACATCGAGCGCATCGGCGACCACGCCACCAATATCGCCGAAGCCGTGCATTACATGGTCGAAGGCCACGCCATCGCCGGCGAGCGGCCGAAGGGCGATACGTCGAGCTACGATCTGAACGAGACCATGGTCCCGGCGTAATGCGCCGGTGCCCGCCGCCCCGCGGGCATGTCCAGCCGACCGCCAAAGAGCCGCAAGAGCGCGGGCATTCCGCGGCGTTAACCGCTCGTTAGGGTTAACGGTCTATTGCTGGCCGACGCTTGGCAACGGCGCGTTCCTGCCTTTGCAGCTATCCAAACGGCGATCATCGCAGCCAACACGATGCGTCCCACCCGGTTCCGCCGCCTTCTGGCTTCCGCCTCGCTGCTTGCGGTCATCGCGGCCGCGACCGCTGGATGCCAAACAATCGCGCCTTCGCCGACGGCCGAAACAACCGGCACGTTACCGCTTGCGACAGCGGCGGCCAGTCCGTCGGATGCGGCCTGGCGGCGCGACCTCGACGGCTACGGCGCGCAGTACCACGCCGATCCGACCAAGGTCGACGTCGCGCTGCACTACGCCCAGGCGCTGCGCGCCACCGGCCAGCGCGCGCAAGCCGTCGCCGTGCTCGAACGCCTGTCGATGCAAAATCCCCATGACAAGACCGTTCTCGGCGAATTCGGCCGCGCGCTGGCGGAGGCCGGCGACTACGAACAGGCGCTCGACGTGCTCGGCCGCGCCCACTCGCCCGATCAACCCGATTGGCACGTACTCTCCGCGCAGGGCGCGGTGCTCGATCAACTCGGCCGCCACGCCGAGGCGCAGCGCTACTACCAGACCGCGCTGAAGATCGTTCCCAACGAGCCGTCCGTGTTATCCAATCTCGGCCTGTCCTACGCGCTGTCGAAGGACCTGCCGAACGCCGAGGCGACATTGCGCCGCGCCGCCGGGTACCGGCCGGTCGATCCGCGCGTGCGGCAAAATCTCGCGCTGGTCATCGGCCTGCAAGGCCGCTTCGCCGAAGCCGAGCAGATCGCGAGCGCCGATCTGCCGCCCGACCAGGCCGCCGCCAATGTCGCCTATTTGCGCAAAATGCTGGCGCGCAATAACGACGCGCCGAAACCGAAGCCGGTGGCGCGAGCCGCGGGCGGCACGAGCTGATTGAATCGTCATTGCGAGGAGCGCAGCGACGAAGTCTTTACTGCAGCGCCATGACCCGGATCGCGGCCGGGCCGAGAATCACCACGAACAGCACCGGCAGGAAGAACACGATCATCGGCACCGTGAGCTTCGGCGGCAGGCCTGCGGCCTTCTTCTCGGCTTCCGACATGCGCATGTCGCGGTTTTCTTGGGCCAGCACACGCAAGGTCGTGCCGAGCGGCGTACCGTAGCGTTCCGCCTGCTGTAAAGCCAGACACACCGCCTTGACGCCTTCGAGACCGGTGCGCTGCGCCAAATTCTCATAAGCTTGGCGGCGGTCCGGCAGATAGGACAATTCCGCCGTGGTCAGCGTGAGCTCCTCGGCCAGCGCCACTGATTGGGTGCCGACCTCCACGCTGACCTTGCGGAATGCCGCTTCGATCGACATGCCGGACTCCACGCAGATCAGCAAGAGGTCGAGCGCATCGGGAAACGCGCGCTTGAGCGACAGCTGCCGCCGCTGGATCTTGTTCTTCAGGAACAAGTTCGGGCTCTGCATGCCCATGTATGCGCAACCGATCGACATGGCGAACTTGATCATCGGCGGGTAATCAAGCTCGAGCACGATGAAAATATAGAACAGCGACACCAGCAGCATGGCGATCGGCATCGTCATGCGGAAAAACAGGTACGTGATATACGGCGCCTGGCCGCGATAGCCAGCTTGGACGAGCTTGGCGCGTGCTTCTTCCTGGCCGACCCACTTCGACAGATTGAAGTTGTCGACCACCGTCTTCATGTACTGCTTCGGCGATTGGCGCAGCATCGCCTTGCTGCCCAGCGCCAACCGCTCGCGCTCGCGCTGGCGGATTTTTTCGCGCTCCAGTGCCACCGCCCGCATCCGCTTGTCGAGCGTATCGGTGACCAGATACGGCATGGCCAGCGTCAGCACCGTCGCGATCGCCGCGATGCCGGCGAAGACCATCGTCATGACGGCCGGGTCGAGCGCTTGCGAGATCAAGGAACCCATCGTGACGCGCGCCTCTAGAAATCGAAATTGATCATCTTACGCATCACCATGATGCCGATGAACATCCATATCCCGCAGCATGCCATCATCATGCGGCCGAGCGGCTCGAGCCAAAGCAGTTCGATGTAGGCCGGGCTCGAGAAATAGACGAGCCCCATCACCACGATCGGCAGCGAGCCGATGATCGACGCGGAGGCTTTCGCCTCCATCGACATGGCCTGGATCTTCGCTTTCATTTTCTTGCGGTCGCGCAGCACCCGCGACAGGTTGCCCAGCGTCTCGGACAGGTTGCCGCCGGCGCGCTGCTGGATGGAAACGACGATGCCGAAGAAGTTTGCTTCGGCGACCGGCATGCGCTCATAGAGCTTGAGGCAGGCTTCGCCGAGCGGGATGCCGACGGTCTGGGTCTCGATGATACCGCGGAATTCGCTCTTGATCGGCTCGTCGGAATCGCTGGCGATGAGCTTGAGGCTGTCGAGCAGCGGCAGGCCGGCCTTGATGCCGCGCACGATGACGTCGACGGCGTCGGGAAAACCATTGAGGAATTTGGACTCGCGGCGTTTCTTGAGGAACTTCAACAGCCACAGCGGCGCGCCGCACCCCGCCGCAAAGCCGAAGGCCAGCGCAGCCAGCAAACCTGCGCCAAACAGCATCGCGGCCAGGAAAGCGCCGACACCGAGCGTGCCGGCGGTCACCATGAACCGGCGCTTCGACCAGTCGAGCCCCGCCTGGGTGAGCTTGATCGACAACGGCACGCGCTTGGCTTTTTTTTGCCGCTCTTCGAGCTCTTTGAGCGAGCCTTCAACCTGATCGCGCCGCGATTTCTGGGCGACACGGGTCGGCCGTGCCGCGACCGGCTCCGCGCGCGCCACGCTCGCCATGCGCCGTTCGGCATGCCGCTCGCCGGAGAGAATGGGATAGACGAAGACCCACGCGACTCCGCCGATCGCGGTCGCCACCAGGAAGAAAAGGCCGTAAGTCTCCATGGCCTAGCCCCGCACCTGCTGGCTCGCGGCGTCGGAGGCATCGAGCGCGGCCGCGAGCCGCCCTTCCTCGCCGTAATAGCGCGCGCGTTCCCAGAATTTCGGCCGGCCGATGCCGGTCGATTTGTGCTGCCCCATCAGATTGCCGTTGGCGTCCTCGCCGAGGATCTCATAGGTGAAAATGTCCTGGGTAATGATGACGTCGCCTTCCATGCCCATCACCTCGGTAATGTGGGTGATGCGGCGCGAACCGTCGCGCAGCCGCGCCGCCTGGACGACGACGTCGACGGAGGCGCAGATCATCTCGCGGATGGTCCGCGACGGCAGCGCATAGCCGCCCATGGTGATCATGGATTCCAAGCGCGAGAGCGCCTCGCGCGGCATGTTGGCGTGCAGCGTGCCCATCGAGCCGTCGTGACCGGTGTTCATGGCCTGCAACAGGTCGAAGGCTTCCTGGCCGCGCACCTCGCCGACGATGATGCGTTCCGGCCGCATACGCAGGCAGTTGCGCACCAGATCGCGCATGGTGATCTGTCCCTCGCCTTCGAGGTTGGGCGGCCGCGTTTCCAAGCGCACCACGTGCGGCTGCTGCAATTGCAGTTCGGCGGCGTCCTCGCAGGTGACGATGCGCTCGTCATCGTCGATGTAGCGGGTGAGGCAATTGAGCAGCGTGGTCTTGCCGGAGCCGGTACCGCCGGAGATCAAGGTGTTGACGCGGCAGCGGCCGATGACTTTGAGGATCTCGGCGCCTTCCGGCGAGATCGAGCCGTATCTGACGAGCTGCTCGAGCGTGAGCTTATCCTTCTTGAACTTGCGGATGGTGAGCGCCGGTCCGTCGATCGCCAGCGGCGGCACGATGGCGTTGACGCGCGAGCCGTCCGGCAGGCGCGCGTCGCAGATCGGCGACGATTCATCGACCCGGCGGCCGACCTGGCTGACGATGCGCTGGCAGATATTCAGGAGCTGCTGGTTGTCGCGAAAGCGGATGCCGGTCTTCTGGATCTTGCCGGCGACTTCGATGTAGACCGTGCCCGAGCCGTTGACCATGATGTCGGCGATTTCGTCGCGCGCCAAGAGCGGCTCGAGCGGACCGTAGCCGAGCACGTCGTTGCAGATGTCGTCGAGCAGATCCTCCTGCTCGGAGATCGACATCACGATGTTCTTGATCGCGATGATCTCGTTGACGATGTCGCGGATTTCCTCGCGCGCGGAATCGGCGTCGAGTTTCGCCAATTGCGCGAGATCGATCGCCTCGATCAAGGCGCCGAAGATCGTGCTCTTGACCTCGTAATAGGACTCCGAGCGGCGTGAATCGACCGCGGACGGAACCGGGGCCGGCGGCGTTTTCGGCCCGGCCGCCACGTTTTTGCCCGGCGTCGGCGCGCCGATCAGCGGCGCTCCCAGGCCCGCGGAGGGAAACGGGGTGCGGCCGACTTCGCCGGCTGGCGTCGCCGGCGGAGGCACCGCGGCTGGCGCGGGCGACACCGCGCGCTGCGCCGCAGCCGTACCCGGCCGCTCTTCGACGCTGGTAGGACTACCGGTGGGACGCTTGCCAAACACGAACGCAACTCCAACGCATTTTAGGTTTTTCGCCGCAACAGCTTATCCATCAGCGGCGCCAGCAGGCCCGAACGTTGCTTCTTGGTCTCGACGCGCCCGGTAAGGAGCTGTGCCAATTGCCGGAACGTTTCGGCGGTGCGATGGCCCGCGGAAATCTCCGCGATCATCTGCCCGTTATTGGCGGCGGCGCCGAACAATTGCGGCTCGAACGGTATGGTCGCCACCGGCTCGTCTTCCAGCGCCTTGGCGAAATCGGCGGCCTTGATCTCCGGACGCTTCGGCACACCGACCTGGTTGAGACAGTAGCGCGGCAAGTGATCGTTCGGCCGCGATGCCTTGAGCAGGTCGTAGATGTTCTTGGCGTTGCGCAGATTGGCGAGATCAGGTGCCGCGACGATGAGGATTTCGTCGGCGCCGATCAAGGTCTGCTTGCTCCAGCCGGTCCATTGATGCGGCACGTCGAGCACGACGCAGGGCACCGTCGCGCGCAGTGAATCGAAGATCGAGTCGAACGCATCGGCGCCGAAATCGTAGACCCGGTCCAGCGTCGCCGGCGCAGCCAAGAGGCTCAAATGATCGGTGCACTTCGCCAGCAGGCGGTCGACGAAAGCGGTGTCGATACGGTCCGGCGAAAACACAGCTTCGGCGATGCCCTGCGGCGGATCCTGGTTGAAATCGAGTCCGGCGGTGCCGAACGCAAGGTCGAGATCGGTCACCACCGCATCGAGCATCTGGTCGCGCGCCAGCGAGAACGCGATATTGTGGGCGATGGTGGAGGCGCCGACACCGCCCTTGGCGCCGACCACGGCGACGATGCGGCCGACCGGCTTGGCATCGGGCGCCGAGAACAGCCCGCACACCGAACGCACGACCTGCAAGGTGTCGATCGGCGCGATCAGATAGTCGCTGATGCCGCGGCGGACCAGATCGCGATAGAGCGTCACGTCGTTCATGCGGCCGACGATGACGACGCGGGTGCCGGCGTCGCAATAATTGGCGAGCTGGTCGAGACCGGCGAGGATCTCCTCGCCGCGGTCGTCGGATTCCAGAATGATGACATTCGGCGTCGGCGCGCTTTGATAGGCTTCGACGGCCGCGGTCAGGCCGCCCATCTGGATGCGCATATGCGCCTTTGCCATGCGCCGGTCTTCGCTGGCGCCCTGGATGGCGGCTGCGGTTTCCACGGTTTCGCAAAAGGCCTGCACGGAAACGCGCGGCGCCGGCGCGATGTGCTCATCGCGGCCGGTGTCCGTGAGTGCGCCCTGTTCCCGAGCAGCTTGACTAGCTTGTTCCATCAGGTCCCGACATCATTGGCCAAAGTCGCTGATCTTGGCCGCATTGGCGTTCGGATATTGCGTCGCGGTGCTTTCACCGTCGCGATATTTCTGCATCACCTTGGTGCGCCGCATGGTGTAAGGCGGCGTCTCGTGTTGCGGCTGCACCAGGTCGGACGGATTTGCGACCATGGCGGCGAGATTGCGCTGGGTCGCGCAGCCGAAGTTCCAGTGCGGCTGGTTTTCGAAATAATCGCGGTTGTAGGTCGGTCCGATATCTTCCGGCCATATGCCGCAGGGCCCGGCTTGCGCGGTGATTTTCGGATAGGTGATGCGAACGGTCGCCAGCGTGCGCGAATTGGCCGGATAGTTGCGCACCATCATGCTTTTCGGCGGCACGCCCGTCGCCGCCAGGATGGATTGAATTTCGCGTAGCGCTCCGGCCGCGGCGCCCTCGTTGACGGTGCCGGTCGGCAGGTCGATCAGCACGCCGCCGGTGGCTTCCTGCTTCCAGGTTTGCGCGAATGCCAACAGTTCGGCGCGTTGCTCCGCGGTAAGCTCGCCGCGATTGGAGCCGATGAAGATTTGCATCGTGCGCTCCGCTTCGGTGATGGTGATCGGATGGCGCAAGCGATAATCGTACGGCACGCCGGGCGCGGCCGTGGTCACCTGATCGGTCTGGCAGGCGCAAACCAGAAGGCCGAAGCCCGTGACGACGGCGGCACGCAACGCCGCCGCAGCGCTGCCGCGGCGGCCGGTGATCATTGTGCGGACGGTGTGCATCGATCGTCTCCTGACACCGGCTTCAATCGAGGATAAATCCGTAGCGGCCGTGGTAACCGTCCGGCTCACCGGGACTTCCGCCACCGCCGCCGACGCCGTAGATGCGGTTGAGATGGCCGAGCAGAACCTGCGCCGGATCGCTCGGATCGGCGAAGCCATCGTCAGGCTTCGACAAATCCTTTTGCGCCACCGCGCGCACGACATAGGGCGTCACCAGCACCACCAGCTCGGTGCGTTGATTGATGTAGTCGTTGCTGCGGAACAGCGCGCCCAGAACGGGCAGCTCGGCGAGGCCAGGCAGGCCGTTGATCTGGTGCTTGGTATCGTCCTGGATCATGCCGGCCATGGCCAGCGTGCCGCCGGACGGAATCTCCACCGTGGTATCGGCGCGCCGGGTGCGGATCGACGGAACAGTCGCCGTCGTGCCGCCGGGCTCGACGACCGTTATCGCATTCTGGGTCGACAGATCCGACACCTCGGTCATCACCTTGAGGCTGATGCGGCCCTCGGCGAGCACGACCGGAGTGAAGTTCAGGCCGACGCCGAATTTCTTGAATTCGATCGACGGCTGACATGTCGTCGGCGCACCCGGCGTGGTCGACGTCGCGGAGCAGGAGTAGCCGTTCAAGACCGGAAACTCGCCGCCGGCCATGAAGGTCGCTGTTTCGCCGGAGATCGCGGTGAGGTTCGGCTCGGCCAGCGTGTGAATGACACCGGCCTGTTCCATGGCCTGCAACGTGGCGGTGACCGACTTGAAGTTGCCGGTTATCGAGGAGCCGCTGAGCGACTCGCCGAGCGCCGAGAACGGATTGAAATTGTTGAAATTGACCACCGCGGCGCCGTAGCCCAGCGACCCGGTTAGATTGACGCCGAGCTGCTTGATGACGTCGCGCTCGACCTCGGCAACCGTCACCTTGAGCATGATCTGGTCGCGGCCGCGAACGACAAGAGCGTTGACGACCCGGTCTGCCGAACCGGCGGCGATGGTTCCGGTGGTCGTCATGGCTTCGACCAGGCGCGACGCCATGTCGTAAGCCTGCTGCGACTCCAGTTGGCTCGCCACGGTGCCGGACAGGACGACGGCATCGCCGATGCCTTCGACCGTGATGTCGTCGTTCGGCAGCACGTGCTTGAGCGCCGAGCGAATGCCGTTGAGATCGCGCATCACGGCAAGGTCGAGGCTGGCGATCTGCTTGCCTTGGGCGTCAAAGATAAAAACGCTGGTCTGGCCTTGCTTGATGCCGATGATGTAGGCGCGGCGCGAGGAGCGCACGACCACGTTGGCGATCGTGGGATCGGCGACCAGAACATCTCTGATGTCGCGCGGCAGATCGATGACCAGCGACTTGCTGACGCCGAGCGCCACGGAGTGCGACGAGGCATCGCTCGCCGCAATCTGCAGGGACTGGACCGCCGGCAGGCTCGCCGGCACGTCGCCGGCGATGCTGGCCTGCCACGGCACAAGCGATGACACGGCGATCAGGCTGGCGAGAGCCGTCGCGCGGATCGATGTCCTTGTTGCCATGGTGAGGTCCCTTTGTCCGGTCAGTGGGATAGCGACAGGGTACTCACGCCGAAACGCACGGTATTCATGGGGCCGCGCCGGTCATTGTCGTCGCCGCCCTCGACGGTCGATGATTGCGAGTCGACCAGGCTGCGCAATGCCAGCGACAGCGTGCCGAGCTGACGCGACATCGCCAGGGTCTCGGCCTGGTCGGGGTTCAATTCGAGCGTCGCGGTCTTGCCGACCACGACCTTCTGGCCGGCTTTTTCCTCGACCGCCTGGTCGATCGCCAGCACGCGCACGTTGCGCAGGATCGCTTCGCTGACGATCTTCTCGACGCCGATCAGCTTTTCCGCCGCCTTGTCGCGCCGCGTCAGGATGACGTCGACGTGATCGTCGGGCAGGATGAAACCGCCGGCGCCGTTCTCGGCGGAAACCTCCATCGACACTGCGCGCATGCCTTTGGTCAGCACGGCGGCGAGGAAGCCCGAGCCTTTTGCGAACACCACCGCCGGGTCGCGGATCGGCTCGCCGGCGGCGACCGGTATGCGCACGATGGCGCCGACGAATTGCCGCATCGCGTCCGGCCGTTCGTTCTTTTTCACGAAACTCTGATTTGCCGCCGCCTGCGGCCAGAGCTGCCAGCCGACATCGCCTTCGCCGATCAGCTGACCGCGACCGAGGTCGTTTTTAGCGACCAGAACTTCGACGGTGGCGAGCGGCGGTGGCGGCGGCGGAGCCGGCGGCGGCGCCTCGTGATGGCCGCTCGCCAAAAACGCCGCAATCCCGCCAGCGGCGAGAGCGACACCGAGGACAACGAGACGCGCGGCTTTCATTACGCTTCACTTCCCACGTGACGGCGGGAAGCGCCGTCATCGCCGGATTTGACCAGCTAAACGTCAAGGCATGGTTAATGAGGCGTATCCAAATCGCGTTAATCTTGCGTTGCTTCGGCCCTTGCCGGGCGCCGCAAGCTTACAGGCCGAGCGCCGTCATCCACTCGGTCTGCGGATAGACCACGAGCGCCGCAACCGCCAAGGCGATGCCGTAGGGCACGCCGCAATCCGGCCGGTGCAACCGCTCGGCCCATTCCCGGCCGAGCAGGACTTGCGGCATCGGCAAGGCGCGATACTGGATCAGGAGCAGCGTCAGCGCCCCGCCAAGCAGCGAGGCGTAGACCAGATAGTCGGCGAGATGACCGACGCCGAGCCACAGCACCGTGGTGGCGGCGAGCTTGGCATCGCCACCGCCGATCCAGCCACGGGTGAAGCACAAGAACGCGACCACCAGTACCGCCGCGGCGGCGCCGGCATGGACCGCCATGTCGTGGGCGCTCATCCCGGTGAGCAACGCCAGCAGGACGAAGCCGCCGAGGAGGATCAGCGACACCCGGTTGGCAATGGTCATGGTGAAAAGATCGCTGGAGGCCGCGAAAGCCATCATCGCCGGGAACAGCGTCAATCTGATCACCTCGGTCAACATGGCGTCTGCATACTCGGTCGCGGGTTTAAGGCCGGTTTCCTCGCCCTCTCCTCCCCCGCAAGCGGTGGAGGAGAGGGCGAGGGAAACGCGAAAAGGCTCCGGCACGCGACCGGAGCCCTCTCGTAACGGTGTAAAGACGACGCTTACTTGAGGGCGGTCGAAACGCTGGAGAAGGTGTTCTTCAGGTTGGTACCGAGGCCCTGGACGACGGCAATGATCGCAACCGAAATGCCGGCAGCGATGAGTCCGTATTCAATGGCCGTGGCGCCCGACTCGTCCTTCACGAAACGCGCAAAAAGGGTCTTCATGAGTTGGCTCCTTAAGGTCCACACGTGGCTGTCTGAGCGTGACCCAGCGGCCGTTTTTTCCGGTCGTTTGGATCATCGGCGACGCTATCAACGAGAAATTTCAATGGGGTTAAATCGTTCGATGAAACCCGCGGTATATCGCCTGTTCCGTATTGTAGTTAACAACGCATTGCGATCGGGCGAATTGCGACACCGAGCCTGTAAGCTCCTGCGTCGACGCCGCAGGACGCGATAAGTTGCCGGATGCCGCCGTCGCAGGAAGATGGATAGCAAACAACAGTTTCGATCAGGTAAGCTCGCGGCGGAAAATTTGCTTCAAATCGCCATTTGACATCGCCGCCATGCGCCCGCCGCGGTTCCGCGGCCGGCATCTTTCACGCCGTATTAATGGCCGCACGGATATCAACTTGAGCGCCGCCGCTGCCATGCGGATCGGGCCTCATGCGGGATCGAAACATGTTTCTGCCGCCAGACGGCGCACCAGGCGCCGACAGCATGGGCCTCGAGCTGCTCGCGTTCTTCAACAGCGTTGGCGAAACGTTGACCAAGAACATCTGGATCTCGCTGGCGCTGGCCGCCGTCTTCACGGTGTTGACCTCGTTCTGGGCCTGCAACCCCGGCCGGCCGTGGTGGAAGAAGCCCGATATCGTCACCGATCTTTGCTATTGGTTCTTCATCCCCGTGATCACGCGTTACTTGCGCATCGGGCTGCTCATCGTCGGCGCCGCGCTGTTGTTCGGCATCACCACGGCCGACGGCCTGATCGCCTTCTACGACAACGGCCACGGGCCGCTCGCCGCGCTGCCGATCGCCGTGCAGATGGTGCTGTTCCTGGTCGGCGAAGATATCATTCTGTACTGGACGCACCGCGGTTTCCATCGCGAGAGAATGTGGAAGTACCACGCCGTGCATCACTCGTCCGAGGAGCTGGAATGGATCTCGGCCGCGCGCTTCCATCCGGTCAACCTGTTCCTCGGCAGCGTGTTCGCCGACGTCGCCTTGTTGCTTGCCGGCATCTCGCCCAACGTCTTCCTGGTGCTCGGGCCTTTGACCATCGCCCATTCCGCCTTCGTTCACGCCAATCTCGATTGGACGCTGGGGCCATTCAAATACGTCATCGCCGGCCCGGTGTTCCACCGCTGGCACCACACCGCGGCCGAGCGCGGCGGCGAGCGGAATTTTGCCGCAACCTTCCCGGTGCTCGATCTGATGTTCGGCACCTTCTATATGCCGGCCGGCGAGCTGCCGGGTGACTACGGCATCGCCGAGCGCGAATTTCCCAAGACGTTTCCGGCCCAGCTCGCCCATCCGTTCACACAGTGAAATGGCGGCAGGAATTCGCAGCCATCCTTAAGCGAGCGTCACCGCACGGTCACAGCGATCCGAGCCGGCCGATTTGCACTTCATTCACTATTTTGCAGTCAAGTGGACCGGTCACAGTACGGGTTCTCTAGTCGTCGAATCCGCGTAGCGTTTCGGAGAGTATCGATGACGGCGTTGTGCTTGCGCGGCCTCGCGGCGCTCAGACCGCTCTGCTGGCTCGCGATGGCTTTGTTCCTTGCCGCGGGCGCTTCCGCGGTCCGCGCCGAGGACACGGTCGTCGTGCATCTCGACGAGGCCAGGGTCATCAAGCTCCCCGACCGGGCGACCACCGTGGTGGTCGGCAACCCGCTGATCGCCGACCTGTCGGTCCAGCCCGGCGGCCTCGCCGTCCTCACCGGCAAGTCCTACGGCGCCACCAACTTCCTCATCATGGACAAGAGCGGCGCGGTGCTGACCGAGCACAACGTCGAAGTCCAGGGCCCGACCGACAAGATCGTCGTGGTCTATCGCGGCGTCAATCGCATGACCTATAGCTGCACGCCGGAATGCGCGGCGCGGGTCACGCTCGGCGACCAAACGGATTTCTTCTCCGATACGCTCGGCCGCATGACGGCCCGCAACGCCCAGTCCTTGGCTGCCGGCGCCGGCGCGCCGCACTGACCGCGCAGGCCCAAGGTTGACGAGGCGTTAAAGCGCGTCGCCGGTTAGCCGCAGTCGCTGCAACCTATCGCCAATAGCTGCCGGGTAATGCTTCACCGTGGGCTCGCGCCGATGCGCGGCCGCACTGGGTGAGGGTGAGATGTTCGAGCAGCTGAAACCAAAAATTTCAGCGCGGGCAGTCCGGCTGCTGACGTCGCCGCTGCCGCGCCGTTTCATTTCGCAACGCAAGGCATCGACCACCGTCGAGTTCGGCCTCTTGGCGGCGCCGTTCGTCGCCTTGATCTTTGCCATCCTGCAAACCGCGATCCTGTTCTTCGCCGGGCAGTCGCTCGAGACCGCAGCCGCCACGGCGTCGCGGCTGATCCTGACCGGCCAGGCGCAGACGCAGGGCTGGACCGCGGCGCAATTCAAATCGCAGGTCTGCAGCGTCATCACCGGCCTGTTCAATTGCCAGAGCGGCGTTTACGTCGACGTCGAGACCTATTCGTCGTTCGCCGCGGTCGGCCTCGGCATGCCGGTCAGCAACGGCACCTTCAACAGCGGGAACCTCGGCTACAATCCCGGCGGTCCAGGCGACATCGTGGTGGTGCGGCTCTATTACAAGTATCCGGTCTATGTCGATCTGATGGGCTTCAACCTCGGCACGTTGAACGGCGGCTTCAATCTTCTGGCCGCCACCGCCGTCTTCAAAAACGAACCCTACGCAGCATCCTGAGGAGACGGGCCATGATCGCTCTTGCTCGCAATATGTCCGGCGGCCTCACGCGCTTTGCCAAGGCGCGCGGCGGGCTAGCCGCCGTCGAGTTCGCCATGCTGCTGCCGATCATGATGACGCTCTATCTCGGTTGCGTCGAGATCACGACCGCCGTCGCCACGCAGCGCAAGGTCACCTTGACCGCGCGCGCGCTCGCCGACCTGCCGAGCCAGTTCACGGCTATCACCAACGCTGACATGACGAATATCCTCAACGCCTCATCCGACATCATCGCGCCTTACGCAGCCGCCCAGCTCAAATCGGTGGTCTCGGAGCTTGCCATTGACGCCAACGGCCAGGCCACGGTGGTCTGGAGCGATACGCTCAACGGCACCGCGCGCACGGTCGGCACCGTCGTCAACATCCCGGCGAATCTGGCGGTGGCCAATACTTATCTGCTGCTCGGCGAGGCGCAGTACAGCTACAATCCGTCCTACGGCTATGTCGTCACCGGCACGCTGACGCTCAGCGATCAGATCTACATGCGGCCGCGCCAGTCGAATTCGGTCTCGCGCAAAGCGTCGTGAGCTGCGTCACGGAATCGGCAGCGCCGTCGTCGACTTGATCTTTTCCATGGCGAAGCGCGAAGTGACGTTCTTGAGCGGCACCGCGGCAATCAGCTTTTTGTAGAACGTGTCGTAGCCGGCGATGTCCGGCACCACGACGCGCAGCATGTAATCGACGTCGCCGGCCATACGGTAGAATTCCATCACGTCGGGCATAGCGCCGACCACCTGGGCGAAGCGGTCGAGCCATTCCTGCGAATGATCGCCGGTCTCCACCGAGACGAAGATGGTGACGCCCAGCCCGATGCGGTCCTGATCCACCAGCGCGACGCGCTTCTGGATGACGCCTTCGGCCTCCAGCCGCTGGATGCGCTTCCAGCATGGCGTCGACGACAGGCCGACCCGGGAGCCGATCTCGGCAACCGACAGCGCGGCGTTCTCCTGCAGAACCGCAAGGATTTTCCGGTCAATGGCGTCCATCACGGCGAATAATCTTCCAAATCAGTGAGGGCAAACCTCTATATATAGAAGATTATTCTAAATCAAGTGCGGAAGTGGCTCAATGCGCGGCCAAAAACGCCTCGACTTCCGCCCGGGTCGGCGCCCCGGCCGAGCCCCCGACCCGGCTGCATTTGATGCCGGCGACCGCGGCGCCGAAGCGCATGGCTTCGACTTCGCTGCGCCCCTCGGCCAGCGCCAACGCAAAGCCGCCGTGAAAGGCGTCGCCGGCGCCGAGCGTATCCACCGCGTCGATTTCGAACACCGGCAACTGGCAAAGCTTGCCGCCTTCGAGAAACAAAATGTCGTTCGGCCCATTACTCACCGCGAGAAAGGCGTCGGTCTTGCGCGCGATGCGTTGCAGCCCGGTGGCGAGATCGGCGGCGCCGGTGGTGGCGCGCAAACATTCCGAGGAAAAGATCACGTGGGTGGCGATGCGAAACAGCGGATCGTCTTCGTCGGTCGGCCGGTCGCCGTCGAGGATCACCGGCACGTTGCGCCGCCGCGCCGCTTCGCAGATCGGTTCCACGAAAACCGGATAGCGGTTGTCGGCCAATACCGCGTTCGCGGACGCCACGATCTCGTCCGGATCGGTCGGTATCGTCGAGGCGATGCGCTCGTCGCGATAGGTCACGATGGTGCGGTCGCCGCGCGCATCCATGAAGATCGCCGACAGCGCCGTCGCCAAGCCGTCGACGCGCTGGCAGAACGCACAGTCGATCTTTTCGCGCGCGAATGCAGCCAGCACCCGATCGCCATTGGCATCCTGGCCCGCGGGTCCGCCCATCGGGCCGGCGAGCGACGCGCGGCCGCCGAGGCGGGCGATCGCCACCGCCGCATTGGCCGCGCAGCCGCCGTTGACCACGAAAAAACCAGTGGCCTGCACTTTGCCGTCGGGCTGCGGAAATTGCTCGACGCGAAACACCTCGTCGAGCACGATGATGCCGGTGCAGAGGATGTGCGGCGCGTCGGTCGAAGATCTGTCAATCAAGGACATGTCAGCCAAGGACATGGCAGCCATCTTGGACGAAGCTGCGAATGAGATGGTGCGCGATGGCGACCGGCGGCGGCGTGGTCAAGCCGTCGGGATGGCGGCGGCCGAGCATCAGCGCCAATTCGTCGCGCGAAAACCAGCGCGCGTCCTCGATCTCGCTGCGGTCGATGACGATTGTTTCAGACAGCGCTTGCGCGTGGCAGCCGATCATCAGCGAGCTTGGAAACGGCCACGGCTGCGACATGGCATATGTGACCTTGCCGCAGCGGATGCCGGCTTCCTCCAGCACCTCGCGCCGCACCGCTTCCTCGATTGTTTCGCCAGGCTCGGCGAAGCCGGCCAGCGCCGACCACATGGTCGGCGCAAACCGCGGCGAGCGGCCGAGCACGCAGCGCTCGCCCGCGATCGCCAGCATGATCACCACCGGATCGGTGCGCGGAAAATGCTCGGCCTTGCAAGACGGGCAATCGCGCCGCCAGCCGCCTTGCACCACGCGCGTCGGCGTCCCGCAATTCGGACAGAAGCGATGGCGCCCATGCCAACCGATCAGCGCCTTGGCTTCGGCGAGCGGCGGCAGATGCACGGCGTCGACCAAACCTTGCACCGCGATGGTGCGCAGGTCGGTTATTTTCAGATCGTTGCGCGCCTTAAGCGGTTCGATCGACGCCGGATCGAGGCCGAAGCCGAAGCGCGGCGCTGCGCCTAAGAGGCCGAGGAAGATGGTTTCGCGCGCGCTGCCGAGCGCACCTGCTTCGGCGGGCGAGAACAGCGGATCGAAGGCCTCGCCGCGTTCTTTCATCACCACGAGCTCGCCGCCGATGACATAGCCGCAGGCGCGATCGTCTTGCAAAAATTTCGCCAGCACCGCGTCGTCGCCGCGGCGGTCGGCGGCGCGGTCGATGGCGCTCGCCGTGTAGCCGAGGTGCGGTCGCGGGCCGAGTTCGGGGCGTTCGGACACGATGCGGGGATCGGTCACTCAGCCGCTTCGCGTAACGGCCGCGGATAGATCGCGTCGTAAAGCTCCGGCCGCTGCCATTGCGGACCGAGCACGCCTTGCTTGGCGCCGCAGCCGGCCGACGAGCCGACCTGATCGCGTCCGGCGCGCAGCTGACGCACGCGCTCGAGACTGACGTCGACCAGGCTCATGCCGGCGACCGTGCTCTCGAACACGATCTCCTCAGGCGTCGCCACCATGGCGAGGCCGCGCTGGCCGTGATCGAACAGATTTTGCGTCGTCACCACGATGGCAAGGTTCTCGATGGCGCGCGCCCAGATCAAGGTCCGCCACGTCGCCCACAAGCGGTTCTTGTCCGTGCCCGCCGGCATGAAGATCAGTTCGGCGCCGCGCAAAGCGAGCGCGCGCGACACTTCCGGCATATAGACCTCGCTGCACATGGCGAGCCCGACCTTGCCATGGGCCGTGTCGAACACCGGAAAATCGTTGCCCGGGGTGTATTGGAACTCCCAATCCTTGCCGCCGGTATAGATCCATGGACCGTTCGGATGGGTGCGGCGGTAGCGCGCCGGCGCGCGGCCGTCCGGATAGGCCATGACGATCAGGTTGTAGGCGGTCGCCGCCTTGCGATCGATCGGCTCGATGGTGCCGAATACCACGTGCACGCCGTGAGTCGCCGCCGCTTCCGCCATGGCCGCGGTCGGGTCGAATGTCGCCGGCATGCGCCACGGCCCGGGATAAGTTTCCGGGAAACAGACGAAATCGGCGCCCTCGTGGGCGGCGTGCTCGATGGCGCTCACGGCGTCGGCGACATTGCGCTCATCCTCGCCGGGACGGTGCGAAATCGGCTGCACAATGGCGATGCGGAAGGTCATGGCGGGCTCCTGATCGCGCTTTTCCCCCGTAGATTCCGGGGCTTCCTCTTGGCGGCGGATTGAAGCCGCCGCGTTCAATAAGGTCAAGTCGCGCCTGACCGTGGCAACGCTTGACCCGGATAGGGGTCCCGGACCAACGTCCGCGGAACGGAAGGAATGACCCATGCCGCGCACGCCTCGTATCGCCGTCATCGGTGGCGGCATCGGCGGGCTCGCCGCAGCGCTGGCGCTGGAGCGGCGCGGCGCCGAGGTGGTAGTGCATGAGCAGTCGGGCGCGCTGAGTGAGATCGGCGCCGGGCTGAACCTCACGCCCAACGCGGTCAAGGCGTTGCGCGCGCTCGACCTCGAGCAGGACGTTCAAGCGATCGCAGCGGAAACCGATTTTCTTAACATCCGTAGCTGGAAAAGCGGCCGCTACATTTCGCGCACCAAGCGCGGCGATTTCCGCCAGAAATTTGGCGCGCCGAATCTTTCCGTGCACCGTGCCGATCTGCTCGAGGTTTTGGGAGCAGCGCTGAAGACAACGCAGCTCCGTTTCGGCGCCCGCTGCGTCAGCGTCGATGGCGGCGCGCGTTCCGCCACGGCTCGCTTTGCCGACGGCAGCACCATCGAGGCCGATGTCGTGGTCGGCGCCGACGGCATTCATTCGGCGGTGCGCGAAAGCCTATTCGGCGCCGACAAGCCGCGCTTCACCGGCTGCATCTGCTGGCGCGGCATGGTGCCGGTCGAGGCCGTGCCGGCCGACATCGATACCAAGAACGGCGCCATGTGGATGGGCCCGCACGGCCATGTGGTGCACTACCCGGTGCGCCGCGGCGAGTTGCTCAACATCGTCGCCCATGTCGAAAGCGACGCCTGGACCGAGGAATCCTGGACCCGGCAGTGCGACGTTTCCGAAGTGATGACGACCTATGCGGCGTGGAATCCGACGCTGACAAAACTCTATCCGTGCAGCGAGCGCTGGTACAAATGGGCGCTGTACGACCGCGACCCGCTGGAACGATGGAGCGCCGGCCGCGCCACGCTGCTCGGCGATTCCGCCCACGCCATGCTGCCTTATCTCGGCACCGGCGCCGGCATGGCGATCGAGGACGCTTGTATACTCGCCGCATCGATCGCGCGGGAGGGCGAAGATCTCAGCGCGGCGCTGTTGCACTACGAGCGGTTACGCGTGCCGCGCACCAAGGCGGCCGTGCTCGGCGCCCGCGCCCGCGCCAAGGAAAATCATCTCGCCTCGCCCTGGGCGCGGCTCAAGCGCGACCTGACCTTCAAGCTGCGCGAACGCTTCGGCGGCGAGGACAACACCGCGTTCAAGGTCGGCTGGCTTTACGAATACGACGTCGGACGGGAAATTTCGTAGGGTGGGCAAAGCGAAGCGTGCCCACGCGGCTCCGCACAGGGTGGGCTTCGCCTCGCTCAGCCCACCCTACAAACTACAAAACGCGGTCGCGAATCGCAGCGACGAAGCGCTCCATCGCGTCCGCCGCGTAGGCGAGCCGCGGCAGCGCGCCCCAGACCGGCTTGGGCCAGGCCGCATCGTCCTTGCGCCGCGCCACGACGTGGACGTGCAACTGCGACACCATGTTACCGATCGCGGCCACATTGAGCTTGTCGCAACGCGTCTCGTCCTTGAGCGCCCGCGACACCAGCGCCAGTTCATCCATCAACAGCGTTTGCTCAGCACCGAGATCGATGATCTCGCTTACTCCGGCACGTCGCGGCACCAGGATGAGCCACGGGAAATTGGCGTCGTTCATCGCCAGGAGCCGAGACATAGCAAGGTCGTGGACCAGCACCGTGTCGGCCGCGAGTTGAGGGTGCAGCAACCAACCGATTTCGGACATTTCCGCCTCTCGCATCGAGCCCGTCACGGCTAGCATGACGGCGGCCGCTTTGGCTTGCTTTCTCCCCTGCCCCGGCCAATATAGAGCCGGGAGGTTGGCGGTGGACGAGCCACTCGCCAACCGGGTCAGGTCCGGAAGGAAGCAGCCCTAACGAGCGCGGTTCGGGTCGCTCGTCAGCCTCCCACCCCTTATTTTCGCATCGCGCGAATCTTGAAACCGGCACCATTCGCTACCCTCACGCGGGCGGCGGAGTTTTGAAGAACGATGAACGACGCCGCAAACGAAAAACCCGGTTCCTATCGCGTGCTTGCGCGCAAATACCGGCCCTCGACCTTCGACGACCTGATCGGCCAGGACGCCATGGTACGCACGGTGTCGAACGCCTTCGAGGCCGGCCGCATCCCACAGGCCTGGATCCTGACCGGCGTGCGCGGCGTCGGCAAGACCACGACGGCGCGCATTCTGGCGCGCGCGCTCAACTACGAGCTGCCCGACGGCTCCGTCACCGGCCCGACCATCAAGATGCCGGTGCTCGGCGTGCACTGCCAGGCAATCATGGATTCGCGCCATCTCGACGTCATCGAGATGGACGCCGCTTCCCACAACGGCGTCGACGACGTGCGTGCGATCAACGACGCGGTGCGCTACGCGCCGGTCTCGGCGCGCTACAAGGTCTATATCCTCGACGAAGTGCACATGCTGTCGGGCGCCGCCTTCAACGCGCTGTTGAAGACGCTGGAAGAGCCGCCGGCCCACGCCAAGTTCATTTTCGCCACCACCGAGATCCGCAAGGTGCCGATCACGGTGCTGTCGCGCTGCCAGCGCTTCGATCTGCGCCGGGTCGATGCGGCGCTGTTGGTGGCGCATCTGCAAGGCATCGCCGCCAAGGAAAGCATCACCGCCGAACCCGAGGCCCTGGCGCTGATCGCGCGCGCTGCGGAAGGCTCGGTGCGCGATTCGCTCTCGCTATTCGATCAGGCCATCGCCCATGCCGCGGGACCGGTGCGCGCCGAGGACGTGCGGCAGATGCTCGGGCTGGCCGACCGCACCAGGGTCATCGATCTGTTCGAAGCGCTGATGCGCGCCGACATTGCGCGGGCCTTGGCCGAATTGCGCGACCAGTACGACACCGGCGCCGATCCCGCCATGGTGCTGGGCGACCTCGCCGAGTTCACCCATTTCGTCACCCGGGTGAAAGTCGTGCCGGCGGTGGCCGACGATGTGTCGCTGACCGAAGCCGAGCGCACGCGCGGCCGCGCCTTTGCGGCGAAATTGTCCATGCGCGTTCTGGCGCGTACCTGGCAGATGCTGCTCAAGGGCATCGCCGAGGTCGAGGCTGCGGGCCGGCCGATTGCCGCCGCCGAGATGGTTTTGGTCCGCATCGCCTACGCCGCCGACTTGCCGACGCCCGACGAAGTCATCCGCTCGCTCGGCGACACCGCACGCGGCAACGGCGCCGGTGCTGCACCTTCGGCGCCCACGCCACGCGCGGACATACCGGCGCGTTCGGAGATACCGCGCGGCGGTGGCGGCACCCGTAGCCAGCTGGCCTCGGCCGCGCCGTTGCAGGAACCGGTCGCCCGCGGCGCCGAGGAGAATGCACCGGCGCGCGCGCTCAACCGTTTCGAGGATTTGATCGCGCTCGCCGCCGAAAAGCGCGACGTCTCGTTGAAGAGCGCGCTGGAACGCGACGTGCGGCTGGTTCGTTTCGAGGATGGCCAGCTCGAGATTGCGCTCGAATCGAGCGCGGCGAAAATGCTGGTCGGCGAGCTGTCGAAGAAGCTCCATGATTGGACCGGCCGGCGCTGGATGGTCGTGGTCTCAGCCGAGCAAGGCGCGCCGTCGCTGCGCTCGCAGGCCGAGGAGCGCAAGACCCAGCTCAAGAGCGACGCGCGCAGCGATCCGCTGGTGCAGGCGGTGCTGACGCGTTTCCCCGGCGCCGAAATCGTCGAGGTGCGCCCGCCCGCTGGCGCGCCCGCCGCCGATGACATGCCTGACGCGCCGGATAACGAGAGCGACCCCGATGCCTGATTTTCTCGGCCTGATGAAGCAGGCCGCCGAACTCAAATCAAAAATGGAAACCATGCAGGCCGAGCTCGACCGCATGGAGGTCGAGGGTTCGGCCGCCGGCGGCATGCTGACCGTAAAACTTTCCGGCAAGGGCGACCTGCGCGGCGTCCATGTCGACGAGACGCTGCTCAAGCCGGACCAAAAGGAAATCGTCGAGGATTTGATCGTGGCCGCGCACGCCGACGCCCGCCGCAAGCTCGAAATTTTGCTTCAGGACAAGATGCAGGCGATGACCGGCGGCCTGCCACTGCCGCCCGGCTTAAAATTCTTTTGATGCGGGTCGTACCAAAAAGAATTTCGATGATGCGCGATGTGAGCCACTGCGCTCCCTCCCCCCTTGTGGGGGAGGGTCGGGGTGGGGGGTCGGGAGGTGACGCGCGAGCGTCGACGCTTGCGTGTTACCTCCCGACCCCCACCCCTAACCCCTCCCCACAAGGGGGAGGGGAATAGTTATGCCCTCCATCGCCGCTGGTCCCGAGATCGAACGCCTGATCCAGCTGTTGGCGCGGCTGCCGGGGCTCGGGCCGCGCTCGGCGCGGCGCGCGGCTTTGTTCCTGATCAAGAAGCGCGAATTGCTGATGGCGCCGCTCGCCTCGGCCTTGCAGGCGGCGATGGAGAAGATCGAGATCTGCCGGGTGTGCGGCAATATCGATACGCAAAATCCGTGCGCGGTATGCACCGATGCGCGGCGCGATCCTGCCGCCCTCGTCGTGGTGGCCGACGTCGCCGACCTGTGGGCGCTGGAACGCGCCCGCGCCATCAATGCGCGCTACCATGTGCTCGGCGGCACGCTTTCGCCGCTCGACGGCGTCGGGCCAGACGATCTCACCATCGACGCGCTGATCAAACGGGCGCACGACCCAGCCGTCAAGGAGATCATCCTGGCGCTCAACGCCACCGTGGACGGCCAGAGCACCGCCCACTACATCACCGACCTCCTACACGACGCGGAGGTCAAGGTGACGCGGCTCGCCCACGGCGTGCCGGTCGGCGGCGAGCTCGATTATCTCGACGAGGGCACGCTGGCCGCGGCGATCCGCAGCCGGACGCCATTTTAGGCCCGGCACTGCCTGCAAAATAGCCAGCCACCGCCCGCGGTGCGGCCACGCCAAGCCCTGGAACGGTAAACCGAAACCAAATCCCCGCGATTCCGCCCGGTCCGCAACTTGGCCCGCGGTTTGCATAACAATAGGCTGCGATCTCGGTCTCACTCGTCGTGTTGAATGAGGTTGCAGGAGCCCCCGGAGATCCCGGCACCGGGGGCTCCATTATTTTGTGGACCCTTCGTTATTCCGGGGCGCGCCGCAGGCGCGAGCCCGGAATCCATAATCACGAAAAGCGAGGTTCCTGACTCCAGCGCCATTCCTGGAGCGGCGGGGGTTATGGATTCCGGGTTCCTCGCTCCGCTCGGCCCCGGAACGACGGGCTGTTGCGCGCCTCGCCTGCGCCGTGCACATCATTGCCACCCGCTTGAGCAAGGTACGCGCATGGCCGACGACGTCCCGTTCGACAAGTCTTTCGATCTCGAGCCCGACCGGGTGAAAGAGGTGGCGCCGCTGGTGCGCGCGGTGGCGGCCAACAATCCCAGTCCGTTCACCTTCAAGGGCACGGTCAGCTACATCATCGGCCGCGGCAAGGTGGCGATCCTCGATCCCGGCCCGGACGACGACGCCCATGTCGCGGCGCTGCTCGACGCCGTGCGCGGCGAGACGGTGACGCACATCTTCGTCACCCATACCCATCGCGACCATTCGCCGGCGGTGCCCAAGGTCAAGGCGGCGACCGGCGCCAAGGTTTTCGCCCAAGGCCCGCACCGGCTCGCCCGGCCGCTGCATATCGGCGAGACGCGCCGGCTCGACGCCTCGGCCGACATGGATTTTCGTCCCGACGTCGCGCTTGCCGATGGCGAGACCGTGAGCGGCGATGGCTGGACTCTTGAAGCGGTGACGACGCCGGGACACACCGCCAATCACATGGCTTTCGCGTTTGCCGAATCGGATCTGTTGTTCTCCGGCGATCACGTCATGGGCTGGTCGACCACCATCGTGGCGCCGCCCGACGGCGCCATGAGCGATTACATGGCCTCGCTGCACAAGCTTTCAAAACGCAGCGAGCCGCTCTATCTGCCGGGCCACGGCAACCCGGTGCGCGACGCGCCGCGCTACGTCCAGCATTTGATTGCGCACCGGCGCGGCCGCGAAGCCTCGATCCTGCACCGGCTCGGCAAGGGCGCAGCCGACATTCCGACCATCGTCAAAGCGGTCTATATCGGTCTCGATCCGCGCCTGACCGGCGCCGCCGGGCTCTCGGTGCTGGCGCACATGGAAGAGCTGGTCGCGCGCGGTGCTGTCACCACTGACGGGCCGGCATCGATCGCCGGCACCTATCGCTTGGCGGATGGCTTGGCCACCGGCTGAGGTTTTGTCGCCGGCGCCGGCGCCGGCGCCGGCTTCTGCGGCCGCGCCAGCACGTCGTCGATGTCGTCGATCAGGTTGCGCACCCGCGCCGCATTGGTGCCGAGATCGTGGCGGCCGTACCGCGACGCCGAGCGCACGTCGATGCGCGTGCCGTCGCCGGTCGGCCGCACCCGCACCACCACGTCATCGCGGAAGCCGAGGATCGGCGTGCGCGCGATCGCCTCGATGAATCCGTCGCGAGGCGCCGGCCCTGGCGGAGCGCGCGTATCGACCGGGCGCAGCGCGCTGCCCTGCGGCGGCCGCGCGTCGACGATGCGCCATTTGCGCTTGATGATAACCTTCATCGCCGCGTCGTACGCCTCCTGCGGCGTCGAGTCGGTGACATCGGGCTCGATGTCGGAATAGGCGGCGTGCTGCAGCTCGGCGGCGTAGAGGCCTTCATAGGTGATCGGATTGGCGTCGCGCGGCCGCAACCGCGCGATGGCGTCGAACCGCGGCGGATCGATCGGGT
>Ga0210385_10000209_pt1 | contig 53182 bp, 44 predicted proteins | sample IncBWH26OmetaG_FD_160107 | JGI IMG/M metagenome (GOLD analysis project Ga0210385, IMG submission 160107) | Forest soil microbial communities from Barre Woods Harvard Forest LTER site, Petersham, Massachusetts, United States - Inc-BW-H-26-O ... | reverse complement strand
TCAACCGGATCGGCCAGGTTCTGTTGCACTTCGATGCCGGGAAATATCTCCCGCAGTTCACGGTGGAGAACCTCTCGCACACTGGCCGACTGACGAAAGACGCTACCTGTCATCGCGACGGAAAGCTTTTCTGCGGCAGTCTCGTCTAGGGGGCGTTTTCCCGCAGCACTGTTTGGAGAAGCGTGCGTTGCTAGCCTGCGGACCACCGTGGCGGCTAGCCCGGCCAGTTTGCTTCCGGCGTCATCCAGAATCTCGCGTGCAATCGGGTCTCCCTCGTCGGCGGCGCGAAGGACGATGGGAAAAAGTCGCGCGAACTCAGGCGGTGGGGTTGCGTTGGCTGGGGCCACAAGTTCGTCGATGCTGCGGAGCTTCCATGCTCGAAGAACCAGCGCTGTGAGCGACGTCTCGCGGTCCTGATCCTGTTTCGTTGAATCTCCTTGATCGTATGCGCGCAAGATGGCCGAGATGGCGCGGCGGCCGATCCAGTAGCCTGAGCCCTCGTCCGAGATGGCGAACCCCCAGCCTCCGGCGCGGGCAGTGTGGCCGGCCAGGTCGCGGCCGTAGGCGATCGACCCGGTGCCAGCAATCACGATTACTCCCGGACCGGCGCCGAACGCGGCTTCGAGCGCAATGACAGTGTCGGCAACGACCTCGATCTTTGGGGCCGAGTTTGCGCCGGCGGTTGCCGGGATCATCTCGCGCACAATCTTGCGAATCGTTTCTGCAATCTCCGGACGAGCCACACCGGTAGCACCGATACAAACAGCCGCAATCCGTTCAGGGGAAATTTTCGCCGTGGTGCAAACCTGGCGGATCGCGCCGTGCAGCGATTCCCTTGCCTGCTTCTCGCCGAGGCGAATCACGCTGCAGCCTCCGGTCATGGCCTGGGCCAGCACTGCCGTTTCGTCGGCAAGAACGCAGCGGGTTTTAGTGCCGCCACCGTCGATTCCGAGATAGTAGGCCATCGCGCTAGTTCTAACATAAGTGAACGACGCACTTGGGGCGTGGAACATGCCTGTACAATGCTGCGAACCGTCACTTATTGCACGAGTCGCGACCACCCCCGCCTCGGCTAAAGGAATCGTTTGGGATTAAATCGCATCGATCTGCTGATTATCGCGGTTTATCTGGTGGGAATTACTTTGTTCGGGCTGCGTTTTCGCAAGCGGCAACGGACAATGCGCGACTATTTTCTCGCCGACCGCAATATTCCGTGGTGGGCAATTTCGCTGTCCATTGTTGCTGCCGAAACCAGCACCCTGACTATCATCAGCATCCCCGGCCTCGCCTACGATTCAAACCTTACTTTTCTGCAATGGGTGATGGGATACGTGTTGGGTCGGGTCATCATCAGCTTTGTGCTGCTGCCGCAATATTTTCGCGGAGAGCTATATACCGCCTATCAGTTGATCGAGCGGCGGTTCGGCCCGGAACTGCGGACAGTGACGGCGGGCGTGTTTCTTCTGACCCGCGCGGTGGCTGAGGGAGTACGCGTTTACGCGGTGTCGATTGTTGTTTCGATTGCGCTAGGCACGGGCGAGGTCGCTTCGATCGCGATCATCACCATCCTGACTTTGATCTACACCTTCGAAGGCGGCCTGGCAGCGGTCATCTGGACCGACGTGATCCAGACCTTTATTTATGTCGGCGGAACACTGGTCGGTCTGGTAACGATTCTGCATCTGGTGCCTGGAGGATGGAGTTCGGTCGCGGCGATCGCCGGCGGACTGCACAAGTTTCAGGTATTCGATACTCCAGTCTTGACCCACTTCCCATATCTCGATTTAGCCAAGCCTTACACGCTGTGGGCTGGACTCATCGGCGGCGCGGTTTTCACGACGGCCAGCCATGGCACCGATCAGCTGATTGTCCAACGATTGCTGGCGGCGCGAAATCAGCGGCAATCCGCACTGGCTCTGTTGTCGAGCGGCGTAACTATCTTTTTTCAGTTTGCGTTGTTTCTTTTTGTAGGCGTGATGTTGTTTGCTTACTATCGAGTGCCTTCGATGACATTCGGACGGGCCGACCGGATTTATCCGACGTTCATCGTCAGCCGGATGCCGCACGGGATGGCGGGACTTCTGATCGCGGCAATTCTGGCGGCGGCCATGTCGAATTTGAGCGCCGCGCTCAATTCGCTCTCGTCGAGTTCGATCATGGATTTTTATTTGCGCTTCCGTTCACCCTCTCGCCCGGAAGTAAGCGATCCGCGGCGCTTGCGCGTGGCGCGGCTAATGACTGTCGCGTGGGCATTCGTATTGTTCGGCTTGGCGGTTCTGGCGTTGCATCGTGTAGCCCGGGTGGTGGAAGTGGGATTGCAAATCGCTTCAGTGGCTTACGGAGCCCTGCTCGGCGTCTTTCTGCTCGGCGTGCTGACCAAGCGAGCGAATCAAACAGGCGCCATGGTTGGCATGGCCTGCGGATTGGCTGTCGAACTCTACCTGTGGCAGTGGTCGCACGTCGCGTTCACCTGGTGGGTCACGATCGGCACTTGCGTGACGTTTATCGTGGGATACGCATTAAGTCTGCTCGTATCATCTGCTCGCATCAGCCGAGGGTTTTCTTAGCGATCCTTGCGAGTCTTCTGCATAGTTTGCGGTTAGAATCTGTCATTCTATTCGCGAAATCCTATGACTCAGCCGAGACCGGAACTGGCGCGCGATCTGAACCTCTCGCATGCGGGTGCGGTTGTGGTCGGCACCATTATCGGGAGTGGAATATTCCTGGTGCCATCCGAAATGATGCAGGCGGTGGGATCGGCGCGGCTGGTCTATCTCGCCTGGATGGTCGGCGGCCTGCTCTCTTTTTTCGGAGCGCTTACATATGCCGAATTGGGAGCGATGAAGCCGCAGGCTGGCGGCGAGTATGTTTACGTCCGCGACGCTTACGGACCGCTGGCGGGATTTCTGTATTCGTGGACGTGGTTTCTAATCGCGAAGCCGGGTTCGATTGCGACCATCACCACTGGACTGGTGCGGATTCTCGGAACCTTCCCCGCGTTTTCTTTTTTCTCGCGTCCCTTTGTATCGCATCCCTTGACCGTTAACTATGGCCAACTTGCGGCCATTGCCGCCACGGTGTTGATTTCCTGGCTGAACTACATTGGCGTCCGCCGTGCCGGAGAATTCCAATTCCTGTTCACTCTTCTGAAAGTTGCCATCATCCTTGGAATTGTGGCCGTGGGCTTTTCTTATGCCGGGGGGACGTGGGCGAATTTCGCGACCGAGTTCACCGGCGCGAAAGGCGGCGTAGCAGGATTTTTCGCGGCGCTGGTGGCCGCCCTTTGGGCCTACGACGGCTGGAATGATCTGAACATGGTCGCGGGCGAGATCCGCAATCCCCAGCGCAACATTCCGTTGTCGCTGATCTGGGGCGTAGCGACGGTGGGCGCGCTCTACATCCTGGTAAACGCGGCGGTCCAGTACGTGTTGCCTGCGGCGGCGGTCGCGGGTTCGGAGCGTCCTGCTTCGGACGCGGTGGCACTGGTGCTGGGACACCTCGGTGCCAGCCTGGTCTCGGCCGGCATGGCGGTTTCGATGCTTGTTACCTTGAATGGCACCATCATGAGCGGAGCGCGGGTACCGTTTGCGATGGCGCGCGACGGCTATTTTTTCCACGCCATGGCACAGGTCCATCCGCGCTTTCGCACGCCTTCGGTCGCGATTATTGTGCAATGCGGGCTGGCGATTGTATTGCTGCTTTTGGGAGGCAGTTTCAGGCAATTTTTTTCGCTGACAATTTTCGCGGAGTGGCTGTTTTACATGATCGCGGCTAGCACGGTGTTCGTTTTCCGGAGTCGTGAGCCGCATGCTGATCGACCCTACCGCGTTTGGGGATATCCCATTGTGCCAGCGCTATTTGTCCTGGTTGCTGCGGCCCTGCTTTACTACACTTTCACCGATAATCTGAAGAGTTCGGTGGGCGGATGCGTGGCCATTCTGGCCGGGGTTCCAGTGTTCTACTTCTTTGCGCGCCGCCGCGCAATGGCCCCAAAGTAGGCTTCCGACAGGCCGTATACCAAAGATTGTTACCAAAGGACAGGCGCAGGGGGCACGTTTACCCCCTGCCCATTCTCCCATAAGGTGAAGACTCCAACACCCAAGCGCTCTCCCCGGCCCTGGGCCCCCTTTTGGAGTCATGAATGCCTACTGCTAATGGCGGATTTCAACTCGGCCTTTTGCCTGAAAAGAAGTGGAACTGGCGGACCTTTGCCACGAGCTACGGAATACTCGCGGGCCTCATTCTGCTGCTGGCAATCGTCGGCGTCATGACGTCCGATTCGTTGCTGACAGGTATCGACTATCACGTTACCGAGTTAATACCACGACCCTCTTTGCGGCCCGAGCGGATGCCCAAGCCTCATCCGGTGCACGCCAAGTTGTTACCGCCCGAACCGGTTTTTCAAGCGCCGAAATTAGTCGTGCCCCACGAGATCCGGGCACCCAAGCCGCAGCCGCAGGAAGTCGAGCCACCCAAGGTGACGATGAACAACTTCGCACCGGCGGTGTTGACGCAAACCAGTGCAGCACGGCCGGTGTTGGTTCATACCGGCGAGTTTGCGGGAAGTTCGGTGACGCCGACGGTGAACGCTCCGATTTCGAAAGTGCAGACGGGCGGCTTCGGAGATCCGAACGGATTGAAGCCGAGCGATAACAGCAAACCTAATGGCAAGCTCATCGCATCCGCTGCAGGTTCATTCGATATGCCGATCGGGGCCGGACAAGGCAACGGATCGGGCGGCGCGAAAGGGATCAAAGGAACAGTCGCAAGCGCGGATTTTGGCAGCGGCGTCGCGACGGGTGGACACGGAGATGGACGCGCCGGTGGTCGCGGCGTGCAGACCTCTGGTTTTGGTTCGCAGGAAGTTGCGCAGAACACTCCACATGTTCAGCGCATGGATAGCGGCCCGGCATCCACACCGGTCGAGATCACTTCCAAGCCAAATCCGATTTACACCGAAGAAGCGAGAAATCTGAAGCTGGAAGGTGAAGTCCTGCTTGAAGTGGAGTTCGCGGCGAACGGGCAACTGCACGTGAACCGCGTGGTGCGCGGACTCGGACATGGTCTCGATGAAGCAGCGGTAGCCGCCGCCAACAAGATGCGTTTCAAACCGGCCCAGCGCAGCGGGCAGGCAATCGATTCGACAGCAATTGTGCACGTGGTATTTCAACTGGCGTACTGAATCCGATGTACCGAAAATTGGAGACGAGCTTTATGCGGAAAGTTATCGGCAACATGAGTTGGATGGTTTTGGCTCTGTTCGTGGCAACCGTAACGACAGCGGCCCAACAACCGGCGTCCGCGCCGCAGAACCCACAACCGGCAGCGGCGACGCAGCCGGCTCAGCAGCCGAGCCAGGCGCAAGCCAATCTGGCTCCGCCGACCACGATGGATCAGGTTGTGGATCGCGTGATCCTGCGTGAGAAAGAGCTGATCAAGTTCCTGGCTCCGCGCACGCCGATCGTGGAGACCTATCTGCAGAACCTGGCGCAGGATCCGCAGCTTGGCCCGATTCCGCAGGAAGACCACTACTTTCTGGGACGCATGGACCTGAGCGAATCGATTGATCGCAGCGATTATCTCGACGGCAAAGGCGCCAAGGACAAAGACAAAGGCGAGGGGATGGAGAAGCATCTTCTCGGCGAGTTTACGAAGAAGTTCAAGTTCCAGTATCAGCCACTCGGCTTTTCGTGGATGATCTTCGCCGACCGGAACGACTTTGACCGTCAGCACTACGATTTCCACTACGCCCGGCGCGAGTTCCTGGGCGACGTGCGCTGCCTGGTGTTCGATCTGACGCCGAAAAAAGATGCGGGCAAAGGGCGCTTTCTCGGCCGCATCTGGGTTGAAGACCAGGACTTCAACATCGTTCGTCTGAACGGAACTTATGCGCGGCCCACGCGCAACAACTATTACTTTCACATGGACAGCTGGCGCTTGAATTTAATTCCCGGCTACTGGGTACCAGCCTACATCTACAGCGAGGAAGGCGACTTCACCGCTGGAGCTACCAACAAGATCGCGTTCAAGGCTCAGACTCGTATGTGGGGATACAACCTCAAGACGGGCTCGGCCAACGACGAACTGACGAACATCCGGGTCGACAGTGTGAAAGACGACACACCGACCGCGCAGGATGCGACTCCTCTGGCCGCCGAACGTGAATGGCAGCAACAGGCCGAAGACAACGTCGTCGAGCGTCTGGAACGCGCCGGGCTGCTGGCGCCGGAAGGCGATGTCGACAAGATTCTACAGACCGTCGTCAATAACCTGGAAATCACAAATAACATCGAACTGCCCCGTCCAGTCCGGACGCGGGTGCTGACGACTTCTCCGCTGGAAACTTTCAGTGTCGGCAATACGATCGTCGTGAGCCGCGGGCTGATCGACGTGCTTCCTGACGAAGGCAGCCTGGCCATGGTGCTCTCGCACGAATTGGCTCACATCGTTCTGGGACATAACCTCGGGAGCCAGTACGCTTTCAACGACCGCATGCTGTTTTCCGACGAAGGCACTTACCAGAACCTTGGATTCAAGCATATTCCGGAAGAGGAAACGGCCGCTGACAAGAAAGCGGTGGAGATGCTGAAGAATTCACCGTATGCGCAGAAGCTGGATTCTGCCGGTCTTTTCCTGAAAGCCCTGCAACAACGGGCTCCGCAGTTGAGCGCTCTGCTGCAAGCTCACCTGGGCAACAATATCGTGGAGAACGGGACAGTGAGCCGCATGGCTGCGCTCGAAACCGCAGCTCCCGCGCTCGACTGGAACAAACTCGATCAGATCGCCGCTCTGCCGTTGGGTGGACGCGTCAAACTGAACGCGTGGGATGACAAAGTGGAAATCGTGAAGGCGCAACCGGTCGCGATCACATCCGCGCGCGACAAGATGCCCTTTGAAGTCACTCCGTTCTATCCGAGGCTTTCGCGTTATAGCGCCACTGCCGCGCCAACGGGCAATGCCACCGCTGCGACGACGTCCGCAACCCCTGCAACTACCGCCGACGCGACAACAAGCCACTGAGTCGGCATTCGAGTTGATAGAAGCGCAGGCCGGGACCGGAAGAAATTCCGGGTTCCCGGCTTGTGTCTTTCTGGTCCAACATCAGGCAAGCTGCGATCAGCAGCAAAACTTTGCATACCCGCAAAAGCCGCCACCAGCAGGCGTTTCCTCTCTATCCATTGCCGCGCGCTTTTGCTAAGATGAACCGCCTGCACCTGCCGCCCACGGGGAGGGTTTTAAAATCCAGCAGTTCAGTTCTGGGGAAAGTTCTGTGTGCGTTGCCACTGGCAGCGTCAAGAAAGGTCGTGCATTTTGTCCAAGAAGTTTATTCTCCCAATGGTTTTGGTTTTGCTTGTTATATCCGGCGCCGCGCTGGCGCAGACTCTCACCGCGCTAAAGCACCAGCCGCCCGACGGAATTGTTTACACCTTCCAGATGACTGATGGCACAGTGATAGCGCAAGGCGATAACTGTTCCGATTTTTGGAAGCTTACGCCTGACATCACCGGAAGCTATGTCAACGGGACCTGGACGCAAGTCGCCAGTCTTCCCGCCGGATACGCTCCCGACGCAACGGCCTCCGCGGTCCTGGCAGATGGGCGCCTGCTCCTTGAGGGCGGTGAATACTCCCAATGCGGCGCTGTGTTTTCACTGACCAACCAGGGCGCCATCTACGACCCCTCGGCCAATACGTGGTCCACGGTAGCCCCGCCCAAGGGCTGGAACTATATCGGAGATTCACCTTCGACAGTCTTGGCAAACGGCGAGTACTTGATCGGAAACAAACTGACCAAGAAAATGGCGATTCTCGATCCCACCACCATGACTTGGAAATCATCGCCTGACAAAGGTAAGGCCGATTTCAACGCCGAGGAAGGCTGGACCTTGTTGGCAGACGGCTCAGTCCTCACGGCGGATGTGAAGGATGCTCCTAACTCCGAAATCTATAGCGCAGCGGCAAAGAAGAAGGAATGGACGACCGCCGGCAGCACGATTGTGGATTTGCATTCACCATCGCCCTTCGGCTGCATCAATTACGGTCCAAAGAACAAGCTCTGCTATTACCCGCCTGGAGAAATTGGGCCCGCGATTCTTCGCCCAGACGGCACCGTATTCGCCACCGGGTCGTATACAAACAGCGATGGCCCTGGCAACACGGCCATCTATGACTCGCTCACCAACACGTGGACGGTGGGCCCCACGTTCCCCAACGGTGACAACGCAGGCGATTCGTTTGCCGTTCTGCTGACGAACGGTGATGTGCTCGTCGAAGGCGACTCCGGTACTTCTTATTTGTTCAATGGGACGACCTTTACGGCCGGCCCGTTTACCCCGGGGAGTCTGATGATACTGCCCAACGGGCAGGTGCTGATCGGAGGCGGAACGACGGAAGTCTATACGTCATCGGGAACCTACCAGAGTTCGTGGCAACCGACGATTTCAAGCTTCCCGTCAAGCGTAACTCCTGGATCGACGTACTCGATCTCAGGCACGCAGTTCAATGGATTGTCGCAAGCAGGGGCCTTCGGAGACGAGTTCCAGTTCGCGACGAACTACCCTCTCGTGCAGATTACCAACGGTTCCACCAAGCACGTGTTTTACGCCAAGACCCACGGCCACAGCAGCATGGGCGTGGCGACGGGCACGGCGACGATTACTACCAACTTCGATGTGCCCTCGACGATTGAAACCGGCGCGAGCACATTGGTCGTGATCGCGAATGGCATTCCTTCCGAGCCGGTTAGCATTACGGTTCAGTAAGAACTGGCTCGAGTTGGTATAGATGAACTTGCCCTTGCTTCTTCCCAGAACGGGAGAGGCAAGGGCATTTCTTTTTGTAGGCTCAGGTGCTGATCAGAGTTGCTAGAAATGATTTCGCAAGTCACCGAAGCGGTCGACGACTAGCAATTGCTGCGGTACCGGAGCAATGGCGACCTGCTCGTGCTCCAGAACCCAGGTGTTGTTGTGGGGTATGAATATGGCGTGAAGACCGGCCGCCAGTGCGGGGTTTATATCAGACTTCGGGCTGTTGCCAATCATCCACGTCACATCCGTGGCGAGCGCGTACTTGGCAATGGCGGAGCGGTAGGTTGATTCATCCTTCTCTGCCACAATCTCAATCGCGGAAAAATATTCTTTCAATCCAGAGCGCTCGATTTTTCCTGATTGCTCAGCCGGATGTCCCTTGGTCATCAGGATCAGGTGGTGTCGTTCGCCCAGGTACTTCAGGGTCTCGGGCACGCCTGGCAGAATCTCGATGGGATGGTCCGCGATCTGATGCGCGAAACTGCGAATGCGATCCTGGAGTTCGGGTGTAACCGGGTCAACGGAAAGCTTTTCAAAAGTCTTGACCAGCGAATGCGTGAAGCTGTGCAGGCCGTATCCGTGGGTCGCGATCGACGATCGCTCAACCTCGTTGAGCACCAGGCGCACTTGCTCGGGCGAATGCTCGCGATGGTCGAGAAAAGAAATAAATTTCGCGATCGCCCGCTCGAAATAAATGTTGTTTTCCCAGAGCGTGTCATCGGCATCGATGAGCAGCGTCTGGGCTCCGTTCTCGTTCGGCATGTCTTCATGATAACGGCTCGGGTCGAGTTCAGAGCTTTTGATAGACTGGTTCTCACATGATCAGGGGTCGTATTAAAAGCATTTTTACAAGGGTCTTCACACACACCAGACCGGTTTTAGTTTTCATTTTTCTCTTTTCAGTACTCGCATCGGTACTCGGGGCCGCGCAGAAAACCGCGAAGCGTTCGATGACGGGTTCCGCGGCGAGAAGCGGCTCGCCAGCAAGCCTGCAGGTTGCGCCTGACCTGGCGGCACACCTGGCCAAGTTCAGGCATGTTCCCATGCCTTTTCGGACAGCGGGCCTGACCGCACGCGAGCAGCAGATGGTCCGCAAACTAGTGGAAGCCTGCGGTTATCTGGAGAGCATTTACTGGCGGCAAAGCGATTCCGATGGTCTAACGCTTTATCAGTCTTTGGCCTCGAGCCGGAACCGTCGCGACATCGAACTGCGGCGCTATCTTTGGATCAATGGGTCCCGCTTCGATTTGCTCGACGACAATAAGCCCTTTGTTGGGACCGAGTCCATGCCGCCGGGGCAAGGATTTTATCCCGCCAATCTGACGCGAGAGAAACTGGAAGAATATGTCAGACAGCATCCGGAACAGAAGACGACAATCTACGATCCACTCACCATTGTTCGCTGGAATCCGGGGAGGATTGATCGCGACAAGCTCGACGCTGTTCCCTATCGCATTGCCTTTCGCGCTTTTCTGGAGCCCGCGGCTAAGGCGTTGCGACAAGCGGCTGCGCTGAGCACCGACCCTGCATTTGCGAAATTTCTCCGGCTGCGAGCTGATGCTCTGCTCAGCGATGACTATCTCCCGAGTGACCTGGCCTGGCTGGATTTGAAGAACCCTAAATTTGACATCATTTTTGCGCCCTATGAGACCTATATGGACGGACTGCTGGGCGTGAAGGCTTCTTACGGCGCGGCGGTGATGGTACGCAACGAGCGCGAAAGCAGAAAGCTCGATTTGTTCCAGCAATACGTGCCGCAGATTCAGGACGCGCTGCCACTTGACCCACAAGATCGCCCGTCGAAGCAGGGTCTGGAAACACCGATGGAGGTAGTGGACGCTCCGTTTCGAGCCGGAGATCTGACGCACGGATATCAGGCCGTGGCCGACAATCTGCCGAACGATCCGCGCGTGCACGAACAAAAAGGCAGCAAGAAGATTTTCTTCAAGAATTTCATGGACGCGCGAGTGAATTACGTCATGTTGCCGGTTGCGCGCAAACTAATGGAGCCGAGCCAGGCTGCGAAAGTTTCGGGCGAAGGTTATCTGCTGGGCACGGTCATGCACGAAATCTGCCACGGACTCGGTCCGGCGTATGCCCGGACTTCGGCGGAAGGAACGGCAGGTAAAGTCGATATACGCGAAGCGCTTGGCCCAAGCTTCAGCGGACTCGAAGAAGCGAAGGCCGATGTGACTGGAATGTTTGCTTTGCGATGGCTGGTGGAACACGGCGTGCTACCCAAAGAAAAGCTGGAAGAGTACTACGCATCGTATGTCGGCGAATTGTTTCGTGCCATGCGCTTCGGTGAAGCGGAGGCGCACGGTCAGGCAGAGCTGATGGAGTTCAACTATCTTGCGGAGCAAGGCGTGATTCGCCGCACTGCCAGCGGCAAGTACGCGATTGAGTACGAGAAGATGCCGGCAGCTTTGGCGGATTTAGCGAAAGAATTACTGGCAACCGAAGCCACGGGCGACCGATCGCGCGCAGAAAACTGGTTCAAAAAGTATGGCGCGATGCCGGAGGAATTGAAGACGGCGCTGAATACCGTAGAGGATATTCCGGTGGATATTGATCCGGTGTTTTCGTTTGCAGAGAAGGTGCGGTAGAACAGCCGCGAGCTAGACCCACTCCACGCGCGGCTTTTGCGGAATGATTCCCGCTTTGTGTCCCATATCGAGCAGGCGTCGCACGGCTTCGCGGCCGTCGTCTCCGTAATCGAGCGTGCGCTCGTTCACGTACATGCCGACGAACTTGTCAGCGAGTTGGGTATCGAGATCGCGGGCAAATTGCATGGCATAAGCGAGCGCTTCCTCACGATGCTCGATTGCATATTGGATGCTCTCGCGCAGCGCCTGCGTAACGCTCGACATCGTCTCGCGTCCGAGCGAACGGCGAATCGCATTCCCGCCAAGCGGCAACGGAAGTCCCGTAACTTTCTGCCACCATCGGCCAAGGTCCACGACGCGATGCAAGCCGGACTTGTCATAGGTTAGCTGGCCTTCATGGATGATGAGGCCAGCCTCGTGCTTGCCTTCGAGAATCTGCGGAATGATCTGGTCGAAGGGCACAACTTCAACCTCGATGCCGGGCGCGAACAGCTCAAGCGCCAGGTAGGCAGTGGTGAGTTTGCCGGGCACGGCGATCTTCTTGCTTTTGATTTCATCTTGTGTGAAAGGACGAGTCGAGACCAGCATCGGCCCGTAACCGTCGCCGACGCTGCCTCCGCACGACATCAACGTATAGTTCTCCTGAATGTACGGGAACGCATGAAACGAAATCGCAGTTACGTCGTAGACGCCCTCCTGCGCCTGACGATTCAGGGTCTCAATGTCGCAAAGGGTGTGGCTGAACTTCAGTCCCGGCACACGAACCTTATTCGTGGCCAGACCATAAAACATGAAGGCGTCGTCGGAGTCCGGGCTATGGGCCACGGTGATTTCGCGAACGGGAGAAGATACCGTACTCATAAGATTTACAAATCCTGTTCTATAAACCTGGTTCTATTAAATTGGAAAAAACTTGCAGTAGAGACGCGGCCTGCCGCTTCTGCCGCATGAAACAAACCAAAGCGAAATGTGGCCACTTTCCCGGTCTACCGGGAAGTGTACTTGCGCCAACTCGCGGCTACTCCGGCGGCCATCATCACCTTGATGACTTCCGCAAAGACAAACCAGTAGAGGCCATATCGGATCGCCAGAGATACAGAATGCGTGAGAACTGCCAGCCAAGTGAGTCCGCCCGCAAACAGAACCATCTCCGCCGCCACGGACGAAAGCGCAGCCCATGCGAATCGCCGCGAGCTGTTTATCGGCTTCCGCTCGTATAACCATCCCGCGACAAAGGCCACCAGCGGGTAAACCATCAGAAAGCCGCCGGTCGGGCCGAGCAGATGCGTAATTCCGCTTCCCAGAATCGCCGGACTAAATACCGGCAATCCGCAAGCGCCTTCGACAAGATAGAGCGACATTGCGGCGAACCCGCGACGCGAACCGAGGACCAACCCCACCGCCAGCACGCCAAAGTTTTGCAGCGTCAGCGGAACCGGAGTAAAAGGCAGGGGCACGGTCACGCGAGAGCACAGGGCAATAAAAAGACTGGCCGAAACTATGATCGTAATCTGCTTGGCAATTTCCAGCGACAGCGACCGCTCGGAAGCCCGAGTAGCGGCCATGGACGGAGTGGCTCTGAACATGACTTTCCTTTCTTCGCGCAAATGTTCACGGCAGATTCATTGAGTCATCAGGCCTGAGGCGATGAATCGTCGAGCGCGTCAGATTCCGCTTTATGCGCCGCGGAGGGCTTCATATGCCGCCGCACCCGCATGTAAATCGTAAGCGCAACCGACACGACCACCGCAAGACTCACTCCCAGGATAAGGAACCACCAGAGCATCCGCACAACAACTCAAGAATAGCAGATGGATGGAACCAGCAAGTCTGTTGAATCAGGAAATACAGGGAAAATGAAATACCGAGGCGGCGATTGCGAGCGTCAACCCTTCTTCGCCGCTTTAGCCATCGCCTTACGACGATTCTCGATATTCTTGGCCACTCTCTCCAGCCGCTTGCGAGCGGTTTTCGATCCGGTAGCTACCTTCTCGATGTTCGACCAGGCATCGGGATTATCCATTTTCTGGCGGAGCTCTTTCAGGAAGGGATGGATTTTCGCAAAGATGAAGAACATTTCGCCGCTACAGCCAGGCTGCACGAACAGCTCTTCGTGGAGCGCACCCTGCAGCACCAACGATGCCGCCATATCCCAGTAGCTGCCCACCTGCCGTATCCAGGAATTCTCCTGGCTGGGAAAAGCGTTGGCAACTTTCAGGAAATCGTCGGCGCTCTCCGGCCAAAACTCAGCCACGAACCAATGCCTGGCCTTGCGCATTTCCGCCTCGCGGCGAAGGTCGTAGAGCTTCAGGATCACTTCCGCATCGTGCGCGGTTGCCTTCTTAGCCATTTTTTTCGCCTCGTTCAATCGAAAATTATATTCAGGCCTTCACCGCGTCCGCGCTTGCGCCCTCAACCGCGCGTTCGTAATCACACTCCTTGTTCGGACACGCGATTACCGTTCCGTCTTTGCGGATTCGTTCCACCAAATACTCATGTCCGCAACTCGGGCACTTCTCCGGCACGGGTTTCGCCGCCGACGTGAACTTGCACTTCGGATAATTCCCGCAGCCGTAAAAAGTGTTGCCTTTACGCGCGCGCTTTTCAACCAGTTCGCCTTCTTTGCATTCGGGACATTTCACACCGATGAAGTTCTGCTTCACGTACTTGCAATCGGGATAGCCACTGCAGGATGTGAACTCGCCATAACGGCCATGGCGCAGGATCAGGTTGCGCTTGCACAACGGGCAAGTTTCATCCAGCGGAATATCCGGCACCTTTTTGCCCTGATCGAGGCGTCGCGTCGTCTTGCAATCGGGATAGCCCGTGCAAGCCATAAACTGGCCAAAGCGCCCGCGCTTCAGCACCATCACACGTCCGCAGTTTTCGCAGTACTCCTCTTGCGCCGTCTCCTGGATATCGGCGGAATCGAGGTCGGGCAGATTGATGGGATTTTCCTTGGTGAACTTGCAGCTCTCGGGATTTTCCTTGTCGTAGGTGCTGCAGGCATAGAACGAACCGTGCTTTCCCCATTTAATAACGAGCGGCGCGCCGCAGAGTTCACACTTTTCGTCGGTCGGCTTCTCCATACGCTTGATGTTTTCCATGTGCTTCTCGGCGTAACGGAGATCTTTGGCGAATTTTTTGTAGAATTCGGTGAGCGCGTCGTTGCCCGTCTGCTTGCCTTCTTCAATCTCGTCGAGTTCTTCTTCCAGGCGCGCGGTGTACTGGAAGTCAAAAATATCTTTGAAATTCTCGACCAGCAGATCGGTGACGACGAGTCCGATTTCCGTCGGCACGAACTTGCCCCCGACTTTCTGCGCGTACATCCGTTCCTGGATGGTGCTCAGAATTGTGGCGTAGGTTGAAGGGCGTCCAATGCCGCGTTCCTCGAGTTCTTTAACGAGCGAAGCCTCATTGAAGCGCGGAGGTGGTTCGGTGAAATGCTGCTCGGGCAGCAGCGACTTCAGCGTGAGCTTCTGTCCGGCCTCGAGCGGCGGCAATTTGTGTTTCAGTTCCTCGTCTTCCTCGTCCTTGCTGTCTTTTGATTCTTCGTAAACCTTGAGGAAGCCGTCAAACTTCATCACCGATCCGGTGACGCGGAACCAGAACACGTCGCTGCCCGATTTGGCATCGATATCGACCGAGGTCTGGTCGAACACAGCGGGATTCATCTGCGAAGCAACAAATCGCTGCCAGATCAGTTTGTAAACCTTGAACTCGTCTTCCTGCAGATATTGTTTGACCTGATCGGGATGACGCGCGGCCGAACTGGGACGAATGGCTTCGTGCGCCGCCTGCGCTTCTTTCTTCTCCTTATATGTATTAGGGGATTCGGGTAGATACTGTGCGCCATACTCGGACCCGATGTACTCGCGTACCTCGGCAATCGCTTCGGGTGCGACTCGAGTCGAATCGGTTCGCATGTAGGTGATCAAGCCGACCAGACCCTCGTCGCCGAGTTCAACACCTTCGTAAAGGCGCTGCGCAATCATCATGGTGCGCTTCACGCTGAAACGCAGCTTGCGGGAGGAATCCTGCTGCAACTTGCTGGTTGTGAACGGTGGCGTGGCGTTGCGGCGGCGCTCTTTTTTCTCAGCCGAGCGGACAACCCAATCGGCCTTTTCGAGCGCCATGCGGATCTGTTCCGCCTGCTCGCCATTCGTAACTTCTATCTTCTCTTCGCCCTTGCCCAGAAAACGAGCATCGAACGCCGGAGGTTTACTGGCGGCGAGATTGGCATCGATCGTCCAGTATTCTTTTTTCTCGAAGGCCTTGATTTCGCGTTCGCGATCGACAATCAAGCGCAACGCAACCGTCTGTACCCGTCCAGCGGAGAGCCCGCGGCGGACTTTGTCCCACAATAAAGGAGATACCTGGTAACCCACCAGGCGATCGAGCACACGGCGGGTCTGCTGCGCGTCGACCAGATTCCTGTCGATGTCGCGCGGATGCTCGAATGCGGCCTTGACGGCACGCTGCGTGATCTCGTTGAAAGTTACGCGACGAATGCGCGCGCCGTCCCCAATATCATCGGGTTTCGCCTTGGCGCTTTTCTTCCCCTTCTTGGGCTTCTTCCCGTTCTCTTCGCCGAGCTCGTCGGCAAGATGGGCGGCGATCGCTTCGCCTTCGCGGTCGGGATCGGGCGCGAGATAGATGTGGTCGGCTGAGAGCGCCAGCTTTTTCAGCTTGGCCAGCACTTTTTCTTTTCCCGGGATGACGACGTACTCAGTTTCGAAATCGTTTTCGAGATCGACACCGAGGCTGCTCTTGGGCAGATCCTTCACGTGGCCGTAGGAAGCATCGACCGTGAATCCCTTGCCCAGATATTTCTGGATAGTTTTCGCCTTGGCCGGCGATTCGACAATGACTAGACCTTTGGACAATGGTTCCTCAAATGAGCGTTATTTCACTCGAAACTAACATGATTTGGCAAATTTCGCGAAACCGGCGCCCGGGCTACGAGCTCGGAGCGCTTCAAAAACTCTTCACAAAATTCTTTCCCGGCAACTGCCGCACTTTACCATTCAGTTCCAGTTCGAATAGTGCGGCGAAGATTTCTGACGATGACATTTCGGCTTCGAGCAATTCCACCAGCTCGTCGATATGCGTGGATTCGTCGGCCTTCAATAGCTTGAGGATCTTCTTCTCGTGGGCTGAGCTTGGTTCGTCCGGGAATAGAGATGCGGTTTCCGGCTCAGGAGATTCATTCTGCATCAAGCTGAGCGCGACCTGCACATCCGTCGGCAGCTCTTCCCACACGTCCTCCCAGGTGGCAACCAGCTTTGCACCCTGCTTGATCAGCGTATTTGGTCCCCAGGCATTTTTGTTGGTCACGTTCCCGGGAACGGCGTAGACATCGCGATTTTGTTCGAGGGCGCAGCGCGAGGTGATGCGTGTACCGCTGTATTCCGCCGCTTCCACCACCAGTACCCCTGCCGCCATGCCGCTGATAATGCGGTTACGGATGGGAAAGTTTTGCGGAGCAGGCGAAGTCCCGACCGGAAACTCGGTGATCAACGCGCCGCCCAGTGCCAGCATCTGCTCGGTGAGACGCGTATTTTCCTTCGGATACATGATGTCGATTCCGGTACCGAGTACAGCGATGGTTTTTCCCTTGGCCGCGAGCGCGCCGCGATGTGACGACGTATCGATGCCGCGTGCCAGTCCGCTGATGATGACTAGTCCGCGCGCGGCGAGGTCGGTCGAGAGGCGTTCGGCCATGCCGCTGCCGTAAGGCGTCGGGTGACGCGTTCCTACCATCGCAATCCCCGGCTGCGAGAGCACCTCGACGCTTCCTTTCACGAACAGGATTACTGGCGGGTCGTAGATTTCTTTCAGCCGCAGCGGATATTCAGGATCGCCGGGCGAAATAATTCTGGCTCCAGCTTCGACTGCCTTCATGCATTCCTGCTGCGCCAGTTCCATCGATTTACCCGTGGCCAGCGATTGTGCGGAAACCGCTCTCATTCCCATGGCTTCGAGTTCAGTCAGGGTTGCGCGAAAGACGCACTCGGCACTGCCGCAATGCTCGATCAGTTTCCTGATGCGGGTGGGACCCAAGCCCGGGGTCAAGGCGAGCGCCAGCCAGTAGGTTGCCTGTTCAGAAATTGGAGGAGGCGAAGCGACGGCTACGTTGGGGGTTGCAATCTCTTTGGACATCTCGGGTGACCGTAGCCTGCGGACGAAATCGCTGTCAAGGATGGTGCGCACAACACTTTTGGTATATTCGTAAAGTGATGAGCCGGTTAAAGATCTCGGCCATTTCCTACCTGAACACAGCACCTCTCATGTGGGATTTTGAGCATGCCGGAAGGGGTGCAGACCTTAATTTCGACATTTTCTATACCATCCCGTCGGCTTGCGCCGAGGCATTGCGTACCGGGACGGCTGACATTGGCATCATTCCGGCAGCGGCTTACGCGACCGTTCCTGACCTGGTCATCCTTCCCGACGTGGCGATTGCGGCGCGACGAGCGGTACGTTCGATCCTGCTGGTGAGTAAGGTAGATCGCCAACTCCCACCCGGTTCGCTGTCCGCAGAGCCTTCGATTTCGTCAGAGCAATGGGCAAACAGCGTGCGCACAGTGGCGCTCGACACTTCGTCGATGACTTCAGTTGCCTTGGCGAAAATTCTGTTTGCGAAATGGCTGGGAGGAGCGCGCGACTACCGAGCGATGGCTCCAGACCTCGATGCCATGCTCGGCGCTTGCGACGCGGCCCTGCTCATCGGAGACCCGGCGCTGCAGGTCGACCGCGCACGTTATTTCACCCTCGACCTGGCGGAGGAATGGAAGAAGCGAACGGGAAAGTCATTCGTATTCGCGTTCTGGGCGATTCGCAAAGATGCGCTTCAGGGACGCAACGGCCTCGCGATCGCAGAAACTTTCAAGAAATCACGCGACCATGGCCTATTGCCGGGAAATCTTGAAACCATTGCGCAAGAGTGGGCTCCCCGTCTCGGGCTAACGCCTGAACTGGTTCGCCTCTACCTGACCCAGAATATCCATTATTATCTCGATCCTCCGTGCCTTGAAGGTCTCGAGCTTTATTACCGTCTGGGCGCGGAGACCGGCGCGTTGCCACAAGCGCCACCGCTTCGGTTCGTCTGAACGCAGCCGCTTAGGGTTTGGCGGGAGTGTTTGGCAGCTTCGGCGTCAATCTTCGAATTATGAATTCCTGAAACAGGTTGGAAATGGCGGTTGTTCCGACACCAATTGCACCGTTTTCAAGGGTTAAACCCAGCCCGTTGCGATCCTGCGACGGATAATAGAGATTGGAAATGCCGCCCGCCGCCAGGTTCCCGAGGACATTCGAGTAATTGGGCTGCCAGCGGCCGTTGTCGCCCTTGCAGATCACCGAATTCGCGATGGCATACAAAAATCGCGATGCCTTGCTGCCAGTTCCTTTGTAGAAGTATCGCGGATCCTGTTTCAGAAGCGATGGCAGTATGGCCCCTCCGATGAACGTACCCGAAACTGTGTCGGCAAACCCGGCGCCGAAACGCTTTCCGTAACCCTGGGCGCCTTGTCCGTATTCACTGAAATGGTTTTGCCACTGCTCCACTCCGGCAGTGCCTGCTACCACCACGAAGGTGAATGGGTCCACGACCGTCCTAAACGCAAGTTTGAACTTTTGTTTCGATGTCAGTGCAACCGCGTTGGGGTTGTAGCTGACATAGAAGTTAGGAATGACGCCTAACACGCGCTGCTGCTCTTCAACCTTGATCTGCTCTTCTGCCACCTCGACACGTGAGAGTCCCACTTGCACCTCCGTGAGCGTGTCGGCGACACTCAGCGCAATCTGCGGGACGGTCTCGCTCTCTCCTGAACGCAGCGTTCCAGAAAATTTCTGCGGCGTGAAACCTGCGGCGCTAATCGCCAAACGGAAAGGCCCCGGCGTGATGTTGGGAAAAGAAAATCGGCCATCGTCACCAGTGACTACTTCCTGGCCCAGAAATTGATTCTCGCCGGTGAGCTTTACTCTGGCGCCGGCGACGACGGCTCCACTCTGATCGACAATCGTTCCGCTGACACTTCCTGGCAATTGCCCGGGCGGTTGCTCACCGGCAGCAACCGTGCTCTCTGGCTTGGAATCAGGCGCAGACGTTTGCGGCTGTGTCTGTGCCAGGCAAAATGACGTCCAGCCGAACGCGGCCAATGCCAGAATTGTGAACCCAGGCTTGAACTGGGACGCCATTAATTTCTTTGCCTTTTCCTTTCTTTTTTCCCGATTCAAATTTCGCTCTAAGCCAGCCCAGGTTGCGGTTCCGCGCCGCTAGGACAGAACTCCGCCTGCGGCACGCACGCGCTGCCCATCACAGCATAATCTCTCTCTTGGGTCCCGAATCACGCTCTGCGAGCTTTGATGCTCCATGGAACCCAGCCGGTTACACCCCCAGCATAGCAATCAGTCGAAGCACACTGATTACCTAACATTACAAATCGCGCGTCGTAAAACCTGCTCTAATAGGCAACATGCACGTGCTGGCTCTCATCTTGCTCGCTTCGAAAAAGAACACCCTGCGATGGCTGATCCATCTCGGGGGTCCCAGCCTGATTCTGCTCGGACTCGTCGACAATTCGGTTATCCCTCTTCCGGGCAGCACCGATATTGTCACCATTCTGCTCGCCGCGCATCGTCGTGAGCCTTGGTTCTACTACACCATCATGGCGACGGCCGGGGCGATGCTCGGCGGCTATCTCACCTATCGCATGGCGCGCAAAGGTGGAAAGGAAACGCTGGAGAAAAGGTTTTCGCAAAAGAAAGTAAAGAAGGTTTACGCAATTTTTGAACGCTGGGGATTCGCTGCGGTCGCGATTCCGGCAATACTTCCGCCCCCATTTCCCATCGTCCCCATGCTTCTAGCTGCCGGCGCGCTACAGTATCCAACGAAAAAGTTTCTGACTGCTCTGGCCGTGGGACGGGGCATTCGGTTCACCATCCTCGGCTACCTCGGTTACCGCTATGGGCGACACATCGTAAGATTTTTCGGGCTGTATTACTGGCCCATACTTCTGGTTCTAATCGGCCTGTCGGTCCTCGGCGCGCTCTATGGTTTCTACGAATACAAACGCCGCCAAAAGCCTCCCCGGGTCATGCGTCCAAAGGTGCAACCCCGGCAACGAACCGCCTAACTCGCGGCGACAGCCCTCGACCAGTTAAAATAGCGTTTACTAGTGTTGACCAGGGAGTAAGAAGGATGTCTCTGACCAAGCAGCAAGCTCTGGAGATGTTTCGCTCCGATGATCTGATCGGGATCGGCATGGAAGCGGATGCGGTGCGCCGCAAGCTGCATCCTGAGGGAACCGTTACCTACATCATCGACCGCAACATCAACTACACGAATTTCTGCACGGAATATTGCACCTTCTGCGCCTTCTATCGTCCGCTGAAAGGACCGGCTGCTAAGGAAGGCTACATTCTCGACTTGGACACTATCTACGAGAAAATTCGCGAGACCGTCGAACTCGGCGGCACGGGCGTGCTGATGCAGGGCGGATTGCATCCCGACCTGAAGATCGACTGGCATGAAAAGATGTTGAGCGGCATCAAGCAGCGCTTCCCGAAGGTTCACCTCCATTGCTATTCGGCTTCGGAAATCTTGGCGATTGCCGAATACAGCAACCTCGGCGTGCGGGACACGATTGCCCGGCTGCGCGACGCCGGACTCGATTCGATCCCGGGCGGCGGTGCCGAAATTCTCGACGATGAAGTCCGCTACAAGATCGCGCGTCTGAAATGTCTGACTGCGGACTGGTTGCTGGTACATCGCACTGCCCACCAGCTCGGCATGCGGACCACCGCGACCATGATGTTCGGCGTCGGCGAATCGATCGAACACCGCATCAACCATTTCCAGTGGCTCTACGATCTACAGCAGGAGACGGGCGGTTTTACTGCATTCATCCCGTGGAGTTTTCAACCCCAGCACACTGCGCTCGGCGGACGCCACTGGGATGAAGCTACGGCGGTTGAATATCTGAAAGTGCTCGCGATTTCGCGACTCTATCTTTCGAATTTCCTCAATGTGCAGTCCAGTTGGGTCACGCAGGGATTGAAAGTCTGCCAGATGGGCTTGCGTTTCGGAGGCAACGACGTGGGCTCAGTGATGCTCGAAGAAAACGTTGTCCGCGCCGCGGGTGTCAACAACTGCACAACTGAAGAGGAATTACGCCGCATCATACGCGATGCGGGTTTCCGTCCGGCGCAGCGGGATACGTTGTACCGGCAATATTTTCTTAACTGATTTTGAATCGCTTATTCGCCCTCGCCTTGTTGTTTCTCAGCGCCTGCCTGGGGAGCGCGCAGGACAGCACATCCGCGGCAAAATCCTCCTCGATTGCCGGTGCGGTCGTCCAAGAACCCGGTAGCCAGCCGCTCAAAAAAGTGCTGGTGCAGATCGTTGCCGAGGACCAGAAGCAGGGCGGAAACTACACCGTCTCAACTGACGCCGACGGCCGCTTCAGTGTCGAGAACGTTGCTCCCGGTCGCTATCGGTTCTTTGTCGAACGCACCGGCTTCACCGGAGTTGACCAGCGGGGTCTGCAGTCCGACACCAACATTTTCACCGTGCCGGCCGGACAATCTGTCACTAATCTTCTTTTTCGGATGTCTCCCACGGCCGTCATCACCGGCCGCGTCACCGATGAAGATGGCGACCCGATGTCGGGAGTCAACGTGATTGCGCAAAAGAAAAAGGCAGGCAAGGCGACTCGGGAAAGTGTCGCGACCGGAACGACAAACGATCTCGGTGAATTCCGTCTCGCCGGATTGTTCTCTGGCCAGTATTGGATTCTGGCCGTTCCGCCTCCGGATCCTCGCGATTATGAGCATCGCGAGAAGTCGCCGACGGCTGGCAGTGACGGTGCGGCCGAAAACAATAACGATACTCGCTATCTCACCACCTACTATCCCGGCACCAGTGACTCCTTGCAGGCCGCGCCCGTGGCGCTCAAAGCGGGTGACGAAATGCCGGTCAACCTGACGCTGACGCCGGTGCGAACTTATTGCGTTCGCGGAGTCGTAAGCGGCGCCAATCCCCAGAGCTCCACCGTAATGTTGTTTTCGAAGGGCGGCTATTCCTATCGTGCGAGTGCGAGCGAGATCGGCTCCGATGGACAGTTCGAAGTGCGTGGCATCGCTCCCGGATCATACGTAGCTGTTGCCTCTTCTGGCGGCGAAGGGCGAATGCTCACCACTCGGCAGGATGTTACAGTCGTCGCCGCCGATGTTGAAGGTGTGAAGCTGATTCCGGAGCCATCCTTCATGATTTCCGGTCGTCTCCGTGTCGAGGGAGAGCGCGGCGTGCCGGCGAATCTCGCGCAGTACGCGGTCAATTTGCGCGGAGCCGAAGTACCGGATGACCCTGGTTTATTCATGACGCAGGACTTCTTTGGCGCGAACGCTTCCGTCGATCGCCTGGGCAACTTTAACTGGAAGGATGTGAACCCCGGCAACTACATCGTGCAATTGTTGGGACGAGACGCCCAGAGCGGGTTCTACCTAAGGTCTGTGACACTCGCCGGAAGAGACGTAACCACCGGATTTACCGCTAGCGGACCAGCCACGCTCGAAGTTGTGGTCAGCACCAAGGCAGGAACCATCGAGGGAATGGTCACTGAAAAGGAAACGGGCGATTCGGCGAGCACTGGCTCGACGAGCAGTGCTCCGTCGAATATTGCTTCATCGAGTAACGACCATCCCGCCGCCAATGCAATCGTCGTTGCTGTGCCCGAAGAAAAATACCGCAAGCTTCCCTATCGTTTCGCCAGCGGATCAACCGACCAATTCGGTCATTTTCTGCTTCGCGGCCTTGCTCCAGGCAGCTATATGCTCTATGCCTGGCGAGACGTGGAAGACGATGTCTGGCGCGATGCCGATTTTCTGAAATCGCAGGAAGCGAACGGCACGTCGGTGAAAGTGGAGGAAGGCTCGACTCAAAGGATCGATCTGAACCTCAGTCCGGCAGGGGACGAATGGCGATGAGCAAACTGTGAGCTGTGAACTACGAGCAAACCGGCTGCTCCTGGCTCGGTCTTGAACCTCACATGTCAGGTACAATGTTAGCTCTTGTCGTTAATCCTAAATAATTTTTGTCGTTAGTTTTTTCATCTTGTTCTTATTCTTATCGTCGCCGTTACTTCATGCTTCTGCGGACTTCATGCCTTTGAACCCCACTCCCCCGCTGGCAATAGCCGTGGTTCTCGCCACCAAAGGCTTGGGGCCCTACTTGCGCCAGCATTTTCTCGACAAGACTTTTCAGGGACTTTACCAGGTCAACTCCTTCGACCTGGCACTGCTGATTCCCTACTTCGTCGTGCTGACCATCCTCGCGGCGTATGGCGCCCACCGCTATTGGATGGTCTATCTCTATTACAAGTACAAAAAGAACAAGACGACCGATCCTGTTGCCTATTTCCCTCAGGACGCCCTGCCGCGCGTGACCGTGCAGTTGCCGATTTACAACGAGCAATATGTAGTCGACCGTCTGCTTGACGCCGTCTGCCGCCTCGAATATCCGAAAGATAAGCTCGACATCCAGTTGCTCGACGACTCGACCGATGAAACCGTCGAAGTCGCCAGCATTCTGGTTGAGCGCTATGCTGCCCTCGGACATCCCGTCGTTTGCCTGCACCGCGATAATCGCGAGGGCTTCAAAGCCGGCGCGCTCGCCGAGGGTTTGAAAATCGCCAAGGGAGAATTCGTTGCCATCTTCGACGCTGACTTCGTTCCCCCTCCCGGGTTTCTGCTGCAGTGCATCCATCACTTCACCGATCCAAAAATTGGAATGGTGCAGACTCGCTGGACACACATTAACCGCAATTACTCATTGCTTACCCAGGTCGAAGCGATTCTCTTAGACGGCCATTTCGTACTCGAACATTCTGGACGCTCTCGCAGCGGCGCTTTTTTCAACTTCAACGGCACCGCGGGAATGTGGCGCCGCACCGCGATCGACGAAGCCGGAGGCTGGGAGCACGACACCCTTACCGAAGACACCGATCTTTCTTATCGCGCCCAGCTCAAAGGATGGAAATTTCTTTACTTGCAGGATGTCGAATGTCCGGCCGAATTGCCGGTTGAGATGACCGCCTTCAAAACCCAGCAGGCGCGGTGGGCCAAGGGATTGATCCAGGTCTCCAAGAAGATTCTTCCGCGCGTCCTGAAGAGTGATGTGCCGCGCTCAGTAAAAATCGAGGCCTGCTATCACCTGACCGCTAATCTTAGTTATCCGCTGATGATTGTGCTCTCGGTCTTGCTGATGCCCGCCATGATCATTCGCTTCTACCAGGGATGGTTTCAGATGCTCTACATCGACCTTCCCTTGTTCATGGCCTCGACGTTCTCCATCTCCAGCTTCTATCTGGTTTCGCAGAAGGAGCTGTTTCCGAAAAGCTGGCTGAAGTCGCTGCTCTATCTGCCGCTGCTGATGGCTCTCGGAATCGGACTGACCATCACCAACACGCGCGCCGTGTTAGAAGCGCTGGTGGGCAAGCAGACCGCGTTCGCCCGCACCCCCAAATACCGCGTCCAATCGAAGAGAGACAGAATCTTCGCCAGCAAATACCGCAAGCGCCTGGGATGGATTCCCTGGATCGAACTCCTTATCGGAACTTACTTTGCCCTGGCAGTTTATTACGCCATCGACAACGAGAATTACTTCACCGTTCCGTTTCTATTGTTGTTCGTTGTCGGCTATTGGGTCACCGGCCTGATGTCGTTGCTGCAAGGCCGCTTCGCCGGCCTCTCCGTTGGAGGAGAAACCCACAGCAAGCCATTCCCGGTGGGAGTTTAGGCGACGGGTTACGGCTTATCTCGGGGGGGGTCGAATGTCCCAGGGACCAACCGTTCTGAGCGTAAGCGCCTGATTAGAACAGTTAGGGTGGGACACTGCGCAGATATTCGTGAATTTGCATTCCTCCTGAGAGTTGACGTCGAATTCCGTCGGTACACTGCGATGTGGGATATTCACGGAGCGCAGAAGGCGAAGCGTAAGCGTGATTGGATTGAGGTTGAAATTGGCATACCTGAAACATGGTGGCGTCTGGCCCACACAGATCAATTCAAAAAGCGTCTCGCTGAAGAGGTCGAAAAAGGTTTCATTTCGATGACCGAGGTTCTCCGCAAGAAGCAGCGTGACATCAAGGCAGAAGACCTGCTGAACGACTGGTCCAAGATCAAATCGCGCTTCTTGGAACCTCAACTCAGAGTGCAGTAATTGACGTGACATCGCAATTACGCTCAGTGACGACCCACCCAGGCTACAGGTAAGCCCCAATTCTAGCGGACTTCAGCGCGTGGCCGCTGCGGAGGGAAACTTGAAATCCACGCTGATCTTGATATCGGTCCTGACCGGTTTGCCATCGAGCACAAAAGGACTGTAGCGCCAATGCTTGACCGCCTCCACTGCAGATTGCGCAAGCGTCGGCGATCCGCCGAGTACTTTGACCTCGCCCACCGTTCCCTGTTCGGTAATCGCGGCCTGTAGCGTGACAGTGCCTTGCAAGCGCAGCAGAAGCGCCTGCGCCGGATAAACAGGAGCAACCCGATGCACCAACTGCCCACCGGAAACTCCGCGCGATATCGGCGCAGTCAGATTGGGCAAAGACGCCTTCGCGGAAAGAACCGAGCTGAGCGACGATGGGTTGGTCGAAGCGGCAAGATTCGGAGGCTCGATCGAAGCCATTTGCTCTCCCGGTTCGGCCTGCGAGTTAGGAGATTTCTGCGGAATCGGATGCGCAGTCGTCAACGGGCTAATAGCGGGCTGACCGGGTTGCGCGCTAGCCTGCGCGATAGAAGGATCGGCAGCAACTTTCCCGGCCAAATCGGCGAGCAAGGGCGACCGGCCCCCCGAAGTCTTCTTACCAATCACATCCACCTTCGATGCGAGCTTCACCGGAGCTCCAGCCGAAGGTTTTCCAGCGGAAGCAAAAAGCGTCTCGCCACCAGGATTCGGTTTCCAAACCGGGTCGCTGTCGGGGGCATGTCGGGCGGACGCGGTTTTGACGGTCGCGGCACCCGTCGCAACCGCCGGCGCGCCGGACTTGCCCTCGACATCATCCGAGCCACGCCATCCCAGCCAGATCACCAGCGTCACCAGCAATATTGCCGCGAGGCCGATGGCGCCCAAAACCACGGCCCGCGATCGGCCTCCTAAGAATGCAAAAGCCACATCGCCAACCCGGTCCGAGGCGGGCAGCAAGCCCGACGGGCGCGCATTCTCATTGGCAGCCGGAGGACTCGCACTTGCAGGCTTCGCACTAGCAGGCTTTGCCGGGACAAGCTTCGCCGGCGCAACCCCAACCGGCGGAATATTTTGTGAAGCGCTGGGTGCCGGCCGCGACGCGGATTCGGGCGCAGCCAAGGGTGTAGCCGCCGACGCATCATACGGTTGTTTTGCGCGAGCCTGTTCGGCCAGCGCGGCGAGTTGCTCGAGCAGAATAATGTGCTCTTCGGTGAAAGACCCAGGCCGAGTAGAAAAGACTTCGAGAATTCCGCTGACTCCGCGCCATCCCTGAATCGGCAACACGGCGATCGATCGCAACCCTAGGCTGCGGCAGACTGCCGCGTCCACCCGCGGATCGCTCTCTGTCTCCGTGCAATGTTGGATCTTGCCGGTGCGTAAGCACTCGCCCGAAATTCCCGCGTCTGCGTTCAGCCGCGCACCGAGCGCGGGAGAGGTATCCCCACTGCGGGCGCGGCACACCATCGCGCCATCTTTCCACATGGCCAGCGCAGCGCCTGACCCTCCAGTCAGTTGCCGAGCCGCGTCGGCAATCGTCGCGAGCATGGCGTCCAGGCGGCGGTCTCCGGCTGCGATCAAATCTCTCAGGGAGGAAAGGATCTCGTTCTCGTCGACACTTAAGCCTCGATTTCCATCAGGATTCCCAATGAGGTTGACCGGCGGACTGGAAGAGTTCTCTGACGTGGAAACGTCATCAAGCCCGCTGGATAGTTCTCCGGAACCGTTCGACTTGAACTGAGGCACAACCACAGGCTTCTCTCGGCTGGAAAATTCCCGGATAAATCCGGCGGAACGCAAGCGGCGCGGGCGATTTGGCCGAAGTATGAGCCAACTCCCCGCGCCTGTCAAGAAAAGTCGCGGAAAAGTCCCGCATTAACGCTTCGCCCTGTAAGACTGTCCTTGCGAGATCGGGCAAGACCGGGCCGCCATCCTGAGTTAATAAGCCTTTAGCCCCTGGCTAGTAGCCAGTACCTAAGAGTTGTAGCTCCTCCGCTGGGCACCAAACTAACTAACAATCGTGCCGCCAGTGCGATGCTACGCTGATAGCGCTCTGGTTTCTCGCAGCACCTCCGCAAGGGGCCTTGCAGGGAACCAATCTCAGGACGCTCTTTAGAACAGTCGAAACTCTGGCCGATTTGGGGTCCGAGCTCACAGCCGACCGCGATTTTCGTCAAACCGCCCACACCATGTTGACTGCTGTCATGGAAGCGGCGGGGGCGAGCGAGGGAGTCTTGTTTTCCTTCGGCGAGCGGCCTTCCCTGCTAACCTCGGTCGATGCCACGGGGTTCGCGCTGCTACCCGAGCCTTCGCTGATCCCGTTGCTGCCCCGCCACATTCACAGCCTGACTGCCGCGCGTGGTCCTGTGGTTCTGAACGCATCGAGCTATGACGCATTTCTGAGTGCGAACGGCAATGTCGCGCCCGAACTGTTCAAGTGCATTTGCCCGTTGAAAGTACGGGCGAAGCTCGTGGGAGTCATCGCCCTGGGACGTCGTCCGGCCGATGCGGTTTACGAAGAAGACGCGCTGGAAGCTCTCAAAATGCTGAGCCACTATGTGGCGCTGGCGATTCAGAACCATGCGCTCGGCCAAACGCTCGCCCAACGGGTTGCCGAAAACCTGCGCCTGTTGGCCTCACTCCACGGCTTTTACGATAACGCGCTCGAGGCATTCGCCACCGCCATCGACGTCAAGCACGTCAACATTCACGGCCATTCGTTGCGCGTAGGCCGTTACGCCCAAGCCATCGGCGAAGCAATGGCTATGGATCCGACCGACGTGGCGTCGCTGCGTTCGGCCGGCTATCTGCACGATATCGGCAAAGTGGCAGTCGACAGGCGGCTCTTCGAAAAAGCTTCGAAGCTCGACGCTCAGGAATCCCGCGAAATGCGCGACCACACCACCGTCGGCCATCAGATCGTCAGCCAGGTGCAGTTCCCGTGGCCGCAGATTCCGGAGATCGTCCGTTGGCACCATGAACGCGAAGACGGGTCCGGATATCCCGACGGTCTGCACGCAAACGAAACCCCGCAAGCCGTGCGCATCGTGGCCTTGGCCGACACGTTCGACGCCATGACCAGCGAGCGCCCCTACCGCGAGCGCTTGTCCGTCGGCGCGGCGCTGCAGGAATTGATCCGCATGGCTCCGCAAAAATACGATCCGCAGTCACTGCACGCCTTGCTAATTCAGGTGCGGCGCGATGCCATTGGTACCAACCGGGTGCCGATTTTCGAGCCTGAACTCATGAATCTCTCCGCCACCGACGTGGACGAACTGGCCTCCACCTTGCAGCACAGAATCACCCATGATAAGACTTTTCACACCTGAATCTTCCCTGCGTCGATCACGCATCCATCTTTTCTAAGCCCTGGTTTGCATCCGTGAGGCGATAAACCCAAATTTCGAGACACCGATGACACTCCATGCCAAATTCCTGTCGTGTAAAATCAAGGCCTTGTCCACTTGTGCATCGGCTTAAGCTCCGTTCACGGGGTAAACTTGAAATTGTTGGGCGCGGTTGTATCCATTCGGCCCCAGTTTCATCCAACTTTGCAGTGGCCAAGGCAAACTGTTTTGCAAGGAGAAGATAGATGGCTGTCAGTGACCAGGCTGTCGCGACGGGCACACAACTCGATCAGTTGTGCATCAACACGATTCGCACGCTTTCCATTGATGCCGTCCAGAAGGCAAATTCCGGTCATCCCGGGGCGCCGATGGGACTGGCTCCAGTCGCCTACTGTCTGTGGCAGCAGTTCCTGAACTACAACCCTGATGATCCTCTCTGGCCGGACCGCGACCGTTTTGTTCTCTCGAATGGTCACGCCTCGATGCTCCTCTATTCCCTGATTTATCTGACCGGCATTCGCGAGGTGGCTCCGGACGGCAAGATTCTCTCGACCCCCGCGCTCTCACTCGACGAAATTAAGAATTTCCGTCAGATCGGCAGCAAAACGCCCGGGCACCCCGAATATGGATTGACTACCGGCGTCGAAACCACCACCGGCCCGCTCGGTCAGGGCGTCGGCAACAGCGTGGGTATGGCCATAGCTGAGCGCTGGCTGGCGGAGTATTTCAACCGTCCGGGATTTGAGCTGTTTAATTACAACATCTGGGCGTTTTGCGGCGACGGAGACATGATGGAAGGAATTTCCTCGGAATCCGCCTCCATTGCCGGCCATCTGAAGCTCTCCAACCTGTGCTGGATTTACGACAACAATCACATCACTATCGAAGGCAACACCGATCTCGCCTACGACGAAAACGTACCCGCCCGCTTCGCCGCCTACGGCTGGGATGTTCAGCACGTCCATGATGCCAACGATCTGGTTGCTCTGGCTGACGCGTACAGCCATGCGCTCAGTGTGAAGGATCGACCGAAGCTGATTGTCGTTGACAGCCACATCGGCTACGGCTCACCGCACCGCCAGGACTCAAAAGAGGCCCACGGTGAGGCTCTCGGCGAAGAAGAAGTCAAGCTGACCAAGCGCTTTTACGGCTGGCCGGAAGATGCCAAATTCCTTGTCCCCGACGGTGTTCGCGAGAACTTCCGCGACGTCATGGGCAAGCGCGGCCGCCAGCTCGGCAGTCAGTGGAACGCGTTGTACGCCAAATACACCGCGCAGTATCCCGATCTGGCCGCGCAATACGAACGCATGAAACTTCACCAACCCGCCCAAGGCTGGGACAAAGACCTTCCCACGTTCGCGCCTGATGTCAAAGGAATTGCGACCCGCGATTCCTCCTCCAAGGTACTGAACGCCATCGCCAAGAATGATCCCTGGCTCATGGGCGGCTCGGCAGATTTGTATCCTTCCACCAAGACGCGGCTCACCTTCGACGGCGCGGGAGATTTTGAAGCCAACCACTACAACGCGCGCAATTTTCACTTTGGCATCCGCGAGCACTCGATGGGAGCGATCGTCAACGGCATGGTGCTGTCGAACATTCGCGCCTATGGGTCGACATTTCTCATCTTCAGCGACTACATGAAGATGCCGATCCGCCTCTCAGCCGTGATGGAAATCCCCTCGCTCTGGATCTTCACCCACGATTCCATCGGCGTCGGCGAAGATGGGCCGACACATCAGCCGATCGAGCAACTGATCACCCTGCGCGCTATTCCCGGTCTCATGACGCTGCGTCCTGCGGACGCTAATGAAGTCGTCGAGTCATGGAAAGTCATCATGGGGCTCAAAAAGGAGCCGGTCGCACTGATCCTCACCCGGCAGGCTCTGCCGACTTTCGATCGTACAAAATACGCATCCGCCACAGGTGTTGCTCGCGGAGCGTACATCCTCGCCGACGCCGACGACGGCAAACCGCAGGTCATTCTGATGGCGACCGGCAGCGAAGTCTCGCTCTGCATCGACAGCTACGAAAAACTGAAAGCAGAGGGCATCAAAGCACGGGTCGTCAGCATGCCTTCGTGGGATCTGTTCGAACATCAGAGCCAGAGCTATCGTGACGAGGTTCTTCCGCCGAGCGTCACCGCGCGGGTTGCCGTGGAAATGGCTTCGACCTTCGGCTGGGCGCAGTACGCGGGACCGAAAGGCCGCATCTTAGGGATGCGAACTTTTGGAGCCTCTGCGCCGCTGAAAGATTTGCAGAAAAAGTTCGGCTTCACCATCGACGCCGTCGTGCAGGCCGCACATGAAGTGTTAGGCAAGTAAATGCGTCGTGGAGACCCGCGCCGACGCCGAGACTCGTCGATAGCTAGATCTAGGAGATGGTTATGAATCCAGTCAGCACGCTCGAAACCGCAAAAGCCGCGAACCCTCTCACCCAACTTCAGGCCTTCGGCCAATCCATCTGGCTCGACTACATTCGCCGCGACTTGCTAAAGGACGGCGAACTGCAACGCTTGATCACCGAAGACGGTTTGCGCGGCATGACGTCGAACCCCGCGATTTTCGAGAAGGCCATTGCCGGTTCGACCCAGTACCAGGATTTCCTCGACTCGCTCGCCGGCCGCACCGATCTCGACGCCAAAGGCCGTTATGAACTGCTCGCCATCCGCGATATTCAGGATGCTGCCGACCTGCTTCGTCCTGTCTACCAGAGCACGAGGAAACGCGACGGCTACGTCAGTCTCGAAGTCTCTCCCTACCTTGCGCGCGATACCAATGGAACTATCGCCGAGGCGCGCCGCCTGTGGAAGACGGTGGCCCGCGAGAACGTGATGATCAAGGTGCCGGGCACCGCCGAAGGCATCCCCGCCATCCGGCAACTGCTCAGCGAGGGAATTAACATCAACGTGACCCTGCTCTTCGCGCAGCCGGTCTACGAAGAAGTTGCCGCCGCATTCATCGACGGCGTGGAGAAATTCGCCGCGTCCGGCGGCGACGTAAGCAAGTTGGCCAGTGTGGCCAGCTTCTTCATCAGCCGCATCGATTCTTTAGTCGACTCGCTGGTCGGCGACAAACTCAAGACTGAAACCGACGCCACCCGAAAAGCGAAACTGCAAGACATTTTAGGAAAAGTAGCCATCGCCAACGGCAAGCTGACCTACGAAGCTTACGAGCGCATCTTTTCTTCTCCGCGCTGGAAGGCCCTCGCCGCAAAAGGAGCTCAGACCCAGCGCGTGCTCTGGGCCAGCACCAGCACCAAGAACCCGAAATACCGCGATGTTCTTTACATCGAAGAATTGATCGGTCCCGATACCGTCAACACGGTTCCCCCGGCGACGCTCGATGCTTTCCGCGATCACGGCAAGCCGCGCCAGAGTCTGACTGAAGATGTCAATGGTGCGCGCAAAACCATGGCCGATCTCGCCGCGGCGGGCATCGTCATGAAAGACGTGACCGACAAGCTGACCGCTGACGGCGTCAAGCTCTTCGCCGACGCCTTCGACACTCTGCTCGCCGCAGTAGAGAAAAATACCAAACGCCCCGGCACGCCGAAGGTCAGTCAACAGAACGCATCACTCCCCGCTGATCTTGATGCGGGCGTAAAAAAAAACCTTAACGACTGGCGCGCCTCAGGAAAAGTAAGGCGCCTCTGGCAGGGCGATGCCACGCTTTGGACCAACGAAGACGAAGCCAACTGGCTCGGCTGGCTCGGGATCACCGATGAACAACTTGCCAACGTGGACAAACTTCGTGTGTTCGCCGATGAGGTCAAAGCCGCCGGCTTCACCGACATTCTCCTGCTAGGCATGGGTGGATCGAGTCTTTGTCCCGAAGTGCTCTCGCTGACCTACCCGCAAACGCCCGGCTACCCGCGTCTCCACATCAACGACTCGACCGATCCCGCGCAAATCCGCGACGTGGAAAAGAAGATCAACCTCGCCAAAACTCTGTTCATCGTTTCCAGCAAATCCGGCAGCACGCTCGAACCGAACATCTACAAACAGTATTTCTTCGAGCGCGTGCAACAGACCCTTGGAGCCGAGGTAGCCGGAAGCCGTTTCATCGCCATCACCGATCCCGGTTCGAAGATGCAACAAGTTGCCGAGCACGACCACTTCCGCAACATTTTCTACGGCGTGCCATCGATCGGCGGACGCTACTCCGCGCTCTCGAACTTCGGCATGGTCCCCGCCGCTGCCATGGGTCTCGACATCGGCAAGTTCCTCGAGCGCACAAAAGAAATGGTCGAAGCCTGCAAACCTTCCACAGCCGTCGACCAAAATCCCGGGGTGATGCTGGGGCTGGTTCTCGGCAGCGCCGCAAAACTTGGCCGCGATAAAATCACGCTCATCACTTCGCCAGGAATTTCTGACCTCGGCGCATGGCTTGAACAATTGATCGCCGAATCCACCGGCAAAGTCGGCAAAGGCATCATTCCGGTCGACCGCGAAACGCTGGGCGCGCCTGAAGCCTACGGAAATGACCGCATCTTCGCCTACCTTCACCTCGAAGGCGCGTCCGACCCCGCGCAGGACGCGAAGGTTGCATCCCTAGAAAAAGCCGGACAGCCCATCATCCGCATCGCCGTCGCTGACACCTACAACCTCGGACAGGAATTCTTTCGCTGGGAAATCGCTACCGCAGTCGCCGGATCGATCATCGGCATCAATGCCTTCAACCAACCCGATGTCGAAGCGAGCAAGATCGTCACTAAGCAACTCACCTCCGAGTACGAGACGAAAGGCTCGCTTCCCGCCGAAAATCCGATCCTTGAAGAAGCAGGTATCAAGCTCTTTACCGACGAAAAAAATGCTGCCGCTCTGGCCAAGGCGACTGGCTCTGATCGCTCGCTTAAAAACTACCTGCGGGCGCATATTGCGCGTCTCGGCGCTGGCGACTATTTCGCCCTGCTTGCCTATGTCGAGATGAACGCCGAACACGAAGCCTTGCTGCAAACTCTCCGGACGAACGTGCGCGACCGCAAACGCGTAGCCACGGTCCTCGGCTTCGGCCCACGTTTTCTGCATTCCACCGGACAAGCCTACAAAGGCGGCCCCAACAGCGGCGTGTTTCTGCAAGTCACCTGCGACGATGCCCAGGATCTACCCGTTCCCGGACAGAAGTACACGTTCGGAATCGTCAAGGCGGCACAGGCCCGAGGAGACTTTCAGGTCTTGGCCGACCGCAACCGCCGCGCGTTGCGCGTGCACCTCGGTAGCGACGTAAAAGCGGGAATCACGAAACTGAGCAACCTGATAAAAGAAATTTTGTAAGGAGCAAGAATGCAACTCGGAATGGTAGGTCTTGGAAAGATGGGTGCCAATATGACCCGGCGCCTGATGCGCGGCGGTCACACCCTGGTCGTTTCCGATCTTAGCCCCGATGCCGTCAAAGGCCTCGCCGGTGAAGGCGCTGTCGCATCCTCTTCGCTGGACGATCTGGTCGGCAAACTGACCGCCCCGCGCGCCGCCTGGATCATGGTTCCCTCCGGCGATCCCACGGAGAAAACTGTGCAGGCCCTTCTCGGCCGCATGCAGCCGGGCGACACGATCATCGACGGCGGAAACTCATATTTCAAAGACGACGTTCGCCGCTCCAAAATCTGCGCCGCCAAAGGTGTGCACTACGTCGACGTTGGCACCAGCGGCGGTGTGTGGGGACTCGAGCGCGGGTACTGCATGATGATCGGCGGTCCGAACGAAGCTGTCAGTCGTCTTGACCCCATCTTCAAAACCCTCGCTCCCGGACGCGGCGACATTCCCCGCACTCCGGGCTTCGATAAACGTAGCGGCACAGCCGAAAGCGGATATATTCACTGCGGCCCGTCCGGTGCCGGGCACTTCGTGAAGATGGTGCACAACGGCATCGAGTACGGAATCATGCAGGCCTATGCCGAAGGCTTCGACATCTTCAAGAACTCGACCAGCAAAGACCTCCCAGAAGATATCCGCTATGATCTGAATCTGCCCGATATCGCCGAGGTCTGGCGGCGCGGCAGCGTAATCAGTTCCTGGCTGCTCGACCTCACGGCGATGGCGCTCGTCGAAAATCCAACACTATCCGAGTACAGCGGATTCGTGCAGGATTCCGGCGAAGGCCGCTGGACGATCCAGGCGGCACTCGAAGAGGCGGTCCCGGCCGAAGTGCTGACCGCGGCCTTGTACACGCGCTTCCGCTCGCGGCAGGAACACACCTTTGCAGAGAAAATGCTTTCCGCAATGCGGCAGAAGTTCGGCGGACATATTGAACTGAAGCCGCCGAAAGAGGCAGCATAGTTGAAAACGGCATAAGAGATTGCGCGAGACGCACCGCTTACGAGCTGACATCCATGGGGAAGCGGGTCGGATCCCTCATAGCTCAGGCTAGAAACTCACACCAGAGGAACAGATGGCTCAAACAGAAGTTCTGCCAGCAGCAATCAAACCGCGAGGCGGACGCACCGCCGATCCGTGCGTCATGGTGATCTTCGGCTTTTCCGGCGACCTGACACGGCGCAAGTTGATTCCTTCTCTCTACAACTTGGCCAGCCAGCAATTGCTGTCGCGCGAGTTCGCCGTCATCGGGATCGGCCGCACTCCCATGAGCGACGAAGATGCACGCAAAAAAGTCGCCGAAGACTTCAAGCAATTCGCCACCGGCCCCATCGACAATGATTTACTGAACTGGTTTGTCCAGCGCATTACCTACCTTAGCGGTGATTTCAAGGACGCCGCGACCTACGATAAGGTAAAAGAAGCCTTCACCAAGGTCGACAAAGAGCACAACTCCCACGGCAATTGTTTTTTCTACCTCGCCACCGCGCCCAATTACTTCGGAACGATAGTCGAGCAGCTTGCTAAAGTCGGCTTGATGACCGAAGAGAACGGCCATTGGCGGCGAGTGATCATCGAAAAGCCATTTGGACACGACCTCGACTCCGCCAAAGACCTGAACCAGCACCTCTTGAAGGTCGCTGCCGAACACCAGATCTACCGCATCGATCACTACCTCGGCAAAGAAACAGTCCAGAACATCTTGGCGCTCCGTTTTGCGAACGGTATCTTCGAGCCCATCTGGAACCGGCGCTACATTGACCACGTGCAGATTTCTGTCACCGAAACGGTGGGCGTCGAACAGCGCGGGGGTTACTATGACCAGGCCGGCGCCACGCGCGACATGGTGCCCAACCACATCATGCAGCTCATTACCCTTACCGCGATGGAGCCCCCGATCTCGTTCGAGGCAAACGCGGTACGTGACGAGCAGGCCAAGATCCTGCACGCCATTCAACCTTTCAGCGATGAAGACGTGCTCAGCAAAACCGTTCGCGGACAATACGGCGAAGGCGTGATCGACAACGAGCGCGTTCCCGCGTACCGCTCCGAGGAGGGCGTTCCGCCCGATTCGCGTACCGAAACCTTCGTCGCCATGCGCCTGCTGATCGATAACTGGCGCTGGGCAGGAGTTCCCTTCTACTTGCGCACGGGCAAGCGGCTTGCTGCGCGCAACACCCATGTCGTTATCCAGTTCCGGCGCGCTCCGTTCATGCTGTTCCGCGAGACGCAGGTCGAGAATATGATGCCGAACCAGTTGGTGCTGCATATTCAGCCCGAAGAGGGCATCTCCCTGCGCTTCGCCGCGAAAACTCCCGGCACAACCATGCAGCTTGGCGAAGTCAATATGGATTTCGAATACTCCGACTATTTCGGGGTCAGCTCTTCCACCGGGTACGAGCGTCTGCTGCATGACTGCATGATCGGCGACGCCACTTTGTTTCAGCGTGCCGACATGGTCGAAGCCGGTTGGAGCGTCGTCAATCCCGCCCTCGACGTGTGGAAGGCGCTTCCGCCGCGGAATTTTCCCAACTATGCCGCCGGAACCTGGGGGCCGAAAGAATCCGAGGAATTGATGGAACGCGATGGACGGCGCTGGAGAAATTTTGAAAAGTAATTTGTAATTTCGTAATTTGTAAGTCTGTAATTGGTAATTGAAACGCAAGTCAAAGCATTACCGGACGGCTGAGTCACAATTCACCAGTCATAAATTACCGATTCCGCATGCCCTCGACTCGATCCATCGACGTGCTCCCTGCCGCAGTTGACCTTTTCCATGCGGCTGCTGAAGAATTCATCCGTGCCGCCCGCACTGCAATCGGCGCCCAGGGGCGGTTTTCTGTCGCGCTTTCTGGCGGCTCGACTCCCAAGAGTCTCTATTCCCTGCTGGCTTCAAACTACGCCGACTTCGCCTGGAATCGCGTCTTTCTGTTTTTCGGCGACGAACGTCATGTTCCGCCAACCGATCCCGAAAGCAATTACCGCATGGTGAAGGAGTCGCTGCTCTCGAAGATCGCTCTACCCGCCGACAATGTTTTTCGCGTGCCCGCTGAGAATCCCGATGCCGACGCCGCAGCTGCCGACTACGAAGCTCAACTTCGCAGCTTTTTCGAACTCAAACCCGGAGAGTTCCCTCGCTTCGATCTGGTCCTTCTCGGCATGGGTCCCGACGGACACACCGCGTCGCTGTTTCCCGGCTCCGCGGCGCTCGACGAAAGAACGCGCCTGGTCGTCGCCAATTGGGTCGCGCAGTTTAACACCCACCGCATTACTTTGACGTTCCCCGTCCTCAATCGCGCCGCCGAAGTCATGTTCCTTGCGAGCGGTCCGGACAAAGCCGACATGCTGCATCAAGTTCTCGAGGTCAAGATGACGCCTCCGCTTCCCGCGCAGAGAATCGAGCCCACCGACGGGAAATTGCTGTGGATGCTCGACGAAGCAGCTGCAGCAAAACTGAAACGCTGAAATCCGCCGCATTTCCTCGCGCTTGTAGGCTCGCGGGATCCCCGCTGAATCCCCAGGGGGAATGAAGAGCCAAGATTGGGGACTACCAATCCTCGAGCCGCCTCCAAACCAGGCCCTGAAGGCCGGCTTCTACCCAAAACTACTCATTGACAAGGCGTGGCTGTCGTCATAGCATCCCGTCGGGTCAAACTTGACTCACAACAATATAAGGGGCTTCCAAGGGAGGTACACGCATGAAAACGATGCTGCTGGTCCTGTCCATCGCGCTTGTCCTGAGTGTCTCGACGCCGCTGTTGTGGGGAAACACGATTTACGACCTAGGTGGATACTCGCTTGGTAGCAACACGATTTCCGGCATAGCCCAGGTGTTGGGAAGAAACGGTGGCAATAGCGGGCCGATCCTGACCTTCACCACGGGAGCACTGCAAAGCGGGACCATGATGAATGGGATGTTTGCGGCTGGGGGTACGTTCGACTTGACCCAGTATGGCTGCGGCGGATGCAGACGTAATCCGAGGGACCTTTTCGTCGGCTCTTTTATCGGAGCGACCTCGATCTCGACCAATCCGCAAGGAGTAGCGACCCTGTCCGGCACTATTGGAGGCACCGTGATCACCGGCCGATATGTGACCGGTAACACCACCCAGACTTTGAGCGGAGGGCAGATGTCAGGATCCACTTATCTGGCCTATAAGGGGAGCTTGACGGCTCCCGAACCTTCCACTTTGCCGTTGCTGGTGACGGGATTGGTCGCGATCGCCGGGCCGGTGCGGCGCAGATTCTCGCGTCGAAATTGGAGCTAGCACATTTAGCGCTGACACCGCTCGGTGGTTGGTGGTTGATGGTTAGTAGTCGGGGTTTCGTTGACTTCGCCCTGCTGATCGGTCCTTGAGGTTGGCCCCGTTGGCGCTTTACAGCCGATTTACCACGAGCGTTCCCGCCTCAGCGCGCTCTGCCTGATCCGAAAATTGTCCTAGGCGGCGCTTCCGCGCCAGCCGGCAATTTCCTTCAGACCCTCTCCACGAGCGTGCTCAAACAAGCGAACTCTGTGGCGAGTGTGTTCGAATTCGTGGATGTCGGCCCAAACCTCGGCCATCCACCAGGTCTCATGCACGGCAGCTTCTCCGCAGCTGGCGCAGCGAGTATGAAAAGTGACGCCGTCCTTCGGAGCGGCCTGCAGGGCCCGAGCTTCGAGCTGCATTTGGAGTGGGAGTTCGAGGAATACGCAGCGCACTTCTTCCAGCTCGTCATCCGCACCAAGAATGTGCTCGTAACGGAGCAGGTATCCAAAACCCAGCTTGCGGGCTTCAATCTCAGCTTCTTCGCGTGTGTGGAATGGGCCGTATTCGGCCCGCAGTTGTTCGATCGAATCGCAGGCCATCCAGAAAATGTCCTTGTAAGCCATACCCACCCCAGTCGGGTCCGAAGAAGATCGTGAAGCCAAGATTGTTAAAACAATTCTGCAAACCAAACCTGTCAATCAAGAACTGCGAAATCAAGATCGTCAAGGTTTGTGAAACTCGGAACGAGTCGCGAGCAAAACCGACACGCCCAAACGAGCGACTCCACGTCCAAGTGAGCAATTTGAGTACCGGGGAAGAAAAGATCGTAAGCGCTCTATGGAGGCCATCGCGGCGGGTTCGTGTGGGTCTATTTCTATGAAAACATGCGGCTTTGACAAGGTGGAAGCGCGCACCAGGAGGGCGAATCCGGTGCCAGGCGGTGAGTTGAATGTGAAATCTCTTTCCGTCGCGTGGTCATGACAGGAGGGCAAGCACGCTCAGGTAGCGCATTGGAGCTAAGCCAGATGAAGCTCGGACTGGGGTCGTCCGAGCTCCAAAACTTGCCGCCTGGAAAAATTACAGCTGGCACTGCTGATTGTACGAGGTAAATGCCGGGTTCTTAGCGAATGCTTGCCGAGGCCGCAGCGGCCACTTTTGCTTGCGGCTTTGGATTTGCACCAGCTTCTGCGAAGGCAACCGCTTCGCCGCTCCCAGCTGCGACCCACTCGACGGCACCCGTCGATAGCAGGCCGTTGCCGCTTCCCAATTGTACGTGCCAGTTCGCTCCGCCGTGGCTGGCTACATAGAGCGCCAGCTCAAGTCGGGTCCAGACTCCCAGCTTATCGAAGGCAGTGCGCAGGTAGTTCTTGACGACCTGCTCGCTAGTTATAAGCACCCGGGCAATGTCTTTGTTGGTGAGGCCCTGCCAAACCAGGGTCGCAACTTGAACTTCTTTGACGGTCAACCGATCACGGGGTTGCATGGCGGCATCTGCTCCTTAATGAAGGCGGCAGTAGCGAGCTTGACCCGCTTCCGGCCCTCTTTGATACCTGCGCGCAAGAACAATGTGCGCAGATGCTGTTTAACGGTGCGCGGGCTGATATTTAAATGGCCCGCGATTTCTTTGTTGCTGCACCCCTGGACGAGCAGACGCAGCACCTGCTGGTCCCGCGGCGTTATCTTGATCTCATTCAGATTAATCATTGGCTTTCGTTCCGCTCCTTCCGTTCAATCTTGGGGTCGCGACCCACCCGCAACACAAGCAAGCCGTTCGCCAAATCTTCGCTCCATGGCGATGACTTTTAGAACCATGCAGTTAGATCGGCAAGACGGCTTTTCTTCCGAAGCAACTTAGGGATTTCTCATGAAGCGCTTCCAGAACGGTCTCCGGGAACGGGAATCCCTCCCAAAAGCGACCTTTTCTTCGTTCCCCACGGTCTCGACTTGCACTACAATGATCAGAGCCTAGATCGTCTTTCTCCCTCCGCTATCATGCTTTCGACCCGCCCCAATCAGACCCGGTTAACCCCGACACTGGACGAGCAATCCTTTCAGGGATTGCTGGCGGCGGCCTTCACCATCCAGGAACACAACGATCAGGTAAGAAACGATCAGGTGAAAAAAGCCCGGCTGGCGCAAAGCCCCGTGCAGTTGGAATTGCTTCCCGAACTCAGCTCCGAACCCGACGCCAGTAGCGTGTGCCCGCATTGCGGCGCTTCGAAGCCTGACGAAGAATTGCGTTGTCCGAGTTGCGGCCTCGAACCCCTTCGTCCCGGAGAGCGCTTGCAGCGCAACTGGGCGTCGATGTGGATGATGAGCCAGGAACAGGGTTCGTGGCTGGAGCGCCCACCCGATTTTGGCGACTCCATCCGCAAGGTGCATGCCGAGAGCGAGCAAGCAAAGACTTTCGCGAAGCACAAGTCCGAGGAGGCAGCTTCGGCGGATGCGGCTTCGCTAGATCTGAAGACTGAGGACCCGAAGACGGAAGAGCTCGCGCCCGAGGAATGCAACTTGATCGTGCAGTCACTTCCGGACGAACACTTGCTCGAAGGCGGATTCGTCGAAAATGGGGACGCGTCCCCCTCCGATGCCGCGCCGGAGTCGACAACGCATTTTGCGGACTGGCGCGTCAGGCTGCAATTCCATCGCGCCGATCTCTATTTGACCCTGGCTGTTATCGTCGCCGTGGTCGCTCTATTGTGGCCAGCGGTTGGAACAGTCCGGCATCGCGCGCTTCGTCCATGGCAACGCGCGCTTATCATGCTCGGAATCGCTGATGCACCCACGCCCACCGTTCACCTTCAGGGCGATCCGGGCATCCAGGTGTGGATCGACTCGCATACGGCTCTCTACTATTGTCCGGGAGAAGAGCAGTACGGAAAAACCGCCGATGGTCGATTCAGTACCCAGCGCGACGCGCAGATGGAAAGCTTCGAACCCGCCAGCCGGAGCGCTTGCGAGTAACCTGTCACCTTCGCCCGCTTCCATCTCCGTCAAAGGGTACAATATTCGCGGATGGAATTGCGGCGCTGCCAAATTCGAATAAGGTTACCAATCATGTCTTCCAAATTAGGGTTCAGTAAAAAGATGGTTCCCATTTCACTGCTCTCGCGGATTGCCTGTTTCTCGCTCGCAGTTGTTGCTGCGCTCGCTCTGATTTCGTGCGGAATCACAGCGGCTTTTGCGCAAAACAGTAAGGCACCGCACGCCAGCGAAAAGACCAGCGCCGGGGGGGATGTCGCGCGAGGCAAGTATCTGGTTGAAAGTGTGGCCGTCTGCGGACAGTGCCATACCCCACGCGACAGCAGCGGAAATCTCGACCGCACGCGGTGGCTTCAGGGCGGTCCCGTGCCCTACCTGCCGGCGCGCCCCGATGCTGACTGGCCGATCAGCGCGCCGCGGATTGGCGGCACTGTGCCTGCCGATGACGCGGACATGATCAAGCTGCTGACCACCGGCATCTGGAACACCGGCAATCGTCTGCGTCTTCCCATGCCCCAGTTCCGCATGGACCGCACCGACGCGGAGGCCGTGGTTGCCTATTTGAAGTCAGTGACGCCCCAACCCTAGCCAGCCCTTCGGACTTCCGCCGCATCCAAGAGTCGGACTCATATGATCGACTCTTTCTTGCAAAGCCAGCATAGTCTGCTGTTGTCGGGCCTACTGCTGATCGCTGCCATTGCGATCGCCCTGATTGTTCATTACATCGTCTTCCGGTTGCTCCAGCGATTTGCCCAGCGCCAGGGAGCGGTGCTCGATCGCTCGCTCATCAAGCATGGCCAGGGCCCGACCCGCTGGATTTTCCCTCTTCTGGCCGCGCTTGCGATTCTGCCGGGCCTTCCGCTGTCTCCGACGTTGATGGCCGCGCTGGAGCATCTCACCGGACTTGGCTTGATTGCCGCTGTTGCCTGGCTGCTGATGCTGTCTATTGACATCACCTCAGATGTGCTCGCGGAGCGCTACCGGATCGACGTGGCCGATAATCTGCGCGCGCGACGCGTCCAAACCCAGTTTCAGATGCTCCGGCGCATCACGGCCACACTAGTCGGGATCGTCACCTTGTCGCTGATGTTGATGACATTCCCGGCCATCAAGCATATCGGCGTTAGCCTTCTGGCCTCCGCCGGGCTCGCCACGCTCGTCGTGGGCATGGCCATGAAGGGGACTCTGTCGAATCTCATTGCCGGTCTGCAGATCGGCTTAAGTCAACCTTTCCGGCTTGAAGACGCAGTCGTGGTCGAAGGCGAATGGGGATGGATCGAGGAAATTGGGACAATGTATGTGGTCATTCGCATCTGGGACCTGCGCAGACTCGTCCTCCCGCTCTCGTATTTTTTGGATCATCCCTTTCAGAATTGGACTCGCACCAGCGCCCACCTCCTCGGCAACATCATGCTCTATGCCGACTACACCGTCCCCGTGGATGAATTGCGCCAGGAGCTGCGACGGATCTGCGAGTCCACTCCGCTTTGGAGAGGTCAAGTCTGCGTTCTTCAAGCATCCGATGCCACTGAGCACACCGTCCAGCTCCGCGCCCTGATGGACGCGCGCAATTCGAGCGATGCCTGGGATCTGCGCTGTTTGGTGCGCGAAAAGCTCATTGGGTATTTGCAGAAAAACCACCCCGAAAGCCTGCCGCGTTATCGGGGAGAATGGCAGGCCTCCTCAGTACCGGTAAATGAAACCGGAGAATCGGAAGCGCAACTAAACTCCCGCCGGGAGATCTCACCGGAAATGTCCGTGTCATCAGCCAGGAGCGACAGTCGACGGCGCGCTTGAGTCAGCCCTCGCAGTAGAGTTGGCTACTTGGATGCCCCTGCCGTCACTTCCACGCCCGCCCACTTCTCCAGCAAAGTAAGGGTCGATGCATAATCCAGATCGGCCTGTCCTTCTTCGGCCGCAACGTCATACACCTCTTCGACCGCTTCGAGCCCCGGCAACCGCACCCGCGATTCCTTGGCGGCATCGAGCGCAAGGCGAATGTCTTTCAGCATCAGCCGCAGCGGAAAGTTGGGCGAGAAATCGCGCTTCAGAATAAACGGAGCTTTATACTCCACCACTCCTGACCGCACCATGGAAGCCTGGATCAGGGGCAACATTTTTTCGACATCCACGCCGAGTTTGGCCGCCAGCGTGAGGCCCTCGGCGAAGCCCTCAAAGATGAGCGCAATCTGCAGATTCATAGCCAGCTTCGTGGCTTGGCCCTTGCCGGTTTCGCCCATGTGGAACACCTGCTTGCCCATGGCCTGAAAAAGGGGTTGCAGGCGAGCCAGCACGGCATCGTCGGCGCCGACCATGAAAATCAAGCTGCCCGCTTCAGCGGCGATCTTCGATCCGGTCATTGGAGCGTCCGCATAATCGACTCCACGCGCCTTCACGCGCTGGGCGAAGCGTACGGTGGCTGAGGGAGAAATTGTGCTCGAGTCGGCGATGATCATGCCGGAAGCAAGCGATTGCTCAACGCCGTCCGCGCCGAACAGAACCTGCTCAGCCGCTTTCGTATCGGAGACGCACGTCCACACGACTTCCGCGCCCTGCGCCGCATCCGCTGGAGAAGCCGCGCTACGCGCGCCTTCCACGTCTTTGCCCGCACTGCGATTCCAGACCGCAACTTCGTGTCCGGCCTTGACCAGGTTCGCGGCCATCGACCGTCCCATAATTCCCAAGCCTAAGAATGCGACACGCATTGCCGTTCCTATCCTCCGCAGTCAATTGATTAATGAATCTTGATTAAATAGGACGGGCGAACCAGGGTCAAGAAAAGACAATTCTTTACATTCACAAAAATCGCAGACTCAATGGCCGAAATCCCTTCTCCCCAGTCGATCTGGGTTCACAGAGCATCTAAGGAGGCACGGTAAAGAGCGGCGAAATGCACTGGAGACTTGAATGCTTAAGGCCGATAATAATGCTTAAGGCCGATAATGAAGAGGTAGATGTGCGCGCAGCGGCTGTGACCATTCACAGTGCTTGAAAATACGGCGAAAAAATGTCAAAGCCATCTTTAAAGTCATCCTTGAAGAACCCCGCACTACGCAAACGGGCGGGCGAGTTCACGCGATTGGTACGCCATTCGGCCGTCACCCCGCGCACTGGTACGGCGCACAAACCGAAGCTGGCTACGAACGGCCAACTTGGCGTCACCTTCATTGGGCACTCCAGTTTTTTTCTGCAGATCGGCGGACAGAACGTCGTCATCGATCCCAACTTCGCGCGCTGGCTTTTTATACTGAAGCGTCTACGGCAACCAGGAGTCAATCTGCGCGATCTACCGCCGATGGATCTGGTGTTAGTCACCCACGCGCATTTCGATCACCTGCATCGCCAGTCGCTCCGCACCATTGCCCGTCAGACACGACGCCAAACCGGCACTACGCCCGTACTCGTGGTTCCACATCATGTGCTCGACCTGGTTGCCGATCTCGGCTATGAACAAGTTATCGAACTGGAGTGGTGGAACAGTTACCGCCGCGGCGCGCTGGAGATCACGCATGTACCCTCGCGGCATTGGGGCGCGCGGATTCTGAAAGATTCGCACCGCGGCTATGGCGGATACGTGCTGCGCAGCGGCAAGCACTCCGTTTACCACGCCGGAGACACCGCCTACTTCAACGGCTTCCGCGAAATCGGACGGCGTCTCTCGCCGGAACTGGCGCTACTGCCGATCGGTGCCTACAATCCGCCGCAGTTTCGCAACGTCCACACCAGTCCTGGCGATGCTACCCGCGCTTTTCTTGATCTGAAGGCGCAATGGATGGTCCCCATGCACTATGGAACTTTCCGCTTGTCGCATGAGCCCATCGAAGAGCCGCTTCAATTGCTGGCACAAGAAGCGCAAGCAGCCGGAGTGAAGGACAAAGTAGTTGTGCTTGAAGAAGGCGTCACTCGCTTTTTCTAACCACTCTTATTCGAAGGCCAGGGAGTATGCTTCAGGAATGGACAAGAAGGAAATCGAATCTCCAAAGTTGACCGAGCATTTTCTCTTTTGGGCTTGCGGCATTGCGGTTTTGGTAATCGCTTTGCTCGCTCATTTCGTCTATCACATCTTCTGAAACCGGCGGATCACGGAGCGAGCAACTGGTCCTGGGGTGTCGTTTTCGACGCCGCACAGTCGGTCGCCGGAGCTCGCAGACCGTGGCCAGCGGCGCGAGAAGCCTTGCTTCCAATCGCTCAAAAACTCGTTTTTGCAACCAAAAGATGTCGCCCCGATGTAACTATCGGCGCCGATTTGCATCCAAATAACAGGCGCTTTCGCGTGATATACTGCGCTCAGAAGGGGTAGGTGGATCCCTCCAGAGTTCCTACCCGAGGATTTCGACACATGGCCGGTAGTTCTCGTCGCTCACTCTTCTTGATTGTCTTCGTGCTGGCGTTGTTCGGTCTGCTGGGTATGTTGTTTGCTCAGCGCGTCAGCCCGGCCGCTACTCCCAGCTCTGATTCCGACGTCCGCGACAGCCTGAAGCAATTCACCGAGGTGTACGAAAAAATCGAAGAGAACTACGCTGACCCGGTGAATGCCGACAAGGCTATCTATAGCGGCGCCATCCCGAGCATGTTGCACCAGCTCGATCCGCACTCCAATTTCTTCGATCCGAAATCTTACTCGGCGCTGCGTGAAGAGCAGCGCGGCAAGTATTACGGCGTCGGCATGACCGTCGGACCACGCAACAATAAGGTGATCGTCATCGCTCCCTTTGTCGGAACACCGGCCTATCGCGCCGGAATCCGTCCGGGCGACATCATTGCCGCCATTGACGGCAAGCCGACCGACAATATGAGCACCTCCGATGTAGCTGATCTGCTCAAAGGACCTAAAGGTACGACCGTCCGCATCACTATGTTGCGCGAAGGTTCCGACCGCCCGCTGGAGTTCGCGGTCGTCCGCGATGAGATCCCGCGCTACAGCGTCGACCTGCATTTCATGATCCGGCCAGGCATCGGTTACATGCATGTCTCCGGGTTCCAGGAAACCACAGAGCACGAAGTCGCCGAAGCGCTCGATCAGATGGGCGACCTGAAAGGCCTGGTTCTCGATCTGCGGCAGAATCCAGGTGGCTTGCTGAGCGAAGGCGTCGGCGTGGCCGACAAGTTTCTAAAGAAGGGACAGCTGATCGTCTCCCACCATGGCCGGTCGTCACCGGAAAAGCGATACGTTGCGGCGCATGGCAACGGTGGGAAAGATTATCCTCTGGTGGTGCTGGTAAATCGCGGCACAGCATCGGCGGCTGAAATCGTTGCTGGGGCAATCCAGGATCATGATCGTGGCCTGATCGTCGGCGAAGTCACCTTCGGCAAAGGACTGGTGCAGACTGTCTATCCGCTGGCTGAGAACACCGGCCTTGCGCTCACGACTGCCAAGTACTACACGCCTAGCGGACGCCTGATCCAGCGCGATTACACGAATCTCTCGCTCTACGACTATTACTACAACCGTGACAGCGAGGATAATAACGCGAACCATGAAGTCAAGCTGACTGATGGCGGACGCACAGTGTACGGCGGCGGCGGCATTACTCCCGACGTGAAGCTTCCACCTTTCAAGTCCACCAAATTTCAGGACACGTTACTTGAGCACTACGCGTTGTTTAACTTCGCCAAACGCTACGCTCTGAATCACAAAGTCACGCAAAGCTTTGAAGTGGACGATGTGTTGCTGCAGGATTTCCGCAAGTTCCTCGACGAGGAGAAGATCCCGTACACCGAGGGCGAGTTAATCGAGAACAATGACTGGCTGCGCTCCAACATCAAGAGCGAGATTTTTGTCGATGCCTTCGGCCAGGAAGCTGGTTTGCAAGTTCGAGCCGAAACTGACCCTGACGTCATCAAGGCTCTTGACCTGATGCCGCAGGCTCGTGCTCTGGCAGATAACGCCAGAAAAGTGGTTGCGGAGAGAAATTCGGCCGCTCCCGTCACCCGCTAAACTCAATTCAATGCGAATAGCCTGAGGCCCGGGAAACCGGGCCTTTTGCTTTCTATCGGACCGTTTTCAGCCATCACTTCGGTCGTCACTTAAATCCAATCCATCGTCCGGTTTTCACTGAGAACTGACAGCCGAGAACCGTACACGGCAACTTCCCCCTTGAGTGTCCTCTACAAAAGCCCTAAAGTACTGGGAGCGAAACCCTCGGAGGGCGACCATCTGCCGGCGGCAATCTGGCTCCGATCCGCGCCATGGATTCCAGCGGCTCTGATCGCACTGGCGGCGGGCGTCCTCGACTGGCGTTACCGGCGCATTCCGAACTGGCTCACGGTGTCGGGCGTGATTGTCGGGCTCGTCTTCAACACGATTCTGTACCGCTGGCCGGGATTGAAAGACGCGTTACTGGGCGCGTTGCTGGGTTTGGGATTACTGCTGCCGTTCGTGCTGCTGCGCAGCCTCGGCGCTGGCGACTGGAAGCTGGCAGGAGCCTTGGGAGCCTGTCTCGGCCCGCGGCAATTGCTCTCTGTGCTCGTGGGGACGATTCTGGTGGCCGGTGCGATGGCACTGGCAGTGGTCGTCTGGAAAGGGCGGCTGAAGCGGACACTCCTGAACATCGCCCATTTACTGGGGGCGCTGTTCAGCCTGCGGATGCCGGGTTCGGCAGTCTCGCTCGACGATCCGCAGTCGACAAAGATTCCGTTTGGCGTCGCTATGGCGCTGACGGTCGTGATTTATGGCATCGGGCGAGCGGCAGGAAAAATGTAATTGGACGAGCAGCGAAAGCGAAGGGTCTGCAACTTGCTGAGAGTCAAACGAGTCGTGCGCAAACTCGGAAACGCTGACGGCGCGGAAATTGCCGAAGCCGCGCTGGTGCTGCCCTTCGTGTTCATGCTTCTGCTTGGCATCGTCTGGTTTGGACGCGCCTTCAACATCTATTCCACCATCCAGCAAGCCGCGCAGCAGGGAGCCATCGCCGCCGCCCGCAACACCTGCGCTTCCTGCGGAGACGCCACCACTATGGCTCAGGCCGTCGATACGGTGGTTTCCAACGTGCTGCAAGCCTCCAATCTCAGCTCCAGCCAAATCGCACTCCCGCCGAATCCTCCCAATTGTGCTCCGAGCCTGCCTTGTCAGGTTTGCCCGCTGCCATGGCCGCCGGGCGCGTGTGCGGCCCCATCTAGCAGCAACTTGCCTATCTACGTTTGTCAGAACGTGCAAATCAATCCCGTGGCGACGGGCGTCACGCAAACTCAGGCTACCCAATGCGGCGCTATCGTCAACTTTCAATATCCATTCCAGTTCTACCTGCCCTTCACTTCCCTCAACCTGCAAAAGATTACTCTGACAGCGCAGGCGCAGAGCAGAATGGAGAACTAGATGGATTGCTGCCCGCGCCTTCCGCATGGCCGCAACCGGTTGGTTCCTTTGATTCTCTCTAGCGCCGCATCACGCCGTGTGCTTACGGATCGGCTGCTGCGTGAAGACCGGGCCTCGGCCATCCTGGAGTTCGCCATCACCCTGCCGCTGCTTGTGGTATTCGTCGTCGGTATCTTCGACTTCAGCGGGGCGTTCAACCAGAAACAGAAAATCGAGCAAGCCGCGCAGGAAGGCGCCATCGTCGCCGGCGCGCAGCCGACCACCGACACTCAAGGGGGCACTGCCGTTACCAACCCACCCTCTCTGTTGCCAGTGGTGACCGCAGTGTTTAACTCGCTGGCCTCGAATGGAGTGGTGCCTAGCGGAACATGCTCGCCCCCGGGCACGATCACCGCACCGGCTGGCCTGACGTGGCAGTACACCATCGGCCCCTGCTCCGGCCCCAGCGATAATCTGATCATCACCATTAACCGCGGGTGGGTTTGTGGAAACGGCGCAGGCTGTTCCACCGGTCCACCAGTCGCTGTCGGTACCACCGTGACAGTCTCCTATCCCTATCATTGGCGGTTCAACAACGTGATTCAGTTGTTGGTTCCCGGTGCAACCTATGCCTCAATAACACAGGTGACGGAGAGTGCAACCGTCCATAACCAGCTGTGAGGACCGTGCGACAGAATTCTGATTTGCGAGTTTTCGTGCGACGCCGCCATGAACGCGGAACCGTGATTGTATTGGTGGCAGTGGTCATGCTCTTTGTGGTCGGAGCAATGGCGGCGATTTCGATCGACGTGGTGACGCTTTACACCGCGCGCAGCGAGGCGCAACTCGCCGCCGACTCCGCTGCGCTGGCGGCCGCGCGGGTACTCGCCAACTCCGGAGCCACATCGGACACCACCACCAATTCGATGGCTAACGCGTGGACCATCGCCCAGGCTGTCGCTACTCAGGTAGCAGTGCAAAACCAGGTAGCAGGCACGAACTTAACTCCACAGCAGGTCACTTTCCCAAATGGTCCCGGCGGTACTAATAACAACTCAAACACCAACCCGACCGTCACCGTGCAGGTGCAGGTCGGCACACTGCCGGCATTTTTCTCGCGCATCTGGGGAAATACGCAGCTCACTGTGTCGGCTTCGGCGACAGCCGAAGCCTACAATCCGTCCCCTGCTTCGACCTCCTCTAGTAGTGCCGGCCCGCCTGTCGCGCCACTTTGCGTCAAACCGTGGTTGCTGCCGAATTCGGATCCCAGCGGCACATCGCCGAACGGGGAGATTTTCGATCCCAACAGCGGCGCGATCCAGACCGTCACCGGTGGCGTCAACGGCCTGCTTGGCTGGCAAACTCAAGACGTCAATAACCCAAAGTCGGGAACCTATTTACACGTGGGCTGCCCGGGCCCAGGCGACTGTAGCGGGGGCAGCGGGCCCCTCTCCGCATCGACCTGGACATACTATCCCGGAAACACTGGCACCGGATCCGGCGACTTTCCGCCTCCCCCGGCCGCTTCAGTGACTTGCAACGGCGGCAGCGGATTTAATTCCAATCAGCTGAGCGTCGCTGGTTGCGTGCAAACTCCCATTGCGTGCAATGCCAGCGTTAACCTTGACCTGTCAGACGATACGAATCGCGATGACGAAACCGCCCAAGCGGTGAACTGCTTGACGCATGCGTCGCCCTTCAGCGGAGGAGGCGACAGCGTCGATCAGACCAACCCTCCTACATTCTTGCCGTTTGAGTTTCTGGCCGGCAGCGAGAACCCATTGGTGAAAAGCAAAGCGATCAGCTCTGGGACCGATATACTCGTCAGCGATTCGCTAGTCACAGTTCCCGTTATCAATGTTCCCGCATCGGGTACAGTCTCTAGCCCGGCAACCGTCATCGGATTCGTACAGTTGTTTCTCAGCCCAGAGGGAGCCGGAATCCGAACGTTTGGACCATTCAGATATCGCATTCATACCATGGTCATCAACATGGCTGGATGCGGCTCAGGAGCGACTGGAGCCACAGGAACCGCCTTGATCGGCAACGGCGCATCCCCGGTGGCTGTGCGGCTTATTTCGCCTTCGAGCACCTCCCAGGTGGCAGGTGCAACTTCCCGGAGAACGCCCTAATTTCCGGTATCGTGCAGCGTTAGGATGACGCGTTCGAGCGCCGCTCCATCGCCGACAAAAATAAAGTTGTATTTGGAACCGTTGAGCAGCGCTGCCAGCGCATCGCGTGCCGGAGCCGGGCCAATGTCCGCGACCACTTCCTCCAGCTCGGCGCCCGCCGGAATGGCAATATCAGCTTGGGTCTGGCGCTGCACTTCGAACAGCACTTCAGCAAGTGTAGCTTTTTCAGAGCGAATGCTCAGCATGCCACCGGCGTAAGTTACTGTCACATGTGGCTGTGCCGGCGCAGTCGAAGCCGGTGCTGGCACTGACGAAGCGGATACAGGCTCTCTAGCTGTGACTTCGGTAGGTGCAGGCTGAGCAGAGGAAGATGAGACAGAGACTTTCTCGGCCGTAACTTTTCCTGCGACTGGCGCCGGCGATGCGTTTTGCAATAGAGCATTCTGCAACAACGCTTTCTGCGGTCGAAGATTCTTCGGCTTGGCCACAGAGTCGCCAACTGGATCTGCATTTCCCGCCAGCACATTCGCAGAACCTGTAGTTCCCGGTCCCAGCTTGATCACAACCCCATTCTGCACCGTCGAAATCCGGTACGACTGCGGCTCTGCCAGATCGAGCACAACACGGGTAATCGGAGGGTTGCTGAAAAACAATCCGGCACGAACGCGCTTGAGGGCACCGCGATTGACTTGTAGAGCGCGCAATTCTGAGGCAGGAAGCGCGCCGGGAAAATCCACGACGATGCGGTCAGGACCGGTGATGGCTTGGGCATCGAGCGCCACGGGCACTCCAGAAGTCTGAATCTCGACCTCCATGGCGTCGCCCGTCCCGCGCACGACCACATGCTCGACGCGAGAAGCGCTTGCCGATTGCGCGCCGGGCTTCACGTTTTGCTGTGAGTTTTTTTGCGAAGCAGCGGGCACAGACAGCGACAGCGCGATGCCCAGCAGAGCTCCGAAATAACTGAGGCGCAGCATTGAAAGACTCTGCCCAAAGTCTAGCAGTTACGGAAGAGCCTATCCGCACCGGAAGTCGTAGTACTAATTACGAAGGTTGCGAAAGTGGATACGCCCGCAAAGGCAGGTTTTAGGTGTCGGGTCTTAGGCCTTTCACTTTGATTTTCCCAAGACCAAAGACCCAAGACCTGAGACCTGAGATTTGGAGTGCTTATCCAATCTGGGTCGGCGGGCTTGGCGGAGCCGGTGCCGGGCAAGCTGTCTTGTGGCTTCCATCGCAAAACGGGCGATTCGCGGACGCACCGCAGCGGCAAAGGGAAAACGCCGTCTTGCCGGTCAAGTCGTATTTGTTGCCGTCGGCGTCAACCATTTCGACCACCCCGGTTGGATCCTCGATACGCAAGGGGCCGTTCGGACGCACGGTAATCGTTACTTGGGACATGAAATCTCCTGTGAATGAAGTCAGCTTTCAAACTATCGCAGATAAGAAAAAGTTGCCAGCGGCCACCTAGCGCCATCGATCCACGACCTGAAACCAAAACATCTTGAGCCACTCGTCGAAAGTGATTTTGGCCCACTCGCGGTTCGTCCACCAGGCATCGCCGAAACTTCCGGGGCCGCGGGCCGCCGCCACGCTGAAATGATAACCAGGCAGGCGATGGCGAAAGATCATCAAGGCACGGCGGGTGTGAAAATCGGAGGTCACGATCAGTACCCGATGCGCATTCAGAGACCGCAAGCAGCGGTCGGAATCGTCGGCCTCGGCGAGCGTCGAGAATCCAACGACCGGGCACACCGACACGCGTGCGGTCTCATTCAGCGTGTTCACATAGTTCTGCGCAATGTCGATCAGCCGTTGATCGTAGATCATGTCCCGTGTCTCCGCGTTGAGAAACACATGCGGCGCAACGCCTTGACGCAGCAACTCCAGAGCGCGCGCGGGACGGATACTCGTTTCTCCGGCCAGCACGACCATGGCATCGGACTTCTCGGGAGCGTCGACCACCAGAAAATGCGCAGCCTGGGACGCAAGCGCGATGATGACAAAGAGGAAGACCAAAACAGAAACAAGGTGCAGGCGTAAGAATCGCATTCCTTGGCATGTTACACAGGAAGAGGCTCGGGAAGGGGAACGATTACGAGGGTAACGGGGGAGAGGGGAGAGTGGGGGAGTGAGGCGATGCTAGAATTATTTCTACTGACATGACGACGGACGCGATAGTTTCCTCTCTGTTTACCGACCTGAAACCGCGC
>Ga0210385_10000208_pt1 | contig 53379 bp, 47 predicted proteins | sample IncBWH26OmetaG_FD_160107 | JGI IMG/M metagenome (GOLD analysis project Ga0210385, IMG submission 160107) | Forest soil microbial communities from Barre Woods Harvard Forest LTER site, Petersham, Massachusetts, United States - Inc-BW-H-26-O ... | reverse complement strand
CAGGTTGCCGAATTCCCCGACCCAATCCAGGTGATAGCCCCCGGGTATGGCGACCTGGGAGGCGATCTTCTGCTGCGCTTCGAGCACGGCGCCGCCCAGATCGCGACCGCGGACGCTGAACTTGATGGGCACATAGCGCTCCTGCTGTTCGCGGTAGATGAATGAAGCCCCGGATGTCAGATGGACGTTCGCCACATCCTCAAGGGGTACCGATACATCCCCGGTGCCGGAGGGATTCGGTACCAGGATGGGAATTCTCTCGATGGCATCCAGGCTCTGCCGATAGGGTGCGGCCAGGCGCACCACCATGGGGAAATGCCGATCGCTGCCATCCTCGTAGACATCACCGGGGCTTTGACCCCCGATTGCGGCCTGGACCACGGCATTCACGTCCCCGGGTGCCAGGCTGTAACGGGCGGCGCGCTGCCGGTCGACATCGATCCTGATGGTGGGCTGCCCCAGCGACCTCAGCACCGCCAGGTCCGTGATGCCCGGCACGGTCGCCATGACCGCTGCGATTTTGTTGGCCGTACTCTCGAGCACCTCCAGGTCACCGCCGAATACCTTCACTGAATTCTCGCCCTTGACCCCCGATGCCGCCTCTTCCACGTTGTCTTCGATGTATTGCGAGAAATTGAAATCGACGCCAGGGAACTGCTCGCCCAGCCGCGTGGTCATCTGCTGCGTCAGCTTTTCCTTGTCGATACCGCTCGGCCAGGTATTGAACGGCTTCAACGGGACAAAGAATTCGGCGTTGAAGAAGCCGGTGGCGTCGGTGCCATCATCCGGTCGGCCGTGCTGCGAGACGACGGTCTGCACCTCCGGATAGCCGCCGATGATGTTGCGCATCTGGTTGACATAGCCATTGGCTTCCTCCAAAGAGATCGAAGTCGGGAATGTGGCGCGAATCCACATGTTGCCCTCCTCGAGCTTCGGCAGGAATTCCAGTCCCAGTGAATGCACGGCAATCAGCGTCACGGCTGCCAGCAGCGCGGTTCCGCCAAAGGTCAGGATCCGATTGGCGATCACGAAATCCAGCACTGGGTCGTAGACCTTGCGCAGCCAGCGGATGACCACGGTCTCCTTCTCGTTGACGCGCTCGGGGAACAGCAGCGAACTCAAGGCGGGCGCGACGGTGAAGGTTGCCAGCAGGCCGCCAGCGATGGCGTAACCGTAGGTCTTCGCCATCGGCCCGAAGATGTGCCCTTCGATGCCTGACATGGTGAACAGCGGCACGAAGCCTGCGATGATGATCGCCGCGGCAAAGAAGATGGACTGACTGACCTCCGCCGCCGCCGAGGCGATCACGGCCGTCTTGCCGCGAAAGCCACTGGGAACCCTGATCCGATCAAGTGCCGTGGCTCCCAGTCCACGGCGCGCGCTCGCATGACCCAGGTGCCGGAAGATGTTCTCCACCATGATGACCGTGGCATCCACGACCAGCCCGAAGTCGATGGCGCCGACCGACAGCAGATTGGCCGATTCACCCCGCACCACCATCAGCCCGATCGCAAATGAGAGCGCGAATGGAATGGTCATGGATACGATGAAGGCGCTGCGCAGATCTCCAAGGAACAGCCACTGGAGCATGAAAATCAACACCACACCCGCGATCATGTTGTGCAGAACGGTATGGGTTGTGACCTGGATCAGATCACTGCGATCATAGATCCGCTCGATGCGTACGCCCGGCGGAAGGATCCCCTGCGTGTTGATTCGGTTGACCTCGGCTTCCACGCGTTTGATGGTCGGAATGCTCTGCGCACCGCGCCGCATCAGGACGATGCCCTGGACGATGTCATCATCAGCCTGGTGCCCGGCGATGCCCAGCCTGGGCTGGTGACCGATCTGCACCTCGGCGACATCAGACAGGTAGATCGGGACGCCTTGATTGCTGGTCAACAGCGTGTGCCGTACATCATCCACGGAGTGGATCAGACCAACGCCCCGGACCACGGTGGCCTGTGGTCCAATGTTGACGGTCTGTCCGCCGACGTTGATGTTGGCATTGCCGATCGCCTGCAGTACCTGCGGCAATGACAGCCCGTAGTGCACCAGGCGGCCCTGGTTGATGGCAATTTCGTAGGTCTTGGTCTTGCCACCCCAGCCGGTGACATCGATGACGCCCGGAACCGCCTTGAAGCGCCGCTCGAGCACCCAGTCTTCGAGGGTCTTCAGATCGGTGACCGAGTAGCCCGGCGGACCCTTCACCTGGTAGCGGAAGATCTCGCCAATCGGACTGGTAGGGGAGATCTGCGGCTGGGCATTGTTCGGCAGTGCGCTCAGCTGCGCGAGGCGATTGACTACCCACTGCTCCGCCTGCTCGTAGGTGAAGTCATAGGTGAACTGGATCTTCACGTCGGACAGTCCGAACAGTGAGATGGTACGGATGGCCTGTACGTTGGGAATACCTGCCATCTGGATCTCGATGGGAATCGTGATGTAGCGCTCGATTTCCTCCGCCGACTGTCCCGTGCTCTGCGTGACAATATCCACCAGCGGCGGCACCGGATCCGGATAGGCCTCGATATTCAGCTGCATGAAGCTGGCGATGCCGGCCATCAGCGTCAAAGCCAGCAACGCAACCACGAGCACGCGCTGCCTCAGCGCGAAACTGACAATCGCATTCATGCTCAGTCGCCGGTCACGGCCCGGTCAATGAACAGACTTCCGCGGGTCACCACCCGCTCACCGAGCTTCAGTCCATCGAGCACCTGCACGCCTCCGGTGTCAGTGCGTCCCACTTTGATCGTGCGCAGGCCGATGACCTGATCCTGGCCACTGCCCTGCACCACCCATACATGCGCGTCGGTGCCGTCGTAGACGACGGCCGATTCGGGAACCGACGGGGACGGCGTGCCGGCGCTGGTGATGATGCGGAAGGTCGCGAACATCTCCGGCTTCAAGGCCCCATCCGGATTCGGGATCTCGGCGCGAACCGGCAGACGATGGGTATTCGGATCCACCTGGGCGGCGACGTAGGTCACGCGCGCCTTGAAGACCTTGGCCGGAAAGGCACTCACGTTCACTTCCACCGCCTGCCCTTTGCGGATCAGCGGCGCATCCTCCTCGCGCACGTTGGCGACCAACCAGACGCTGGAGACATCCGCCAGCGTGAACAGCGGCGTCCCGGCGCCGGACTGCACGTACTGTCCGGGGCCGACCTGTCGGTCGACGACCACACCACTGATCGGCGCCTCCAGCGTGGCGTTGGCATCCATGCGATCGCTGGTCTCCAGCGCGTCGATCTGGGAGTCTGACTTGCCGAGTATCCGCAGCCGATTGCGGACCGCCTTGAGCGCCACTTCAGCCGTGGCCAGGTCCGCCTGCGCCTGTTGCCAGTCCTGCAGGCTGCCGCCCTTGGCTTCATACAGGCCGCGCTTGCGCGCCTCATTGGCCCTGGCGAGCCTGCTCTGGGCCACGGCTGCGATCAGGTCATTCTGCGCCTGCACGAATTCGGCGGCATCTATGGTCGCCAACGGCGCACCGCGGGTCAGGACGTCTCCTGGTTTTGCCACCACGCGCGTGACGCGCCCGGAAAACGGCGAATACACCGGAGTGGTGAGATCGCCATTCAAGGCGATGCTGCCATCGGTGACCTCGATGCTCTGGAAGTCGCCGCTGGCCACCGCCGCAACGGAAAGCGTCTTCAATTGGGCTTCAGTGGGTCGAAAGGTTCCAGCAGGCGGTGGTACATCGGCGATGGCCGGTGGAGTCGCCGACATCCCACGACCCAGGCGCACCGCTGCGACAACCACCAGCATTGCCCCTGCGATGATTCCCAGCACGCGCAGCTGCCTGTTACGCGGCCACGCGTGACGCTGCGGATCTTCGACTATCTGTGATGCTGATTCGGACATGGCCAATCCCCAAGCGCTGCGACCTGAGCAGACGCTAACGAAATCCACGTAAGAAGTCCGTTATAAAAAGGCCGCGATCAATGCGACAGATGTCTGCTTCCGGAAATGTCGGCTGCCTGAAATGTCGGCTGCCTGAAATGCAGAAAGCATTAAGAAACCATTCAGAAAAACCCGCGCGGCGCATGCGCGGCTTTTTTTTACGGAAATCGGTCTTGGCGGCAAAAGCGCTGAAGCAGAGGCTAGCGCCACGTCGTCGAACGACGAACACCGTGAGATCAGATTCCTATGGAGAAAATCATGTTGTCCAGAATCGCCATACTCGCAGTAGCGGCTGTCGCAAGTGTCGGACCTGCATTTGCGGCATCCGGCTGTGATCCCATCTTCATGCAGCAAGTCCGACAGTGCTCGCAGATTGTCGACAACCTTCGCCCGGAGAAGAGCGGACAGGCCCGCGTCTTCGCCAGCGATGGTTCCGAATTCACGGCCGGCCAGGCCCTGTGGATGCAGGGACAATTGCGCAAGGTCGAGCGGCTCTGCAGCCAGTCCACATCGGAGAGCCAGGCCGAAGCATCGGCCACGCTGGCTGCAATCCAGGATCTGCTGCGCTCGCATCAGCGCGCTTCGAGTTGAGAGCAACGGTTGCCGAACCAGTCGCGCCGTGGAGCTAGCCCCTCCGCGGCGCGCCGCTCAGCGATGATGCGCGCGAACCAGAGTCAGGACTTCGGTCAGTTCAGGCAGTGCATGGGTTTCATCGTCGCGGTTGCATTCGGCCAGAACCGCGCGCAGCTTGCCTTTCATCCACAGCGCCTCCCCAGCCGTATACTCACTGCCATCGTAGGCAAACACCCGGGCCTGTCCGCCCTTCTCCGGACGCAGTGAGTCCACCAGGCGCTCCGCTCTGATGATGGAATCCGTGAGCGTGCGGCTGCAGCGTGCGTCGGCATGACCCGGAAGAATCGGCAACACCAGGATCAATACCGCCGCGAGGTTGCGTCGCGCCACTTAAGTGCCGCCCCCGGCCAATGACTGCGGGTCAACGACCAGCCGGTAACCGACGCCGGCCTCGGTGATGATGTGCCTGGGACGACCGGGATGGGCTTCCAGTTTGCGGCGCAGGCTGCCGATGTACACGCGCAGCGCCTGGGAGTCGTCACGGTGCGGGCCCCAGACCTCCTTGAGCAGGGTTGAATGGGTGACAATCTGGTCCTGGTGACGGGCCAGGGTTTCGAGGATGCGGTGTTCCAGGGGAGTCAGTCGCACCTCGGTGCCGTCAGTGCGCCGGGCCGTACGCTTGCCCAGGTCCACCGAGGCACTGCTCAAGTGCAGAACTCCCATGGGCAGCTCGCCACGCACGTGGCGCCGCAGGATGGCCCTGATCCTGGCCACCAGTTCAGGGGCACTGAAGGGTTTGAGAACATAGTCGTCGGCGCCCTTCTCGAAGGCGCGAACCCGTTCGGCCTCCGCGGTGCGCGCCGAAAGCACCACGATCGGCACGGGCGACCAGGCGCGAATGGTCTGGATCACGTTGATGCCATCGCCATCCGGGAGCGCCAGATCCACCAGGATCACGTCGGGTCGGTACAGTCGCGCGTCTCTTTCCCCGGCGCGCGCCGTTTCCGAGATGACAACACGAAAGCCACTGCTTTCGAACAGGATCCGCAGCACGTCCTGAATGGCCTTGTCGTCCTCGACGATCAGGACCAGATGCATCGCAAGAGTCACGAAATCGCGCTCTCGGCTCTGGCTTGCCACGGCTTACGGGGCAGATTGACCTCGATGCGGGCGCCGCCCGCACTGCCTTGCATGCCGCGGATCTCCCCGCCATGCAGCCGCGCCACGGCGCGGCATATCGCCAGCCCCAGCCCCACCCCGCCGGCGTTGTCCTCGACGCGTCCGCGTTCGAACTTGTCGAACAGTCGCTCCGGGTCCGCAAGTGGAAAGCCCGGGCCGTCATCCTCCACGCTGATGACGACATTCTGTTCGGAAGTCTGCGCTGCGATGGTGATGATCGTGCCGGGCGGGGTGTACTTGATGCAGTTCTCGATCAGGTTGTTCAACATCTGGACGATGAGCTTGCCCTCCACATAAAGGGCAGGTGTACCGGCGGGTATATCGACTTGAATCTGCCGCGAGCCCAGCCGACTCTCCGCCTGCTGTATCGACTGGCTCACCAGCTCATCAAGCATCTGCCACTCACCCTTGACGACGCTGTCGGCTGTCTCCAGGCGCATCAGCTCCAATACATTGGACAGCAGCTCCGTCATGTCACGCGCCTTGTCCTCGATCAGCCGGCCAAGGGTGGTGCGCCGATGCAGATCCAGTGGAAAGCCCTCGTGAGCCATCATGCTGCCCGCGCCAGCGATCGCGGATAGCGGCGTTCGCAGATCGTGGGAGATCGAAGCCAGCAGGGTATTGCGCAGCACGGCGCGTTCTGCGGCCAACCGCGCGCGCTGTACCACCTCGACCAGGTGTACGCGTTCCAGCGCCAGGGCCAGCTGGCTGGACAGGCTCTCGAGCAGCCGGCCCTGTTCGGGAAGCATCGCCCGGCGCCTGTCCGCCGGCGTCACGATGAGCACGCCGTGCGGTTCCTGGCTGCCGGTGAGCGGCAGATACATGTCGCGCTCGAAGGCGAAATGATCCGTTCCCAGACCCGCCCGTTGGCGGTGCTCTATCACCCAGTGACAGATCTTCTGATCAACGCGCCGGCTGCGACCATCGCGCGCGGGCAACGGATCGCTGAGGCGACCGCGTTCATCCCAGGTCAGGACCGTGACGCGGCTGCGCGCCACCTCGGTGATATGCCGTTCCGCCACCGCGGCCATGGTCGAGGCGTCGCGGGTCACCGCCAGATCGCGGCTCAGAGCGTACAGGACTGCGGTTTGGCGTTCACGCGCCACGGCCGACACTGTCTGCTGGCGCACGGCTGAGACCAGACTGGCAATGATCAGGGCCACCACCAGCATCACGACAAAGGTCACCACGTAATGCGGGTCAGACACCCAGAAGCTGAATCGCGGCGGAATGAAGAGGTAATCGAATGCGGCGATATTGGCGAGCGCGCACAGCACCGCCGGCCCGCGTCCGAGCCGCAACGAAGCCAGCGTCGCCCCCAGCATGTACACCATCACCATGTCGATGAGGTCAAAGTGATCAAGCATCGGCAAGGCGATCGCGGTACACAGCCCGGTCAAACCCAGAGCCCCCAGATACGCCGTCCAGCGGCGCGAGCGGAACCAGTAGCCGCTGTCAGCATGCTCGTCGACTGGGCTTCGGGTCGAATCGCGGGGAACCACGATCACATTCGCCACCAGCCCATGGCGCATGATCTTCGACACCAGCGTCGAGTGCCCGGGTCGCAAACGCAGCCGCTGTCGCGGCGCCCCGATCAGCAAGCTCCCGGCGTCGCACAGGTCTACATATTGAATCAGCGCTTCGGCGGCATCGGGCGCTTCGAGGGTCACGGTTTCGGCACCGAGGGATTCGGCCAGGCGAAACAACTCCAGTCGCGAATCCCGGCCGACAGCGCTGAACTTAACCGGCGTTTCGACACCGACTACGGTCCAATGCACACCCAGTGCAGTGGCAAAGCGCCGGCCGGCGCGCAGGATCTGCTCGGCGTAGACATATTCCTCATCGGGAGCGATGGCGACCACCAGTCGCCCGCTGGCATCTGCGGATTGGGATTCACTGCGTGGCCAGTCCCCCTCGCCGGCCGCTGCGGACATGGAATCTCCGGTCTCGGCCATTGCCTCACGCATTCGTTTCTCTCTTGGTCTTCAGCCAAGTCGCTACCCACCTTCTGAGACTAGTGCAGGGCGCGTCAAGAAGGCGTTAAAAAAACGCGCAGCCGCGTTGCGATCCGCCAACAACGAGCGCGCACCATCGTGGACTGTCCGCACGATTTTCTGAGCAGCCATAGTGCAGCGCCGTTTTCGAACCGGACTGACGGTGCGCGACGCGGATCATTTCTTAATGCATCTCTAATACGGAGCCGCAATCGGCACGCATTCTGCGCCGCGAATCAGTGATGCAAAAATTTTTATTAACGGGTTTGTGTATATACGAATTTTTTTACGCCCTTACGATGCTTTGCCGTGAGTGACTCAAATCCGCCACACGGGGAGTGTCTGAGAATGACTTTCAGGGAATGCCAAACAAAATCGCGCTTGATGACGCCGCGCATCAGGCGCTGCACACGAACCTCTTCCATCATCGTGCTCGCCCTCGGCCTCGCGCCATTGGTCGCGAGCGCCGTAGATCCGGCCACAGTTGTCGAAAGTGAGAGCGCCTCTTTTGGCGCAATCGTCGGCGTGCTGACGGACGGCAAGAAGGCGCCCGTCAGCCATGCGACGATCACCGCCACCCGCGACAATGGCAGCAGCATCCGCGCAACGATTTCGGGGACGGATGGCACCTATTCGTTCTCGGACCTTACTGCAGGCAATTGGAAGCTGTCGGTTCGCACCACGGGCACCAAGGATGCCAGCGCGGGGTCACTGACGATCAAGCCGGGTGCCGCCACGCGCTACGATGTCACCCTGACAGCACCGGCCGCGGCGGCCCCCGATGGCTTTCTCGCCACGCTGACGCGTGCCGTGGGCTACTTCACCCTGCCGGACGCCAGGACGGTTCACACGCTTACAACCGCTGACAATACCGGCGGGGGTTCCGGCGCTGCCGCGGCGGCGCCCGCACCCGCGCCAGCACCGCCGGCCGCGCCCGCGCCCAGCGTTCCTTTGGCGCTGACCACACCGGATCCGCCGTCGACAAACGATACCCATACTCCGCTTGCCAATATTTCCGATGCGGGGTGGGTGAACGGCAACACGCGCGAGACGACACCCATATTCGACACCAAGTTCTTCACCCCGGAGATCCGGTTCGATGTGAATTACCTGCACGATGACAATGGTCCGCATGACGATACGATCGTCGGCTCCACGGAGGAGTTCCGCTCCGACGAGTTCCAGATCGAGCAGGTGAGCTTCGGCGGCAACTTCCATTGGGATGGGGTGCAGGCCCGCTTTCTGTCCATGATGGGTCTGTTCTCCACCGCGACCATTCGCAACGATGCCAGCAATACCAATATCGGCCAGTGGGATCTGGCCGACGCCTATCGCTATCTGTCCGAGGCGAATGCCGGCTATCACTGGGACAATGTGGGACATGGGCTCAATGTCGACGCCGGTATCTTCGTTTCCTACATCGGGCTCTTCAGCTACTACAATTTCGACAACTGGACCTATCAGCCCTCGTTCGTGTCCTCCAACACGCCATGGTTCTTCAACGGTTTGCGCATCCAGTTCTGGCCGACTCAGAACCTGAAGATTGAACCATGGTTGATCAACGGCTGGCAGGCCGACGCGAAGTTCAATCACGATCCGGGCTTCGGCGGACAGATACTGTGGGAGTCAGACAACGTCAAGCTGGTGTTCAACAGCTACTTTCTCGGCGAGGACAACCTCAACAGCGGCAGCGGCGTACCCAATAACGGCGGCGGCGATGTGGCAATCGGTCTTCCCAATCCGCTGGCCCCGCCCATCAGTTACAACCACGTGCATCGCATACACGAGGATGACAGCATTGTCTGGCGCTATTTCGAGGCCGGCCAGGGCGGCAAGGACTTCTACGGCATATCGCGGATGGCGCTGTCGTTCACCGCGGATATCGGTTGTGAATACGGCGGCGGCGTGACCTGCACCGGGGGCCAGAACAAGGCGAACTTCCTCGGCGCCATGCTCTACGATCGGTTCTGGTTCGATCACAACATCATGGCGCTGACCGTGGGTGGCGGTGCCATGAACAACCCGGGACGCTATCTGACCCTGCTGCAGCCTATCAATGGAGCCGGTGCGGCCAGCGGGTCGCCTTACTTCACCGAGAATCCGGGTCAGCCGCTGTATCAGTGGGACATGCAGCTGAACCTGCAGTACATGCCCAAGGACTGGATCACCTGGTGGACCGAAGTCACCTACCGTCATTCCAACGTTCCGTACTGGAGCGGTGCCGGTGGCGTGACCCCGCCGGATGGCAACACGGGAGCGCCCTCGCAGATGGTCTGCAACAATGGCAGCATCCTGAATCCGGCGGACAACTGCAGCGGAGAGGGCGGCGTGTGGTACCCGGACCTGCGCACCAGCGAGACCATCTTCGGCGCCGGCATCATGGTCAAGTTCTAAGACAGCGCCTCATCCTCGGGGTCGGGTACCAGCCGGTACCCGACCCCGACTTCGGTGAGGATGTACTGGGGTTGCGCCGGATCGCGTTCCAGCTTGCGACGCAGACTTGCCACATACACCCGCAGCGAGCGCACGTCCGCCTGATGCGGCCCCCATACCGCGTTCATGATCTGCTCATGTGTGACCAGGCCACCCAGGTGCTGCGCCAGGCATTCCAGGATGCGATGCTCGAGCGGAGTGAGCTTGAGCACCTTGCCGCCAGGACCCACGGTGACGCGTTTTTCCAGGTTGATCTCGACGTCCCCTAGCCGCAGCAGCGCTTCGGGCTGATCACGGCGCATCAGGCGACGGGTGATGGCCCGCACGCGGGCGATGAGCTCCAGACCGCTGAAGGGCTTGATGATGTAGTCATCCGCGCCGGCCTCGAAGGCCGCCAGACGCTGTGGCTCCTGGGTGCGGGCGGTGAGCACGATGATGGGCATGGCCGACCAGGTTCTGACCTGCTCGATGAATCGCAATCCATCCATGTCCGGCAGCCCGAGGTCCACGATGCAGACATCCGGCCGATGGTGCTGAGCATAGGTGATGGCCTGGCGGCAGGTTCCCACCGCGATGGTGCGGAACCCATAGCCTTCAAAGAGGGCCTCCAGGACCTGACAGATCGCGACATCATCCTCGACCAGGAGGATGCGGTGCATGGCGTCGGTCATTCAGCCTACCCGCGCTTCGCGCACGCCCGGACCGGCAGCCTGCGGTAGAATGATCTCGAAGCGCGCGCCACCTCCTGCCCGGCTGGTGGCGTGGATGCTGCCGCGGTGCAGGCGCACGACTGCCCGACAGATGGCAAGGCCCAGGCCCGCTCCACTGACCGAGCCCTCCTTCTGGCCGCGTTCGAACTTTTCGAACAGCCGCTCCGGCGCCGTCGCGCCAAAGCCCGGCCCGTCATCCTCGATGGTCAGCATCATGAGGTCGGAGGCGGCGACGGCCTTGATCAGAACGGTGGTGCCGGGCGGGGTGTATTTGGCGGCATTCTCCAGCAGATTGGACAGCAGCTGGCGGATCAGCTGCCCGTCGACATGCACCATGGGCAGGTCGTCGGGAATTTCACACTGCACATGCAGGCGATCAATGCGGTGCATGGATTGGCGCAGCGCAGCTCCCACCAGTTCTTCCATGGACTGCCATTCGGCCTGCGGGGGTGCGGTGGCCGACTCGAGCCGAATGAGTTCCAGCACGTTGCCCAGCAGCCCCGCCATGTCGCGCGCCTTGGCCTCGATCAGCTGTCCCAGTGTCTTGCGCCCCTGGCCGTCAAGATTCGAGCCCTGCTGGGCCACCAGACAACCCGCTCCGGCGATGGCCGTCAGCGGCGCGCGCAGATCGTGCGAGATGGACGCCAGCAGGGTATTGCGCAATGCCGCCCGCTCGGCCTGCGCGCGCGACTCAGCGGCCACGTCGGCGAGCCGTGCCCGCTCCAGGGCCATGGCGATCTGCCCTGCCAGCGCCTCGAGCATGTTGCGCGCCTCCACATCCGGTCCTGCCGCCGCGCGCGCCCGGGCCACCAGGACGGCGTTGATACGCTCCCCGCCCGCCAGTGGCAGGTAGCGGCAGGCCGAATCGATGTGGTGCTGCATGCCGGGGCCGGCGCTCACGCCGTGCTCGAACACCCATTGAACGACGCCCGGGTCCGCGAAGGTCTCAAGCGGTGGCGGGGCGCCCTCAGCGCCCGCCAGCACGATTATGGCGGGACCCTCGGCCACGGCCGATACATGCGGTGCCGCGACGGCGGCGATCGTGCCGGCATCGGGAGCCGCCGCCAGATCGCGACACATCGCATACAGCGTTGCCGTGCGCGCTTCGCGTGCCGCCGCCGCATCTGTCTTGTTCCGGATGCTGACCATCAGGTTGGCGATGACAAGTGCGACGATCATCATCCCGAACAACGTCAGCAGGTACTGCGGCTCGGCGACGTAAAAAGTGAAGCGCGGCGGAATGAAGAAATAATCAAGTGCTGCGGTGTTGGCAATGGCGCAGATTGCCGACGGACCGCGTCCGAGCCACAGCCCGGCGGCCGTCGCGCCCAGCAGATAAACCATTACGATATTGGTGGGATCGATGCGCAGAAACAGCGGATACGCCACTGCCGTACACAGGGCGGTAATCGCGCAGGCGCCCAGATATCGACGCAGCACCCTCGCCCATCTGAGCGATGCTGACCATCCCGGGGTCGTCATGACCGGGCGTTGAGGCAGCCTGGATTTGCTGTTTGCCGCATGCACTCAGGATAGTGACAGCGACATAAAGGGCACGTGAGGAAAAGAAGCCGCCTCGGTAAGGCGCGCGTAAGCAAAAGGCGAGACGCGCCTGTTTCTTACGCCGACCTTTCTAACGCGCCATCAATCATTGTCGACCGCCGCATCGGAGTGTTCGCGGGTCTCGCGGAACGTGACTCCGGGCCAGCGCTCCAGTGTCAAATGCAGGTTCACCCGCGAGGGCGCGAGATAGACCAGCGCTCCGCCGTGATCCACGGCCAGGTTGTCGTAGTTGCGCTGCTGGAACTCCGCCAGCATCTTGTCATCATTGCAGTACACCCAGCGCGCCGTGTGCACGCCGATGGTGTCGAACACGCACTGCACGTTGTATTCATCCTGCAGCCTGAAGGCCACGACCTCGAACTGCAGCGGCCCGACGGCGCCCAGAATCAGATCATTGTTGCGCATGGGCTTGAACAGCTGCGTCGCGCCCTCCTCGCACAGCTGCGCCAGGCCCTTCTGCAGCGCCTTCATCTTCAGAGGATCCTTGAGCACGGCGCGGCGGAACAGTTCGGGCGCGAAGCTGGGAATGCCGGTGAACCCCAGCTGCTCACCCTCGGTGAAGGTGTCGCCGATATTGATGGTGCCGTGGTTGTGCAGACCGATGATGTCACCGGCAAAGGCTTCCTCAGCCTGGGCGCGGTCCGCTGCCATGAAGGTGAGCGCATCGGCGACGCGCACTTCCTTCTTCAGCCGCGAATGGTACAGACGCATGCCGCGCTCGTAGCGCCCCGAGCACAGGCGCATGAAGGCAATCCGGTCGCGGTGCGCCGGATCCATGTTGGCCTGGATCTTGAACACGAATCCGGTGAGCTTCGGTTCCAGCGCCTCCACGGTGCGCTCGCGGCTCGCGCGCGGCAGCGGGCCTGGAGCATTCTCGGCAAATGCCGCCAGCAGTTCCTCCACGCCGAAATTGTTGATCGCAGAGCCGAAGAACACCGGCGTCTGCCGGCCGGCAAGGTAGGCATCAAGGTCAAATGCATCGGTGGCGCCCTGCACCAGTTCCACTTCCGCGGCAAAGGTCGCCGCCTCCGCCCCCAGGAACTCCTGCGCCTGCGCCGAGGCCAGTCCATCGATGATCGCGTTCTCACCGACGCGACCCTTCTCCGCGGCCTGGTAGGCATAGATGCGGTCCTCGGGGATGTGGTAGACACCCTTGAGGCGCTGCCCCATGCCGATGGGCCAGGTCACTGGGGCGGTTCGGATCTTCAGCACCTGCTCGATCTCATCCAGCAGTTCGATCGGTGCACGGCCCTCGCGGTCCAGCTTGTTGATGAAGGTGATGATGGGCGTATCGCGCAACCGACACACCTCCATCAGCTTCACGGTCCGCTCTTCGACGCCCTTGGCACAGTCGATCACCATCAGCGCCGAGTCCACGGCCGTCAGTGTGCGATAGGTGTCTTCGGAGAAGTCCTCGTGGCCCGGCGTGTCGAGCAGGTTGACGATGCAGTCACGGAACGGAAACTGCATGACCGAAGAGGTCACGGAGATACCGCGCTGCTGTTCCAGGCGCATCCAGTCCGAGGTCGCATGGCGCGTCGCCTTGCGGCCCTTCACGGTTCCGGCCATCTGGATGGCACCCCCGAACAGCAGCAGCTTCTCGGTCAGCGTGGTCTTGCCGGCATCCGGGTGGGAGATGATGGCAAAGGTGCGGCGACGCCTGATTTCCTTGACAATTTCAGCTTCAGACACCAGCCGTACCCTCGCGCAAATATGCGGAGGGTACAGCATCGCACCGACAACCTCTAAGGCACTGAGAGCACCACCTTGCCTGCCGGATGCTCCTGCTCGAGGAATCGCTCGGCCGCCGCGGCATCCTTCAACTGATAGGTCCGGGTGATGACCGGCTTTACCCGGCCCGCATCAATGAGCACACCGATCTCGGCGAGGTCCGCGCCGCTTTCGGTGACCGTGTAACGCAGTCCACGTGCCCCGCGTGCCGCCGCCTGGTCCTGCGAGGGCTCATTCAGGGTCGACACCAGCACGCCGCCTTTCTTCAGCACCTGCCAGGAGCGCTGCTGTATGTCCCCGCCCACCAGATCAAACACCACATCCACCTCATCGACCACGTCCTCGAAACGTTGCGCCTGATAATCGATGACCTCATCGGCCCCCAATCGGCGCACGAAGTCGATATTGGCCGCAGACACAGTGGTGATGACATGAGCGTCTTTGGCCTTCGCGAACTGGATGGCAAAGTGCCCCACCCCGCCTGATCCACCATGAATCAGCACCCGCTGCCCGGCCTCGAGTTTGCCGTGCTTGAACAGACCCTGCCAGGCCGTGAGCGCCGCGAGCGGCACCGCACCGGCCTGCATGACATCCAGCGTCTCGGGCTTCGGCGCCGCTTCGCTGACCTTGACCACGGCATATTCTGCGTAACCGCCGCGTCCCATTCCCGGCATCGCAAACACGCTGTCGCCTTTGGCAAAGCGCGAGGTCGCAGGTCCGCACTCCACCACCGTGCCGGCAATGTCGCGACCCAGCGCGAACGGCAACTTGTCCTGCTTCACGGCCGGGTACTTGCCGCTGCGGATCTTGTAGTCCACGGGATTCACGCCGGCAGCGGCAACCTTGATGAGCAGTTCTCCGGCGGCCGGAGTCGGAATGGGCACGCTCTCAAGGCGCAGCACCTCGGGGCCACCGAACTGCGGGATCCGGACGGCTTTCATGGTCTTCGACATCGCAGGGCTAGTCATGGTGCGCTCCTGGTTGGTACGGGTTGACCTGTGGTGGACTGCGGTGCATCGCGGATGTTCCGTGACCGCGCTCGATTTCATCTTTGTCCTACAGCTGAGCGCAGGTATCGGGAGTAGGCTTAAAACATTCATGAGCTATCGCACCAGCACCGGTTTTGGCCTCGGCGTTGCGGCGCTGCTCGCGATGGCGGTGGCCGCACCGTACGTGCTGGCCGAGTCCTCCAGAGCCGTAGTGGCCAAGTACGACAAGGACCACGACCGGACATTGGACTGGAACGAGGTCGAGGCCGCGGCGGGTGCGCGTTTTGACAAGCTCGACCAGAACGGGGATGGCACACTCGATCGCGCCGAAGCCAAGGGCATCATGCGCCGGGCAACCTTCAGGACTGCCGATACGGATCGGGATGGCACGCTGTCAAAGAATGAATATCTGGCACTGGTGAAGCAGCGCTTCACCGCGGCTGACACCGATAATGATGCAACGCTCAGCGCCAAGGAATTGAACAGCCGCGCCGGTCACAACCTGAAACTGCTCATCGACTGAGGAGCGGCGCCAGAGGCGCGTTAGTCCTCGCAGCTTGAACAGCCGCTCACGCCCAGCGCGGCAATGGGCGCGTTGCGTGCCGCCTGCAGCCGCGGTATCAGATTGCCGATGGTGGCCACCGCCTCTTCGCAGGCGCGCAACTCCGGTGTCTGCAACACCGGTTCGCAGCGCACTTCGGCCGCCAGCAGGGTTGAGAGTTGAGTCAGATCAGCGATGGAGCGGTCGATGAGACGCTTGGGGTCGAGCAGCATGGCGGGCACCTTGGGGAGTATGGACTGTATATTTATACAGTCACCATGACCCGGTCAAGTGGCCGCCTTCAGAGGTACGGAGACAGCAGCCAGAACAAGCTGTTACGCAGCTGTGCCAACCGGCCAAGCCCCTGGAGCATGGCGGCAGTGAGCGGCGTGGAGCGATCCCGCGCGGTAATGATGTACTGCCCGAGCCGGCGGCAGGTCGCCGCATCGTAGACCTCCAGCGCGATCTCGAAATTCAGTCGCAGGCTGCGCGGATCCAGATTGGCCGAGCCGATCTGGGCATAACTGCCGTCCATCACCAGAAGTTTGGTGTGCGCGAACGGTGCCGGCTGCAGCAGCACCCGCACGCCGCGCTCCACCAGCGGCTGCAGCCAGCGCCGGCAGGCCCAGTCCACGTAGCGCAGATTGCTGCGCTCGGGCAGCACCACCGTGACATCCACGCCACGCAGCGCCGCCGACTGCAGCGCCGAACTCAACTCCGGCGGCGGAATGAAATACGGTGTCATGATCAGCAGCTGCTCGCGTGCCATGGATACGGCGCCCACCATCACCGATACCAGCTTGTCATTGTCTTCATCGGGTCCTTCGGTGATCACGCGACACAGGCACTCACCACACGCTGGCGGGGCCTCGGGCACCGCCAGGGTTTCGCCCGAGGCAAACTGCCAGTCGATCCTGAAGGCCTCCCCCAGCGGCCGCAGCACCGGCCCGCAGACCTTGAAATGCAGATCGGCCATGCGCCGCGCGCCCTGCTTGCCCACTTCACGTCCGCCGATGTTCATCCCGCCCAGGAACCCGATCCGGCCATCGATCAGCAGCAGCTTGCGATGGTTGCGCATGTTGAGCGACAGGCGCGGCGGCAGGATCCGCGGCGGCAGGAAGCGCGCCGTGGTGACGCCGGCGCGGCGCAGTTCCGCCACCGCATGCGGCCAGCTGTACCACTCCCCGACCCCGTCGATGAGCACGCGCACCTGCACGCCGCGCGCGGCGGCGGCGGCCAACGCCGTGATGAATTGCCGACCCACCGGATCGGTCTCGAAAATATAGGTCGCCATCCACACCGTGGTTTGCGCGGCTGCGATGGCGGCGAGCATGGGTGGAAAGGCGTTCTCGCCGTTCTCGAGACTTTCGATGGTATTGCCCGCGACCCGCGGCCACTGCGTGACCGCATCGCCGATGCGCATCAGATGATCCGCAGGCAGCTCCTGCGCGCCAAGCCGCAGCGGCGTGCGCGGCTTGCCCAGCTCACCGCGCAACTGGCGGGCCCGAGCGCGCACCCGGTTGATGCCGAACAGGCCGTACAGGATCGGGCCGCCCAAGGGGAACAGCCAGCACATGACGATCCAGCCGAAGGCGCTGCGCGGATCGGGCTTGGTCAGCAGGGCATGGATTGAGGCGATGAGCGCGCAGCCAAACGACAGCACCAGCAGGAACCAGGCGTCGAACAGCTCGTACGCCGTATGGATGGTGCCCATCGGGTCGCTAGCGGATCCCGGTACTGAAGCTGCCGGGTCCCGCCAGGCGCAGGCGCAGCACCGCGGCATCCTCGCGTCCGCCCACGGCCTGGTAGTAGCCGCGGCGGGTGCCGATCTGCTCGAAGCCCAATGACTGGTACAGGATCAGGGCGATGGCGTTGGAGGGTCGCACTTCCAGGAACGCCTCCACCATGCCGGCATTCTCGGCCTGCTCCAGCAGATAGCGGATCAGCGCGCGCCCCACGCCCGCGCGGCGCGTTTCGGCGCGCACGCACAGGTTGAGGATATGGGCCTCGCCGGCACCCATGCTCATGACGGCGTAGCCGACGATGCGCTGCTCCTGCACGGCGACGCGGCACAGGTAGGCCACCCGCAGGCAATCGTGGAAAATCCCCTCGGTCCACGGGAACTGATACGACGCGCGCTCGATGCCGATGACCTCATCGACATCGCTCTCACGCATGGGGCGCACCTTCAAGGGCGCCGCGCGGGCGAACTGGTCGGGAGCCGTGGCCATGATCGGTGGCAGCCTTTCCTTACACGAAACTTGCAAACACACCGCGGGCGAATTTCAGATCCTCCCACGCCTTGCGCTTGTCCTCGGGTTTGCGCAACAGGTAGGCCGGATGATACGTGACGATCAGCGGGGTCTTAAGACCCCCGAACTCATGGACCTTACCGCGCATGCGCGCAAGGCTGCTATCGGTCCCCAGCAGGTTCTGCATGGCGATGCGACCCACCGCCAGGATCAGCCGCGGCTGGATCAGCTCGATCTGCCGCTCCAGATACGGCAGGCAGGCTGCCACCTCGGCCGGCGCCGGGTCGCGATTGCCCGGCGGCCGGCTTTTCAGGATATTGGCAATGTACACATTACGGCCACGGGCCAGGCCAATGGCCTGCAGCATGGCATCCAGCAGCTGCCCGGCCGCCCCGACAAAGGGCTCGCCGCGGCGGTCCTCCTCGGCCCCCGGCGCCTCACCGACAATCAGCCATTGGGCCTGACGGTCCCCCACCCCCAGCACCGGCCGGGTGCGCGTCCGGTACAGCTCGCAGCGGGTGCAGCGGCTGACGGCCTCCTCCAGCTCCTGCCAGCCCGGCGTGGCCGGCGCCTGCGCCACGGGCGCCGGCGGCGGGCGGCGTGGCAGCCACTCCTCGATGCCCAGCGCCGCCAGGTAATGCCGGCGACGCTGCGGGTCGGCGGACTCAGCCAAGCTGTGCCGGTCCGCGGAACAGGCGCCGGATGCGCCGTCCCACCCAGATCAGCGGGGCGGAGGCGGCATAGACGCCGAAGATCGACAGCAGCATGGTGGGTGGATCAATCGCCACCAGCACGAAGAACAGCGGCACCAGAATCATGTAGAAAAAGCGGATGCGCCGATCCAGATTGAACTGCTTGAAACTGGGGTAGCCGAAGCCGCTGACCATCAGGGCTCCGGCCACCGCCGTGATCCCAAAGGCGGCCACCAGTCCGGGCAGACCCGGCTCATGCCATTCACTTGAGAACCAGATGAACGCGGCGACGATCGCGGCCGCGGAGGGGCTGGGCAGGCCCTCGAAATAGCGCTTGTCGGCGGTGGCCGAGCGCGCGTTGAAGCGCGCCAGGCGCAACGCCGCCGCCACGCAGTAGAAAAAGGCGGCGAGCCAGCCGATCCGACCCCAGGCGCGGCCATATTCGGCGATGCGCACCACGCCCCATTGATAGGAAATGATGGCCGGCGCCAGGCCAAAGGACACCATGTCCGAGAGCGAGTCGTATTCCTTGCCGAAGGCGCTTTCGGTGCGGGTGGCGCGGGCCGCGCGCCCATCCAGCGTATCGAAGATCGCCGCGACGAAGACCGCGATGCCGGCCGCCGCGAAGTGCTTGTCGATGGCCGCGACGATGCCGTAGAACCCGGAGAACAGCGCACCGGTGGTCAGCAGATTGGGCAGCAGATAGATGCTGCGGCTGCGGGGTCGTTCCAAAGGTGCGACGGCGTGCTCAGTGGGCTCAGTCATCATCGCGCGATGATACTGTAAGATCGCCCGGAGTGATTTACCCGTGCCAGATCCGACCTTGCGCCTGCCACGCCTGATCCTGGTTGTGCTCGCAGCACTGCTGGGCAGCCAGCCGGCGCGGGCGGACCAGCAGCTGGATGCGGGCTTGAGGGACGTGGTGGCGAATGCCATTGCGCAGGCGCAGTGTTTTCCGGACCGTTTCGACTCGGCTGTCTGGTACAAACTGATGGAGCCGCGGCTGCGCGCCAAGGTCAAGAACGACTCCGAACGTCTGGATATCCTGACCACGGTGTATTGCGAAACCCATCGCGGCGGCGTCTCGCCCCTGCCCCCGGGGCTGGTGCTGGCGGTCATCGATGTCGAGAGCCGCTTTGATCGCTGGGCGGTATCCAATGCCGGCGCGGTCGGGCTCATGCAGGTCATGCCGTTCTGGCCGGAGCGCCTGGGCATGCGCCGCTACGAGCTGGTACATGACGCGCCCAACATCCGCATGGGCTGTGCCATCCTGCGCTTCTACCTGCAGCAGGAGCACAACAACTATGCGCGGGCGCTGGCCCGCTACAACGGCAGCGTCGGCCGCCGCAACTACTCGGATCTGGTGCTGGGGCGCTGGGCGCACTGGACCGGCGCTGATGATCTGGGCGTCGCGCCCGTCATTCGGAAGTAAATCCCGGACGCAGTGCGGCCTGGACCTCGCGCACTTCCACGCCCGTGACCTTCGCGGCCGCCGACCCGATCCACAGCCACTGGATGAAGGCCTCCACCGCCGCCTGCGGTCCCTGTACCAGGACCTCGACCCGCCCGTCGGGCAGATTGCGCGCATAGCCGCTGATGCCCGCGGCCCGCGCCTGGCTGACGGCCGTGCCCCGGTAATACACGCCCTGTACCCGTCCGCTCACCCAACAGATCTTGCTCACCATGCCGGCATGCATTTTACGCTGGTACTATCGATCCCATGGCGCGGATCCTGGTTCTGTTCTATTCACGCAATGGCGCAACGCTGGAACTGGCGCGGCAGGTCTGCCGCGGCATCGAAGCGGTCCCTGGGGCCAGCGCCCTGTTGCGCACGGTGCCTGCGGTCGCAACCGCCGTCGATGGCCCGGCGCAGCCGGTGCCGGCCAGTGGCCCGGCCTATGCGACGCCGGAGGACCTGGCCGGCGCCGACGGCCTGGTGCTGGGCAGCCCGACACGCTTCGGCAACATGGCGGCGCCGCTCAAACACTTTCTGGATGGTACCGGTGCGCTGTGGGCCAGCGGTGCACTGGCCGGTAAGCCGGCGGCGGTTTTCACCTCCACCCAGAGCATGCATGGCGGTCAGGAGACCACTCTGCTGAGCATGATGCTGCCGCTATTGCATCACGGCATGATCCTGGTGGGACTGCCCTACACCGAAGATGCGTTACATCAGACCCGCTCCGGTGGCGCACCCTACGGCGCCACCCATGTGAGTGGCATCGCCAGCGGCGGCCTGAGCGCCGAGGAGAAGGGTCTGGCGCAGGCGCTGGGCCGGCGCGTGGCGCAGATTGCCCTAAGGCTGGGGCCGCTGCCGCAGGACTGAACGGATGAAGGGCAGCGTCAGGCGCCGCTGCGCCACCAGGCTGGCGCTGTCGAGCGTGTCCAGCAGCTGGTAGAGCGTGCCCATGTCGCGCGGATAGCGCTGCTGCAACCAGCGCGCGAGGTCCTCGGGCAACTCGAAGCCGCGTACTTTCGCGCGCAGCATCAGCGCCTGGCGTTGCGCCGCCTCATCCAGCGGCCGCAGCGTGAAAATCGCCGCCGCGGTGAAGCGCGAACCCAAGTCCGGCAGGCCCCAGGCCAGCAGCGCCGGGGCTTCGGGCGCCGCGGCGAGCAGCGACCCACCCTGGTCTTCGAGCTCGCGATACAAACCGAACAGGGCGCGCTCCCACTCGGCATCGCCCGCCGCGCGCTGCACATCATCCAGGCACACCAGGTCCAGCCGCGGCAGACCCTCCAGTGCCGCCGGCCCCAGCCTCGAAAGCTGTCCCAGAGGAAAATATCCGCAGCGCCGCGCGGCCGGCGCGAGCGCGCAGGCCGCCTGCAGCAGATGGGACTTGCCGCTGGCATGTGGCCCCGCGAGCCAGGTCACTCCGGCGACCTCGCCGCGGGCCACGGCCTTCAGGTGCTCCAGCAGCTGTTCATTGCCCGACGGCCAGAAGGTGTCGAACACGGCGCGATCCGCCAGCCGCAATCCCAGGGGCAACTGATCCATGGTCAAGCCTCAGGCGTGCACGGCGCGGCGCGCGTACTCGATCACATAGCCCGCTCCGGACAGCAGCACCGTGACCAGGGTGACCATGGCTCCCAGCAGCAGCAATGCCACGGGGGGAAAGCCGATGGCCTTGAACATCAGGATGCCCAGCAGATAGGCCAGCTGCACCAGCGTATTGAGCTTGCTGGCGAAGGTGGGGCGTCCTTCCAGCGGCCCCAGCCAGGCGATGTAGCTGAGAGCGCCCAGCGCGATCAGCACATCACGGGCCACCACCACCGCGGTGAGCCAGCGTGGCACCAGGCCGGCCCACGCGGCCACCACGAACACCGTGACCAGCAGGCACTTGTCGGCGATCGGATCCAGCCACTTGCCCAGCTCGCTGGTCCAGCCAAAGCGTTTGGCGAGCCAGCCATCCAGCAGGTCCGAGACCCCGGCCACGGCGAAGCACAGCGCGGCCCAGCCGTAGGCGTGCTGCGCCAACGCCGCGAGAATCGGCCACAGCAGCGCGATCCGTCCCAGGCAGATCAGGTTCGGCAGATAACGCAGCGCCTTCACGGCATGTAGTTCAGCTGCACCTGGGTCTCACCGGTTGCGGCGGTGCCCAGATGCGCTGAGCCGGCGAGCGCGCGCACCAGAGCGTCCCCGCCGCCGCGCACGCCCACCGTGAAGGTCGCCGTCGCGCCCTGAGCCGCGGTCAGGCCCGAAGACTGCACCCCGGCCACGGCGCGCAGCAGCTGTTCCACGCGCGCGTAGTCCGCCAGGGTCGCGACGCCTGAGACCTGCACGGCCACCTGCACCAGCGGTTTGGAACCATTTTCGGTGGCCACGGTGGCCAGTGAATCCGCCGCGCCGTTGATGCCCGCATCCGAGGCGCCGCTCCAGCCATCGGAGGTGTAGCCGCTCACCAGGTGCCACTGCCATTGGCCGGGATTTGCCGCATCGGCCCGTCCGATCAGTACCGCATCCCCGCCCAGGGCCTGGGCGCTTTGCAGGATGGTCTCATCCGACAGGGGCACGCCGGCCGCATCGTTCACGGCCAGCGGCACCAGGCTTATCGGCAGACCGCGCGCCTCGGCGATCTGTTCCAGCTGGATGCGCAGCGCATCCCCTGCCGGGCCGGTGGGAACCGGATTGAGCGCCACCAGCGTGAAGGGCCGGTTGCTGTCCCAGAGGCTGGCGCCGGCGGCGCTGATGGCCTGCCCCAGCGCCGCGCCGTCGAACTCGACCTGCACGGCACCCCCGGCCAGGGCCCGCGAGCCCTTCAGGTACTGCGCGGCGTTCTGCACGATTGCCGCCAGCAGCGGATTGGCCGGTGCATCACGCCGGCCCGTGGCCCGCACCAGCGCCAGGCGCATGCCCTCGGTGACCACGGAGGCCGCCGAGGCGCCATGTACGGTGACGGCATAGACCTGTACCGGCCGCAGGGCCCATACCGGCCCCGTGGCCAGCGCGCTCAAAAGCGCCAGCAGGCCACAGGTGAGCCAGCCCGGCCGAGGCAAGGGGTGCGGGGGCGATCGATGAGGTAGGTTCATGGCGCTATTGTACAATCACTGCGGTGTTGACCCCCCCGATGCCTCCGCAACCCCCGCCGGCCCCCTTTGTCGCCACTTTCCAGGTCGCCTGGCATGGCATCACGGCCGGTGATTCCGTCCTGACGCTCGCGACGGGGACGTCCGGCAGCTTCACCTACAGTTCCAACATCAAGGCGCATGGCATTTTTCGCCTGGTGTTTCCCGATGCCCTCATCCAAAGCAGCACCTTCACGCTCAGCGACGGCCACGTGGTGCCGGTGCACTACCAGGAAAGCGGCCTGGCGCACGATCACAGTGATGAGGTCGATCTCACCTTCGATCAGGACAGCGGCCGCGTGCACGGCACCGCGGAGAAGCATGTGGTGGATCAGCCCCTGGACCCGGGCATCCAGGACCCCATGTCGGTGCAGATCGAACTGATGCGGCAGCTGCAGGCGGGTCTGGCGCCCACGCAGTTCAAGCTCTTCGACAAGGACCAGGCCAAGGAATACTTCTACACCCGCGAGCGCAACGAGGTGCTCAATACTCCCCTGGGCGCGGTGGACACCGTGGTCTATCGCAGCGACCGCCCCGGTTCTGATCGGGTCACGCGCCTGTGGCTGGCGCCGAAGATGAACTATCTGCCGCTGCAGGCCAATCGCAGCCGCAATGGCAGCGTGGACCTGTCGATGCGCATCATCGGCGTGAGCTACCCGGAAAAACCGTAAAGGCTTCAGGAAAGGATAGTGATGGAAGGGGTTGGTTTGCTGGAGGGCACGCATCGCGCGCCGGTGTACACCGGCATCCTGCCGTGCCAGAAGATTGTCGAAATGATCGCCAACGGCAGCATCGTCTCGAGCGGAATCCTCTCCGAGATCACCCAGGAGCAGATACAGCCGGCGAGCATCGACCTGCGACTCGGTGATGTGGCGTACCCGATCGATGCCAGCTTCCTGCCGGGCCGCGACACCTCGGTGCTGGAGAAGATGCGCGAGCTCGATCGCGACTTTGAAAGCTTCGGCATGGACCTGCGCCAGGGCGCCGTGCTGGAACGCGGGCGTCTGTACGTGGTGCCGCTTCAGGAATCCGTGCGCCTGCGCAGCGACGTGGCCGCGTTCGCGAATCCCAAGAGTTCCACCGGCCGGCTGGATATCCTGACCCGGCTGATCGCTGACCGGAGCACTCATTTTGATGAACTCGAGGAAGGCTACGAAGGGCAGCTGTACCTGGAGATCGCGCCGCGCACCTTCAGTGTGGTGGTGCGCGCCGGAACCAAGCTCAATCAGCTGAGGTTTCAACGCACGCGCGGCGCGGAACCCAGGGCGATAACCGGTGCCGACTGGCGGCAATTGCTCAGCGAACGGCAGATCACCGACCGTGCGGATATCAGCGACAAGACCGGCTTCCTGCCGTTTTCGATAGATCTCAAAGGCGCCGGCGTGGACGGCACGCTGGTCGGTTGGCGCGCCCGCAAGCATACCCGGCGCATCGACCTGGACCGCAGGGACTACGACCCGCTGGATTTCTGGGAGCCGATCCGCTTTCACCGCAGCGGCTCTCTCATTCTGGATCCGGATGAGTTCTATATCCTGATGACCAAGGAAGCAATCTCGGTACCACCGGATTTCGCCGCGGAAATGCTGCCCTACGACACGCGGGCCGGCGAATTCCGGGTGCACTATGCCGGGTTCTTCGATCCGGGGTTTGGCTGGGACGCCGCGACCCGATCGGTGGGACGCAGCCGCGGCGTGCTCGAGGTCCGCTCGCATGAGGTCCCCTTCGTTCTGGAGGAGGGCCAGCGTGTCGGATGGTTGAAGTACGAGCGGATGGCGGAACGCCCGCACGCGCTCTACGGCGGGGAGATCGCCTCAAACTATCAGGGCCAGGAACTGAAGCTTTCCAAGCAGTTCAGGACCCCAAGCTTCTAGGTCCTTCAGGACTGTTCGACGACGATATTCGGAAACACCAGGCTGCGATCGCGCGCGCGCCGCGCCAGGGTCGCAGCGGTGCGCCGCGCCATCTCGAAATACAGCTGTGCGCGCCGCGATTCCGGTTCGGCAACCACCGTGGGCCGGCCGCCATCGGCATCCTCGCGGATGCGCGCATCCAGCGGCAGCTCGCCCAGCAGCCGCACGCCGGCCTGCGCGGCCATGCGCGCACCGCCGCCGGAGCCGAAGATGTGTTCGGCGTGACCGCAGTTGCTGCACACATGGATGCTCATGTTCTCGACAATGCCGAGCACCGGAACGGCCACCTTCTCGAACATCGCCAGACCCTTGCGGGCATCGGCCAGGGCGATGTCCTGGGGGGTCGTCACGATGACCGCGCCCGCCACCGGCACGCGCTGCGCGAGCGTCAGCTGTATATCTCCGGTGCCCGGCGGCATGTCCACCACCAGGTAGTCCAGTTCGCCCCATCGCGTGTCGCTGAGCAGTTGCGTGAGCGCCTGGGTGACCATCGGGCCGCGCCACACCATGGGCTGCTGCGGATCGATGAGAAAGCCGATCGACATCGCCACGATGCCATGGGCCGCCAGGGGCTCGATGTGCTTGCCGTCCAGCGCGTTGGGGCGCTGTCCGCTCAGACCCAGCATCAGCGGCTGGCTGGGGCCGTAGATATCCGCATCCAGCATGCCCACCCGGGCACCCTGGGCCGCCCAGGCCAGGGCCAGATTCGCGGCGACCGTGGACTTGCCAACGCCGCCCTTGCCGGAGGCGACTGCAACAATGTTCTTGACGCCGGGCAGCGGCTTCAATGGTCGCTGCACGGCGTGCGCATGGATCTGCGCACTCAGTTCAATGTCCAGGGGCAGCCCGCCGGCCACCGGATCCACGGCAGCGCGCAGCGCCTGCGCCAGGGCCTGGGCGTAGCCCCCAACGGGAAATCCGAAGCGCAATCGGACCTTTACGCGGCCTTCGCGCAGCGCTATGTCATCAATTGCCTGGGCCGCTCCCAGGGTTTCACCCAGGAACGGATCGGCATGATTTTCAATGGCCGTGCGTATCGGATTGAGGCGCGGATCGTTCATGACACCATCATGTCTGCAAATGGCGCCGGATTGTAATCGCATGTATGGCTTTGACGCAGCAGCGGCGGTTCGCTGTGGCATAATCAATTGGTTACCGACGGGCGTCGGACTGCACCGTTGGCCAATCCCAAGGGTAGATCGAGAGACGGGTTAGCTGTCGGCTGAATGAGCTTCTTCACGAATTTACGCGCCGACAGGCTGGTCACTGACATCCGGTCCGGCACCGGCCCCAATGATCCGTCAGTTCTCAAGGCCGCAGCCAAGCTGAAGGACTTGGGACCTGGTGCGATTGACGCTGTCCTGGCCGCCCTGCCGGAAGCCGACAAGAACACCACGGTGGTGATGGTTGATGTGCTCTCCGCACTGATCAGCGCCAAGACCTTTCCGCGTTTCCTGCAAGGCCTGGTCGAGGGCAGCCCGCGCGTCATCGCCGGCATTTCCTGGGCCCTGACCACCTCGCGCAACTTCCCGCCGAACCTGCTGCTGGAGGCCCTGGCGGTGCCCGGCATCTCCAAATCCGCGGTGCTGGAGATTGTTGCAGCGCAAAAAGCGCGTTACAACGTGCGTGAACTGCTGGCCGTGGCCTATCAGCAGGAGCCGAACGAGAAGGCCGCGCTGTTTCGCATCATAGGTGAAATTTCCGATGCCAACGCGGTACCCGAACTCATCGGCCGGCTGCACGGCAAGGATGCGATCGCCCGCGTTCACATCATCAATATCCTGTCGCGCTTCAACCTGCCGGAAGTTCAGACCGCGCTGATGGCGCAGTTGAAGGATCCGCACAAACTGATTCGCGGCGCGACGCTGGGCGCCTTGCAGAAAATGGACAATCTGGTCGATGTGCAGCGCCTGTGCGCGCTGCTGCGCGACCCTGAGATCGATGTCCAGAACAAAGCCGTGGATGTGGTCATCAAGGCCAACCATCCCGACACCGTGCGCTACCTGATCGATGTGCTGAAGGATGAAAACGAGTACGCGCGCCGCTCGGCGGTGGAAGTCCTCAACGAAGTGGGCAATGCCAGCAGCATCAAATATCTGGTGCAGGCCCTGAAGGACAGCGACTGGTGGGTACAGAGCCGCGCCGCGGATGCACTCGGCAAGATCGGCGGCCCCAAGGTCATCGATGCGGTGCTGCAGCTGGTGCACGAGAAGGACGAGGGCGTGCGGCGTGCCGCCATCGAGATCCTGAATCAGACCAAGGACGAGCGCGCCGTGGATCACCTGATCGCCGCCACCCGTGACAATGACTGGTGGGTCAGCGAGCGCGCCATCGATGCGCTGGCCGATATCGGCAGCAAGCGGGCGATGCCGCGACTGCTGGAGATGCTCAAGACCGGCAACGCCAAGGCGCTGCCGGTGGTCGTGCGCGCCCTGGGCAAGCTTGGCGAGCCCCAGCAGATCGATGCCATATTGCCGCTGTTGTCGCGCCCGGAGCGCGAAATCCGCATCGAGGCCATCCAGGCGCTGGCGAAACTCGCCGATGACCGGCAGGCCGAGCAGGTGCGGGCAGGCCTTCAGTCCCAGGTGAGCTCCGAGGACCAGACCGTGGCGCGCCTGGCCACCGCGGCCCTGGCCGAAATGGATATCCGCACCGGCAACAGCCCGGTGGCGGCGCCCGGAACGCTGACCTCGGTGGCGGCCCAGGTGGCGCGCGCCGCGGCGAGTTCCCCGGCCCGACCGCCGGCCTCCTCCGGCCCCACCACGGGCCCCTCCGGCCCCTCCGGTACCACGGTGCTGCCCGAAGCGGCGCTGGAGAAGGTGCGCAAGCAGGGTGAGCCGGCGCGGCTGGATATCACCACGCTCAAGACCGGCGACATCATCGAAGGGCGCTACAAGTACATCGATCGCATCGGCAAGGGCGCCTTCGGCACCGTGCTGCTGATGGAGGACACCGTCGTCGATGAGCGGCTCATTCTGAAATTCCTGAACCCCAACGTCGCCGAAGACGAAGAGGTCATGAAGCGATTCGTGCACGAGCTGCGTTACTCGCGCAAGATCACGCACAAGAACGTCATCCGCATCTACGATTTCCTGTACATCCAGGGCCTGTATGCGATCTCCATGGAATATTTCCCCTCCCACACCCTGGGCGGGGAGATCGTCAACGAAAAGCCCATGGAACTGCGCCGCGCCCTGCAGTTCGGCTGCGACATCGCCACCGGCATGACGGTCGCCCACCAGGTGGGCATCGTGCATCGGGATCTGAAGCCCGCCAACGTCCTGATCAACCAGGATGGCCTGCTGAAGATCGTGGACTTCGGCGTGGCGGCCGCGCATCGCGAAGGGGACACCCAGCTGACCAAGACCGGCTATGTCATCGGCTCGCCCAAGTACATGGCCCCGGAGCAGATCCTGGGCAAGAAGGTCGATGAGCGCGCCGACATCTATGCCGAGGGCGTCATCCTGTACGAGATGCTGACCGGCGTGCCGCCCTATGCGCGCGGTGACCACATGTCGGTAATGTATCAGCACGTCCAGGGCCGGGCCCGCCCGCCGGCGGACATCAACAGCGCCCTGCCCCAGGGCCTGAGTGATGCGGTCATGAAAGCCATGGCCGTGGACAAGAACAAGCGCTTCCAGTCCATGGACGAGCTGCGCGGCGCCCTGGAATCCTTCATGTAGGATTGGCTCCCGAAAAGGGGCCTATCCGGCGCTTTCCCCGCCTTCTTTCGTGCGTTAGGTCAAATTTCCTGGCGCAAGCCATTGATTATGTGACTGAGACTTGGCAAAACCGTAGGGGGCCGGTTCGGCCTTTGGTTGGTCGCGAGGGGTAGGCTGTGGCGCGCATCGACGCGTTCCTGAAACTCGGTATGCAGCAGGGCTGTTCGGACGTGCACCTGGCGGTGGGCGTCCCGCCGATGCTGCGCATGCACGGGGATCTTCTGCCCATCAAGTTCCGCGACCTGCGGGCGGTGGAACTGGAAGGCTATGTGACGGAGATCCTGACGCGTACCCAGGCGGAACACTTCGCCACCGGCAGCGACCTGGATTTCTCCTACGTGTCCGCCGACGGCGGACGCTTTCGCGTCAATATCTATCGCAAGGACACCGGGGTCGGCGCCACCTTCCGCGCCATCCCCACCGAAGTGCCGTCGCTTGAGAAGCTGGCGCTGCCGCCCATCGTGACCAAGCTCTGCGACTATCACCAGGGCATGATCCTGGTGACCGGCTCCACCGGCACCGGCAAGTCAACGACGCTCGCGGCGATGATCGATCACCTCAACCACACCCGCAAATTGAACATCATCAGCCTCGAGGACCCCATCGAGTTCGTACATCGCAGCAAGAACAGCCAGGTCATCCAGCGCGAACTGCACACGCACATTCCGACCTTCGCCGAGGGCGTGCGCGCCGCAATGCGCGAGGACCCCGATGTGATCCTGGTGGGTGAAATGCGTGACGCGGAAACCATCCGCATGGCCATGACGGCCGCGGAGACCGGGCACCTGGTGCTGGGAACCCTGCACACCACCGGCGCGGTGAAGACCATCGATCGGGTGATCGACGCGCTGCCGGTCGAGGAGCGCGAGCAGACCAAGAGCTTCCTGTCACAGAGCCTGCTGGCGGTGGTGACGCAGATTCTGTGCAAGACCACCGACGGTCGGGGCCGCCGGGCCATCTGCGAAATCATGGTCATGACCAAGGCCATCGCCAAGCTGATCCAGACCGACCAGAGCCATCAGATCCTCACCCAGCTGCAGATGGGACGCGACTCGGGCATGCAGGTGCTGGATCAGGCGCTGCTGGCCGCCATCGGTGCGCGCGAGATCGACCCGGATGACGCCTATGCCTACGCCTCCAACAAGAGCCTGTTCCAGAAGTTCGTGACCGACACCAGTGTGCTGCCGAAAGCCGAGTTCACCGGCACCGCGACCCTGCCTTCGGAATAAATGCCATGCCCGCCATCGACAGCTACCTGAACGAAATCCTGGAAAAACGCGGCTCCGATCTGCACTTCATCGCCGGTGATCCGCCGCGTATCCGTCAGTACGGCGATCTGATGCCGCTGCGCGCCGAGAAGCTCGACCCGACCGTGGTGCGTGATGCGCTGTACGAGATCATGCCCAAGATCGCGGTCGACCGCTTCGAGACCAAGGAAGGCGCCGACTTCGCCTATACCATGGGGGAGCAGGGACGCTTCCGCGTCAATGTGCTGCGGCATCTGAACGGCATGGGCGCGGTGTTCCGCGCCATTCCCTCCAAGGCCTTGACCATGGATGAGCTGAAACTGCCGGAGGCCGTGCGGCAGATGTGCCGCCAGTCCCAGGGCCTGATCCTGGTGACGGGCAAGACCGGCTCGGGTAAGTCGACCACGCTTGCGGCATTGATCGATGACATCAATACCCGCGTCCAGGGCCATATCCTGACCATCGAGGATCCGATCGAGTTCGTCCATCAGCGCAAGAGCTGCCTGATCAGCCAGCGCGAAGTGGGCCATCATGCGCCGACCTTCTCCGCCGCCCTGCACTCGGCCCTGCGCGAGGATCCTGATGTGATCCTGGTGGGTGAGCTGCGCGACCTTGAGACCATGAGCATCGCGGTGACCGCCGCGGAAATGGGCATCCTGGTGATGGGCACGCTGCACACCAACGGGGCCGCGCAGACCGTGGATCGCATGGTGAACGTGTTCCCCTCCGACAAGCAGTCGCATGTGCGCACCATGCTCTCGACATCACTGCGCGGGGTGGTCTCCCAGCAGCTGCTGCAGCGGGCCGACAAGCAGGGGCGCGTGGCGGCGCTGGAGATCCTGGTCAACACCCCGGCCACGTCCAACCTCATCCGCCAGGGCAAGCTCGATCAGTTGGAGAACAGCATGCAGTCCGGAGGGCAGTTCGGCATGCGCACCATGGACAGTGCCATCCAGCAGCTGCTGGATCAGCGCGCGATCAGCGGCAAGGAAGCCTTCAAGAAAGGCATCAACAAGGCGAAGTTCGAGCCGGTCAGGGACCAGGGCTGAGCGGTCGGCGTGACGGATCCAGGTTGCGCACGAACCGGCACAGCGTCTCGAAGCCGATCTGCGCATCCTCCACCGTGAGGCTTTCGGCCGGGTTGTGGCTGATGCCACCGCCACAGCGCACGAAGATCATCCCGGTATCGGTTACTTCCGCCATGGCCATGGCATCGTGACCGGCGCCGCTGGGCAGGCGCTGCGGCGCGATGCCCTGGGCTGCGATGGCCGCATCGATCTGCTGCATCAGCCATGGCGCGCAGGGCGCCGCGACCGAGTCGTGCAGCAGCTCGATGCCGGTGTGCATGCCGCGACGCACGCTGACCTCCGCCACCGCCGCGCGCAGGTCCTCGACCGCCAGGCGGCGCCTTGAATCCTCCGGGGCGCGCACATCGATGGTGAATCGGCACTCACCGGGGATGACGTTCACCGCGCCCGGACTGGCCTCGATACGTCCCACGGTGCCCACCAGGTGTTCCTCGCGTGCGCAGCGTTGTTCCACCGCCAGGATCACCTCCGCTGCGGCCGCCAGCGCGTCCTGGCGCGCCGCCATCGGCACGGTGCCGGCATGGCCCGCCACGCCCTGCATGCGCACCAGCAGGCGGGTGGCGCCATTGATCGAGGTCACGCAGCCCACGGGCAGTCCGGCCAGCTCCAGCACCGGCCCCTGCTCGATGTGCAGTTCCACGTAGGCCAGCAGCTCCTCGCGGCGTCGGGCCGCCGTGGCGACGCGCTGCGGATCCAGACCGAAATTACGCAGCGCGGCCGCGATGCTGATGCCGTCCTGATCCGTTGCCTGCAGGACTTTCGGATCCAGGGTGCCGGCGATGGCGCGGCTGCCCAGCAGCGTCGAACCGAAGCGCACGCCTTCCTCATCGCCAAAGCCCACCACCTCCAGCGCGAAGGGCAGCAGGCCCGCGCCGATATGGTGCGCACACTCGATGGCGGTCACCACGCCCAGCATGCCGTCATAGCGGCCGGCGTCCCGCACGGTGTCCAGGTGCGAGCCCAGCATCAGGGCCGGCAGGCCGCGCGCCTTGCCCTCCACGCGGCCGACAATATTGCCCATGGCGTCCACGCGGGCGCGCAGGCCGGCCTCGCTCATCCACCCGGCCACCAGTTCATTGGCGCGCCGGTGTTCCTCGGACAGGAACACCCGCGTGAGGCGCGGCGGATCGCAGCTCAGCGCCGCCAGCGCCTCCAGGCGCTGCATGATGCGGGCGGCGGCCTGTGGCGGGTTCATGGCGGGGAGTGGTGCTCGATCCAATGGCGTGCGATGTCGATGCGGCGGCAGAACCACACATCGCGTTGGGCTCTCATGTGCGCGAACAGCTTGCGCAGGGCGAGGATGCGTCCGGGCCGGCCGATCAGACGGGTGTGCAGGCCGATCGACATCATCTTCGGCGCCGTGGCGCCTTCCGCGTACAGCGCATCGAAGGCATCGCGCGCATAAATGAAGAAATCCTCCCCCTGGTTGAACCCCTGGGCCGTGCCGAACTTCATGTCGTTCACGTCCAGGGTATAGGGCACCACCAGGTGCTGGCGTCCGGATTGGCTGACCCAATACGGCAGGTCGTCATTGTAGGCATCGGCGTCGTAGAGGAAGCCGCCCTCCTCGACCACCAGCCTGCGGGTGTTGGGGCTCAGGCGCCCGGTATACCAGCCCAGGGGACGCGATCCGGTGACCCGCGTCAGCACTTCGATGGCGCGGCGCATGTCGGCGCGCTCCTCGTCCTCGGGCACGTTCTGATAGTCGATCCAGCGCCAGCCGTGACAGGCGATCTCATGCCCCAGGCCCACCAGTTCGCGCGCCAGCGCCGGGTGCCGTTCCAGGGCCATGGCCACGGCGAAAATGGTCAGGGGGATGCCGAATTCCTGCGCCAGGCGCAGCACCCGCCACACCCCGGCGCGGCTGCCATACTCGTACACGGACTCCACCTGCAGATTGCGCGCCTGCGCCAGGGGCGCCGTGCCCACCACTTCATGCAGATAGCTCTCCGCGTGGTCATCGCCGTGCAGGATGCTGGCCTCGCCACCTTCCTCGTAGTTGAGGACGAACTGCACCGCGATGCGCGCGCTTTGCGGCCAGCGCGGACTGGGGGGCTGCGCACCGTACCCGATCAGATCGCGGGGATAATTACTTGCGGCCATGAGCCAGTGTAGCTTGTGGGCAGGACGCGGGGGAACGACAATCCGGACCACCATGATTGCCAAACCCGCTTTGATCCCACTCATCGACGCTGCGTTCCCCGAGCAGGTGAAATTCCTGGCCGAACTGGTGCGAGTGCCCTCGGACAATCCTCCGGGGGACTGCGCCGCGCATGCGCAACGGACCGCGCAGCTGCTCGAGGCGCTGGGCTTCACGGTGCAGCGCCACCCCGTGCCCGCGGCGCAGGTGCAGGCCCATGGCATGCTCAGCGCCACCAACCTGGTGGTGCGCCGGCGCTTCGGTGACGGCCCCACCATTGCGCTCAATGCCCACGGGGATGTGGTGCAGCCCGGCGCCGGTTGGACCACCGATCCGTACGGCGCGGAGATCCGTGAGGGCGTCATGTATGGACGCGGCGTCGCGGTCTCCAAGTCGGACATCGCCACCTACGCCTTTGCGCTGCGGGCACTGCAGTTGAGCGGCGCCGCGTTGCGTGGCACGGTGGAACTGCATATCACCTACGACGAGGAAGCCGGCGGCCTGATCGGACCCGCATGGCTGCTCGCGCAGGGCCTTTCCAAACCCGATTACGCAATCAGCGCGGGCTTCAGCTACAGCGTCGTGGTGGCGCACAATGGCTGCCTGCACCTGGAAGTGCGCATCGAGGGCCGATCGGCCCATGCCGCACGACCCGACACCGGAGTGGATGCGCTGGAGGCCGCAACCCGGGTTCTGAGCGGCTTGTACGAGCTGCGCAAAACCTACGCCGGGACGCACTCGGGCATTCCCGGCATTGATCACCCGACGCTGGTCGTGGGCCTGATCAAGGGCGGCATCAATACCAACGTGGTACCCGATGTGGTGACGCTGCGGATCGACCGTCGCATCATCCCGGAGGAGTCCCCGGAAAAGGTCGAGCACGACCTGACCCAGTGGTTGCAGCAGCAGGGCGATGCCCTGCCCGGCATCAGGCTGAGCGTGCGCCGCATACTCCTGGCGCGCCCCTTCGTTCCGGTTGCCGGGCAGGAAAAACTGGTGGCCGCGCTGCAGCGGCATGCGCGACAGATCCTGGGCGAGGACATACCGACCAATGGCGTGCCCATCTACACCGACGCGCGTCTGTACACCGAGCAAGGCATTCCGACGGTGCTGTATGGCGCAGGCCCGCGCACCCTGCTGGAGGCCAACGGCCATCGTGCCGATGAGAAACTGGTGCTCGAGGACCTGCGCAAGGCCACGCAGGTCATCGCCCTGGCCTTGGCCGATTTGCTGTCGGGCTAGGACAGGTAGACGAAGCGCACCACGCACAGTGCGGCCAGCAGGAATACCAGCCAGTCGGACAGTCGTGCCTGGCCGCGAATCAGTTTCAGGAGCGCGTAGCTGGTGATGCCAAAGGCCAGCCCGTTGGTGATCGAGTAGCTCAGCGGCGTGATGACCACGGTGAGAAAGGCCGGGATGGCCTGGCCCGGGTCCGACCATTCGATTTCCGCCAGCGCCCCCATCATCAGCGCCCCCACCAGGACCAGCGCCGGCGCCGTGGCCGCCGCCGGAATGGCCTGCACCACCGGCGCAATGATCAGGGTTGCCAGAAACAGAATGCCGACCACCACGCTGGTGAGGCCGGTACGACCTCCGGCCGCCACGCCTGCCGCACTCTCGATGTAGCTGGTCACCGGGCTGGTGCCCGCCAGCGCACCGACAAACATCGAGGCCGAATCGGCCGCGAGGATGCGGTTCAGGCGTGGAATGGTGCCATCGGGTGCCACCAGGCCCGCGCGCCGCGTCACCGCCACCAGCGTTCCGACATTGTCGAACATGTCCACGAACAGGAACACGAAGATGATTTCGATCACCGACAGGCCGACCCCGCCCTTGAGATTCAAGGCCGCGGGAATGTTGAGTTTGAAGGCCGTCCCGGCCAGGTCGTGCAGGTTGAAATGCCCGGGCGTGAAGTGCGCCAGCCCCACCAGCCACGCCACCGCCGCCGTGACCAGGATGCCGATCAGCATGTAACCGCGTACCCCGAGCGTCTGCAGCGCGGCGATCACCAGCAGCCCCAGCAGCGACACCGCCGCGGTCGGGGTCGTCAGGTGCCCCAGCGCGACGGTGGTACCCGGATCGGCGACGATGATGCCGGCATCCTTCAGCCCGATGAAGGCGATGAAGAGGCCAATGCCGCCGCCGACGGCGGCAAACAGCGAGCGCGGCAGGGAACTGATGATGACCTTGCGGACCCCGGCCGCGGTCAGCAGCGCAAAGGCGCAACCGGACAGAAACACGCACCCCAGCGCCGTCTGCCACGGAATACCCATGCCCTTGACCACCGTATAGGTGAAATAGGCGTTCAGCCCCATGCCCGGCGCCAGTGCCAGCGGGTAGTTGGACAGCAGGCCCATCAGGATGCAGCCAAAGCCCGCCGCCACGCAGGTGGCCACGGCGACCCCGGCGATGGGCATGCCCGCATCACCCAGGATCAGGGGATTGACCACGACGATGTACGCCATGGTGATGAACGTGGTGAAGCCGGCGAGGATCTCGGTTCGCACCGAGGTTCCACGCTCCGTAAGTCCAAACAGACGCTGCAGCATTGAGCGTTGATTCCTTAGAACGGCTGTCCTGAATCTACCAAATCATTCAGCCTGAATCCGGCGATGCGATAGATTTGTTGCAACGCCATGGCATGCTCGGCGGCCGGGTCGTGGTCCAGCCGCTGGCGCAGCGAGGCAAGAATCGACTCCGGGGTGTGACCGCGAACGGCCAGTATGAAGGGCATGGCGAAGCGCGCCATATACAGCTCGTTCAGACGCAGCAACTCGGCAAATTCCGCATCGCTGCAGGCATCCAGGCCGGCGCGGCTCTGCTCCTGCGCCGAGGCCTGCGTGAGCTGCGCGCGCTGGCGCCCGCGGGCGCCGAGTTTCGGATGCGCCAGGATCAGAGCGTGCTGCTCCGCCCTGCTGGCCTGCGCCACCTGCTGGCACATGGCCTGATGCAGCGCCTGAGGATCGCCGAACGGGCGCAGCGGCGCCACGCGCTGCGCCACCCAGGGGGAATGCTCGAAAATCGCCCCCAGCGCGCCGGTGAACTCCGGCACCGACATGGCATTGAGTGTCTCAATGGTGAGCATGGCTAGCTCCTGCCACCCTGCACCAGCCACTGCAGCAGTCGCGCCCGCTCCACATCGGTCATGCCCGTCACATTGCCCAGCGGCATGGTGCGCAGGGTGAGCTGCTTGGCAACCTCGTCGCGATGCGCGCGCACCTGCTGCGGCGAATTGAGCACGATGCCATTGGGCGGCGCACTGAAACCGGGCTGCGTGGGGCTGCGCGAATGACAGGGCACGCAGCGCCGCTGCAGGATGCTCTGGGCCTGCGCAGCGCTGACGGGCCCGGCAAGGCTGCTGGCCGGGGCCTCCGGATACAGTCCGATGATGACGATGATCAGGGCCAGAAGGCCCATGAACAGCGGCAGCAGCGAAGCGAAGCCGCGTCGCCCCTCGGGCTTGTGCCGCGCGACGAACCAGGCGCGGATGCACACCCCGGCGAAGCTCAGTGCAATGAGCACCAGCCAGTTGAAATGCGCGCCGTAGGTCATCGCGAAGTGGTTGCTGATCATCACGAACAGCACCGGCAGCGTGAAATAGGTGTTGTGCACCGAGCGCTGCTTGCCGCGCAGCCCCGGCGCGGGATCCACCTCACGGCCCTGCTGGCGCGCCAGCACCAGCTCGCGCTGACCCGGGATGATCACGAAAAATACATTCGCCACCATGATGGTGCCGAGCGCGGCGCCGAACATGATGAAGGCGCCGCGACCACTGAACAGCGCGCACAGGCCCCAGGCCAGCAGACACGCCAGCAGCGCGACGGCGACGGTCAGCTTGCGGTTGCTGCGCCCGAGTTTTGACCGGCACAGGGTGTCGTAGATGAGCCAGCTGCCCACCAGCACACCCAGGGCAATGCCGACCGCCGCGCCCTGGGACAGCACCCGTACCGCAGGATCGATCAGGTAGGCATCGGCCTGCAGGAAATACAGCAGCCCCAGCAGCGCCATGCCCGACATCCAGGTGCTGTAGGCCTCCCAGTAGAACCAGTGCAGGGTGCGTGGCAGGACTGCGGGCGCCACCTGATACTTGCGTGCCCGGTAGAAGCCTCCGCCATGCACGGCCCACAGTTCGCCCGCGACCCCGGTATCACCATCGGGACGCTCGGGTGGCTGAAGATGATTGTCCAGCCATACAAAATAAAACGAGGAGCCGATCCATGCGATGCCGGTGACGATGTGTATCCAACGGATCAGCAGGTTCCCCCAGTCCAGCAAGTATCCGCTCACGTCTGGGTCACCACGGTTCCTTGCGTCAGAGGTTCGTGCCGGCCGCACTGCGCGCACTCGCCGGCCGTGCAGGGTGCGATCGGCCCCGAACCGGCCACGGCGTCGGCCGCCTCAGCGGCCGGTTGCGAGAGGATCTGCATGAGCTGCGCGGCGATCGCCACGGCGATCGCCGCCGGCCACTTGCTCTTGATGCCCGTCACGCCGATCGGACAGGTCAGCTGTTCGATGATCGGGGCGCCAAATCCGTCGCGCCGCAGGCGCGATCGGAACCGGGCAGCCTTGCTCTGCGAACCGATCAGTCCCAGCCACGCGGCATCCGCGCGCATCAGCACCGCGCGGCACAGCTCATAGTCGAGCGCATGATCGTGGGTCATCACCAGAAAGTGCGTGCCCGGCGCCGCCTCGGCCACGGCTCTGACCAGCGCCGCGGCGGGCAGCATCCTGGAATACTCGGCCGCCGCGGCCGGGAGCTGTCCCGGGCGCGAATCCTGCCACAGCAGCCGCAGCGGCAGCTGCAGCAGCATGCCGGCCAGCGCCTGACCCACATGTCCGGCGCCAAACAACCACACCGCCGGGTACTCCTCATCCAGGCGCTCCACGAAGGTGATCTCCCCTTCTGCCGTGCGCCGCACCTGCGGTGCGGCGCGCGCACGCGGCAGATCCAACAAAGCCGCCGCAGTGGCATCGGCAGCGCTGCCACGGCTGATGGTGTGCTGCACGCCCTTGGCCGATGCCGCCGTGGCCAGCACCACCGGGCCCTCTGCCAGGCACGGTTCCAGGGCCCGCAGCTGCGCCAGGCAATCCTGGGGAAAGCACTCCAGCCACACGGCAATGACACCGCCGCAACATTGCCCCAGATCGATGCCCAGCACCCGGTTCATGAGACGCGCGCCGCGCGTGCCCTGCTGCAGCATTTCCCGGGCCGCCTCCAGCGCCTCCCATTCCAGGCGACCCCCGCCGATGGTTCCGGTTGATCCGGCCGCATCCACCAGCATGTAGGCACCGGGCTCGCGCGGCGTGGAGCCTTGTACCTGGGCCACCACCACCCGCACCACCGCCGGCACCCGTGACAGGCGCTGGATCACGGTCGGAACCCAGGTTTGCGGACCGGCGCTCATGTACGGATGGCGGCAATGGCGCGCAGCACCGCCTCGGGCGTTGCCGGCGCCGTCAGTTCCACCCTGGCGCGCTCGGGCCCGCAGCTGGCCACGGCGTTGCGGATCGCCAGCAGCGTCGAAATCGCCAGCATCAGGGGCGGTTCACCGACGGCCTTGGACTGGTAGATGGTCTCCTCGTGATTGGGGTGACCCTCGAACAGGCGGACATTGGCAACCGTCGGCCAGTCGCTGACGGCGGGAATCTTGTAGGTGGAGGGCGCGTGGGTGCGCAAACGTCCCTCGCCATCCCACCACAGCTCCTCGCTGGTCAGCCAACCCACGCCCTGCAGGAACCCCCCCTCGATCTGCCCCATGTCGATGGCGGGATTCAGTGACTTGCCCACATCGTGGAGTATGTCCACGCGCAGCAGGCGGGTCTCGCCGGTGAGGGTATCGATGGCGACCTCGCTGATGGCCGCCCCGAAGGCGAAATAGAAAAACGGCTGCCCGGTCATGGTGGAGTTGTCCCAGCGGATGCGCGGCGTGCGGTAGTAGCCCGTGGATGACAGCGACACGCGGGCGCGCTGAGCCTGCTGCACCAGCTGGGCGAAGCTCAGCCGCTGCTCACCGATCTGCACCTGTCCCTCGGCGAAGTGGATGTCCGCGGGCGCAACCTTGAAGTGCTCGCAGGCAAACTGCACCAGGCGCTGGCGAATGCTCTGGGCGGCCGCCTGCGCCGCCTTGCCGTTCAGGTCCGCACCCGAGGAGGCCGCGGTGGCGGAGGTGTTGGGCACCTTGGAGGTATCGGTGGTGGAAACCCGGATCGCCGACAGGGGCACAGCCAACTCATGGGCCACCACCTGTGCCACCTTGGTGAACAGTCCCTGCCCCATCTCCGTGCCCCCATGGTTGAGCAGCACGGAGCCGTCGGTATACACATGAACCAGGGCGCCGGCCTGGTTGAAATGCGTGGCGGTGAATGAGATGCCGAACTTCACCGGGCTCAGTGCCAGTCCGCGCCGGATGTGCGGCTGGCTGGCATTCCATTGCGCAATCTGCGCTCGGCGCTCGTGATAGTCGGCGCTGCGCACCAGCTCATCGACGATGGGCAGGGTGCGATTGCCCAGCACGATCTGCCCGTAGGGGGTGACATTGCGGCTTTCCTCGTCATAGAAATTCCGCCGCCGTACCTGCAGGGGATCGATGTGCAGGTAGCTCGCCATCAGATCCAGGATCTGCTCGATCATCAGCATGCCCTGCGGACCGCCGAAGCCGCGAAATGCCGTGTTGGATACGGTGTTGGTCTTGCAGCGATGGCAGAGGATCTCCACATTCTCCAGGTAGTAGGCGTTATCCACATGCAGCACGGCCCGGTCATTGACCGGACCGGACAGATCCGCCGAATACCCGCAGCGCGAGGCAAGCGTCAGGGACAGCCCCAGTATCCGCCCCGATTCATCGAACCCCACGCTGTAGTCGGCCACGAAGTCGTGCCGCTTGCCGGTCATCTGCATGTCGACGTCGCGGTCCAAGCGCAGCTTGACCGCTCGTGCCGTGGCGCGCGCCATGACCGCGGCAGCCGCCGCAATCAGCGCCGGCTGGGTTTCCTTGCCGCCAAAGCCACCCCCCATGCGCCGGCACTGCACGGTGACCCGGTGGGCGGGCACCTTCAGCGCGTGCGCGATGATCTGCTGCACTTCGGTGGGATGCTGGGTGGAGCTGTGCACCAGCATGCCGCCGTCCTCCTGCGGGATGGCGGCCGCCACCTGGCCTTCCAGGTAGAAATGATCTTGTCCGCCCACCGCGAAGGAACCGCTGAGGCGGTGCGGGGAGCGCGCCAGGGCCTCCTGCGGCCGGCCCCGCGTCAGGGCGGTGCTGGGCAGCACGAAACTCTTCGCCGCCACGGCTGCGCGTATCTCCAGGATCGCAGGCAGCGCCTGGTATTCGACCACGGCACGGCGCGCGGCCCGCCGCGCCAGCTGATAGCTGCCGGCCGCAACCGCGAACAGCGGCTGGCCGACGTGCTGCACCAGGCCCGGTGCAAAGATCGGATCATCATGGACGGCGGCGCCGTAGTTGTTCTCGCCCGGGACATCCTGCGCGGCGAAAACCGCCACCACTCCGGGGGCGGCCAGCACCGGCGCCAGGTCCATGCGGGTCACCCGCCCATGGGCGATGCTGCTCATGCCAAAGGCGCCGTGCAGCGTGTTGGCCGGCAACGCGATATCGTCCGTGTAGGGCGCGCCGCCACTGACATGCAGGTGTGCGCTGTCGTGAGGTGGCGCGGATTCGGCGCTCATACCCGCACCTCGGCCAGGCGCGTGAGCGCATCAGGCTCGTAGGAAAGGAAAAAACGCCGCAGCAGGTTGGCCGCGCCGGTCATGCGATAGTCACTGCTGGCACGCATGTCCGACAGCGGCTTGAAGTCCTGCGCCAGGCTCAGCGCCGCGGCCTCGAAGCTGGCGCGCGACCAGGGCGCGCCGCTGAGGATGCGCTCGGCAGCCGGTGCCCGCGCCGCCACCGCCGCCATGCCACCCAGAGCCACGCGCGCGGTCGTGATGCGGCCCGCCTCGACGCTGATGGCGCAGGCCAGGCACACCGAGGAGATATCCTGGTCGATGCGCTTGGCAAGCTTGAAGACCCGCACCCGTGCCTCGGGCAGCGGGCGTGGCACCCTCACCGCCACCACGAACTCACCGGGCGTGAGGTCCTTTTTCTGGTAGCCGAGATAGAACTTCTCCAGCGCCAGCCGCCGCGTACGCTGGCCGTGGCGCAGTTCGATTTCAGCACCCAGCGCGATCAGCGTCGGCAAGCCATCGCCGATGGGTGAACCGTTGGCGAGATTGCCGCACAGAGTGCCGCTGTTGCGCACCGGAGGGGAGCCAAAGCGGTCGGCGACTTCCTGCAATGAAGGCCAATGCGTCACCAGGGCCTGCCAGGCATCGGTCAATGACACGGCGGCGCCGATCCGCAGGCCCTGTGCGTCCGTGTCGATGCGCTGCAGTGACTGTACCGCACCGAGGTAGACGATTGGCGGCAGATCCCGAAGCTGCTTGGTGACCCAAAGACCCACATCGGTGCCACCGGCCAGGATCAGCGACTGGGGCTGCTGCAGAAGTTCCTGGGCCAGCTGTTGTTCGGTTCGCGGTGCATAGAATCCCGGCAGGCGCAGGGGCTCATGGCGCGCGAGGGCGCGGAGCGCCGCCCGGCCGGTGGCGCTGCGCGCCGCGGCACTGGACCACTGCGTGGGCGGGGGGTACTCATGCATGGTAGTGCCCGCATCGATGATGGGGCGATAGCCGGTGCAACGGCACAGATTCCCGGACAGCGCGTGGATCACCCGCTCACGGGTCGCCGCCTGACCTTCCAGATACAGCGCGAACAGCGACATCACGAAGCCCGGAGTGCAGAAGCCGCACTGCGAGCCATGCTGATCGACCATGGCCTGCTGCACCGGATGCAGGCTGCCATCCGGGCCGCGCAGACCCTCCACGGTCACCAGTTCATGGCCGTCCACGCTGGGCATGAAACGAATGCAGGAATTGATGGCGCGGTAGCGGATATGACTGCCGTCGGCTGCGAGCACGCCCTCCACTACCGTACAGGCACCGCAGTCACCCTCCGCGCAGCCTTCCTTGGTACCCGTCTGCCCGCGCACCTCGCGCAGATATTCCAGCACCGTCATGGTGCACGGCACGGCCGGCTCGCACACCAATTGACCGTTCAGAACAAAACGGACTTCGCTGGCGGGCGCTGCGGCACCGGTGTTCATGGCTGCTATCCGCCCCGATACACGGAGTAGCTCCAGGGTGTGATCAGCAGGGGGACATGGTAGTGCTGGTCCGGTGAGGCAAGCCCGATCTGGATCGCGGCGTACTCGATGAATGCCGGTTGCGACAGCGATACACCCCGTGCCCGGAAGTACTCGGCGGTATGGAATGTCAGCAGATAACTGCCGGGTTTGAAATGGGCCCCGGACAGCAGTGGCGCCCCCAGGCGGCCATCGGCTCCGGTGGCGCCCTTGGTCAGCAGCCGCAGACCCTCCGGCGCACGCTCATGCAGTTCGATGCGCAGGCCCGCGGCGGGCAGTCCCACGCTTATGTCCAGAACATGTGTTGTCAGTTCGCCCATGGTTGATGCTAACGACAATGCCGATGCGTATGCAATCATGGGACCATGGCTCTCTCCACGGCCGACTTCATCAGGGCATTGCCCAAGGCAGAACTGCATGTGCACATAGAGGGCACGCTGGAGCCTGAACTGGTCTTCGCGTTGGCCGCGAAACACGGCATCCGACTGCCTTACCGCAGCGTTGCCGAACTGCGGGCCGCGTACCGCTTCGCTGACCTGCAGTCCTTCCTCGACATCTATTATTCGGGCACCAACGTGCTGCGGGAGCCGGCCGACTTCCACGCCATGACCCGCGCCTACCTGCAGCGGGCGCATGCGGATGGCATCGTTCATACCGAGATCTTCTTTGATCCCCAGGCCCATACCTCCCGCGGGGTGCCCCTCGGGGTGGTGATGGCGGGCATGACCCAGGCCCTGCAGGAAGCGCAGGCGCACAGCGGAATCACCCATCGGCTGATCCTGTGCTTCCTGCGTCACCTGTCCGCCGAGGATGCGATGCAGACCCTGGACCAGGCCCTGCCCTGGCGCGACAGTCTGGCGGCGGTGGGGCTGGATTCCTCCGAGGCGGGCCACCCGCCGTCAAAATTCGCCGCGGTGTTTGCGCGCGCCCGCAGTCTCGGGCTGCTGGCCGTTGCCCATGCCGGTGAGGAGGGACCGCCGGCCTATATCGAGCAGGCGCTCGATCTGTTGCACGTACAGCGCATCGACCATGGGGTGCGCTGCGTGGAGGATCCGGCGCTGGTCGCGCGCCTGGCGCGGGAGCGCGTGCCATTGACGGTGTGTCCGCTGTCCAATGTGCGGCTGCGGGTCTTCGACAAACTCTCCGACCACAACCTCAAGACCCTTCTTGAGCAGGGCCTGTGCGTCACGGTGAATTCGGATGACCCGGCCTATTTTGGCGGCTATCTGCAGGAGAATTTCCTGGCGGTGGCCGAGGCCCTGTCACTGTCGCATGCGCAGCTGGCGCAGCTGGCCCGCAATTCCATCCAGGCCTCGTTCCTCGAGCCTGCCAGCAAGCAGCACTGGGTCGGAAAAATCGACGCCCTGGCTCAACGTCCCCGAACTTCGTAACGTAGCCCCACCATGCCACTCTGGTAGGCCTTGACCTCGGTCAGATGCAGAGGGATGTCGCGCTGGAGATTCTCGAAGAACGGGATACCCTCGCCGATCAGGATGGGCAGGATCGAATAGCGCAGTTCATCGGCCAGCCCCAGCTGCAGGCAGGCGCCTGACACCACCCCGCCGCCTACGATCCAGATACTGTGGAAGCGGGGCCGCAGCTGCGCGTTCACGAGCAGGGCCAGATCCCCTGAGTAGAACTGTACCGTCTGGCGCGTGCGCGGCAGTTCGCGATGGGTGAGGACGAAAGTGGGTTTGTCGCCGTAGGCCCAGCCGAGGCCCTTGGCTTCAAAACCCAGTGCGGTCTCGTAGGTTCGCGACCCCATCACGTAACAGTCGATGGTCTTGAGAAAGGCCTCGATGTATGCCGGATCCAGGCTGTCCCCGCCTGCGAATTCGTCGGCGGTCTCGAGCCACTCGACGCGCCCATCCTTCCGGGCGATGAAGCCATCAAGACTCGCCGCCATGTGCACGGTTACGCAAGATTGGCTCATACGACCCGCCTGTTTGCCACCCAAACCTGGCTGATATTGGCGCGGGCGGCGCCATAGATCAGCTTCTGCAACACGGTTTCGGGCGGCTCATCTGCGCCAATCCGAAGATTGCCCTGTGGTGCACTCACGTCCAGCACACAGGCATCGAACTGGTAGCCCGGCGCAAACACCCCTACAGGCAGATCCAGGGCGATGCCGCCACCCGCCGTCGCCAGCCAGAATGCCGTCAGCGCATCAATGCGCGAGCCAGGCTGGCGCCGCTGCTGACGCTGAAGGCGCGCATCCACGCCGGATTCCAGCAGCCGCGAACTGGTGATGGCCTGCCTGGCATTCTCCAGCAGCGACGGGCTGGCGCCCCCGGCGATATCCGTCCCCAGTCCCACATGCACGCCCGCGTCCAATATGCGTCGCAGCGGAAACACCGCGTCCGAAAAATACACATTGGACAAGGGGCAGTGCGCGATGCCCGCGCCGCGCTCGCGGATGAGCGCAGCGTCGGCATCGTCCACGAAATTGCCGTGCGCCAGCACCGTGCGCCGGCCCAGCAGCCCAAAGGAATCCAGCGCCGCCGTGTCCGTGCGCCCACAACGCTCCAGCACGTAGCGGTGCTGCCAGTCGCTCTCCGAACAATGCGTCTGCACATGGCAGCCGGTTTCCCGCGCCAGTGTCCCCAGGCCGCCCAGCAGCTCGTCGGTGCAGGAGGGAATGAACCGCGGCGTGATCACCGGCAAAATCAGGCCCTCGCTGCCGGGGAGCGCCTGCACATAGCGGATGAACTCGCGAGTCTCGCGGGTGGCGACCCCGGCCGAGGCATCGCGATAGAACTCAGGACACTGATCCGGGTTGTCCATCGCCACCCGCCCGATGAGGGCGCGCTGCGAGCGGCGCAGACAGATGTCGGCGAGCGCCTTGGTCGCCTGCAGATGAAGGGTCGCAAAGTACAGGGCGGTGGTGGTGCCATTGGCCAGCAGGTTGGCGACCAGCGACTCATACACCGCTACCGCGAAGGCCGGATCCGCGTAGCGTGATTCCAACGGGAAAGTGAACTTCTGCAGCCAATCCTCAAGCGGCAGGTCCAGCGCCGCCCCCACCTGCGGCCATTGCGGCGCATGAACATGCAGATCCACCATGCCCGGCAGAACAAAGTGCTGCGGCCCCAGCGCCACCAGCCGGCCGCCTTGGGCCAGCCTCGCAGCCGCGGCGCGGCCATCAGCCGATTCGGCAGGGCCGATGGCGCTGATCGCGCCATCGGCCGCGACGACTATGAGAGTGTCCTTCAGACATTGCAGTTGGCCACGCTGCGGCGCGTGCAGGAAGGTCCCGCGGAAGCCGCGCTCACTCGTGAGGTCGCCCATGCGCTGAATGCTAGCGACATTGGCGACGCGAACGCAAACTACAGTTTGGCAGTGAATGTCAGGTCGTAACTGCGCGGCGGAATCACGGTCAGGAAATCGTTGCCGTAGAACGAATAGTCATTCTGCAGATTGCGCTCGTTGGTGAGGTTGTAGATCTCGAACTTCACCGTGTAGTGCTGCAGGAAGTTGTAGAACACTCCGGCGTTGATGCTGTACTGCCAGGGAATCGTCGGCGGCCGGTAGTAGCCGGTGGCCGCAATGGAGGGGGGCAGGGCAGCCAGCGCGGTCGCGGCGGAATATCCGATGAAGGAGCCGGGGCCGAAATTATTGAGCAGGTTTTGCTCGGTTGCGGCGACATCCACCGCGCCCGCCTGCGTCGTCTGGATGGGACCGGTCACCTGCACGTTCGCCTGGAAGCCCAGGCCATTGTCCAATTTATAGTTCACCAGCGCGTTGAAGAGGTGCTCGGGCACGCCCGGATCCTGGAAAGTCTGACCCGGCTCATACGCGATTGAGCCACCGGCGCCATCAATGTTGATGCCGGGTTGGGCCGGGAAGTTCCAGAAACCTGCCGGCGTGTCCAGCGTGGTGTGCAGATACGAGTAGCTGGCCGTGGCGAAAAAGCGTGAGTTGGGCTGGAAGTTCAATTCGACCTCGCCGCCGGTGATGTGCGCCTTGGACTGCACCATGCCGCCCTGGCCGGTCGGAACGGTGCGCTCCTGCTTGAATCCCGCCATCGACAAGAACAGCGCCTTGCCCAGCAGATCCAGCTTCAGGCCGCCTTCCTCCAGCAGTGTTTTTTGCCGCAGTTGAGTGGTCGGATCCAGCCCCAGGGTCGCGATCGAGCCGTCGTTGTCATTGGCGTCCACGTACTGGGCCTTGTTGTACGTGAGGTAGCTGGAAATCCACGAGGTAGGCGCATAGACCACACTGACGTTGCCGTTGTAGAGGCCATACCAGGCAGTGTGTTGCGTCGGGGGATCACCATTCATGAAGCCGCTCGCAATCGGGTCGGCGAGAACCTGATAGTAGAGCGGGTCCGAGTCGTTCAGCTGCACGGCATCAGCGCGCAGACCGTAGAGCATGCTCCACTGCGACGAGAACTGCAGCCGATGCTCGAGAAACACCGCGGCGTCCTGCAGGTTCGAATCCACCGAAGTGTTCGGCGTGATGAAATTGCTGGCCGCGACACCGTACTGTTGATGGCCGAAGGCTGCGTTGTAGAGGATGGCGCCGCCGGAGGGATCCTGATTGGCCGCGGGGAATATCCAGGTGCTCGGATCCTGGGACAGGTCGAACACGCTCACCGGCTCGTTCACATAGTTCTGGATGTCCAGAACATGCGCGTAGCGGTAGGTGAAGCCGGTGTCGACCTGATTGGCCACCGCTCCGAGGTTGAAATTGAACTTGAAGTCGGTCTTGTTTTCCACCGTGTAGCTGCCGATGGCGGTATCGGCGTAATAATCCTCGGTCTGGTTGTAGCGGTTCATGTAGTCGTAGAACGTATTGTTCACGATCGAGAAATTGTCGTTGACCCGATAGGTCTGGATCGCCTGCAGCATGGCATGCTGGGAATGCGCGCCCGTGCCGTCCGGTTCATCGATGATGGTTCGTTCATTGAGCCGGGTGCTTCCGGTCAGATCCACCAGGGTTCCATAACCTTCGACCTCATCCAGCGGCGGAGCACCGGTGAGATAGGTGCCATTGTTGATGAGCCCCTGGTTGAGGCGGTTGATACCATCGTTCTCCCGGTACTGGGTGTCGACGAAGCTGCCGTTGACCGAGATCGTATAGTTTGAAGTGATCTGGTCCACCAGCACCGCATAGACCTGTTGCTGGTGAAAGAACATGTCGTAGTAGTAGCTGCCGCTGTCGTTGCTGATGAAGCTCACGCGCCCGGCGACATTCGAGGACAGCGGGCCGCCCACGTCGAAGCCCACGATGCGTTTCTGCTGGGTGTCGAACTCGGTATCGAACATGGCCGAAAAATTGGTGCTCGAGGGCACCTTGGTGGTGATGTCGATCGAGCCACCCACGCCGGCCCCGGCCCCGCCCTGCACGCTCGCCGGCCCCTTGACGATGTCGATGGAGTCCACCATCACGAAGCTCATCGGCGCGCCGTAGCCATTGAGCGTGAAGCTGTCGCGCATGCCGTTGAAGAACACGTCCGCAAGCTGGCCGCGGATGCGCGGCACATTCGGCTGGCCGAAGGAGGCGTCCGAATAGGCGCTGGAGGTCAGGGCGGAAAATCCGCCCGGGTTCTGCACGTTGAGGGCATCGATCTGCACTTTGGACAGCACCGTGTTGTTGCGCGGCGTGTCCATCACTCCAAGATCCAGGCCGTAGGCCGAGTCCGAGGTGACCGTGGTCGGCATGATGAGATCGCCGCGCTTGATGCCGTTGACCACGACCTCTTCCATGTCACCGCTGGTGGTCGCGGCGGAGATGGACTTGGTGGCAACGGGGGCCGAGGACGTGGCTCCCGCGACGCTGCTTTGTTGTGCCTGAGCAACGCCAAGGGCAGTGCACAGCCAGAGGGACGCAATGATCAGCAAACGATTGCGCAAAGTCACAGGACACCCCCGGTCAAGTATTAGTTGATCGATGCTAGCAAGCAGCGAGCGCTGCGTGTCAAGCCGGGGCCCCGTTGTGGTGCGCCATCGACTCTGGCGCACTTTTTCAAAGCATCACTCCCGCATCCGTCATTTCGCCGCCGGTGTCTGCTGCGCATACTTGGGCCAATTGCCCACGATCTCGTTCACTACCGGACTTCCCACCCGATAGGCGGCCTCAAGTGCGGGCACGTAGGCCGACAGGGCGGCATCCTCGGCCGCCTCACTGGCCAGTAACCGCGTGACCGTTTCCCCGGCAGCCGGTACCGTGTAATCCGAACCGGTGCGCAGCACCAGCACCCGGTCCAGTCGCACGCGGTGGTCGCGCGCCAGTGAGCTAAGAGAGGTCAGGATGCCGCAATCCTCCATGGCCGTCGTGACGGCACGACCCTTACCGCCGCTCCAGTAAGCCATCCACTGCTCGGCGAGGGTATTCATGCGCTCTCCCAGCCACCAATCCGAGGCCGAAACCTCATCGCCCTTGAGCACGAAGGGTGGCTTCAGGGCCTGCGGGTAGCGTGCATAGCCGGCACGAATGCCCTGCAAGGCGGCGGTGTCATCCAGATGCACCGTGCGCGTGAGCTGATAGGCCCACTCGACCAATCCGGGGTTCAAGTGATAACCGTTGCCGGCATTGGGCCGATCCAGCTCAGGGGTCGGCGGCTGAAAGGGCTTGCTGCGGCCCAGCGGCACGTGACCGGTTGACCAGTCCGCGGGGATCTCGCGCGCGTCGATCTCGAAGTTCAGGTCCCTATCGATGATCCACTCTGCCCATGCTGCCGAACCCACCGATGCATAACTGGGATCAATGCCCGCGATGGCCGGCACCAGCCAGTAGGCCTTTGACAGATCGAAGCGCTCATCCAGGCCGAGCGCCATGATCGAGGCCGCGGCGCGCAGCGAGCCCTCGCCGGTGACGATTCCCAGCACCTGCTTCTGCGCGTTGTAGCGCAGCGCATGATTGCCCAAGGGAAACGGCAGCGTCTGCGGCAGCGGCAGACGCTCCACCCAGGCCTGAAATTCCCCCGGTGTGTCGCCCGTGTCGTTACCCAACTCGAAGGTCGTGACCACCACCACCCGCACGGGCAGCCTGGCCGGTTCGGCGGCGCTCACCCGCACCACTGCCAGCGACAGCAGCACCACGCCGGACAGGAACCAGCGGCCGATTATCCGGGTACACATCAGGGCTGTTCCTTCTGAGGTTCGGCTCCGGCCAGCTGCCGCAGGTAATCGCCCCATTTTGGCTGGTATCCCGGGATGCGATTGCGCAATTGGGCCCCGTCATTCCACCAATGCGCCAGGTCACGTCCCATCTGGGCGCCGCGGCGGGTGTGCAGGTCGAGCATGTAGTCTTCCACCACCGGCTTGCGCTCGCCCCTTTCCACCACCGCCCGTGTCCAAGCCGCCAGCTCCATCGACATGGGGTCCTTGGGAGCGGTGGCCAGCAAGCGCACGGCATGCGCACAGTAGATCCAGCGATCGGCGCGATCCAGCATGCGCGTGGCCTGTGCGTACAGCGCCTCAATGAGCGCCGGCGCGTTGCGCAGCCCCAGGCCCACATCCTCGGTGGCGATGATTTCGAGCCTGCGCCACAGCAGCTCTTCGCTCTCCAGCCCATTGGCATAAAGCTCATAGGCTGCCAGGGCCGCCTCCTCCACCAGCCCGCGCCGGATGGATTTTTGCAGCACGGAACGCAACTCATCCACCGCAAATCCGTTCACCGTCGTCGCGCGGCTCCATGCGTCGCCGCTTTGATAGTTCCTGGTCACGCTCCGCTCCTTCTGACATGCATGTACCATATGCAGCATGCACTGCCACGTGTTGTCGTTCAGCATAATCCGATCCTGTTGCGGGTGAAAATGCGCCGTCGCAAATTCCTTCAGCTTGGCGCAACGCTGGCGGGCACTGCGCTGCTGGCGGGGTGCCGGCGGCAACGCTCCGGCGAACTCACCATGTCGCTGGGTTGGGTTCCGGATGTCGAATACGCTGACCTGTGGGTTGCCCTGGACCGGCGCTACATTGCCGATTCCGGAGTGCATTTCAACTACCTGCCGGGCGGCCCCAATGCACCCTCACCGGTGCTGGAGATCTCCGCCGGCGAGGCGGATTTCGGCGACGCCGACTGGCTGTCCTTCTGCGACGCCATCACCCAGGGAAATGATTTCGTGATCATTGCCTCGCTGTTTCCGGTCGGTCCGGTGGGCCTGATTTCATTGCCCGCTCATCCGGTGCGCACACCCGCGGACCTGGTGGGCAAGCGGTTCTTGGTGCAAGGGCCCACCGAGCGCGCGGTACTGCAGGCGCTGTTTCGCATCAACGGGCTGGCCGAGAACTACAGCATGGTTCCGGTCGGATTTTCCGCCGAACCGCTGCTGCAGGGCGCGGGCGACGCCTATTTCTGCTTTGTGACCAATCAGCCGCAGAGCCTCGCGCGCCGCGGACTGCGCGAGGGCACCGACTTCATCGTCACTCGGCTGTACGATCTGGGTTATCGCGTCTGCACTTCGCTGCTCACGACCGAACGCGCGACACTGCAACGACGCCGCACTGAGTTGGTGCGTTTTCTGGGCGGTCTGCTGCGCGGTCACGCGGCCAATGCGGCCGACCCGTCCTATGGCGCACGGCTGGCGGTGGAGCGTTATGGCGCGGATTTGGGGCTCGACCTGCAGCAGCAGACGACCCTCAATCGGATACAAATCGCACTGGAGAAAGAACCGGGCGCGCAGATACCGTTCTGGTTCAGTGAGCAGGCCTTCGCCGGGCCCATGTATTCGATTGCGCAGGTGTCGGGCCGGCCGCCTCTTCCGCCACCGGCTCGCCTGCGCGATATGAGCGTATTGGAAGAGGCGTACCACTCGCTGCCGGGGTCCGCCCGATGAGCCTGGACGGTGACCCAATCGCGCTCGACCTGCTCCTCACCGGATGCCAGGTGGTGTGCTTCGATCAGGGCAATACCATCATCGAGAATGGCGCGCTCGGCATTCTCGGCAACAGCATAGCCTGGCTGGGCAAGGCCTCCGATCGGCTGCCCGTGGCGCGCCAGATCCTGGCCGCTCCCGACACCATCGCCATGCCGGGCCTCATCGATTGCCACGTGCACACCGCGCAACAGTTTCTGCATGGCAAGCTGCAGGCGATCCAGCGCCGTGGCGAATTGCGCCAGCCCATGTGGCAGCGCTATCTCATTCCCTTCGAGAGCGGTCTGACTCCCGAGGACGTTTACGCCAGCGCTCTGGCCGCCTATGCCGCCATGATCCGCTCGGGAACAACCTGCTTTCTGGAGGCCGGCGGCCCCTTTGCCGACCAGATGGGTCGGGCGGCCGATGAGATCGGCATTCGCGGCCGAATCGCCCTCTCCACCATGGATGCGCAGGAGGATTTGCCGGCCAACATGCGCTGCAGTACCGCCGAAGCCTTGCGCCGATCCGAGCAACTGGTATTGCGCTGGCAGCATCATCCGCGCGTCAACGCCTGGCTTTCCTTGCGTCAGATCATGGTCAACAGTGATGAGCTGCGCATGGGCATGCGCGAGCTGTCGCACGCGTTGGCCACACCGATCCACACGCATCTGGCAGAGGGCACCCACGAGGTGGAGTATTCCATCGCCCGTTGGGGAGTCCGACCGGTCGAATATCTGGAGCAGTCCCAATGCCTGGACCACTACATTCATGCGGCGCACTCCGTGCTGCTCAGTCCGCAGGAAGTGGATCTGTATGCGCAACGCGATGTCTCGGCCTGCCACTGTGCCCTGAACAACTACCGCATCGGGGTGCCGCGCGTGGTGGAGATGATGCGCCGCGGCATCCGCCTTGGTTTTGGCACCGACGGCGCCGCGACCCGCGCCAGCCTGGACATGTTCCAGGTATTGCACGGCACCGTGCTCGGGCAACAGGCGGTCGCGGGCACCCCGTATCATTTTGATCTGCCGGTATCTCATGAACAGATACTCACGCAAGCGCTGCGTGGCGGCGCCGCCTGCGCCCGTCTTGGCGACTGCCTGGGTTCGCTGGAGATCGGCAAGCGCGCGGACATTGTGCTGGTCGGCACCGGGGATCCGGATCAGTTTCCGGTGGTCGATCCGCTGATCACGCTGGCTGAAAGTACCGTCGGACGCGACGTGCAGACCGTGATCATCGACGGGCGCATCGTACTGCGTGACGGGCAGCTGACAACCGTGGATCTGGCGCCGATGCAGGCGCACCTGCGCAGCCAGTATCAGCGCCTCATGCAACGCTACGACGAGGCGATTCGCTGAGAATGGCGACACTTGCCCTAGCCGCGGTCACGCGTTCCTATCTGCGCAGCGCCGGTGGCGGGCGCAAGGAAACCTTTGCCGCGCTCGGCCCCCTGGACCTGCAGATAGGCGATGGTGAGTTTGTAGCCCTGATCGGCGCCTCCGGATGCGGCAAGAGCACGGTGCTGCGTCTGCTGGCGGGCCTGGATGAACCCACCACCGGGACGGTTCAGATCAATGGCCAGCCACCACGCGAATTGCAGGCCCAGCATGCCCTGGGTATCGCCTTCCAGGAGCACGCGTTGCTACCGTGGCGCTCGGTGGCAGGCAATCTGCGCCTGCCGTTCGAGGTGGCCGGCCGCACGCCATCGCAGGAGCGCATCAGTGAGCTGATTGCTCTGGCCGCACTCAAGGGATTTGAACATTCCCGCCCGGCGGAACTATCCGGGGGTATGCGTCAACGCGTCGCCATAGCGCGCGCGCTGGCGCTGCGACCCAAGCTGCTGCTGCTGGATGAACCCTTTGGTGCCCTGGATGCGGTGACCCGGCGCCGCATGAATTTCGAGCTGGAGCGCATCTGGCTGGAGAGCCGGCCCACCACCTTGTTGGTGACCCACAGCGTGGAGGAGGCCGTGCTGCTGGCCGATCGGGTCCTGGTGCTCACGCAGCGACCGGGTCGACTGCGCAGCGACACCCGCGTCACCTTTGCCCGTCCGCGCCCCACCGAGCTGATGCGCGGCGCCGAATTCCATCGCCTGGTCGATGAACTCACCGCCAGCCTGGAGGACGCATGAGGCTGCGAGGTCTCATCTATCCAGCGGTAGGCT
>Ga0210385_10000207_pt1 | contig 53676 bp, 38 predicted proteins | sample IncBWH26OmetaG_FD_160107 | JGI IMG/M metagenome (GOLD analysis project Ga0210385, IMG submission 160107) | Forest soil microbial communities from Barre Woods Harvard Forest LTER site, Petersham, Massachusetts, United States - Inc-BW-H-26-O ... | reverse complement strand
AACGCCCTTTGAAGTCGTTCCGGTTCCCGAGTACATGGCGAAGACTTCTTCGTCGGCTTACTACCAACCGGGCACTCCAGACGGAAGCCGGCCTGGGCGCCTGTTTATCGACACCTACAACTTTGCCGATCGCAATCTTGACCAGGTGGAAGCGACGGCTTATCACGAAGGCCTTCCCGGACATCACATGCAGATCTCCATCCAACAGGAAATGACCGACGTCCCCGAATTCCGGAAATTCGAGGGATTCACGGCTTACCAGGAAGGGTGGGCGCTCTATACGGAGCGCCTCGGCAAGGACGTTGGCCTCTACCAGGATCCTTATTCCGACTACGGTCGTCTCGAAGGCGACATTTGGCGCGCAATCCGCCTGGTGGTCGATACCGGCGTGCACTCAAAGCACTGGACGCGCCAGCAAATGGTCGACTTTTTCCACGATCATTCAGGCATTGACGAAACCGATGTGCAGGCTGAAACAGATCGCTACATTGCCTGGCCTACCCAAGCATTGGCCTACAAAATCGGACAGCTCAAGATTCTCGAACTACGGGCCAAGGCAAAAGCTGCCCTCGGCGACAAATTCGACATCCGCGCGTTTCACGATCAGGTCATCGATGCCGGCGCGTTGCCTTTGGACCTGCTCAGCGACCGCATCGACGCCTGGATCGCCAGTCAAAAGTAGGGGTGTTGCGCTCTCCTCGAACGACGGCGCCTCCGTGGCGCCGTTGTTGCCATGCGAGTATTCTTAAGTGTTAGCCCCATACTTATCCATAACAAGGAAGCAAGGAAATCAATGACTGAAATCGCCGTTGAGGCCACACCTCTACCTGCACAACTGCCCAATGCTCGCGTCGCGGTGCTGGGCGCTGGCAAAATGGGCGGAATTTTGCTGCAGGCCTTCCTCAAACAGAATCTTTTTGCAGCCGAGCAGATTTTTGCCACGGTTGCGCACGCTGAAAAAGCGATCGCGCGCAGCGCACAATGGGGCGTCGATGTCAGCACCGATAATCTCGCCGCCGCGCAGCAGGCTGACTTGATCCTCATCGGCGTTAAGCCATTCCAGGTGCCTGACCTGGTTGCGTCCATCAAGCCCGCGTTGACATCGGCCAAGACACTGGTCTCGTTTGCCGCCTCAGTCAAGACGCGCGCTATTGAAGAAGCTGCGGGAATGGAAATTGGCGTCATTCGCGCCATGCCCAATACGCCGTCGGCTCTTGGAGCAGGCATAGCAGGTCTGTGCCGCGGACGCTTCGTGAAGCCCGCGCAAATGGAACTGGCACAACGCATCTTCGAAACCGTCGGTCGCTCGGTCATCGTCGATGAAAAGCATATGGACGCCGTGACAGGCTTATCCGCGTCCGGCCCGGCCTACATTTACATCATTATTGAGGCGCTGGCCGAGGCCGGCGTGAAGGTGGGGCTGCCACGCGACACAGCCACGCTGCTTGCAGCACAAACAGTTTATGGAGCGGGCAAGATGGTTCTGGAAACCGGCTACCATCCGGCACTGCTCAAAGACGAAGTAACCACTCCGGCCGGTTGCACTGTCGATGGCATTCTCGAATTGGAAGAAGGCGGCCTGCGCGTCACCCTGATCAAGGCCGTGATGCGCGCAACCGAACGAGCTAAGCAGTTGGCGGCTGGGTAAGACTCCCGCATTCAACAAGCAGGGGCGGGTTCGGCAGATAACTATCCGTAACCCACTCACCTGCTACCCTGTTCCCTTGCCCGTCCAACGCCCAACCTGGCTCCCCTCCTATATCCCTGAACTTCAGGGATTGCGCGGCCTCGCCGTTCTTGGCGTAGTCCTGTACCACTGCCATCCGCGCCTCGTTGGAACCTGGCTCTATTACGCTTCGCTCTGGGGTTGGGCCGGCGTCAATCTCTTCTTCGTTCTCTCCGGATTCCTCATCACCACAATCCTGCTTGAGTCCCGCAACAAAGAAAAATACTTCCGCAATTTTTACGCTCGCCGCGCCCTGCGTATCTGGCCGGTCTACCTTCTCGTCCTCGTCGTTTGCTACTCGAATGCGCCATGGTTCATCGGCTCCAGTGTGGGTGATGCGGTGAGAACGGCGCCGTGGTGGGCCTACCTTCTCTTCCTGCAGAATCTCTTTCACCTCTCGCTGCCTCCGGCCATCGGTCAAACATGGTCGCTGGCCATCGAGGAGCAGTATTACTTCGTGTGGGCGCCGGTTGTGCGTTTTCTCCACCGGCCATGGATGCTGGCCGCGTTACTCGGCGCCATCCTTGTGGAATCTCCATGGATGCGCATGCATCACTTCGCGTGGCTCAATCCCACGCATACATTCATTCATCTCGACGGCATCGCGATCGGCTCGCTCATCGCGCTGGGGCTCTACACTCTTCGACTTAGCCGCCGAACCTGGATCTTTCTCGGTCTTTCCGGCCTCGTTCTTGGCGTCGCCGCCACCTTCACGATCGCGAGCGGCACCGCGTTTCTCGACTCCGCGTTAGCTCTTGGATTTGCAGGAGCGATCCTCTTTTCCATTGCCACAACTGGCTCCAAAACGCTGCCACTCGCAGCGCTGCTCGGCCGTGGACCTCTGGCCTTCTATGGCCGTATCAGCTACGGTCTCTATATGATCCACATCGCTGTGTTCATCTTCCTCGGCTGGTTCGATTTGCGCATGGATCCCTACGGCATACCCGGCAATCTAGCTGTTGTGGCATTTCGTCTCGCTTCATCCACAATCTTCGCTGCGCTCCTCTGGTACGGCTTCGAAGCGCAGATCCTTAAACTCAAGCGCCATTTCTGAGTCGCACCATCCAATTTTTCGGACTACCACATCCCACAACCTCGTTCTTTGCCCTGCATCCGGTGGCCGTGTGACATTAATCACCCATTCCTTTAACACACGGCTGCTAGGCTGAACCTGCAGGCAACGATTCCCCTCGAGGTGCCCCATGAGCGAAGCGACGACCGAAGTCAACCGAGCCGATGCACAAACGGCTGGTCCCCTTTCCCCCGAACTGCTCGCAAAAATGGATGCCTACTGGCGAGCCGCCAATTATCTCTCCGTCGGGCAGATTTATCTGAAAGACAATCCCCTCCTCGAGCGCCCACTCACGCTGGATGACGTCAAGCCGCGCCTGCTGGGCCACTGGGGAACAACGCCGGGGCTCAACTTCCTCTATGTCCACTGGAATCGCCTCATTCGCGAACGCGACCTCGACATGATCTACATCATCGGTCCCGGCCACGGCGGTCCCGGAATTGTGGCAAACACTTATCTTGAGGGTTCGTACTCCGAGGTTTATCCCCACATCGAGCGCAATACCGACGGCGTTAAGCGGCTTTTCCGCCAATTCAGCTGGCCCTATGGCATCCCGAGTCACGTTGCGCCAGAAACGCCGGGCTCCATCCACGAGGGCGGCGAACTTGGCTACTCGCTGGTGCATGCCTACGGCGCCGCATTCGACAATCCCAACCTCATCGTCGCCTGTGTCGTGGGCGACGGCGAAGCGGAAACAGGTCCACTGGCCACAAGCTGGCACTCCAACAAATTCCTGAACGCCGCAACCGACGGCGCTGTGCTTCCCATCCTTCATTTGAATGGGTACAAGATCGCCAATCCCACGATTCTTTCGCGGATCCCGCATTCCGAGCTTGAGAACTTGATGCGGGGCTATGGCTACGATCCCTACACGATCGAGGGCAGCGACCCCGCCACCATGCATCAACAGGCCGCCGCGGTCTTCGACACCATCTTCGATCGCATCGCCGAAATCCAACGGGATGCGCGTGAGAAAGGCGTAACCGAACGGCCCGCGTGGCCCATGTTGATCATGCGCACGCCCAAAGGCTGGACCGGGCCAAAGGAAGTCGACGGCAAGCCGGTTGAGAATACATGGCGCGCTCACCAGGTTCCGTTTAGCGAACTGCGCGAGAAGCCCGATCATCTGCGTCTGCTTGAAGACTGGATGCGCAGCTACAAACCGGAAGAACTCTTCGACGACAAAGGTGCATTCCGCGACGAATTTACGGAGATCGCACCCAAGGGCCGCCGTCGCATGGGCATGAATGCACATGCCAATGGCGGACTGCTCCTGCAGCCTTTGCGCGTTCCTAATTTCCGCGACTTTGCGGTGAAGATCGAAGGCCGCGGGCAACACGACGTTGAATCGACGCGCGTCCTGGGCCACTTGCTTCATGCAGTGATGCAGGCGAATCAGGATCAGAAGAATTTCCGCGTTTTCGGTCCCGACGAAACTGCCAGCAATCGTCTCCAGGACGTCATCACCGGAACTGGCAAAACCTGGGTTGCTGAAACCCTTCCTGTGGACGAGAACCTCTCGCCGACCGGCCACGTGATGGAAGTGTTGAGCGAGCACATGTGCCAGGGCTGGCTCGAAGGCTATCTCTTGACCGGCAGGCATGGCTTCTTCAGTTGCTACGAAGCGTTCATTCACATCGTCGATTCGATGGTGAACCAGCACGCGAAATGGCTGAAGGTCACCCGGCAAATTCCCTGGCGGAAGCCCATCGCATCGCTCAATTATCTGCTGAGTTCGCTGGTCTGGCGGCAAGATCACAACGGCTTCTCACACCAGGACCCCGGCTTCATCGATCATCTGCTGAACAAGAAGGCGGATGTGGTGCGCATCTACCTCCCGCCAGATGCCAATACACTGCTTTCGGTAAGCGACCATTGTCTGCGCAGCCGCAACTACATCAACCTGATTGTTGCCGGCAAGCAACCTGCGCCACAATGGCTCAACATGGAAGAGGCCGTAGCACATTGCACCACCGGACTGGGCGTTTGGCATTGGGCTTCCAACGAAGAAGGTCAACATCCGGATGTGATTCTTGCTTGCTGCGGCGATGTTCCCACCCTGGAAACACTAGCGGCGGTCACTCTCCTGCGCGAGCGCATTCCCGATCTGCGCATTCGGGTGGTCAACGTTGTCGATCTGATGGCGCTGCAGCCCCAATCCGAGCATCCGCACGGCTTGTCCGACGAGGAATTTGACTCGGTCTTTACCAAGGATCGGCCGGTGATCTTCAACTTCCATGGGTATCCATGGCTCATCCACCGTCTCACCTATCGTCGCCACAATCACGACAACATTCACGTCCGCGGCTACAAAGAAGAGGGCACTACGACCACTCCGTTTGATATGTGCGTCCTCAACAACATCGATCGCTTCCAAATCGCCCTCGATGCCATCACGCGTGTGCCGAGACTGGCAGCGCAGGCCGATGCGGCCCGTCAGTGGTATTCCGAGGAGATTCAGCGCCACAAGCTTTATGTCGCCGAATACGGCGAAGATCTTCCGGAGATTCGCAACTGGCATTGGCCGGAAGAACGGTCTCACTGATTCTCAACTTCACTTTTCGAGGCTTTAGTCCATGTCGTCTTTGCCTGTTCTGGTTTTGAATAGCGGCTCATCTTCCATCAAGTTCTCAGTCTACGAAGCCGCTGACGGCAAACGAATCAAGCTCCATGAGGGTGCAGTCGACGGCATCGGCACAGACCTCGGCAAGTTTTGGATTAAGGATGCCACGGGCAAAAAGTTAGTGGATCAGACCCCGGCGCTGCCCACGCGAGCCGTGGCCTTCAAACTGGTTGCCGACGCACTCCACTCGGCGGACTTCCCTGCACCAAAAGCCATCGGGCACCGCATGGTGTGCGGCGGTCCCACTGTGCTTGAAAACCAGATCATCACGCCCGCGCTGATCGATGAGATGGAGCGCTACACCGCCTTTGCGCCGCTGCATACACCCATCGCCGTCTACATCATGCGTGAGTCTCTGCGCCTCTTTCCCGGCGTGCCCAACTTTGTTTGTCTCGATTCCTACTTTCACCGCACCATGCCTGAAGTCGTCACACACATGCCCATTCCGTCGGAATATACCGCAATGGGTGTGCGGCGTTTTGGTGCACACGGCATTTCCTACGAGTCCATCGTTTATCAACTGCAGCCCAATGTGCCGGAGAAGTTGGTTGTCGCGCACCTCGGCAACGGCGCATCTATCTCCGCGATCCGCAACGGCAAGTGTCTTGACACATCCATGGGCCTAACGCCGACCGGCGGCATCATCAGCGGTACGCGCACCGGCGATATTGACCCCGGGGTTCTGCTTTTCATTCTGCGCGAGATTGCCAAAAGCGCCGAAAGCGCTGCAGATGCGGCAGATCAGCTCGAAACTGTCGCCAGCAAGAAGGCAGGCTTGCTCGGCGTAAGCGAGCTCTCCAATGACATGCGCGACCTGCGTGAAGCAATCGCAACGGGCAACAAGAAGGCGCGCCTCGCCGTCGACAAATTTGTCTGGACGATTCAAAAGTGGGTCGGAAGCTACTTTGTTGAACTCGGCGGGCTCGACATGTTCGTTCTCACAGGAGGCATCGGCGAAAACGACAGCGCGTCGCGCGCAGAGATCTGCTCGGGCCTCGGTGCTCTCGGCATCCGCATCGATCCGGTGCGAAACAATGTACGGAGCGCTTCTGTGATTTCAGCCGACGACTCGTCCGTCACGGTTCGCGTAATTCCCCCAGCCGAAGACCTGATGATCGTGAATCACGTCGTGCGCTTGCTTGAAAACTGAAGAACCTGCTGAAATCGACGGGCTGCTCCCCGATTTCCCGGTTCCTCCACGATGCTCTAAACTGAGATGTTGTTCCCGGAGTCTTGATGCCCACAGCCGCCGCGCCCGCTGACACAAACAAGATGCCATCGCAGGCGCTGCGCCGTTTCTCCTGGGCGATTCTCGTTTACTTTATTGCGGTCATTTGCTGGGGAGCTCTGGTGCGCGCCACCGGCAGCGGTGCAGGATGCGGCGATCATTGGCCCCTCTGCAACGGCACGGTGATGCAGCACTCGCCACGCGTCGACACGATGATTGAGTTCACCCATCGCATCACCAGCGGCTTGTCTTTCTTTTCTGCTGTTGGCCTGCTTATTTGGACATTCGCCGGAACCGTGCGTGGCCATCTGGCCCGTGCAGCAGCCGTCGCCGCGGTGGTCTTCACGCTGATCGAAGCAATCCTGGGGGCATTTCTCGTAAAACTCGGCCTTACCGCACAGAGCCAGTCCCCACTGCGCGCACCCTATCTTGCGTTGCACCTGGCCAATACGTTGTTGCTCCTGGCGGCGCTTACGCTCACTGCACATTTCCTCAGCCGGAAGCGCGGTTTCTTGCGCAGCGACATTTCTGTGGTCGCACCCATCGGCGCTTCTGCAAGCATTCTCGTAGTTCTCATCGTCGGCGTAACAGGTTCACTTGCCGCACTCGGCGATACGCTCTTTCCCGCCAGCTCGCTCGCAGCCGCATTGACGCAGGACTTCGCTGCAGGTAGCGCGTGGTTGGTGCGCTGGCGGTGGACCCATCCCACAATCGCATTTCTTGCCAGCATTTTTCTTATCTGGCTCCTTGTGCGCGCTGCACAACGAACAGCTCATTGGGATAATCGCCTTCTTTCTGCGCTGGTCCTTGTGCTGCTCGCGGCGCAATACGTCCTGGGTGTTCTCGACGTCGTCTTGCTTGCGCCAGTTTGGCTGCAGATTGCGCACCTGCTGGGAGCCGATGCGTTGTGGGCCGCGCTCGTTGTGCTGGCCGCGCGCATTACACTGCAGCCGCGCGAAGCGAGTCAACCCTAGGCATCGCGAGAATCCGACGAACCCTGCGCTGGCCCCAACTACTTCACAACCACATCAGCGGCAGGATAGGTCTTCCCGTCCACAGTAGCCTGAATCTGCGGCAATTCCGGAGTAGCTGTCAGCCATTCAACGTTGCCGTCGCTCACCAGGACCGTATCTTCGGCTTTGCCTCCGCGAATACTGGGGTTCCAAGCGAATGCCTGATTGTTGACGACCGTCTCCGAGCCGGTTGGCGTCGCAACCCATTCACGTTCGCCGTAGCCCGTAGGACCACCCTGGTGGTGCAAGCGTTCTTCGCCCGGGAATCCTTCAGCCGCATAGGCGGCCTGCGCCACTTTGAACAACTCTGCCGACGTCGTACCCGCCTGCGTCGCGTGCAACAATGCAGCATTCACCTGCGCCGCAGACTTGAAGCGGGCTTTCAACTCGGCCGGTGGCTCGCCGAAATGCACGAACCGCGTGATCGAAATCGCCAAGCCCCATTTGCGCGTGCACAGATTCAACATGCCGTAGTTTTTAAGCCGCGCCCCGCGCGCAACTGCGTGCTTGTATTTGTAGATGCGGTCGTCGACTGCATAGAGATACACCGAAGGCAAAATGCCGCGGCGCAATAGATTCGCGGCCGTTAGCGCTTCCAGGTCATATTCGCTCAAACCCGGTTCCACCTCGTGCAGCGACTCCGCTGTCGCAGCCGCCGTTTCGGCTCCAAGCCAGCGATAGCGCTCCATCTCCGCCGCGCTCAACTCCGCCCGCAGCGGATACAAATTCACTTGAGTAGAACCGGGGCCGGCCGTGTCGCATCCCAGCGGACCGCCGGCAATCTTTGCCGCAGCGGCAAACGTATCATCCGCAAACCACGGGAAAAGAACCGGCTCAAAATCCAGTGAGCCAAACTCTTCGTCGTGCAGCCGCGGCGCTTCATTCTCGGTGGTCAAGTAGTATCGCTTCCCTGCGGCCGTCACCAAGATTGACGCCACACCCGTTTCGGCAGGAGTCAGTACACGCACGTCGACTGCGCCGCCCGTGATCCAAGCGATATTCTCGTTCCGCCGAATCAAAACGCCCGCAAGCTTTTGAGCCCCCAGCCATTCCACAAGTTTCTGATGTTTCGCTTCGAGTTCTTCGTTCCACGCGGCCTCGGTCGCCAGCACAGTTCCCTGTACCACCAGGCTCTTCTTCACTCTCTTGCTCATCTGTCTGCGTCCTTCCGGCAGAATTCCCACAAAGCGACTCGGGCGCTGACTTGGATTGTCAACGCCCGGCGGTCTCTCTTATGAATCTTAGCCTTCCGATTCGGGATGATAGTGGCTTTCCCACCCCAGATAGCGGGCCGCCTCATGGACGGACTTCGACACATCGCTGAAGTTGGCCGCCACATGGTGTTCGAATCCCTCGCGGCAAATGTACTTCAGCAACTTTTGCAGCTGCGGAATCTCCGCCACCCCAGCGCCGCCAAAAGTTTCCAGCGGATCGTCGGTGAACTTGCCTGCGCCCGTGTATCCGCGCACAACGCCGCGGCGGTCATCGGTCGAATAGCGCGCGTAGCTCATTGTCCCAGCTTTCACGCGGCCCACGCAGGTGCCAAACGTGTTCTCCTTGCCCACTGTACCGGCAATGATTGCCTGGTAATCCATGCGCACTTCATTAAAGAAATGCTTCGGCAGGTTCGAGCAGTGGAAACAGACGCACTTGTTGGGGTCGCTTCCGTAATTGTTGTTCCAATCCAAAAGTGCCGACGGCGTGCCGCTGGCCAGCGCCAACATGTACATGCTCAGTGTGCCCGGCACATCCACTTCGCAGGCTGACGGGATCAATTCGTTCGACATCATGCTCATGATGGTGCAGGGCACCACGCCAAAAAACTCTTCCATCGACGTCCAGCACTGCACTGCGCTGATGGTCACGTGGGTCTGCTTCATCCATCCGTCGATGACCGCACCCAGCTTCGCCATCTTCAACAACGCTGCATCCGCAATGCCTGCCGTGCTCACATACTTCTTGATCGCGGCAAGCTTGGCCTGCGCTGCGTCGTCGGTGTCCTTCATTTTGTTGATGCGCCCAAAGATCTCCGACAAATCAATGGTCTCAATCGTGATTCCACTGGTTTCAAAAATGCGTTCCGAATAACGAACCGTGTTGAAGGCCGTCGGCCGCGCACCGATGGCCCCGATGCGCAGATTCTTCAAGCCCTTTATGATGCGGCAGACTGCCGAAAACCACTCGAGGTCCGCCTTGAACTCCGGCGACGCCAGCGACTCTGTGTGCAGCGTAGTCAGCGAGTAGTCGATCCCGTATTGCATCATGTTGTTGCACGCGCTCATCTTGCCGCAGAAGCTGTCGCGCCGCATGGCGATGGTCATGTCATCGCTGCGGTCGGGCGTTGCCTGCACCAGTACCGGCACCTTCAACCCCGAAAGCCGGATCGCATCCACAATGCCGCGCTCTTCGCCGAAATTGGGCAGTGTGACGATGATGCCGTCGATTTCATCGGCATGTTTCTTAAAAAGCTCGGCGCAACGCTGCGATTCTGCATACGTTTCCACTGCGCCGTACTTCGATTCTTCAGGGCTTAGGACAATCGCCTTTGCGCCTGCTGCCTGCAATACCGAGATAATTTCTTCACGGCCGGTTTTGGCCAGATGATCAGGAAAAAAGCCGCGATTACCCACCACCACACCAAACGTCATTTTGCGTTGTTCTGCCATTTTCTCGTGCTCCTTAGATCCGCATTTCTTTAACCGTTGCGGCCCGGGCGAAAGCGCACCCCATAAAAAAGACCAAGGGCCAAAAGCGTCGCGCCCCACCAGACAGGCGCATGAAGATTGGCAAGAATCACGTTGGCCGTTTGGCCCGTTGCCAATTCAAAAATTCCGTACCCCAGAATCATCGCGCCATAAATGGTGAGAAGAACGCCGATGAAGAACCAGATCGAAATGCTCGAAGAATGCATGCTTGACCTCTTTACCAGAAGTAGATGTTGAGCCCGAGGAATCCGGCAATCGCCAGACCGGTCCAGAACCATTCGTTCTTGAAAAACGGCACGGGCGCTTCAGCGGGCAATCTTGTGGCGCCGTAAACCAACCCATCGAGCTCTTCCACAGGCCGAGCCTTGCCAAATAGACTCACAACGAAGACGACAACGACCGCCACGATCACCGACCATAGAGCGCGATACATGTTCTCGGCCATGTCCTTCGCATCCGGTGAGAGCGCGACATAGCGCAAAGCCGTGGGATCGATCTTGACCCACGCCCACAGACTGATCGATGTCAACGTTCCAAGCAACAGTCCCCAGAAACCTCCCGCCTTCGTCGCGCGTTTCCAGAACATGCCCATCAGGACTGCGCCGAGCAGCGGCGAGATGAAGAAGCTGAACAGCGCCTGCACATAATCCATGATGCCTTTGGCATTCATCACCATGTAGGCTGCGCCGATGGAAATGACAACGCCCAGAATCGTCGCCCAGCGGCCCACCGCCACATAGTGCTCATCGCGCGCCTTCTTTACAATCAGCGGCTGATAAATGTCGTAAGTCCACACGGCAGAAAACGCGCTCACGTTGCCGGCCATGCCGCTCATGAATCCTGCAATGAGTGCCGTGATGCCAAGCCCCAGCAGACCGGGTCCGCAATAGCGAACCAGCATCAATGGCAATACTTCGTTGTAGCTGTGCAGGCCAGCCCCCGGGTTGGCTGCCACCACGTTTTCGCCCACAAGCCGCATCAGGCTGCCATCCGGATTCTGCAAAACCACGAGCCCCAAAAGCCCCGGAAGAATGACGATGAACGGAACAGCCATCTTGAAGAATGAGCCAATCACCGGAGCCATGCGCGCCGAGCGCAGACTGTTCGCGGCTAGAACGCGCTGCACAACCAGAAAATCGGTCGTCCAATACCCGAAGCTGATAGCGAATCCCAACCCAAACACAATCCCTGTCCAGTGAATGCCCATCGGATTGTCGGCAAAGTGGCCCATGCTGCGCCACATATGGGTATAGTCGCCCGCCGGCACCAGACCGGTGGCAACATTGTGCGCAATTTTGGCCTTCAGGTTGGTCCAGCCACCGGCTTCAATCAGACCCAGAATCGGTACCAACAACGCACCGCCCCAAATGAGGACGAATTGCAAAACTTCGTTGAAGATCGCGGAACGAAGTCCTCCCAGTGCAACGTACGCTGCCACGGCGAGCGACGAAACAATGATGCTGAAATTCAGGTCCCAGCCAAGCACCACCTTCATCACTTCCGCCATCGCAAACATGTTCACGCCGCTCATCAAGACGGTCATGAAAGCGAAAGAGAATGCAGCAACGATGCTTGCGCCCTGCCCATAGCGAAGCTTCAGGTAGCCGGGTACCGAGTGCGTCTTGCACACGTAGTAGAACGGCATCATCACCATGCCGAGAAACAGCATGGCAGGAATTGCACCGATCCAGTACCAGTGCGCCGCCAGAATTCCGTACTGATAGGCCGAACCAGCCCAGCCCATCAGTTCCAGCGATCCGAGGTTGGCCGAGACAAAGCTTAATCCCGCAATCCACGCCGTCATTTCGCGTCCGGCCATGAAGAACTCTTCGCTGGTGTTGGCTTGCTGTTTCAGGTAGAAGCCGATCCAGATCACCATCACGAAGTAGGCGGCGATGACCGCAATATCGAGAGGGCGGAGGCGCACCAGCGGTGAGGCGGCAACCGCCAAAAATTCGAGCGCGGAACGACCTGCGCCGAGAGTTGTTGCTAACGGGAGCAATCCGTACATCGAGTCACCTGGTTTCCGTTGTCGCGTCCGCGATGCAGTCCCCGGACGTTCGCCCTAAGTAAATGGGTTTACTGCGAGACTTGTCAAGCTTCAAAAGTTGCCAAAAAATCAGATTCCCCAGCTTCCGGATTCGGGCGGACACTGAAATTCCGCACCCCGCAAGTTTGGCTGCAATTCCCTTTGAGTAAGCGTTTACCCGCCGAAGTGTACCACATTCGGAACTCCTTCGAACCCACTCGCGATGCGCTCATTTTCATCCTGCGTCTCCGTCCATCCACAGTGCGCCCCACGCATCCTCGTTCAAGACCGGCGCCACTGTCAAAGCGATTCGTGCCTTTCGTCCAAAAGCGCGATCTCGTCCTCTCATTCCCCTGTTCACAGCCACATGGCACTACTTGCCTTCCCGGCCTCGCGCCCAATCCTGATGCGTTCTTTATGCGTTTCCCTCTTGTGTTTGAACGCAGTGAAAGCTACTTTGAGATATGGGATGGTCTTCCCTTTCTTTTGAGCACCTTGTTCTATTCTTTTTGTCATCCCCTTGTGCCCTTCGCTGTTCTTGGCCCGCTCCAACCTATCTCAAAAGGAGTCACCGCGATGCATCCTTCTTCGGATCCCGTTGCCTGTAGCGGCTTTTCCCGTCGTTCCTTCTTCCGTTACGCTGCCGGCGCTTCCGCTCTTGCCAGCGTGCGCGTTCTCACAGAGCCGCATCTGGCCTTCGCGGCGCGCCCCAAATTCGCCGACCCCAACATCGGCATCCATATCGACGCCAACGAAAACCCCATGGGCCCGTCCGAGGCTGCGCGCAAAGCCATCATCGACATCACGCCTCGCGGAGGCCGCTACCTCTTCACCGGTGAGGAGGAGTTGGCCGAGATCTTTGCCAAGCAGGAAGGCCTGAATCCTGAAAGCGTCATTCCCTTCGCCGGCTCGAGCGAGCCGCTCCACTGGACGGTGCTCGCCTTTACCAGCAAAGACAAGCCGCTTGTCATTGCAGATCCCGGCTACGAAGCGCCCATGTGGGCCGCGCAGGTTTCCGGAGCGCCCGTCATCAAGGTGCCGCTAGCCGATCCTTCTGGCGAAGCCAAGCACGACATTAAGGCCATGCTCTCTGCCTCATCCAATCCGGGCGTCATCTACATCTGCAATCCCAATAACCCAACCGGGACCTGCACACCGCGCGCTGACATTGAAGCCGCGATTGCCGGCGCACCGAAAGACACCGTCATTCTGATCGATGAGGCATACATTCACCTCTGCGACGCGCCGCGCTCGCTCGACTTTGTGAAAGAAGGAAAGAACGTCATCGTTCTTCGCACCTTCTCCAAGCTCTATGGCATGGCCGGCATTCGGATGGGCCTGGCCATAGGTCGGCCCGACCTCCTCGCCAAGATCACGCCGTTCGGCGGAATGAACGCGCTGGCCATCACCGCCGTTGCGGCAGCCAAAGCCAGCTTGCTCGATGCGGACCTCATCCCGACGCGCAAAAAAATCATTGCCGATATTCGTGTCCAGACACTCGACTGGCTCAAGAGCCAGGGCTATGCGACCACGCCTTCAGAGAGCAACTGCTTCATGCTTGACGTCAAGCGTCCCGGAAAAGAAGTCCAGGCCGCACTTGCCGCCAAAGAGATGTTCGTCGGCCGCATCTGGCCTGCATGGCCCAACCAGCTCCGGATCACAGTCGGCACAGCGGACGAGATGGCGGCTTTCCGCAAGGACTTCACCGAGGTCATGAACTCCTCTACCGCTGGATTGACACCTGCTCCGCTGCCGCGCCGCCTAGCCGACCATCCCCAAACCCACATGTCTTAGATTGCCGGGCCCATCCTCCCAAACGAAACGCAGAGGCCTCGCCACTCGGCGGGGCTTCTTGCTTTTGCTGGGTCCATCGTTTGGAACGCTGGTGTCTTTCGAAAGCGACTGCCTCAACTGCCTCGCGCAAAAACTACAACGGCGCCGGGATTGGTCCCGACGCCGTTGTAGTTTTTCCGCTCGCAGTTGGGTTAGAAGATCACCTTCAATGCAAACTGCGTGTTGTACGGTTCGCCCGCTCCGATTCCGGGAGCTCCATTAAAGCTGCCGATCGTTGTGAAGAGCGACAGCGCATTGTCTTGCGTGTACGAAGGGTTGAAGTTGCCGTTGAGAGGCGGTGCATAGTTTGTGCGATTGAAGAGATTGAACATTTCCACCCGGAACTGGGTCGTCACGCGCTCCCCGACCTTCGTGTTCTTGAAAACTGAGAAGTCCACGTCGCTGTAGCCAGGTCCGTAAAACTCGTTCCGCGCCGTGGTTCCCCAGGTTCCTGCCGGGGCATCGACAAATGCCGCAGGATTCAGCCAGTTCGCGTCCACTCCGCCCTTGCGGAATCCCGTGTAGGGATTCACCCCGGGTACAAGATTGGCGCGCTGGTTGCCGTCGTTTGTGCCCGATGTATCCGCCGAACTATACACCGAAAACGGGAGACCCCCATGGAACGTCATCAGGCTGTTCAACTCCCAGCCCTTTGTCAGCAGAGGCATGTGCGACGATCCAGGCACGTCATAGGAGATCAACCCGACAAAGATGTTGCGATTGTCAAAGTCGGAATTGCCGTAATCACCTTTGAAGTTGAAGCTGTCCTGAGGCAACGCACCGCGATACGCCGTGACTTCATCCAGGCTGTGCGACCAGGTATAGGCCGCTTGCGCCGTTATCCCGTGGAACCCTGAAGCGCGAATGGTGGCTTGCAGCGAGTTGTAGTTCGATGTCCCGATGCTCTGGATCTCGTTGATGAAGGTGACGTCGGGGAAAATCGACGAGTAAGGTCGAAGGCCGTCCCCAGTCGTCGAAAGAGCTGCCTGGTTGATGTCCCGGATCGCCAGAAGGTGCCGTCCTCCCGAGCCCACATAGCCAACCTGCGCCACAACCTTGTTCGTAAAGCTTTTCTCAATCTGCAGGTTGTAATTCATGTTGTGGGAAGGAACAAAATTCTTCTCAATCGAGAACAGGCTGTTCGAAGGCGCAGAGGACGTGAATGGATCCACGCCCGACTCGATTGTGTACGGGCCCGCCGTCGCCGTCACCACTGGATCCGGACCTCCCGGGTTGCCCTCGACACCATTCGGCGCGCCGTTGCCGGGACGATTGTCGAGAAATGGATTCAGATTCGGAGTATCGAAATAAAGTCCGGCACCGGCACGGACGACGATCGACGGCGTAAGTTGATAAGAAAAGCCAACGCGCGGGCTGAAGTTCGTGTAAACAGGGTCGTAGAGCGTCCCAATCTGGCTTCCCTGATAAACGATGCCGTCGTTTGCAGTCGAAAGAGACGGTCGGAATACCGAAAGATCCTTCGCCGAATTGTGCAGCGGACCTTCGTAGTCCCACCGAATGCCGTAGTTGACGTTAAGCTTCTTGCTCACCTGCCAGGAGTCCTGGCCAAAGAAATCGAAGGTGTTCACAAATACCTGGCGATCCGGATCTCCTAACGCTATCGAAGAAGTTTTAACCCTTCCTGCCAAAAAATCTGCCAGTGCATCGATGCGCAGATCACCCGTGTCATACGAGTCGCCGCTCAACGTTGCGTTGTTTGGATCAGGCCCTTGCGTTCCATCAAACGTGAAGCTGCCCAGCGCATGGCGATGATAGAACTCATCCAATTGCGCCTGACGGAACTCGCCGCCAAACTTGAACTCATGCGGGCCTACTGTCCATGACAGATCGTCCGTCAGGTGGCCGGTAATGTCGTTACGTCCCTCTGGAGGCGTCTCGCCAATCGGATCGAAGCCGGAGATCGCGATGTTGGGCGAGCCCGGAAGGGTTGAACCATCAATCAGGCCCAGGCTCGAAACATCGAAGCTCGTGTTGAAGTCGTTGAAAACCTGGTTGAAGTAGTTCACTCCGGTCAGCAACTGGTTTGTTACGGTCGGCGAAAACACATGATTAAACACGATTGCATAGTTCTGCACGTGAATGGGCGCCACTTCGTAGTAGTAGTAGAGCGAAGAACCGACCGGCGCCACCTGGTTCCCCTGTCCTACAAACCAGTGAGCCGTCAGGCTATTCTTGTCGTTGATCGTGTAATCGATTTTTGCCAGCCCGTTGTAGCTATATCCATACTCAGGCGTTGTGCTCGTGTAGTTACTTACCGTCGCCGTGCCCGGTCCCGTTGCAGCCGCCGGCCACAATGTCCCAAGCAACGCCGTCGATACACTGTTCACTGGTATGTTGTACTTGGACAGCGCTGCCTCTGCTTCCGTTTGCCAATCCTGGGTCGGTTCGGTCGCCTGATCAGGAACGCCGATCGTGAAGCGCTGGTGTTCGTACGTCGTGAACCAGAAAAGCTTGTCTTTTACAAACGGACCGCCGGCTGAAAATCCGTAGTTGTAATTGCGCACTTCCTGCTTTGTCGGCGCAGTAAACGGATTCGTCGCGCCAAAGAATTCGTTGCGGTTGTAATAGTAGAGACTTCCGTGCAAATCATTCCCACCTGACTTCAGCGAAAGATTCACACTGCCGCCCGGATTCCGTCCAGACTCAGGAGCTGCCTGCGTCTGTGCCGAAAACTGATCCACGGCGTCAATCGGCAAAATAATGCCCGCAATGCCCGAGACGCCGCCCTGGTTCACAGCCGGAATGTTGTGCCACAGATCGTTGTTGTCGATGCCGTCAATCTGCCAGTTGATCTGGTTCGCTCGGGTGCCGTTCAACGAGCCGTAGCCGCCCGCGCCACTGTTTGAAAATCCGGGCGTCAGAATCACGAGCTGGGTGAAATCTCTTCCATTCAGCGGAGTGTCTTGGAGTGGTTCGCCGCCCACTTCCGCAACTTGTGTCGTCGAGGTTGTATCCAGCGACAAAGCGGCCGCATCCACTTCCACGGTCGTGGCTGCCCTTTCAACACTCAACTTGACCGGTAGCGTGTAAATCGATCCCGCACTCACCGGAACCTTCTCCACCTTTGCCGTTTGGAATCCACCCGCCGAAACAGAAACGAGATAGGTCCCCAGCGGAAGATCCTGAAATGTAAACGTGCCTGCACTCGAAGACACTGTCTTGTGCGACACGCTCGTGGCATCATCCACAGCCTCAACCGTTGCTCCTGGCACCACGGCACCGGATACGTCCGTTACGGTGCCATTGATACCGCCCCGAAACGTCTGTGCGAAAACGCCAGGGGACGCTAGAATCAACGCCGCCCAGACAAGCAGAACTCGGGTGAATACACCTCGGGTACGTCTGAAATCCATTGCAGCTGTCCTCCAGAAATTGAAAAGTGAACTCGTTTTCGTGTCGGGCCCTGAAAACAAAGGGAAATTGTGATGCAAATGCAGGTGCGCGACGGCGCACACAACGGCTCAATTGTTCTTGGGATGTTTACAGGAATGGAAATTCTGTAGGTGGGTTTCCATTCCCCAACATAGTTGCAATCCGCATAAGGATGCAATAAAGAAGCGTGGATTTACCGCCAACACTAGACCATCGAACAGTTCGATACGGCGAAGTTAAAGCAAATTGGGCCGCGCGCGCACTGAAAGGGCTAGTCTAGGCTGCGAACACTTACCATCATGTCGCCCGCGGTGTGATGAATTGCGACAACAACATTGAACCTCAGGGTTTCCGCGGTCGTGATAGGCGCCTCAGACAAATTGAGCGGTCGGCAACGACATCCGGCAAGATCACAGCAACGAGCGCTTCCGCACTCCGGCAATCATTTGTGCAATCTCACGCGCTGAATCTGGACAAAGTCAAGAATCCGATCATCCGGCGTGAATCACCCCTCCTGCTTCCATCTCCCGAATGTGGGTTTGATCACATTGTTGGGTGCCGCGGGGCACATCGTCTGCCCCTGGTCGATGTCATTGTTCCGGGTGTGAGGCATGCCTGATGCTCAGGGCCGACACATCCCGCTGGACTCATCCCGTCACGATCCTTGTAGCAACCGATCTCTCTGATCTCGAACGCTTAATACCTCACGCGTTCCTCCAAGCCCAAGACACCGGCGCGCGCCTCCTGCTCCTGCATGTGATCCCTGCCGCCACTGCCATGGCTGTGGACGCAGTGGGGATGCCCTATTACGATCCCAGCGCAGCGCTGGAATACTCGACTGCGACTCTCGAAAGATGGCGCTCTCTTGCCAATCAGCGCAATATCCCCTGCGATGTCCTGGTTCGCGAGGGTCATCCCGCGCAACAAATTGCTTCCGCTGTACGGCAGTTCCGTGCAGATCGTATACTGCTTGGCACTCGGAGCCGGAACAAGTTAAGTAAATTGTTTCTTGGCTCCGTGGCAGAGCAGGTGCTGCGCTCGGTCCAACTCCCGGTCATTACCGTGGGACCCGATGCCCATCTCCCGGAAGGCGGTCGTGGCAACCAGAAGGTTGTCTTGCACGCCACCACATTGAGAGAGGCCTCTCGCCCGGGCGCAGTGCTTGCCTGCCGTATCGCCGCAAGCCAATCCGCAGGCCTCGTTCTGCTCCACGTGCTGCCAACCGCCAGTGAAATGACGCGCTTGGGAGAGCCCACCGGGCTTGATTTCGCTGCCATGCACGCGCTCCGTGTGCTGGCCGAGTCCACCAACTCGAGCGAAGGGGCACAATGCCCGCGCATCGAGCCACTCATCGTCCACGGCAATCCATCGATCGAGATTCTTGCGACCGCAGCGGACCGGAAGGCTAGCTTGATCGTCCTCGGCGCTACCGATCGCTCCGCGCTCAACGACCTCACGCGTGACCGCACCATCTATCGCGTGCTGGCTCATGCCCGCTGTCCTGTGCTCACCCTGCGCGAAGCATCGATCGAGGCCTCGCTCCACTCCCAGGAACAGACTGCTCTCCAAAGTTGAACACGCAAGGATTCCGCTCAACGCGAGACCGTCGTTGCACATTCCCAATTCGATTCTTGTGATGAAGAGAAGAAGTCCGCGCTCAGGCTGTCAGGCGCTCGAGTTGATCGGGCTTCACGATCGTCATGCTTGAGCCTTTGATCGTGATCCACTGGTCGCGGCGGAACTGGTTCAGCAGCCGGGTCACAGTCTCTCGCGAAGTCCCTGCCATGTTGGCAATCTCTTCGTGCGTCAACGCCATTGTGAACCGGATCTCTGGCTTGCCGTTCGCGGACGAGCGGCCCCAGTCCAGCAGCAACCGCGCCAACCGTCCCGCAGCGGAACCCGACAATGCCAGCCGTTTGGCATCATGAAACACCGTGAGATACTCACCCGATAGCGATTGCGCAGCATGCATGCTCGCAATGCCATGGCGGCCTAGGAATTCCACAAACTCCTGCTTGCGAATCGTTTTCACCTGGCAGGGTTCAATGGCTTCCGCTGTCACTTCATGAGGCACGTTCGCCAACACGGCGCTCAAGCCCATCACATCACCTGGGCTGGCGATTTTGAGGATCATGGTCTTGCCGTCGCGTGAAGTCGAAGAGATCTTGACCTGGCCAAAACAGATGATGAAAACATTCCGCGCCAGATCGCCTTCTGAGAACAATTTCGCCCCGCGCGCATGGCTCATCATGATGCCGATGGCGTCGAAATCTGCCAAAGCTTCGGATGTGAGATTGCAAAACATCCGAAGATGGCGATGCTCACAGTTCAAACAATCTTCAGGAGGGTGATGTGAGCGGAAGTCAGCCATAGAAATTCTGATGTCTTGACACGAGTATAGCTCAGTTTTGACGGGATGAATCCAGCGAAGACGCCTGGACAATGCCCGTTTTGCATGTTGTGTGATCTAGATCACACGATGTTGTTTTCCCGCACATTGGAGTGCTGTCCGTCACCGCGCTTGCGCACTCCACTCAGTCGACTGGCGCAGGATAACTCGTAGGCTCGCGAAACCTCTCGCGCGAGTTCCTCCAGAAGATGCATGCGCAACGGCGGATGTGCCCGAAAACTTTTCAGCAGTGCGTCCAAAGGTAAAAGCATTGCCGAGGAGCGTGCATGTGCCGTCAACGAATAGGTGTGTTGCCCATCCCCGAGTGCCGCTGCCAACTCGACCAGTTCACCAGCTCGTACCGATCCCAGCATCAGCCGAGATTCCATCCGCTCCGCCTTGCGAATGAACTCTCCGGCAACAACAACATAGAGGCCTTTGCACTGCGCGCCTTGGCGAAACACTGTCTCGCCTTCTCCAAACTCCACATACTCAGCAGTTGCGTTCAACAGTTTCGCGGTCTCCGGCGGACACGCCAGAAGCTCGGCGAGTGGACGGGATGCCTTCGCTGCTCGGCCCGAACTTGCCTCCGATTGCATCGTTCCATCTCTCCTTGCATTCCCTGTGGCTTTGATCGTTCGAACCGGCAGTTACCCATTCTCTGCAAACGGTCCGTTCCTTTGCCCCGCCAACCCCGTCCGGCCCCGTCCTCGCGTTGCGCGAGACCAAGCAGTCATCCGTGCTGCCTCATCCTGCTGTCACAGGAATCGCTGCTTCGCGGCACAATACAACTTCCTTCACCGCCGGCGGAACGCAAAGGACAGGTACCCGCGAACGTGACAATATTGCGAAAGCGGTGCCGTGGGGACCCTCCGTTCCGCTGGCGCGCTTGACACCCAACACCAGAATGCTGGGATGGTATTGTTTGATTGCATGCGTAACTGCGTCTACGGGCGAACCGTCTTTCACGATGCAACGCACCGGAAATTTGGCAGACGGTTGAATGCCGAAGTCGGCTAGCGTCGTCGCTCCCGGGTTCAGAAACGCAGAGGCCTCCGCTGCGCCCCGCGCATGCACCACGATCAAGGTCCGTTCAAAACTCTCCGCCAGCGAGCGCGCGGTGGCTACAGCTTCTACCGTCGCCTCGTTCTTTTCCATCGCCAGCATCACTGACCCACCTGGAGTCGGCCTGAAAGGACCAGCATTCCAGTCCGCAGCAACGGCAAGCACCGGGCAAGGCGACATCCGCACCAGTTCTTCGGCAATAGCCCCCACCGCAATGGGTCCCACGCCTTGACGGCCTTCCGTGCCTATCACAATCAGATCGGCGCTATGCTGCTCTGCCACGTCCACAAGCGTCTGTGCCACCGCACCTTGGCGGAGTTCTGAATGGCTGTGGATTCCCTCCCGCAACAGGTCCTCCACCATCTTGTCCAACGCTGCCCTCGCCTCGCTGGGAAGCACCTTCAGCAAACGTCCCGGCACGCGATCTACCGCGGCATAATCCAGGGGATCGAGTCCGTACGCAAAAATGATGCGCGCCTGGTATCTCGATGCCAGTTTGCGCGCATACTCCAGAGCAGCGTCCGACCGGCCTTCCAGATCGGTTGCCAGCACTATGGTTTTCAACCTCGTTGCAAAGCTCACGCCTGCCTCCACTCGCCATTCGGCGACCCGCCATTCACCTCCGCTCGTCCGCATCCAGGTTTTCTGAGCGGCCTTCTCTGGAACCCGACGGCAACCGATGCGACTCAGTCACCCCTCCACACGCAGAGCCCTCCAGATTCCTCGTCTGCTGGATACCGAGTCTGCGCGTACCCTTTGCACCATCGCAGTGACACGATTCACCCCGGCGTGTGACTGAGGTCACACGGCGTGGCCGGGATCGCTTTCGCTCCCAATACACTCGCTCCACCATGTACAGCCCAAAGTCCGATCATTTAGCCTTTCCGCGACATGAAAATCCTGTTCAAACTGTCTACTCAATCGTTTTGGCATCCGCGTTCTATCGCTTCCATCGCAGCCTCAATTGCCTGCGTTGCCTTCGCCATCGCGGGAGCTATGGCGCAGGCTCCGCAGCCCGATTCGGCGGCCATCGACGCGCGCGCTCATGAAATGCTCTCGAAGCTCACCCTGGAGCAAAAAATTGAACTCATCGGCGGGGTCGACGAGATGTTCACGCATGCCGAACCGGCGATCGGCTTGCCACGTCTCAAAATGTCCGACGCTTCGGTGGGCGTTCGCACCTGGGGACCCACCACCGCCTATGCAGGCGGAGTGGCACTCGCGGCTACATGGGATCCGAATTTCGCGCTGCACCTCGGTCAGAGCCTCGGCCATGACGCGCGCGCCCGTGGCGTCAACTTCCTGCTCGGGCCTGGCGTCAATATCGCTCGCTCGCCCGTCAGCGGCCGCAATTTCGAATACCTATCCGAGGATCCTTTTCTCAATGCCCGCATGGTCGTTCCCTACATCCAGGGAGTTCAGTCGCAGGGCGTGAGCGCTACTGTCAAGCATTTCGCGCTCAACAATCAGGAGTACAACCGCCACAATGTTGATGTCGAAGTGGACGAGCGCACCATGCGCGAAATCTACTTCCCCGCATTTGAAGCCGCTGTCACCGAGGGCCACACCACCGCGGTGATGAACTCCTATGACCTGATCAACGGCCCACACGCCACGCAGAACGAGTATCTCAACCTCAAAGTTCTGAAAGGTGACTGGGGATTCAATGGCATCCTCATGTCCGATTGGGACGCTACATACGACGGCGTCGCCGCAGCCAACAATGGCCTCGACCTCGAGATGCCCTCACCTCGATTCATGAATGCCAGGGTGCTGCTTCCCGCAGTCCAAAGCGGCGCAGTCAAAGAATCCACCATCGACGAAAAAGTGCTCCGCATTCTGCGTGTAGCTCTTCGCTATGGCTGGCTTGATCGTCCCCAGCTCGACCTCAACGAACCCACCTATTCCCTCGCTGATCGCGGCGTGGCACTGCAGGGCGCGCTGGAAAGCATCACCCTGCTCAAGAACGAAGACAATGTCCTTCCCATCGACCCATCGAAAATCAGGACCGTCGCCATCCTTGGGCCCAATGCCTGGCCCGCAGTGTCCGGCGGCGGAGGTTCTTCGCAAGCCACCGCCTTCGACCCCGTCAGCCTCCTTACCGGCTTCTCCAGCCTGATCGGCCCGGACGTAAAAGTTCTCTACGCTCGCGGTCTGCCGGAGATGAACGAAGTCTTCTGGCACACCCATTGGAACGGCACCGTACAGGAAGCGACCTATTCCAGCCGCGACTTCAGCGGTTCGCCGCAATCCAATCAGGTGCCGTTCATCTCGAATTACAAGGATGAATGGTGGGGGCCTGCCGACAAAACACCGCGCAGCGTCCGCTATTCCGGGTCCTACCAGGCGGCGAAAGCAGGCAGATACCTGATCCTTGCCGCCGCTTCCGGTGGAGATCGTTACACGATCCGCGTCGATGACAAACAGGTCCTCGCGCAAACAGAAGTCGAAGGCCAGCATCCCGAATTTACTTCCGTCGAACTCGCGGCCGGCCAGACCATCAACGTTGTCGCCGATTACCTGCCTGCCTTTTCCGGAACCCGCTTCGCGCTCGGTATCGCCGACGAGAGCGACATGATCTCAGAAGATGCGAAGAAATTTGCCGCGGCTGCCGACGTCGCCATTGTCGCAGCCGGCTTCGATCCTTCCACTGAAAGTGAAGGCCTCGATCGCACCTTCGGTCTACCCTGGGGTCAGGATGCGCTGATCGAAGCGGTCGCCGCTGCCAATCCGCATACCATCGTCACGCTCACTGCGGGCGGCGGCGTCGACACGCATCGCTGGCTCGATAAAGTTCCTGCCTTGATCGACAACTGGTATCCCGGTCAAGAAGGCGGGACAGCAATATCGTTCGTCCTCCTCGGCAAGCACAACCCTGAAGGCAAACTGCCCATCAGCTTCGATCGCGCATGGGAAGATAATCCGTCGTTCAAGGACTACTACCCCATCCCCGGTGCCGATACCAAGCTCCATGTGGTGGAAGTGGGTCATCCTGACGTGGACTATGTCATCCCTCACGTCAAATACAACGACAAACTGATGGTCGGTTATCGCTACTGGACGACAACCGGCAAACACCCGCTGTTTCCCTTTGGCTTCGGGCTCAGCTACACCAGCTTCACCTTCTCGAATCTGCAGGGGCCGTCTCTCGTCGTAGCAAAAACCATCGATCCCAATGGCATCCAAATCAGCTTCGACGTCACCAACACCGGCAAATACGCAGGAGCTGAAGTTGCTCAGCTTTATGTCTCTGACCCCAGCGCGAAAGTTACGCGTCCCGAACGAGAACTCAAGGGCTTCGCCAAAGTACAACTGAATCCGGGCGAAACCAAACATATCGCGTTGACTCTGGATTCGCGCGCCTTCAGCTACTGGGACGAAGCGACCCACGGCTGGCATATTGATCCGGGCAAGTTCGTGCTCCACATCGGTGACTCCAGCGAAAATACACCGCTCTCCGCCGACCTTACCCTTAACTAAAAACCCGCTGAATCAAAACAACACGGCTTGCGAGCCTTTGTGCATCGCAGGCCGTGTTTGTCTTTTTGATTTCTCGTAACTGCGCCGCAATTACTTGTCCGGATTCTTTTGCGGGAACAGTTTCACCGCGACTCGCGCAAAGTCTATGGCATCTCCGTGGTATAACCTAGGTCCTCTCCAAAGTCCCCGCTCTGAGCGTGGTATGCCCGGTCCTGCCTGTTCGAGACCTCTTCGCCGCCCCATGCCCTCGAGTTTTCCCCGGCGTTTCCGCCATACGGTTATGATTGCCCCATGAAGCGCGTCCTTCTCTCCTGGAGCAGCGGCAAAGACAGCGCATGGACCCTCCACGTCCTGCGCGGGCAGCCAGACATTCAAGTCGTCGGGCTCGTCACCACCCTCAACGCCGAATTTCAACGCGTTGCCATGCACGGCGTACGCCGCTCCGTACTCGAAGCTCAGGCTGCGGCCGCGCGGTTGCCCCTGTGGACTGTCCCGCTCCCCTGGCCCTGCTCCAACGAAATCTATGAGCAGCGCATGGCCGAGGTGTGTGACCGCGCTCTCGCCGAGCACGTCGATGCATTTGCCTTCGGCGATTTGTTCCTGACGGACGTTCGCTCTTACCGCGAAAACCAGCTCGCCTCGACTGGCCTCGAGCCGCTGTTTCCGCTTTGGCAGATCCCCACCGATCAGCTCGCTCGCGACATGATCGCCGGCGGGCTCCGCGCGCGTCTCACATGTATCGATACCAGGCAACTTCCCGCATCCTTCGCCGGCCGCGACTTCGACACAACCTTACTCGCGGATCTCCCGTCCCCAATCGACCCTTGCGGCGAACGAGGAGAATTCCATTCCTGTGTCTACGATGGTCCGATGTTTGCCGAGCCGCTTCACCTGGAAGCAGGCGAAATCGTTGATCGCGATGGCTTCGTCTTCGCTGATTTTTTCGAAACCGCGCCCGTCCTTCGCTAGCTGCGCCTTCCAATGTCCTAGACTTGCACCTACTGCGAAATGGCAACCCGCGAAGCCGAACAGTCTGAGAATGCCAACTTGATCGAATAGGCGCCAGGCACTGCGAACGTTACATTCTTGGGGACAAAAAATTCGCCCGCCTGTTGATAGTCGAGACTGAATGCCGCCACAACGGCCGACGCGCCAATCTGCTCATTCACCTTCACGGTCGAAACGCGGCGCAGATCGCCCGGCACCGGATTGGGCGATGGCAGATAACCAGCCTCGATCGTTCCCTTCATCACCTGGCTGTCAAATTCATAACGCGTCGGCGCCCCCGTCTTGTCCATCGTGATGACAAGCTTCATGTCGTCGCTATCGATCGTTGCTTTCGATTCGCCGTCCTGCAACGTCTCCAAATTCGCGAGCTTGTCGCTCTTGCTGATCATGGAGGAGGCGAGCATTGACCAGTACATCTTGTAGAACCCGCCAAGCACCTGCTTCAATCCGCCTTCGATTTGATCGTGCGTATTGAAGGGTCCCGTGGACCAATCAAAAGTGACCGCCGCATCCTGGCCACGAATCGCACGGGATCGAATCTTCAAGCCTTCCAGGGTCTTGATGCGCTCTGGATCGACGGCCAGCTTTGACGAAGCAAGAAACGCGGGCCAATCCGCATTTACTGCACAATCAATGCTCATCAAGTCATCTGGGTGATAATAGCTTCCACGAATCTCGCCTGCCATCGCCGCAAGACGCGGCTCGGTGATCTGAGAATGAGCCGAAGCGGGGCCGCCCTTCGCAGCACCAGAGGGTGCCTGCTGCGCGCATGCACTGCTTGCAACGAGTGCAATCGCCGCAACCACTAGCCTGGGAGACATAGATGCAGTCTGCATCATGCCCGCGCCATTGTCCATGCCGGCCTGATTCAGTCAGGCGCTTCTCTCCGCGCGCTCTACCTGCCCGTCGGTATTGGCGACGCCGCAACATCGGGCAATCCCACTTCGCTCGCCGGCGGCAGCGTATGCGTGGTGTGCCACGTGTGAATGACCGTCTGCCACTGCAGTCCGCGACTGATCCACATCTGCGTTGCGCGATCGTAGCGCGCCATATTATTCGCCAGCCAGTACTGCCGGTTGTCGCGCAGCCACGCCTCCCGGAACAGTTCGCCCAGCTGCGAGTAGCCGTCGCGAATGTCCTCAAACCGCCCGTTGTTCGAACCGATCGTATGCATCTTCTCTGACACTTCTTCCCATTTCGACTGATCCCCTGCCATCGCACGCGCCTGGCTGTAGATCGTCGCGCATTCCTGTGCAATTTCGAACTTGTAGCCGATAAAGTCAATCCGCCTCGCACCCAGTTCCAGTGCATCCAGCGCCTCTTCGTTCTCAAGCTTTCGGCCATCCTGCTTGGCCGCAGCGCGAGCTTGCGCCAGCAGCGTAATCGCCTTCTCCGCATCAAGGCGCAACTCGCTCACGACAGGCATCAGCTTTGCCGCCACCATCTGACCTTCGGGCGAAAACGGATCGACCCAGAAATAGGCGTCTTCCACGTCATTCAGTCCCGCATTCCTCAACGTAGCGTGCGCCGCCATCACTGCCTGCTGCGCGCCATCAATCTTGCCCGTCGAGTCGTTGTGAAATGCCTGTCCATAAGACTCCGTGAAGTTCTGCTCCGAGCTCTCGCCCTTCTGCCAACCCGCTGCCGCACCGAACAGAACGCCAAACCAGTTCTCGTCGAAGATGCCTTCACCGTCGTCGTTCCACACCGTATTCAATTCGCCCGTCGCGCCCAGACGTTGCCCGTCGCGCACAAATGCCCGAATGTTGCCCAGCGCCTCGCTGTTGTTGGGATACACGCGGTTCCAGTTGTTCACGCCCGGCGCCACCCACGTCTCCAGCCCCGACTTGATAAACGGCTCGAGATTCTTGCTGAAGTCGGGCTTCGCATCGTAGTGCCACGAAACAGCAATCATGTCCTTGGGCAGCGTACCCACCAGCTCGGGTGAGTTCTCCGCAACGTCGCCCCAGAACAGCAGCTTCTTGTGATTCGGCTCAAGCTGCGCATGGATCCTGCCAAGAAAGTCGAGGTACACCTTGCCCAGCCCCTGTTGCTGCACCTCATCGCGCGTGCGGCCCAGGCCCAGTTCAAACGTCTCATCGGCGCCGATATGTGCATACGGCCCAGGAAATACCTTCGCCAGTTCGCTGAACCATTCGCCAATCTGCGGCAACGATCCCGCATCTCCCGGCGCCAGTACTGCGCCATGCGCCGTTTCGCCCAAGTGCGAGTACTCCTCGAACTTCAGCACATGGTGCAGATGCCCAAACGCTTCCTGCTCGGGAATGATCGTGATGTGATACTGCGCCGCATAATCAACAAGCTCCCGCGCTTCGTCCGGCGTGATGGAGCCGCCAGGAAACGCCGCCACCGGCGTCGAAGCGTACGCAAATGTGTGTTCAAAATACGGCGAGAAAATGTTGACCTTGTAGGCTGCAAGGGTGCGAATCTCGCGTTTCAGAAATTCTGCATTCGGCAGCGGTCCACGCGACCAGTCATCGCTCAGTCCGCGATGCGGCATCGCCGGCCAGTCGCGAATCGTCGGCGCCAGCAGCACCGTGTCTTTCCCCGACCCGCGCACCAACTGCTTCACCGTCTGCGCTCCATAAAAGAGGCCAGCCGCAGTTTCAGCAATGACGGCAACGCCCTTCTTGCCATCCGGCACAATCACGTAGCCTTCGTCATGCATCGCGGCATCGATCTTCAACCCCGCGTGCGCAAGCAGAGACTTAGCTGAAGATGCGTCAGCTCGATCCAGGTGAATGACCGCGCTCTCATGCTCCGAACCCGAAACGCCGATCTCTTTCAACGCATCTTCCAGGTCCTTGGCCGCGAATGCATCGTCCGCATCTTTTTCCGCGGAGACTGCGACCCCCGAAACGCCAAGCGCAATCTGCTCAACTGCCGTGCACTCCTGCACCGACGGGACCAGGTGCAAATCAGCACACGTGGGTGCCGCTGCCGATTGTGCATACGCGCCCGGAGCGGCGCACAACAAAACCAAGGAAGACAAAGAAATCGATAGACGCATGAGCCCTCACGGCACAGCAATTTGCCTGCAAGGCTATCGCATCCCCTCCCGGCATGTACACCGAAAAGTCGCCATTTCAGCCTTAAATGATCAATTTTTCGCTCTCAAGCAGCCGAAATGCTCGACGGGAAGCCGAATCACTGTCTTGCGCCAACTTCTCCTTTTCCCAAAGCTCTTCGCGATTTGCTATCGCAAGGTCTTCAGCGCGGGATACAGTTTCCGCCACTTCGCATACCCCACCTGGTACGCAGCTACATCCGCAGCTTCCGGCTCAATCCTTTGCGCCACTTCAATTGCTTCTGCGCATGCCGCATCCAGATTTGCCCAGTGTCCCGTGCCCACGCCCGCCATGAGTGCGCAACCAAACGCACCGCCTTCTTCAGCAGTCAGCACTTCCACGGCCTGCCCGTACACGCCTGCCTGAATTTTCCGCCACAGAGGACCGCGCGCCCCACCGCCGCCCAGCCGCACCGCGCTCACAGGAATTCCCAGTTCAGCGAACAACGTGAAGGTATCCTGCAGCGAGTACGCCACACCCTCGAGCACCGCTCTCGTAAAGTGCGCTGCCGTGTGCGTTGTACCAATGCACGCAAACGCCGCACGCACCTCTGGATCCAGATGCGGTGTGCGTTCTCCCAGCAAATACGGTGCCCACTCCAGCCCTTCGCTTCCGGCCGGCACTTTACCCGCTGCCGCGGTCATCGCGTCATAGTCCTGGCCGGCAAAAAATGCTTCTTTCAACCAGCGCAAGCTCAACCCCGCGCTCTGCGTCACACCCATCACGTGCCACACGCCCGGCACTGCATGGCAAAACGTGTGCAACCTCCCCTTAGGGTCCTTCGTCGGTTCCGCTGTCGCTGCAAACACCACGCCCGAAGTCCCGATCGTCGCCGACACACTTCCCGGCTGCAGAATTCCCATCCCCACCGCGCCCGCGCCCTGATCGCCCGCACCGGCCACCACCGGCGTTCCTGCCTTCAATCCCGTCAAACCGGCCGCCGCTTCGCTTATACGCGCGCAGACCTCTGGAGACTCGTAGACCTTGGGCAACCAGCTCTCAGGAATTCCCGCTGCTTCCGCTACTTCCTTCGACCATCGCCGATGCGTCACGTCGAGCAACAACGTCCCACTCGCTTCCTGCACGTCAATCGCAAACTCGCCCGTGAGCCGGTAACGCACATAATCCTTGGGGCACATCACGTGACGGATCTTCGCGAAAATCTCCGGCTCGTGCGTCTTCACCCAAAGCAATTTGGTCAATGTGAAATTGGGCAGCGCCGGATTGCACGTGAGCTCAATCAACTTCTCATAGCCAATCTTCGCGTGCAGCCAATCGCACTCCGGTTGAGTACGCGTGTCGCACCAGATCAGCGACGGCCGCAACACCGCGCCGTTTTCATCCAGCATCACCGCGCCGTGCATCTGCCCCGTCAATCCAATCGCGGCAATCGGCTCATGCGGTGCTGGAGCGCCGGCCAGCGCGAGTCGTGTCGCCTCTTGCGCGGCCCGCCACCAGTCTTCGGGATCCTGCTCGGCCCAGCCCGGATGCGGCGTCCGAAACGGCGCATGCTCGCTCGAAGCGCCGCTGATCAGCTTTCCGTTCGCATCCACCACCACGGCCCGCGTACCGCCCGTCCCCACATCCATTCCCAGAAACCACATTGCCGTTCTCCCGCTTGCATAAATCGCTTTTCTTGAGCGCAAGCCAGCATATCATTCTCGATGTGCGTCCGCGTATCGCCCGCCGGCCATCAAGATCGGCTCAACGTCGCCCGCCTTCTCTGCAATCCCTGCTTCAATTCTCGTCTGAACTTTTCCTCCGGGCTTCGCGTACCTCTTCGCAGGCATTGCTACGCGATCCCGGTCCTCCGCTAACCGTTCATTTGCGGACACCTGAAAGCGGAAGCGAACAGTACATCCGCTGCAAGTTGGGACGGACTGCACGATTTCTGGAGTTTACGGCGTTCGCCTTGGCATGCTGCTTGCAATTCAACCGATGCCGGCTCTGCGCCTGGTTCCACCTACGCCGCGCTCGAAACCGATGGACTCGACCTGCCAGGAGATTCCCGATGGCCCAGATTCTCGACCAGCTAAAGCAGATTCTTCGCCGGCTAGCCCGCGCGCCGCTCTTTACCGCCGTTACGCTGCTCACCCTCGCCATCGGCATCGGAGCTAATACCGTCGTCTTCAGCGTGGTCGAGAGTGTGATCCTCAAGCCGCTTTCCTATCCACATCCCGATCAGCTCATCGGCGTCTGGTCCACCGCTCCCGGAGTCAATATCCCAAAACTCAATTTGGCGCCGTCCATGTACTTCATCTACCGGGAACAAAACACCACCCTACAGGACATCGGCGTCTACCAGGGCGACGCCTTCAGCGTCACTGGCACGGCGCAGCCGGAACATGTGCAGGGCCTCGACGTCACCGATGGCACACTGCCGCTCCTCGGCGTGCAACCCACCCTCGGCCGCATCTTCACGCGCCAGGATGACAAGCCCGACGCCCCCAAGACGGTGCTCCTTACCTACGGATACTGGCAGCGCCGCTTCGGCGGCAACAAGTCCGTCATCGGAAACAATCTGACCCTCGACGGCACAGCCCACGAGATCATCGGTGTCCTCCCCCAGAACTTCCGCTTCCTCGACTACAACGATCTTGAGCTCATCGTCCCCATGCAAGTCGACCGCAGCAAAACCAAGCTCGGCAATTTCAGCTACAACGGCGTCGCTCGTCTCAAGCCCGGCGTCACCCTCCAACAGGCCAACACCGATCTCGCCCGCCTGATTCCCATCTCAATCCGCACTTTCCCTCCGCCAGATGGCTTCAGCCTGGCTCTCTTCGAGAAGGCGCACTTCCTCCCGGACCTGCACTCCCTCAAGAAAGATGTCATTGGCGACATCGGCAACGTGCTCTGGGTGCTCATGGGCTCCATTGCATTAGTTCTGCTCGTTGCCTGCGCCAACGTGGCCAACCTGCTGCTCGTCCGCGTGGAAGGCCGCCGCCAGGAACTCGCCATTCGCACCGCTCTTGGAGCCAGTCGAAGCACCATCACCAGCGGTCTGCTCGTCGAAAGTCTTGCTCTTGGTTGCGCAGGAACACTCATCGGCCTTGCACTCGCCTTCGGCGCTCTGCGTATTCTCGTGGCCGCCGCGCCCACAGGTCTTCCACGTCTTCACGAGATCGGGATCGATTTCCCGGTTCTCCTTTTTACGCTCGCCCTCGCTCTCTTTGTCAGCTTTGTCATCGGCATGATCCCGGTCATTAAATACTCCGGCCTCAACGCCAGCACCGGCCTTCGCGAAGGCGGACGCGCCCTCAGCCAGAGCCGCGAACGCCATCGCGCGCGCAAGACGTTGGTCGTTATCCAAGTCGCGCTGGCGCTCGTGCTCCTCATCTGTTCCGGTCTCATGATCCGTACGTTCCAGGCGCTGGCCCACGTCTCGCCTGGATTCACCGCTCCTGCTTCCCTCGATTCCTTCCGGATTTACATCCCCGAAACCCAGATCCCCGACACCGACAAGGTGCGCGTCCTCCGTACCGAACAGGCCATTGCGGACAAGATTGCTGCCATCCCCGGCGTTTCCGCCGTTGCCATGACCACCAGCGTTCCGTTATCCGGCAACTACTCCATGGATCCCGTCTTCGCCGCCGATCGCGTCTACAAAGACGGCGAACTTCCACCCGTTCGCCGCTTCAAATTCATCTCGCCCGGCACCTTCTCTACCATGGGTACGCCTCTTGTCGCGGGCCGCGACATCACCTGGGACGAGGAATTCCAGAAGCAGCCCTTCGCCATCGTCTCTGAGAACTTCGCCCGCGAATACTGGGGCAGCCCGGCGAACGCCCTCGGCAAACGCATCCGCGTCAGCAGCAACGACGACTGGAGACAGATCATCGGCGTCGCTGCCAATGTCTACGACGACGGGGTCAACCAGGACCCGTCTTCCACCGTCTATTGGCCCCTCTTTCAGAACAACTTCGAAGTCGACAAAGAAATCGTGCGCCGCGGGGTCAGCTTCGTCTTGCGCTCGCCGCGCGCAGGATCTTCCGCCTTCCGCAAAGAGGTCCAGGATGCCGTTTGGTCCGTCGATCGCGACCTCCCGCTCTCCGAGCAATTCACACTCGAAAATCTCTACACCAAGTCCATGGCGCGCACGTCCTTCACACTGGTCATGCTCTGCGTCGCCGGCAGCATGGCCCTGCTCCTCGGCATCATCGGCATTTACGGTGTCATCGCCTACGCCGTTTCCCAGCGCACCCGGGAGATCGGCATTCGCATGGCGCTCGGTGCACAGCGCGAAATGCTTACCTCCATGTTCGTCCGTCAGGGATTGGTGCTGGCTGCCATCGGCATCGTCTCCGGCGTCGTTGTAGCGTTTGCCGGAATGCGCCTCATGGCCTCGCTGCTCTTCCACGTTAGCCCGATGGACCCGTTGACTTACAGCATCGCCACAACAACCGTCTTGCTCATCGCGTGGATCGCCTGTTACCTGCCTTCGCGCCGAGCCGCCGGCGTTAACCCGGTAAACGCTCTGCGCAGCGAGTAAGTCCGGCCGCGCCGTCACGCCTGAGGCGGCGCGCCGCATTTATACTCCCGGCATGCGTATTCAGGCCCTTGCCTCTGCTGCTCTCTTGGGTTCCCTTGCTTGTTCTGCCGCCGCGCAAACCGCCGACGCCAAAACGCCGCCCACAGCCGCCGATGCGAAGGCCTTTCTCGATCGCGCCAATACGGAATTGCTCAAGCTCACCACGGACGCCTCCCACGCAGAGTGGACCGCTGAAACCAACATCACCGACGACACGGAAGACACCACCGCCCTGTTGACCGGACAAGCCACGGCCCGCGCACTCGAACTCACCGCCGAAAGCCATCGCTTCGATCACGTCGAGTTGCCTGCCTCCCTTCGCCGCCAAATAACCCTTCTGCAGGTGAACGCACCTGCCGCACCCAGCGACCCGAAGCTCCTGGACGAACAGACCAACCTCGCCGCCGAACTAACCGCGATGTACGGCAAAGGCAAATATTGCCCCGATACGCCGGCCGGACAAGACCCCGCTCCGAACGCAAAATGTTTGGGCATCGACGAGATTTCCACCATCATGGCCAGGTCGCACGATCCGGCCGAGCTCACCCGTCTCTGGATCGGCTGGCATGCCATCGGAGCTCCGATGCGCGACAAATACGCGCGCTTCATGGAACTCCAGAACATCGGCGCCCGCGAACTCGGCTATCACGATACGGGTGAACTCTGGCGCGCCGGCTACGACATGACGCCCGCCGAGTTCTCATCCGAGCTCGAACACGCATGGCAGCAACTCGAGCCGCTCTACCGGGAACTCCACACCTACGTCCGCCATCGTCTCATAGCGCAATACGGCAAAGCCGCAGATCGCCCCGATGGCATGATCCCCGCGCAACTTCTCGGCAACATGTGGGCACAGGAGTGGGGCAACATCTACCCCATCGTTGCCCCCACCGATCCAAAACTTTCGCAGTTCAAGCCGCTCGACCTTGAAGCCGCGTTGAAGAAACAAATCGGCTCCCGCGACCCCGCAGCTGCTCCCGCCTTCGTCCCCGGCGCCGACCTCAGCTCCGATGCAGGTCACTCTGCTGAACTCGCCGCCGCCCACGACATGGTCCATTACGGCGAAAACTTCTTCACCTCGCTCGGCTTCGCCCCGCTTCCCAAAACCTTCTGGGAGCGCTCGCAGTTTGTCCATCCCCGCGATCGCGATGTCGTCTGTCACGCCTCGGCCTGGGACGTGGATTCGGTCGAAGATCTCCGCGTAAAAATGTGCATCAATGTCAGCGCCGACTACTTCACTACCGTCCATCACGAGCTCGGGCACAACTTCTATCAGCGCGCTTACAACCAGCAACCCATGCTCTTCCGCAACGGAGCCAACGACGGCTTCCACGAAGCCATTGGCGACTCTATCGCCCTGTCCATCACCCCCGCTTACCTCAAGACTCTCGGCCTCGCCGACACTGAGCCGCCTGCCGAAGCCGACATCCCGCTGCAACTGCGCACCGCGCTCGACAAGGTCGCCTTCCTGCCCTTTGCGCTGGCCCTCGATCAATGGCGCTGGCAGGTATTCTCCGGCCAGATCAAGCCTGCGGATTACAACAAGGTCTGGTGGACATTGCGCGAGAAGTATCAGGGCGTCGCTCCGCCCGTCGAACGCACCGAATCCGACTTCGATCCCGGCGCCAAAAACCATATCCCTACCAACGTGCCGTATGCCCGTTACTTTCTCGCACGGATCTATCAGTTCCAGTTCTTCAAAGCCATGTGCGACGCCAGCGGCTACCAGGGCCCTCTCAATCGTTGCAGCTTCTACGGATCAAAAGCTGCAGGCGACAAGCTGAACCACATGCTCCAGGCTGGCCAATCGCAACCCTGGCAGCAAACGCTCAAAGACATGACCGGAACCGACCACCTCGACGCCCAGGCAATGCTCGACTACTTCGCGCCTCTCTACGCGTGGCTCAAGGACCAAAACAAGGCGGCTTCCGGGCAATAGGTCGACACATTTTTCTTTCCCATCTGCAGCGGGTTTCCCAGCCCGCTGCGTCCAAAAATCCTCTGCCCAACACGCCCCGCCATCCGGTACACTCGCCTCACTCGCTCTGCCAGTTCTTCCCCACCCCCGCGCAGCGAGCGAGTTTCCTGTTCTTCTCAATTCAACGCAAGAAAGGCACGACCTCTCTATGTCCGCTCCCAGCCCAGATCACATTCTGCAAACCGGCATGGCCTTCATGGCCTCCAAGACACTGCTCTCCGCCATTGAAATGGAAGTGTTCACTGAACTCGCCAAGGGCCCTGAAGACTTGCACTCCCTCACCGGACGCCTCGGTCTCCATCCCCGCTCCTCGCGCGACTTCCTCGACTCGCTCGTTGCTCTCGGTTTCCTCGAACGCGAAAACGGCAGCTATCGCAACGCGCCTTCCAGCGATGTCTTCCTCGATAAGCACAAGCCGTCCTACATCGGCGGCATCCTCGAGATGGCCAACAAGCGCCTCTATCATCACTGGAGATATCTCACCCCTGCGCTTCGCACCGGAGAAAACCAGAATGAAGCTTCCGGCGAAACCGAACCCTTCGCCGCGCTCTACGCCGACCCCACGCGCCTCAAGGGCTTCCTTAAAGCCATGACCGGCATCAGCCACGGCGCCAACATGGCCATCGCCGCAAAATTTCCGTGGGACAAATACAATACCGCCGCCGACTGCGGCACTGCGCAGGGCGACCTCATCACGCAGATCGCTCTCAAAAATCCTCATCTCCAATGCACGGGCTTCGACCTCCCTGAAGTCGCGCCCATCTTCGAAGAGTATGTGGAACTCAACGGCGTTTCCTCGCGCGTCCACTTCAAGCCGGGCAGCTTCTTCACTGACCCCCTGCCCAATGTCGATGTCATCCTGATGGGCCACATCCTCCACGACTGGAATCTCGAGGAGAAGAAGATGCTCACCCGGAAGGCCTATGAAGCCCTCCCGGAAGGCGGCGCTTTCGTTGTGTACGAAGCGCTGATCGACGACGACCGCTCAAAGAACGCCTTTGGCCTCATGATGAGCCTCAACATGCTCATCGAAACCCCCGGCGGCTTCGACTATACCGGCGCCGACTGCTCCGGCTGGATGCGCGAAGCCGGCTTCCGCGAGACACGCGTCGAACATCTCGTCGGCCCCGACTCCATGGTCATCGGCATCAAGTAGCTGCACACAACTCGGTGCGCCATCCTGGTCGCGTCTTTGTCTTTGCGCCTGGGGTGGGAACGCACGAGCCCATCCCGACCGTCGGAGGGAGCGCGGGGTTTCAACCCCGCGAATCAGTGCCCATGAACTTTCAGGCCCAGAGAATCTCAGCCGGCGGGCGGCGGCGCGTGACCCAGGTCTTGGGGAAGTTATCTAATCTAAGTCGCTGGGTGCCCCAGGTCTCGCTTTTGAGACCTGGGAAACCGATCACATCCACCCGGCGGATGGCGCATCCTATGTTTTTTCGAACTCGACATGTTCACACCCGTGGGGGTGCCCCATCCTTCGCTTCTTTCTAGCGAAGGGTGGGAAAGCACAAACCTTTCTCTGCTGCCGTTCCCCTGACTCGCTGACTTGCTGATTCGCTGACTTGCTGATTCGGCGGGTCGCCCACTCTTCGTTTTGGAAATCCGTCGGGGTGCCCCATCCTTCGCTTCTTTCTAGCGAAGGGTGGGAGAGCACAGACCTCAACCCGCCATCGGTTTTACAATCCCTCCGTCATGCCCAACCGACTTGTCCGCTACCAGAAGTGCGGATGTTTTCACTTCCTCACCTTCAGTTGTTATCGCAGGCAGCCGCTTTTGAACTCCGCAGCAGCGTACGGCGCATTTGAAAATGTGCTTGAATCGGTGCGTCTTCGATTCGGCTTTGCGGTTGCTGGTTATGTGCTGATGCCGGAGCATGTGCATTTGCTCGTCGGAGAACCAGCTCGCTCGTCGCTCTCGATTGCAATTCAGGTGCTGAAACAGCAGACATCCCGCCGACTCAAGGCTCGGTCGGATACGCGGTTCTGGCAGGCACGCTACTATGACTTCAACGTGTGGAACGCCGAGAAAGTCACCGAAAAACTCCGCTACATGCACCGCAATCCGGTGGTGCGCGGACTCGTTGCAAAGCCGGAGGAGTGGGCCTGGTCGAGTTACCGTCACTATGCGACCGGCAATGAAGGAACGGTGGAGATTGAGTCATTCTGGACCGCTGCTCGACGGGGAAACAATCTGCCCAAAGGAATTGAATTGCGCAAGGCAACGAATTGAGGTTTTTGCTTTCCCATGTCTCAGCCTCGAGACCTGCGCCACCCGCCTTCACTGTGCTGAACGAGTATTTGCCACAGGGGATACCAACCATTCTTTGGCCATAGGAATTGCGTATGAAAATTCTGTTGATCGAGGAAGACAATCAGAGGTTGCGTGAACTCCAGCTGGAATTAGCGAATCAGCCGCTGATCAGCTTTTTGCGAGTTCAGACTGCAATTTATACGGAGCCACCCCCAGGACTGGATGCGGTATTTATGACGCTTCCTGCAGGCGGGTGGCGCACCCTATGTTTTTTCGAACTCGACCGGTTCACCCCCGCGGGGTGCGCCATCCTTCGCTTCTTTCCAGCGAAGGGTGGGAGAGCACAGACCTCAAGCCGCCGCCAGTTTTACAATCCCTCCGTCTTGCCCAATCGGCTTGTCCGGTACCAGAAGTGCGGATGTTTTCACTTTCTCACCTTCAGTTGTTATCGCAGGCAGCAGGGTGGCCCATTCATGCGCGAAGTTTGTCGATGAGTGAGAAATAACGGAGCCACGGCAAGCGCCACAAGATCATAGACGCCAGTAGCACGACCACATACAGATACGAGGACATGGACCGTCTAACCGAAAAGGCGACGCTCAAGGTGATGGATCAGGAATGGAAGATTTAGGACACTCGTGCGTTGCCAGGGCGAGACAATTTCCCATGGCCAACAAGGCCTCACCATGCGATGGAACTCCAACAGATAGAGCTCCGCGAATATTCAACGACTCCGATAGTTGGGGTAGGCCCCTGGCCGACTAACCCTCAATACGATTGAATCTCTGAAACAGGAGGGCGATTCGATGTCGATCAAGATAACAAAGGTTGGTGATTCGCGTTATCTGGCTCAGTTAGCATTACCAGATATGCCAGCGGTTAAAGCTGAGTGGTCGACGCCTGTACCGATGGGCATTGATCAAGTGATTGAGGAACTATTGAAGCGAGGCGCCCATCAAACAGATATCGGCGATGCGTTTTACGCTGCCGATCCTAATTGGCTGACTAAATAAACAGGCGGGGCGCCCACTCTTCGTTTTGGAAAACCGTGGGGGTGCCCTACCCTTCGCTTCTTTCCGGCGAAGGGTGCGAAAGCACAAAATTTCCTCTGCCGCCCTTCCGCTGACTCGCTGACCTGCCGACTTGTCAGGTAGCCCACCCTTCGTTTTGGAAAACCGGCAGGGTGCCCCTCGATAAAGAGGTAAGTTAGCTTATTGCTAGGAAAGGCTGAGCCACCCGCCCGTTTTGCAGCACTCTGGAATTATCTCAGCGCAAGGTCTAATACAATTTGGGCTCCATAGTCAGAAAACACTCTCATTTGGCTATCTCGGCAGTCAGACAATGGCAGAATCTCGGATATTTCCATTTTTGCGTGCCGGACAACTGAGAGGATTGCAGAGGTGCGGAGTTGGGTTGCTAGACGATTTTGATGAGGGCGTATGCTCTCAGACGGTTCTCCCAGCCCCGAAATGGTTCCGAAAATGAGGATTGAGGTGTGAATCATGAAAGTCTACTGGGCAAAACAGTTGGGCTCGCGTGAATCGCTTGAAATTCCCTTTTGCCGACGCGACAGAGGACGGCAAGCTATTACCGTCCTCATAACTATCCTAGTATTAAGTAACCTATGCCTTGCCCAAGACGGAGTTGCAGGTCCGATTGCCTATCTCGCGAACGGAGAGCTTAATGTTTCCTGTAAGAACAGCGATGTGAAGGTTACAAATACACAGCTCATCGAGAATTTCGCAATTGCCGGAGGCACTCTTGCTATAGTTCGCCGTATGGACGACGATACGGGACGGCTATTCGTCATAGATCTTAATTCTCGACGCATCCTTTCGGCTAAGCGAACAGTTGGTGCAGCAACTGTTCGGAATACCTGTGGCGCTCTTATGCTCGAACACTTCCCGCAACCCAACGGTGACATATCCGAGGCCGTCACAATGGACATCGACACAGGTCGGACATTCGAAGGTTCGATCAAGAACGTAGGCCTATCGTGCAGCAGAGATCGCAATGTGATCGCATACCTAATGCTAGATAAGCAATCAAATGTCAGCTTGGTGCTCCGAGATGTGCTTACCCATACTTCGGCAACAATCGCGAAGCATGCCGATGCGGTAAGTGTGAGTCCACACGGGCAGGTTGTTGGCTATCGGGATGGGGCCAAGATTTGCCGATGGAAAAGATTCGACCATACCACGGAGTGTGTTGACTCTGATGCGGCCGGCACCTGGATTGAAGCACTGGACGATGGTCAAATCTGGTTTGGCGCGGCAGGCACAGAGAACTGCGTTTATCGTCTCCCGAACATGAATCCGATGGTAGACTTTTGCTTCGATCTATATTCGTGGCATACGAAAGAGGTCCCGATACTCTTGAGAAGGAAGACAGAAATGCTCCAGTTCCTTGAGCCAGACTCTGCAAGATTGCTTTGCGAGCAGGGGTTTAGCCCAATTGTGATTGCCGCGGAGTCTGGAATGCCGCCAAAGAAGGAATGAAGCTGGGGGTTCGTGGCGGATGGCGCATCCTAAGCTCCTTGTACTCTGAACCGGTTCACACTCGTGGGTGCGAAAGCACAAACCTTTCTCTGCCGCCATTCCGCTGACTCGCGAACTTTGCAGGTGGCCCAGATCTCAGAGCAGGATGCACGGCAGGGATCGAGGGTGCCCCACGTATTCTAAAGACAGGATTCCCGAGACCTGCGCCACCGGCCTGATTCAGGAAAGGAGCAAAGTGATCGTAGATGTTCTCTTCCGAATACACGCTGATCCCCTCGAATACTTGGGATGCCGTTCACTCGACCGACTTATTGCTTACGAGTTGGGATACGGAAGGCCATCTGGGTCGCTTGATTGCCCGATTGAAGCGGCGTTTCGAGAATGGATAATCAAACTTTATCGGCCATCATTTGACAGTGCCGCGATGGATGTATTTTGGATCCTTCAACGAGTCGCACCCAGTGATGAAGCTGCGTATGAGCTTTTCTTCCGACATCTCGAAACTGTGCTCTCTATGAATACCGAAATCATGCATGCTTCAAAGCCCACTGAAGCGGCGAGCCAGGAGCCGTTAGACCTCAGCTGCTTTCTAGATGTGCTCGGAGAGAGACCGGGATTCTATTTGCCAAGGGTCAGCGTCGGTTGCCTCCGTGCATTTCTGGATGGAAAGCGGCTCGCGCTGATAGAAAGCAACAATGCTGAGTGCAATGATCTTGATGGCTTTGATAGTTGGATTCGCAATAGGCTTAGTTTGAAAGGCCTATTTAGGTGGGAAAATGCTGTGTTACAGCACTTTGGAGGTAATGAAAGCGATGCCTATCCATGGTGCATTCAAGAGCTGAAGGCTTTTAGGAAAAGTATTGGCCCACCGTCTGGTCGCAACCTCGAAGTGCATTTTCATCAAGAGAAAGAACGCTCTCGTCCAGAAGGCGATTGACACTTCATTTGATCCGACCAAAGTGTTGTATCGGCAAGGTTCCTGATGGCGGGTGGCGCACCCTAAGCTTCTTGTACTCTGAACCAGTTCACAACCGTGGGTTCCGGCGGGTGGCACACCCTATGTTTTTTCGAACTCGACCAGTTCACAACCGTGGGTGCCGCATCCTTCCGCGTTCTGTGCGGAAGGGTGCGAAAGCACAAACCTTTCTCTGCCGCCGTTCCGCTGACCCGCTGACTTGCTGACCCGCTGTCCTCATTCCCAAATCGGAACCGGCATGTGACCAGCGATTCGAATTCCCCGCGCACCCTTGCAGTCCAATACCCTTCCAACGTGTAAACTGGCATCAGCAGTAGAAAAAGAAACGCGGCGATCCCAATCCGGGTCGCCGCTTCCTTTTGCAGAAAATGTGACTTTAAGCCCGGTATAGAACCGTTTTTCTTCGCCCTAACCTATCGGAAATGTGCAGGATAAGGGGCAAAATGGGTACCCCCCCTCCCCCCTACCCCCCGGGGGTATACCGATTGACCAAATCGTAATTTCGGGCCTTCAAAATTTGACTCGATCAACGCCGCGCATCCACTCAGCTTGTATTCCGGGTGAAGCTGCGAGGAACAGAGTCGGGTGGCCTACCCTAAGCTTCTTTTGCTCTGAACCGGTTCACACTCGTGGGTGCGAAAGCACAAACCTTTCTCTGCCGCCATTCCGCTGACTCGCGGACTTGCTGACCTGCCGACTTGCTGACCTGCTGTCCTCATTCCCAAATCGGAACCGGCAAGTGACCAGCGATTCGAAATCCCCGCGCACCCTTGCAGTCTAATACCCTTCCAACGCGTAAACTGGTATCAGACGTAGAAGAAGCAAAGCGGCGATCCCAATCCGGGTCGCCGCTTTCTCTTTGCGGTGAGGATGTCTCCAGTGCCTCTTCCAAGCTTCTCTGTTCTTCACCTTTTTTTGACCGGAAACACGGATCCGGCTATCTGCGAGCGCATGATTTGCGTCTCGGGCCACCCACCCAGCCAAACGTTTAAGTTTCCCTGTGAAACTGTGCAACTGTGGAGTTCTTTGCAACCCCTGCCGCGCATAAGACTTCCAGCCCATTTTCAGAGATTTCTGTGAAACTGTGAACTTGTAAAGCTGTGAAACTGTGGCGAACTCCCGGCGCGCAGCGCGGATGCCTGGACGGCCAGTCTCCCGTGTCACTGCGCGCGACTCTCCCCGTCCCGCAACCCGGTACTTCTGCCCATCCTGTGACCAAACGCACACGCGAAATCTTCCGCGGGCGTAAAAATAACCTCGTAAGGCCAGTGCCCTTCCTCCCGCACCGGCCCGGAGAACACATTACGATGAGCGATCTCGCCCCTATTGCTGAAGCTGTTGTCGTGGACCCCCTGGTGAGCCATCCGCCGGACTATCACGTCTTCCACAAGTTCCTCGAGCGCTGCAAGTCCCTTCCGGCCATCACCACCGCGGTCTGCTGGCCTCTGTCTGACGTTGCCCTCAGGGGAGCCGTTGAAGCCGCAACCGCCGGCATCATCCAGCCCACGCTCATCGGCGACGAGGCCGACATGAAAGCCCTCGCCGCGCGCATCGGCGTCGACATCAGCCAATACCCCATCCTCAATGCCGACAGCGAGCAGAAAGCCGCGGAACTCAGCGTCCAGATGTGCCGCACCGGCAATGCCCAGGCCATGATGAAGGGCAGCCTGCATACCGACGAATTGATGAAAGTCGCCATGCAGCGCGACACCGGCCTGCGCACCAGCCGCCGCATCACCCATGTTTTCGTGATGGATACGCCCGCCTACGCGCGCACTCTGCTCATCACCGACGCCGCCATCAACATCAAGCCCGAGTTCGAAGACAAAATCCACATCGTTCAGAACGCAATTGACCTCGCCCACGCACTCGGCATTCCTGAACCCAAAGTTGCTTTGCTCTCTGCCGTTGAAACCGTCAACCCCAAGATCCCTTCCACGATGGAAGCCGCAGCCCTCTGCAAAATGGCCGATCGCGGCCAGATCACCGGCGGCATCCTCGACGGCCCGCTCGCCTTCGACACAGCCGTCAGCGTCAAGGCCGCGAAAATCAAGCACCTCAACTCACCCGTCACAGGCCAGGCCGACATCCTCGTCGTCCCCGACCTCGAAAGCGGCAACATGCTCGCCAAGCAGCTTGAATACCTTGGCGGAGCGCAGCTTGCGGGCATCGTCCTCGGCGCGCGCGTGCCTGTCATTCTCACCAGCCGCGCGGACTCGGCAGAGACACGCCTCACCAGTTGTGCTGTTGCCATGCTCCTCCACTACGCCACCCATCCACTCGATCCTGCTGTCTAGCCTTTCCTCCTCCCAGAACGCAATTGGGCGCCGCATCCATCCGGGTCGGCGCCCACTTTTTTCAGCAATCTTTTTCCACCAATCCTTAATGATCCTCTTGCTTCGCCCCGCGCATCCTACGTGTGCGCCTGGTTCCTCTTCGAATCCACCCGCTGATCGACCCTTCATCCACAGTTCCGCCAAATACAAGGGCGCCGCATCCATCCTGGATCGGCGCCCTCGATTTCTTGCCCCTGTTCCCTGTTCTTTAATCCATCGACAAGCTGAGCTGATGCCGCACATCCGCGCCGCGAATCCAGAAAATCACGTCCGTCGCGATATTCGACGCGTGATCGGCAATCCGTTCCAGGCTGCGCGCCACCATCATGCCGTTCATCGCCTGCTGCGTGTACTGCGGCTTTTCCTGGATCATCTGCAACAGATCGCTCTGCGCCCGCCGGTTCATGCGATCAATCTCGTCGTCCATCTCGCGGATTGTGTCGGCCAGCCGGGCATCGCCTTCCAGCAGGGCCTGCACCGCCGACCGGATCATGCGGCCGGCATACTCGCCCATCACCGAGAAATCCACGGGCAGCTCGACTTCCTCGGTCTTCAGAATGTCCCGCGTCCGCCGCGAAATTCCCATTGACTGATCGCCAATCCGCTCCAGGTCGCCATTGATCTTGATCACCGCAAGAATGAACCGCAGGTCGATCGCCATCGGCTGCTCTTTCGCCAGCAACTCATACGCCATCTCGTCCAGCTCGCGCTGTGCCGTGTTGATGGCCGTCTCGTTCTGCTTGACGTACTGGCAAAGCCCCATATCCCGTTGCAGATACGCTTCCACTGCGGACTCCACCGCAAGCTGCGCCAGGGCCGCCATGGCCAAGAGTTTGTCTTTCAGCTCGGCGAGCTGCTGTTGAAAGTGAATCCGCGGCACAGAAAATCTCCTATCCTTGATTGTGCATCATCGATTGTTACCGGTCTGCAAATTTCCACGATCGCACCATAACCATTACATACCAAGGTCACCAAGCCACAGCCTCGCGCTTGACGCCCTAACCCACTTGCGTCGCATTAGTTAGACGTGCTCCGAAGGCCCGTCATGGCGCCCGCCATTCGGCATGCAGCGCCCCCTCAGAAAGCGCAAGCTCACTTCGCTCGGTTCCATTCTTCGGGACGATCCTCGTGCGCCGGACACTGGGTTGTTCAACCGCCAATCCATGGCGCGTCCTTCTCCCGCTCAATACATACCCTTGCGCGCGGCGTCCGCTTGCGGGGACAGAGAAGCAATCAGAATGACCCAGCACTGATCCGCGGGTACAGCAACTTGTCGTGACTCTGCGATTTCCCCAGCGAATCGATCCATGCCCTCAAATTCTCCCGGATCCGCTCCACATCCACTCCGCCAAACTCCGCCGGATACGACTCGAGCCGCCTCAGCGCGCGCCGCAACAACGACTCCGCTCCCAAAGCATTCTTTTTCTGCAAATGATGAAACGCCACCGTCACCTGGATCAGCGCCTGAAGAAACGCCTTCTCCGCTCCTTCACACGCGAGCCAGACACCTTCCCAGTGTTCATGCGTCTCAAAGAACTCGCCGCGCTCATAGCACTGCAATCCCGCAGCCAGCCCGCCTTCACGCCAATCCAGGGTCATGATCCGTTCAACCTACTGCCGAATCGGCGCCTTCTCCTGGAAAAGCTCAAGCCGCTTCTTCAGACTCATCGACAGATCCGTGTCTCCGTTTTTCGCCGCCAGGTCGGCTGCCTGTTGCTCCAGCGCAGCTGCCTTGTCGAAGCTTCCCGTCTCTGCGTAAGCAGCAGCCAGCGTTCCCAGAAGTGCGGGTTCGCCATTCGAAGTGAGCTTCACCGCATGCTCCGCGAGTCGCATCGCTTCTGCGCCGTTCCTGATCGAGGAATCGCTCGAAGTCGAAAGCACCCATGCCGTGTCATTCAACAACTGCAAATTGTCAGGGTCCTTGGCGAGAGCCAGCTTCCAATACTTCAACCCCTCCTCGCCTTTGCCGGTCATCACCAGCGCCTTGCCCAGGTAGTAGTCCCCATCCACCGAGTTGGGTGCGATCGCAACTGCCCTTTGGAACTCCGGAATTGCATTGCCAGGATCGCCATTCTTCGCCAGCGCCAATCCGAGATTCATGTGATGCTCCGCCGACTCCGGATCAAGCTCCACGGCCTTCTGCAAATGCGGAATCGCATCCGGCAGATCCCGCTTCGCCATCAATGCCTGCCCCAGATGGCCCTCAATTCCCGCATTCGCCGGATTCAGCTCAATCCCCTTCGTAAAGTCCGCCACGGCTTCATCGAAATTTCCCTGCTTTGCCATCGCCGAGCCCAGATTGTCATAGGCGCTCTCGTTCTGAGGGTCGCTCTTGATCGCCTTCCGATACTCTTCGACCGCGTCATCACTCCGTCCCTGCGCTTCAAACACGTTGCCCAGGTTGTTATGCGCTTCTGAGAACTCCGGCTTGTACTGCAATGCAGAACGGAATTGCAGCACCGCCTCGTCCACTCGATGCTCCACCAGCAGTGCGGTGCCCAGGTTGTTGTGCGCTTCTGCATATTCGGGTTTTTCGTCCAGCGCCAACCGGATCTGTGCTTCCGACTCCCTCGCTTGCCCTGCTCTGCCCAGTGCCACACCCAGATTGTTGTGCGCTTCTGCGAAGTGGGGATTCAGCCGGATCGATTCGCGAAGCTGCACAATCCCATCGTCCAGGCGCCCCGCCCGCAACAGTGTCTCGCCATACACAAAGTGCGCCCGATCATCGTCAGACTGCATCGCCAGTGCCTTCGACCACGCATCGATCGCTTCGGGATACTTGCCCTTGTTCGATAAATCCGAGGCCAGATCAAATTGCTTGTAAAAATCCACCGCCGGCGTGTCAATATGTTCGATTCCGCTGGGATTCATGTTGACGAATTCCGGAATATTGACCGCGCGATTCGCAGCCGTCGAATTCTCAATCAGAATCGCCGGCGTATCGTTCCCGTTCTCGTCTATATGCGTCAGAAACATCTGCGTATAGGGCGACCGGCTCTTCGACGAGAAAACCATCCAGCGTCCGTTGGGCGAAAAGCTGTGCCACGAATTCATGAGCGGCGTATTGCAGTGCATCAAGCGCGCTTCGCCGCCCTCTGCAGGAACGATATAGAGCTTTCCGTCGGGGCGCATGATCTCGCCATTCCGCGCCTGCACAAACACAATCCACTTTCCGTCCGGCGAAACCTTTGGAAAGCTGTTGCTCATCCCGTTCTGCGACGCGCCCACAATTCGCTCCGGCGTTCCGCCTCGCCCACCATTGAACGGAATACGGTAAATGTCGTATTGAATCTGCACCTCGGCCGGATCGTTGGCATACGCCGCCATCTTTCCGTCGGCAGGGTTCGGATCCTTCGCCGCCGCTCGCGAAAACACCAGGTACTTCCCGTCCGGACTCCACGTCGCGCTCGCCTGCACTAACTTGGGATCATCCGCGCCAGGCAGCGGCTGCAGCTTCTTCGTCTCCCGGTCATACCACGCAAGAATGCCCCGCGTCGGATAAAAAACCTGCAGAAAACGGTAATCCGTGAAGTTGGCCACGTAATAGAACTGCCAGCTCTTCGTTCCCGGCGGCTTGATCGTCGTCATCACATACTTGCCGTCCGGAGATACCTGCGACATGAACCCCACGCGCAGTTGCGGATTCGTCTCGCCGCTGAACGACGCCCACGAAATCATGTCCTTCGTTCCCACTGTCATCTTCTGCGCAATCGGCACCAGCGCGTACAGGCCCTTATTGTTTTGCGGACCATCCATGTCCAGCCCAAGTGTCTTTCCGTCCCGGCTGAACGAGTGACAGTTTGCGCACGAATGCAGATCCGTCATCACAATGTGGCTCGACGGTTCCGACAAGTTCCGCATGCGCCAGGCAATCAGCGGAATCGCCGCCGAATCCAACGGCTTGATCACGCCCTTCTCCGTCGCCGAAGGCATCAGCGGAACGTCCCGATAAAAAATCGGCGCGCCCACAGGATCGCGGGAAATCGTCAGTTGCATCGCGCCACGCGAGACCGGCTGCGAATCACTTCCATTCGCATAGCCCGCAAAAGTCAGCGTCGCTGCATGCTCCGTGGCATGTTGCCGAATCGCTGCCCACGTCGCGGCATCAGGCTTCCACGTATGCGCGGTTTGCTGTTCCGGCGTCAGCGTGGGCAGCTTGTTGTTGGCAGAAATGCAGCGCTCATCAATCACGCCAATCTTTCGGCCCTCGCCCTTCGCATTCAAGTTCACGCTGGCAGACCCATCGCTGAAAGCGATTTCAATTTTCCACGTCGCAGCGCCCTTCGCCGCATCGCGCCACTCAAATGTTGGAGGCTCCATGTCCGGAGGGAACACCGAAGCATTCAGCGGATAGTCGATGGTGATCTTTGCCGGACCGTCGGCAGCGCCGCGCACCACTTTCCCGGCGCCGCCAAGCAACACCACAGCCGCCATCCCGCATACCGCCATACCAATGGCCGGTCCGCGCCACCGCCTCGCTCGCGCAATCTTTCCCTGTCTTGGGTTGTCTTGTTTCGGCCAATTGGGCCGCACTGCTTCTTCGCCAGCTTGTTCCATCGGACTCATTGTGCACACTTCCAGACACGAAGCTTGGGATCAGATGAGTCGTGCAGGTCTCGCTTTCCCGGCAACCCGAAGTATACCGCGCCGCAACTGCGATGATCGAAGCGGCGTCCGATCATTGACCCGTCCAACCCGCCCCAACGAGATTCAAGGTCTCAGTTCAACCTCAAACCGCTCACGACTGCATCTCCGCGCCCTTGGCCTCGTGTCCCAGAGACGCCAACCCCGCCAGCGTCAGCGCCACAATCACCACGGTCAGCGCCAGCACCGGTGGATATGTCCCCCATTTCTCCGCAATCAACGCCTGCCCTTTTCCATTCCACGACGTAATCAGCCCGCCCAATTGATAGGCCAGCCCCGGAGCCGTCGCGCGCACCGCTGCAGGCGACAACTCCGTCAGGTACGCCGGCACCACGCCCCACGCGCCCTGCACCATGAACTGCATCAGCACCGCGCCGATGCCCAGCGTTAACGCCGTATGCCCGTACGCATACAGCGGAATAATCGGAATCGACAGCAACGCCGCCGCCACAATCGCCCGCTTGCGTCCCCACTTTTCCGACAGCCCGCCAAACATAATCCCGCCCGCAATCGACCCAAGCCCATACAGCACGCCAATCGTGCCCACCGTCTCCGGGGTCATCTTCATCTGCACCGTCAAAAATGTTGGATACACATCCTGCGTCCCGTGCGAGAAGCTCATGAACGCGGTCATCAGAAGTACGAGAAACAGAAACATCGGCAAAAACTTCCACAACTCCGCCGACACATGCGGGCCCGCACGCTGCACGTTGCGCAGCTTCCTGCCCTCAACCCACACCGGGCTCTCTTCCACGCGCAACTGTACATACAACACCAGCAGCGCCGGGCTCGCGCCCACCATGAACAATCCGCGCCATCCGATCGCCGGCAGCGTCAACCCATGCCAGTGCGTGCCCGCAAACAGCAACGCGAACGCTGCGGATGCCAATATCGAACCAAGCGCGTATCCCTCCTGCAGAATCCCGCTGAACGTCCCGCGGCCTTCCTTCGGCAACGATTCAAACGCCAGCGCCGCGCCCACTCCCCACTCGCCGCCCATCGCAATCCCAAACAGTGCACGCAGCACAAGCAGAACCGATAGCGATGGCGCAAAGGCGCATGCCAGCTCAATCACGCTGAAGCTCAAGATGTTGAAGATCAACACCGGCCTTCGTCCATAGCGATCCGCGAGCATGCCAAAGACGAACGCGCCCACAGGTCGGAATGCCTGCGTCCAGAACACGGCGCCCAGCACCGTGCTCGGTTGCGTACCAAAATCTGTCGCAATCGCTTTCACGCAGAAAATCAGGAGAAAGAAGTCCAGGCTATCCAGCGTCCACCCCAGAAACGAAGCGATGAAGGCGTGGCGCTGTGCGCTGCTCAAGCGCCGAAAGTCGCGGACGAAGGCCATTCCCCGGAGCATACCAAAACCCGCCGTACTCCCTGCCGCGTTGCCGTATTTCACCGTTGCTTGTCTTCCTTCAAAGGGCTATCGTGGACCCACTGTTCACCCCACCATTCCCCTCAAGCCCTCCCACCGCGCTTCCCCGCAAGGAGAAAACCATGAGTTTCCATCGTTCAATCGCAAAGGGACTCATCGCCTGCCTCACGGCACTTCCTGCGATGTGCCTCGCGCCTCAAGCCAACGCACAGGATCAGGAACACTTCACTTACGTCTCGTTTTGGACCGTCCCCCCACCCGGCAGCTACGACCTCGCCAGGCTCTTCCCCGACGGCGGGGCGATGGACAAGTTCTACTCAGAGCTGTCAGAAGCGGAAAAGCAAATGCCCGGCGTCATCGAAGTTTTCGACAACCTTACCATTGCCGAAAACCATCGCGACTTTCTAACTTGGGCAACCGCCTACAGCCACAAATAAACCTCCCCGGCCCGTCCACTCTTGCCGCCAAATCTCGCAGCAGGACTGGACACCGAGGTTGGCCTGTCCACTTTTCTTTCAGCCCCAACGCATCGCATTGGCTCTCCCCGCTGCGCACAGCGCGCGCCCCACCCGCGATCCCCATCGAATCGGCGTAGCCAAGAAGCTGCATTTACTTCTCGGGATGAATGCATAAGTGCTCGTTAGTGGTTTGCATGGCCGGGGTTCCCATCGACAGGTCCACGTCGATGAGGTGGTTATATACTCCCGCCATGCTCCGCATCGGGTCTCATCCTCTTTGGCATCCCGTCTTTGAGACCGTTGCCTACACGGCCGGCTATGCGATATTTCGCTTCCAGCGCGCCCGTCAGGGAGACATCCTTCAAGAGCCGCAGCGCTGGACCATCCTCGCCGCTGCCGCTGTCGGAGCGCTCCTCGGTAGCCGCTTCCTCGGCATCGCCGAGCAATTCCCCACCGTCCTCGCCGCCTGGCAATCCGGTCATCTTCTCGCGCTCCTCATGGCGCCGGGCGGCAAAACCATCGTCGGCGGTCTCCTCGGCGGCTGGCTCGGCGTCGAACTGGTCAAGAGCCTGTCCGGCATCCACAGCCGCACCGGAGATCTCTTCGCCCTCCCACTCTGCATCGGCATCGCCATCGGCCGCATCGGCTGCTTCCTCGCAGGCCTCGCCGACGATACTTATGGCAAACCCACTTCCCTTCCCTGGGCCGTCGACTTCGGCGACGGCATCGGCCGCCATCCCGTACAGCTTTATGAGATCCTCTTCCTGCTCTGCCTTGCCGCGTTTCTCGCTTTCTCCCGCCGCTGGCCGCTCAAACAAGGCGCCCGCTTCCGCATCTTCCTCGCCGCTTACCTTGCCTGGCGTCTCCTCATCGACTGCATCAAGTCCCAACCCCTCATCGCCGGACTCAACCTCATTCAATGGTGCTGCGCCGCAGGTCTCATAATCCTCTCCATCGATCACCTTCTCGATCAATCCCATCGCAACAGAGAGGCGGATGCGCATGTCCTTCCGTGATCGCTTCTCCTTCGCCAAAATCGTCGTCTTCTTCGCCGTCGCCTTCGCCATCGGGGTCGGCCTCTGCGGAATCGATTTCTTCCTCGCGTCGCATAACATCGGAAAAAGTCATGACGAATTCGGCGTCGGCCCCCTCGACGGCGTTTCCCTCCTAGTCATGTTTTTCTCCGCCGTGGGCCTGGCCATCACCCTTGTCGCCCGATTCATTGCGGCACTTTTTGGCCTCACCGGGTCCGGTCGCGACGACGGCAACCCCCAAGCTCTCTTCCATTCCTCAGACGATTCGTCCAAGTCCGACGATCCGCGCTAAACTTGCCGTCAACAGAAAGCGCACACATGACACCGCCCCTCGTTGACCGCATTCCCTTCCCCAAAATCGTCATCGTCCTCGCTTCCAGCTTCGGGATCTCCTTGGGTCTCTGCGGACTGGGTGCCTTCGCCGGCGGTGCTCTTCGCGGATCAGCCAGCAGCAGCGGCGTCATGGTCGTCCTCCTCATCGGTGGCGCGGCTCTTATGCTGCTCTCCGCCATCGGCCTCGTCCTCACCGTTTTCTTCTGGATCGTCCTCAGTCTCGCCGCCCGCGGATCCGCCGGGCGCAATGATCCGCAAAAGCTCTTCGACGCATCCGGTAATCCCCCCAAAACACCTGAGGACAAACCTTGAATCTGCCCTGGTCAAGCCTCGAAGGCCCCGCGCGCCTCCTCGTCACCTGCATCGCCATTATGCTCGTCGCCGGCGGACTTTGCGGCCTCCAGTTCCTCATCGTCAACGCCGATCCAGAAAATAGCGGCCCTCTAATGTCGCTCTTCATGGTCACCGGCGCCGCCGAACTCGTCGCTATGCTTGTCTCCACCGTCCTCGCCCTTGGAGCACTGATTGCCTTAATCGGAAAGCGCATCACCCGCGACTGATTCCGCTCCCGCCGCCCGTGGGCACTTCTCCAACTGTCCCAATCGCTTCACCAAACTACCCCTCGTCCCCCTACAATCCCTCCATGCTCAAGGAAAAACTCCTCACGCTTGGCTGCGTCATCAGCATCCTCGCCATCGGAGCCTGTTTCCTGCCCCCTCCGCAGCGCAAGTCGCCCCCGCCCCCGCCACCCCTTCGCGTCGACCTCAAGCAGATTCACAGCGTCGCCGTCACCGTACTCGATCCCGACCTCCCGCAGCATCCCGGCCTCTCCAATTTCGCTTCGGCCATCGTTCTCGCCATCAACAACTACTCTTGGAACACAGGCTTCAGCGCCCATCCAACAGATCACGCACAGCCGCCACCCGACGCCACCCTCGTCATCACCATCCTCAGCGCGACCGCCGCTCCTGAACCAATCAACGGCTCTGGATCCACAACGCACCTGACTCTGGGCCTGATTCACTCGGCCACTTTGACCTCAGCTGACGGGCGTGTCCTGTGGCAGGAACTCAACGTACGCTCAACCTTTCACGCCCCGCTGCCCCCCGCAGGTCTTGCGCACGGATGGGACGATACCCAGATGACTCATCGGTTCATGCAATCCATCGCAGGGCAGATTGTCGTGCGCATGCTCTACAGGAAATGATCGCCCGAGCCCGCGAAGCGCTCCGCTGGTATGCTCAACTCTGAACTCGGCAGGTTGAAGGCCACATGACTGAGAAACTCCGCCCCTACCTCTTTTACGACGTCGCTATCTCCATCTGCTCCACGTGCTACCGCCGCGTCGACGCAAAAATCGTCTTTGAAGACGAAAAGGTATGGATGCTCAAACGCTGCCCGCAGCACGGGCACCAGCGCGTCCTCGTCGCCGACGACATCGACTACTACCGCCGCTCCCGCGAAGTCTTCATCAAGACTCCCGAGCAGCCAATGGTCTACAACACGCCCATTAAATACGGCTGCCCCTACGACTGCGGCCTCTGCCCCGACCACGAACAGCACAGCTGCCTCACCCTCGTCGAGATCTGCGACGCCTGCAACCTCACCTGTCCCATCTGCTACGCGGGCAGCGGACAGCACCGCACCGAATTCCGCAGCCTCGACCAGATTGCAGCCATGCTCGACTGCGTTGTCCGCAACGAGAAAGAACCCGACGTCGTCCAGATCTCAGGCGGCGAGCCCACCCTCCATCCCGACTTTTTCCGCGTTCTCGAAATGTGCAAAGAGCGCCCCATCCGCCACCTGATGGTCAACACCAACGGCATCCGCATCGCGCAGGACGAAGAATTCGCCAAGCGTCTCGCCGGCTTCATGCCCCAATTCGAAATCTATTTACAATTTGACTCGCTTGAGCGCGACGCCCTCATGCAGCTACGCGGCGCCGACCTGCGTTCCATTCGCGAAAAGGCTCTCGAACGCCTCAACAAATACGGCATCTCCACAACCCTCGTCGTCACCGTCGAACGCGGCGTCAACGACGGCGAACTCGGCTCCATCATCGACTTCGCACTCCAGCAGCCCGCCGTCCGCGGAGTTACCATCCAGCCCGTGCAGCAGGCCGGCCGCGTCCAGGGCTTCGACTCCGCACACCACCGGCTCACACTCACTGAAGTTCGCCGCCGCATCCTCGAACAGACCAGCGTCTTTCGCCCTGAAGACCTCATCCCCGTCCCTTGCCATCCCGACGCGCTGGCCATGGCCTACGCCCTCAAGCTCGGGGACAAAACCGTTCCCCTCACCGGCCTCGTCCCGCCCGACGTCCTCATCAACGGCGCAAAGAACACCATCGTCTACGAACAGGAACCCGGCCTGCGCGATCACCTCTTCAAGCTCTTCGCCACCAACCACTCGCCCGCTTCGCAGGCCAGCACCCTGCGCGAACTGCTCTGCTGCCTGCCAAAAGTCCTCATCCCCAAAAACCTGGGCTACAACAATCTCTTCCGCGTCTTGATTGTCCAGTTCATCGATGCTGAGGCCTTCGACGTCCGCAGCGTCAAAAAAAGCTGCATCCACATTGCGCACCCCGACGGCAAGCGCCTCATC